>Ga0265798_10000104_pt1 | contig 163808 bp, 147 predicted proteins | sample P3T30metagenome_FD_192430 | JGI IMG/M metagenome (GOLD analysis project Ga0265798, IMG submission 192430) | Plant litter microbial communities from East Loma Ridge, Irvine, California - P3 T30 | ecosystem: Environmental > Terrestrial > Plant litter > Unclassified | place: USA: California...
ATTTGCACCGCAAAGGTAAACTTAGCATAGATATAAAAGAAGACATGGCTATTAAAATAACAGATGAGTGTATAAACTGCGGAGCATGTGAGCCGGAATGCCCGAATAATGCGATTTATGATGCCGGTTCTGCATGGAGATTCTCTGATGGTACCAACCTAAGGGGCATCATCGACTTTGGTACGACCCAGGTTGACGCAGAAGCAGTTCAGGAAGCAGTTTCGGATGAATATTATTATATCGTTTCAGATAAGTGCACGGAATGCAAAGGCTTTCATGACGAACCTCAGTGTGCTGCGGTTTGCCCGGTAGATTGCTGTGTTGATGATGAAGATGTTCGTGAAACAGAAACTGAATTGTTAGAGAAAAAAGCCTGGTTACACCAGGAAGGATAGTTATATCCATATAGATGATACAGCCGCTTCTTATGAAGCGGCTTTTTTTGTGCCCAGCCTTTTTGAATTGTTTAACTTTGTGCCTTCTAATGGTTAAACAGCTATCTGCACGCAGCTCCAAATGCGTCCTCTTCCTAATCTTGATGCTATTTGCGTGTTCGGCAACTGTTGCACAGACGCTAGTACAGATTCGTGATGATGTTGATCAGCACATATTCACGTATGCTGAAATCCACATGCTGGAAGATTCTACCGGTACGTTAAATATAGATCGGATCAGGAATTCCGCCGCTGATCAACAATTCAAACCCAGTGTGGCCAGCACGCCACAAACATTAAAGCTAAATCGCCGCTATTGGTTTAAAATCCGGATCAAGAATAACCCGGAAGCGAAGAAACACTTTCTCCTGGAATTCTTCGATCAGACCATAGACCAGATCACCGTGTATGTGCCCGACACCATTGGCCAATATTCAGCAGTCAAGCTCGGCGATGAATACCGCTTTTCCAGCAGACGGCTCAACCACAAGAATTTTGAGATCCCCATTGATAATGAAGGCGAGGGAACCAGTACCTATTATATAAGCATCAAATCCTCACAAATAGCAGACGCGATCGTAGTCCTACGGTCGGTCGATTGGTTCATTGCCTACGCCTTGAACGAGTACCTCATGTTCGGTATATTCTATGGTATGATCCTCGTGTTCAGTTTGTACAACCTGATCATGTTCATTTCCATGAAACAGCGGCAATACCTTTTCTATGTGCTCTACATCCTGAGTGTTGGCTTTTATGAAATGAGTACGGATGGTATTGCCTATCAGTACCTATGGCCAAATCAACCCGCCTGGAACCAGATTGCCTATGGCGTAGCATTATGCAGTACCAGTGTATTTGCACTTCTGTTTACCCGGGCCTTGTTGCACCTGAAGGTTAAAGCACCCAAAATCAATCAGGTTATTGTAATTGCAGTCATTGCCCGACTATTGTTCTTTTTATACTGCCTGTTGTTTAATCATTCGCTATTCAGCTTTAAATTCCTGGAGGTCGTGCCACTAACCATTGCCTTTTGTGCCGGTATCTATGTGTATTATAAAGGCTATCAGGCAGCGAGGTTCTTTGTACTGGGGTATAGCGTCCTCTTCATCGGCTTTACATTGAAGTTCCTGATCATGGTTGGATATGGCTGGCTGAATTTCGGCGCCATTAGCTATTATAGCCTGAGTTTTTCATTCGTTGCGGAAATGGTCTTCTTCTCCTTCGCAATTGCGGATCAGCTGAGTTTACTCAGAATCAGGAGAGAACAGACACAACGCCAAATGATCCAACAAATGGCTGATAATGTCAAGCTCATCGACAGCATCAATCAGCAACTAGAATCTAAAGTCGTCGAGCGTACACAGGAAGTATCTCAAAAATCTCAAATCATTGAAGCCAAAAATGCGGAGCTGGAACAGATGAATGCTTTGTTGCAAAAGCAGTCGGAAGACATCAGCAGAATGAATGTACTCTTGGCGCAGGATAACAAGGCCCTGCATACGAATGTAGAAAAGGTAACACATGCCCGTGTGATGTCGGCCGAAATGGATTTTGAAGAGTTCAGTAAAATTTATCCGGATAAAGAAACTTGTCATAAGTTCCTTGCTGACCTGAAATGGAAAAATAGCTACAGCTGCCGCAAATGCAAGCACACTGAATACTATAATGGGCACACCGCATATAGTCGCCGGTGCAGCAAATGCGGATACGAAGAATCGGTCACTTCTTACAGCATCTTCCATAACACACGTATCCCGATCAACAAAGCCTTTTACATGGTCTACCTGATCTATACCACCAAAGGGAAAGTGTCTTCACATAAACTTGCTGAAGTACTTGAGATGCGACAAAGTACCTGCTGGAATTATGGCGACCGGGTAAAAACAGCGATGGAAGAGAAAAAATCCCTCCTGAAAAAGTCAGAAAAGCAGGGTTGGGACCAGTTAATTCTCGACTAGACTCCCAAAAATCCAGAAATACGGGCAATATTTCCTATGGTGTACAAGCGTATCAACGCGGATTAGCTAATGCCCGTTCTGCTATCCTTAAGGGTTGAATATCAGCATCATATTGATTCCTCTACTTACGGTACCAAAGCGTATCAAATATTTGTAAGATATTGTTTTACAGTAAGTTGTGTAACTGAATTTTCTGATTGTGCTTTGAAATTAGGGTAAATAGCGCGAATTTTACACCATCCAATTATAAACTACATAAAGCAATGATCACAAAGAAGATTATGCTGTTTGTTGTTTTTCTACTGTATGGTTGCTCAATCGCGATCGCACAGGAGATTACAATAATCGGGAGCGTAAAAGACAAACAGGGTTTGGCACTACCCGGAGTATCCATCCAGATTAAAGGTGCACAAAGAGGTACTGTAACTTCCGCAGAAGGCAGATTTAGCCTATCGGCACCATCAAATTCAACACTCGTATTTTCATTCATCGGTTATACAACCATAGAACAGCCCGCTGCTGGGAATACGGCTATGAATGTTGTGCTGTCGGAAGACAACAATCAACTTGATGAAGTTGTGGTGATCGGTTACGGTACAACAACAAAAAAGGACATCACTACGGCTGTTGTTTCTGTTTCCGCTAAAGACATCCAGAATCAGCCGGTAACCAATCCACTTCAAGCCATCCAGGGGAAGGCGGCAGGGGTACAGATCACTTCGCAATCTGGTAAGCCGGGTGCAGGTGTTGCAGTAAGTATTCGTGGTAATACCTCCATCACCGCCTCCAACAGTCCACTGTATGTAATTGATGGGGTAACCTCAAGGAATGCGGATTTCCTAAATCCAAATGACATTGAAACAATGACCATCCTGAAGGATGCATCTGCTGCAGCCATCTACGGTTCAAGCGGTGCCAATGGTGTAATATTAATTACGACCAAGAAAGGTACAGCTGGCAAATTGCAGGTTGGCTTCAATGCATTCACGGGCTTTTCTAATTTATGGCAACAACAAGAGGTGCTAAATAGCACGCAGTATGGCGCCTTGATGACTGAACTAGGTTATCAAAGTATTGGAACGCAACAGACCGATTGGCAGGACCTAACCTTTGGTACAGGTAAGCAGCACAGCTACCAGTTATCTCTTGCAGGTGGTATAAAAGGCGGACAATATTATTTCTCCACCGGTTACCAACGTGATCAGGGTACTGTAGCACCTGCGGTGTTGGATAAATACACGGCTAATTTCAACGGTTCACAGAAATTTACAAAATGGCTAACCTTAACTGGTTCAGCGTCCTTCACGTCAAGGAAATCAATTGATGTAAGTGACAACGCAGGTGTAGCCCGTGGTGGAACGATTCTTTCGGCACTGACCACACCGCCAAACATTGGTATCTTCAATGAAAACGGACAATATGCAGGGAACCCTAATGCTGGTGGTTGGGAAAACCCAATTGCAAATGCTTTTGCAGCAAAAAATGCAACCAGGAACTTCCGCTTTTTAGGTGCTTTCTCTGCTCAGGTGAACTTTACGGATGATTTCTATTTTAAGTCCAGCATCAGCACGAACAACAGCAACAACTTCTATAGCTATTTCCTGGATCCCTTTTCAACCGACTACGGCCGTGTACAACAGGGGATCTATCGCGACAATCAGTCCTACGACAAGGTGTGGTTAAATGAAAACATCCTTAACTACGCTAAGAATTTCGGACAGCACGCATTAACTGCTACTGGTGGTATGACTTTGCAGTCTTCCGATTATAAATTCTATCCTTACGAAGTAACCAGATTCCTTGACGCAAATAAGAATTTGCTACAGGATGGTACATCAATTTTACCGCAGCTTCCTGCATTTGCGCAATGGACTAAACGTTCTTATTTAGCACGTGTGACGTATGCGTATGCGAACAAGTATCTTTTTAGCTCGAACTTGCGTGCCGATGGTTCTTCAAGATTTGCGAAGGAGAATCGTTACGGTTATTTCCCTTCCGTATCTGCGGGATGGCGCTTGTCTGCTGAGAATTTCATGAGCGATAGCAAAGTCATCAATGATTTAAAGATTAGAGGAAGCTGGGGTAAGGTCGGCAACGATGAAGGCATCGGCGATTACGCTTACCTTGCATTATATCAGCCTACACCACAAGGATCTTACAACTTTACACAACTTGAAAACAGGAATATTTCCTGGGAGAAAACCACACAGACCAACATCGGTTTGGATTTGAGCCTTTATAATTCAAGGATCACCTTCACTGCTGATGCATATTTGAAGAAGACAAATGACTTGTTAATCAATGTGCCTTTGCCACAAGCAACAGGTTTCGGAAGTCAGGCAAGAAACGTGGGCTCTATGGAAAATAAAGGTTTAGAGTTTGTGCTTTCAACCAAGAACTTTGAACGTGAGAAATTCAGCTGGTCCACAGACTTGAACTTCTCGATCAACAAGAATAAAGTAACCAGCCTGGGTAACTCGTTAACCTCCATAAACTTCGGTGGGGTTTACGAGCGTGACAATGCCATTCGTGTTGAAGTAGGCAGACCGCTGGGCGCTTTCTACGGCTACCAGTTTACAGGTGTAAATGCACAAACCGGCGCTGCAGAATATGCTGATCTGAATGGCAATGGCAGTGTGGATGCGGGTGACCGTACATTCATCGGCAGTGCGCAACCAAAATTCACTTACGGCATCAATAACAACCTGGCCTATGGTCCTGTGGCACTTTCACTATTCTTTCAGGGCGTTCAGGGTAACGACATCTTTAATGCTTCACGCATTGAACTTGAAGGACTGTATGACTCGAAAAACCAGTTGGCAACGGTGTTAGACAGATGGACCACACCGGGTCAGGTAACAAACATTCCAAAGGCAGAACGCGGTAATACCAATAACTCACGTACCTCAAGCAGATATGTGGAAGATGGCTCATACTTGCGACTGAAAACTGCAACATTGTCCTACAACTTTGGTAAAGTTGCCCTGAGCAAATGGAACATGAGCAAACTCACTGTATTCGCAACAGGGTACAACCTGCTTACCTTCACCAAGTATAATGGCTTCGATCCGGAAGTACAGCAGTACAGTGGTAACAGCCCATCAATGGGGATCGATTATGGAACTTATCCGCAAGCCCGAACTTTCTTGTTTGGCGTAAATGTTGGCTTTTAACTCGAACAAAATGAAACTCACAAAATATTCAATTATAGCAGCTGCTGCAGTTACGTTAAGCTTTGCAAGCTGCAAAAAAGACTTTCTGGATAAACAACCAATCAGTCAGGTAACACCAGATATCGCTTTTGCTGATGCTGCTGCTGCCGAAAAATTAATACAAGGTGTTTATGATGGTATGTATAACGATTACCACATCAACGATTTCCTGGTAAATGGTGATGCCATGGCCGACAACTGCTATGCAGGTGGAGACAATCCGGCAAACATCCAGATAGATCTTTTCACCGTTAACTCCACAAATGGTAACATTAGCCGTGACTGGAATTCCTTATACAGCGACATTAAGAACTGTAATCTTGTAACGGACAATGTTCCGAACATACAGGATCCAAAGCTCGATGAAGGTGGGCGCCGCGAGCAAATCCTTGCGGAAGCGAGAACCATGCGTGCCTATATGTATTTCAATTTGGTAAGGCTATGGGGCGCTGTGCCTTTGGTTCTAAAAATTCCATCTACAGACGCTGAATTCCAACCTGCAAAGGCTTCTGTTGAGGAGATCTATGCACAGATTAAAGCAGACCTGGAGTATGGCGTTGCACATGCACGCGCTAAGTCTACGAATAAAGGCATCATTACAAAAGGCATCGCAAATGCTTTGCTAGCCAAAGTATATGCTACACAGGCTAACCCAGACTGGCAGAAGGTGTTGCAACATGCAGATGCAACAATTAACAATGGCTACAGCTTGCTAGCAAATTACGACCACCTTTGGGATTCGCAGCATGACAACAACGCAGAAGCGATCTGGGAAATGCAATATGATGGTTGGGGTGGACAACACGGCAACTGGATGCCAAGTCAGCTGTTTGGTGCAGGTTGGAAGAAATTCAACACGCCGACAAATGATCTTGTGAATACTTTCGATGCAGAGCAAGATCTGGTACGTAAGCGCTCCAGCATTTTCACCGATGGTGTTGGCTGGGATGATGACTACTGGAAAGATCCGAAGATCTACCCACACATCAACAAATACCGTGGAGATGATAAAACGGATACTTACATCCTCCGTTTAGCGGATATCTTGCTGCTTAAGGCAGAAGCACAGAATGAACTCTCTGCAGGCGGATGGGCACAGGCAAAGCAGCTCGTGGACCAAGTCAGAAGCCGGGTGAATTTACCTGCAACGGCCGCCGCGGATCAGGCAGCTATGCGCCTGGCCATTGAAAAAGAGCGACGATTAGAGCTTGCATTCGAGGGGCACCGCTGGTTTGATCTGGTACGAACTGGAAGGGCCATTGCTGTGATGAATGCACAGCAGGATGGAACCGGTAAAAACTTAAATTACAACGTCACAGAAAGTAAGCTGCTTTGGCCATTGCCTCAGACAGAGGTTGACAGAAATCCAAACATGAGATAGAGATTAATGATAAAGGCTGAGTCATCAGCCTTTATCATTAAATACAATCCAATAACTCAAATCAGAAGATATGATTATTCAAAAACTTAAAAATCATCGCGCATTGCAGTACGGCCTCTTCCTTGCTGTTGGGCTGCTTAGCGCATGCGGCATGTCAAAGTCGATAAAGACACCCACCAATGCTCAGGAAACCGGAATTTGGCGCACCACGCCAGATCAAGAATCCTTGTTGGCCAAACAGCCAACTGGTCTGGAATTTTCTGCAACACAAGCGGCACAGGCGGGTGCTGTCATTGAAGTCAATGAGAAGCAAACTTATCAATCTATAGATGGATTCGGCTACACCTTAACAGGCGGTAGTGCTACGTTAATCAACAAACTGCCGGAGGCACAAAAGGCTGCTTTGTTGCAAGAACTGTTTTCCACGACAAACAACGGCATCGGCGTAAGTTATCTCCGGATCAGCATCGGGGCTTCAGATCTAAGCGCTGAGCCTTTCAGCTATAACGATTTGCCGTCTGGACAATCGGATCCGGATCAGGCAAAGTTTTCCATCTCCAAAGAACAGGAAGATCTGTTGCCAATCTTAAAACGGATTGTTGCCATAAATCCTGCGATTAAGATCATGGGTTCACCATGGTCGCCACCAACCTGGATGAAAGACAACAACAGCTTCAAAGGGGGCAGTCTGAAACCAGAATATTACGCCTCGTACGCGAAGTACTTCGTGAAATACATCCACGCGATGAAGGCAGAAGGCATCACCATAGACGCCATTACCATTCAGAATGAGCCGCTGCATCCAGGTAACGTACCAAGTATGTACATGGAAGCAAAAGATCAGGCAATCTTCATTAAAACTGCCTTGGGTCCGGCATTTAAGGCTGCGGGTATCAAAACAAAGATCATTCTGTACGATCATAATGCCGACCGCCCGGATTATCCAATCTCCATCCTTAAGGATCCGGAAGCAAACAAATATGTTGATGGTTCTGCTTTCCACCTATATGGCGGAAAGATTGAAGCTTTGTCGCAGGTACATGAGGCCTTCCCGGATAAAAATCTGTATTTCACAGAACAATGGGTTGGCGGTCCTTCTAATTTTCCCGAAGATTTGAAGTGGCACGTGTCTACACTCATCATCGGGGCAACCCGGAATTGGAGCAGAAATGTACTGGAGTGGAATTTAGCTGCCGATCCGGCATATAAACCGCATACCGTTGGCGGCTGTACAACCTGCCTGGGTGCAATTACCATTGCGCCTAAAGTAAGCAGAAATGTCGCTTATTACATCATCGGTCATGCCAGCAAGTTCGTGCCTGCAGGTTCGGTTCGCATTGCATCTAATCTGGTGGAAAACCTGGATAATGTTGCATTTAAGCGAAAAGACGGTAAAACCGTGCTTATTGCCGTAAATACGGGCAAGGAATCCAAGACCTTCAGTATTAAACATCAGGGTAAAACAGCCACGGCAACCTTGCCAGCAGCTGCTGTTGCGACCTATGTCTGGTAGCAGCCTGCCTGGATATTAATACGGGGTTGGTTAGGGTGAGCCTAACCAACCCCGTATTAATATCCAGGCATACTTCACAGTTCTCCACAGTTCAATACATTTTCGGTACAATCCTGCTTCAGCCAAAAACGAGCTTGATTTTATGTTATATTGGTGTAACGTTCTACAGCGCTTGCAACCAAATCTACCGCATATGAACACCCAACATTTTAGCCGAATCGCAGTACTCGCAACCGTTTTGTGCTTTGTTGCCTGTACCAAAGATGAACCAGCTGTCAAAGCTGAAGTCGCCACGGCGCAAGAAACTAAAAAGCTGAGCGTACCATTGAAAGATGGCCGTACACACATCGCGCTTGCAATCAATGCCCTATCAAGGACTTCAGCTGCCAGTCAAGCCTCGTTTTTGAATCGCGTCACTCAGATACTTACACCTGACGATGCTTATGTAAATTCAACGAGATTGATGGACCTTTCGGTTCTGACGAGTCATTATGTAACCGGTTCTGTTGAAGACAAACGCCTGAAACTTACTTTCACTGATTCCGTAATGATGATGCCCGGCTATCCCAACGGCTGGACGGCTTTTTGGAACAGTAAACCTTTTGTAGAGCAGGATGCCCCGGACGTGTTGTACACGCAACAGCGAAACCGGCTGACCATTCAGCTTTCAAAATATGTGGAAACGTTTGGGTTTGAATTAGCACCCAATTTGTATGATGCCTATGCATTTACCGTAGGCTTTTATGACAGCAAGGAAAATCCACCTGTTGCAACACTAACCCAGTCGGCAGCAACACCAATGGGAGCAAAGCTATTTGCTGTAAAATCGAAAAGGCCGTTTAATGTAATTGAGATCAGCTTTAATGGAGATAACGACGGTGCCAACCAGCCGTATGGATTTGCAATTGCAAACATTCGGTACATCCTCTGTAAAGATGATGCGGATTAAGCATTGGAGTTAAAGCAGATTATACATCTGCTTTGTTGGGCACAATAAGTACAGGACACGCGGACTTTCTGGCAACGTGCTCGGCAACACTGCCCATCAGAAAATGATATAGACCTGTACGACCGTAAGTACCAATGACGATCAGGTGAGATCCCCATTCGTCAGACTGCTGTATGATGCCATGCGCCGCACTGTCCATCACACTGAAGTACGTGGTAGGGATGCCCATGCCGTATTTGTCTTCCATCTCTTTTAGCAGAATGTGACTGTTCTCTTCACTGTTATCATAGGTTTCCAGGAATACAGGGGCGAGGGTCATATCCGGGTTTACATTTGCGGGTATGGGTTCAATAACATTGACCAAAGCCACTTCTGCACCAAAGGTCTGCGCAATTTCATAACCTACGCGTGCCGCTTTTTCAGAAGAGGTGCTGTTATCTACGGCAATTAGTACTTTTTTGACATTCATGGCTGCTGGTTTTAGGTTCTACGGATAATAACAATTTCAGGAATATAATGTTTAATGTGCAGTTTTATCCGGCTTTCATTAGTTTTATATCCTGAATGGAAAACCAATACGGAATTTGCAGGGTGTCTATTGCACCACTAAGAGCTGCGCCTAAAGATCAGGCGGAAATTGTTTCGCAACTGCTTTTTGGCGACAAGGTGCTGATACTTGAACGTCTGGAGAAATGGCTAAAGGTACGCGGCGAATTTGACGGGTATGAAGGCTACGTAGATTTTAAGCAAGTACAAGCAGTTACTGGTGATAATACGCCCGGCAAAACCTTTGTTGCACCGGCAAACGTGCTGAATAGCCTAACCTTGACCGATGGCAGTGAAATGTATCTTGCCGCAGGCAGTACGCTTCCAGACTATAATGGGGGATATTGCAGGATTGCTGAGCAGCGATACAAGGTAGACTTTGAACCGCATGAGGTTATGGAGCGTCCCAGTACAGAACAGCTTGTTAAAACGGCAATGTTCTTTCAGCACGCACCGTACCTGTGGGGTGGGCGAACGTTGTTTGGAATAGATTGCTCTGGATTCATGCAGATCGTCTATAAGATGCATGGGCTTAATTTACAGCGTGATGCTTCACAGCAGGCGCTGCAAGGCGAGACCGTACATTTTCTTCCAGAAGTTCAGCCGGGCGATGTGGCCTTTTTCGATAACGATGAAGGGAGGATCATCCACGTGGGTATGCTCCTGAGCCAAAAGGAAATCATACATGCTTCCGGCCAGGTCCGTATTGATCCGATAGATGATCAGGGCATATACAATGCAGAACTGAAAAGGTACTCACATAAGCTGCGGATCATCAAGCGATTTATTTAGGTATGAAATGCAGGCTTAGTTAACGGAGCTAGTCTTCAAATTTCCAGATCATGACGTGCCGATCGTCTCCTGTGGAGATCAGGTATTGCCCATCGGCGCTCCAGATCATGTGGTTTATGGAATGGAAATGTCCACCTGTGTTTTTTTCATTGCTCAGGATTTTTAGTAACCGAAAGTCGCGGCTACTCCAGAGCTTTATGCTTTTGTCCTGACTGCAGCTTGCAAAATAAGGTCGTGTCGGATGAAATATCACGCTGTAGATGCTGAATAGGTGTGCTGGAATGTTCTGTTCCAGTTCAAAGTCCATTGTTCTCCAGATTTTTAACTGTGCATCTCTGCTTCCGGAGATCATGTACCCCCCATCTGGTGCAAACTGAATAGACGTAATGGGTAACGTGTGCCCTTCCAGTATTTTAAAGCAGCTGAAGTCATCCGCATTGTACAGCCGGATCAGCCCGTCTTTTGCACCAATAGCGATGGTTTTTTCATCTTTACTGATTTCAATGACACGTAGGGTATTATCGATGACAGCGAACTCATATAGAAAGGAAAAGTCCGCGAGCGACCAGATGACAACCTTACCTTCCTCACCGGTGCTGATGAGCTCGTTTTTAGAAGGGATGGTTTTAATGTCGAATACGCCTTTTTTATGATGATCCAGTCGGGCGAGCAGTTTATCTGCTTTTGTATCGTAAACCAGGATGGTTCCGCTGCGCTGGCCAATAAAGAGCAGTTCATTGTACCGGTGCAAAGCATATACGGAACTTTGCACTGGTAAAAGAATCTTCACATAGGTCATACTACTCAGCGACCATTCGACCACGCCTTTGTCGTTCCCTGCGCTATAAAAGCGGTCGGGATCTACAGCACTGCTCAGTGCATAAACAGGGTTTGAATGGCCAACAAGTGTTTCCTCAAGTTTCAGCATGTTTATTTCTTGTGTCTGCTTTCCAGGTTCAATGCAATATCTTCCAAGGTCTTGCCTTTTTCCTGTAATAGCACAAGCAGGTGGAAAATCAGGTCTGAACTCTCATTTACAAAATCGAAATCCGTTTCCGCTAAAGCGGCAATGACTGTTTCAACACCCTCTTCGCCAACTTTCTGCGCAATTTTATTGATCCCTTTTTGTCTCAGGCTATTCACGTAGGAAGCTTCTGAAGGATTGGCGTATCGATCTGCAATGATGTTTTGCAATTGAAAAATGAAATTCTGGTTGTATGGCGTATCAAAGCAGCTGCGGTTGCCGGTATGGCAAGTGGGGCCAACTGGTGTGACCTTAATCAAAAGCGTGTCGTTATCACAATCCAGATACGTTTCTTTAACATGCAGGTAGTTTCCGCTGCTTTCGCCTTTGGTCCACAACCTGTTTTTGGTTCTTGAGAAGAAAGTTACAATCCCTTCTTGCTGAGTTTTGGTCCATGCTTCTTCGTTCATGTAACCGAGCATTAATACTTCCAGGGTCTGTACATCCTGTATCACTACAGGTACCAGACCGTTGCTTTTATCAAAATCTATATTCATAACCTTACCGGTATGCTGTTCTTTTTTAATTCTTGTTTTAAATCCGGTATTGCGATCTCTCCAAAATGGAAGACCGAGGCTGCTAAAGCTGCATCCACACCGGTTTGTTGAAATACATCAACGAAATGTTGTTTGCTGCCAGCGCCACCAGATGCGATTACCGGAATGTTCACGCTGTTGCAAACGGTTGCAAGCAGGCCACAATCAAATCCGTTCTTGGTGCCATCATGATCCATGGAGGTCAGCAGGATCTCGCCTGCACCCCTGGATTCCGCTTCTTTGATCCATGATGTGGTTTCGAGTGCAGTGATCTTACGTCCACCATTCAAGTGCACCAAATTCTTATCATCAACGAATTTGGTGTCCACAGCAACTACGACAAACTGTACGCCAAAGGCATTAGCCAACTCTTCGATCAATAGTGGATTGTTTACTGCTGCGGAATTGATGCTGATCTTGTCGGCACCGGCATTTAGAAGTGCTTCTGCATCCGCTACCGAGGTGATGCCACCGCCGATGGTGAAAGGGATGTTAAGCTGACGGGCAACGGATTTCACCATCTCGATCATCGTTTTCCGGCGCTCATGTGTGGCGGTAATGTCTAAGAACACCAGCTCATCTGCCCCTTGCTGGCCATATTGCCAGGCAAGTTCTACAGGATCACCAGCGTCACTTAGGTTCACGAAGTTTACACCCTTAACAGTTCTGCCGTCTTTTACATCCAGGCAGGGGATAATTCTCTTACTCAGCATATTTACAGTGAAGACAACGCTTTAAGGTTCCATTGTTTAATTTCATCAATGGTGATCCGGTTTTCATAGATCGCTTTACCCACTACGCAAGAACGGATGTTGTATTTTGCCAACTCTTCAATATCGGCCATGGAGCTGATACCGCCAGATGCGATCAGCTTAATGAAAGGGGAGTGGTCTAACAGCTTGCGGTAAAGATCTACTGCAGCGCCACCTAGCTTGCCATCTTTATTGATGTCGGTGCATAGGAAGCGGAAAAAGCCAAGTTCAAGGCATTTATCTACATAGTCCAGTAACTTGATTGGGGAGCTTTCCATCCAGCCAGAGTACTTGATCACTTCATCTAATACGTCGATAGCAATCACGATGCGGTTCGCATAGTCATACTTCTTACCCACTTCTTTGCTCAGGTCGGACAGGAAGTTAGGGTTAGTGATGGCTTGCGTGCCTACAATTACACGGTGAATGCCGGCATCGAGCAGGTTTGTAACCTGTTCAATGGTTCTTATCCCACCACCATACTGGACTTTCATTTCTGTTTTCCGGATGATATCGAACAGGGTTTGTTGATTGCTGAAATCGCCTTTAGCGCCGTTCAGGTCAATAATATGTATAAATTCAGTGCCGTTAGAACGGTAAGTTTCAATCATGTCGGCAATGGAAACGTCGTAAACCGTTTTCTGGCTGTAATCACCTTCCCTGAGACGGACAACCTTGCCATCTAGAATATCAATTGCTGGAATTATATACATCTTATCTTTAAATTTTTGAAAAGTTCTTTAATACGAGTTCTCCGGCTGCTCCGGATTTTTCGGGGTGAAATTGTACGCCATAGAAATTATCTTTTTGGATGCCAGCAGAAAATGGCGCACCATACTCGGCTGTTGCAATGTCAAATGTAGGATTGTATTCTATGAAGTAGGAATGTACGAAATAAAATTGTGCCTGATCCTCAACACCTTCGAACAAATTATTGTTTTTTGGGGACACATTATTCCAGCCCATGTGCGGAATTTTTATTTGCCCGGCTTTATCAAACAGCCTGGTTTTTACTGGAATGATGTTCATCAGTTTTGCATCCCCCTCTTCGGAGTGCTCGGTAAGCAGTTGCATGCCCACGCAAATCCCTAAAACCGGCTTTGTTTGTGCTTTTATAGCCTCTACTAGACCTGTGTCTTCTAATTTCTTCATGGCTGCACCCGCATGTCCAACACCAGGTATAATGATGTGGCTATACTGGTCAAAATCTGCTTTTTCATTGATCATTCCATACTGAATATTCAATCGCTGCAGTGCTGAAGTCAGGGAAAAGATATTTCCTGCTCCATAGTTTACAATTCCAATCATCTACAAAACGCCTTTAGTGCTGGGTAATACTAGTTTTTCTGGGTCACGCTTGATGGCCATCTTAATTGCTTTTGCGAAAGCCTTGAAAATCGCTTCGATCTTATGATGTTCATTTTGCCCTTCTGCTTTGATGTTCAGGTTGCATTTTGCGGCATCACTGAACGATTTGAAGAAGTGATAGAACATTTCGGTAGGCACATCACCAACGCGTTCACGGTTGAATTCTGCGTCCCACACGATCCAGCTCCTTCCGCCAAAATCAATAGCGGCTTGGGCTAGGCAATCGTCCATTGGTAAACAAAAGCCGTACCGCTCTAACCCTAGTTTGTTGCCGATGGCCTTTGCAAAAGCTTCTCCCAAAGCGATTCCGGTGTCTTCAATGGTATGGTGTTCGTCAATATGGAGATCACCTTTGGTCTGAATGCTTAAATCCAGGCCACCATGACGTGCAATCTGATCCAGCATATGGTCAAAAAAGTTTAATCCGGTATGAATAGCTGCTTTTCCAGTACCATCTAGATCAAGCTTAATGCTGATTTTGGTTTCGTTGGTATTACGATCGTGTTGCACGGTACGAGTACCGGCGCGCAACATGGTGTAAATATCTGCCCAATTTTGGGTCTCCAGTGCAATAACCTCCTGCAGATCCTCTGCTTTCTCTAAAATCTCGTTTTGACCCAGCAGGTCATTGTTGCGCAGCCAAATGGCCTTAGCACCTAGATTTTTGGCCAATATCACGTCGTTTAGACGGTCGCCAATGACAAAAGATTCCTTTAAATTGATGTCTTCTGCGAAGAAATGCTGTAGCAGTCCTGTATTTGGCTTCCTGGTGATGGCATTCTCGTGTGCAAAGGTGCGATCAATGATTACCTCATCAAAACGTACACCCTCGGTTTCGAAAGTATCCAGAATGAACTGGTGTACTGGCCAGAAGTTCGCTTCGGGATGTGAATCCGTGCCCAAACCATCTTGGTTGGTTACCATCACCAACGAATAATCGAGCTCCGTAGCAATCTTAGAGAGGTAGTACAGTGCGCGTGGATAGAATTTAAGCTTTTGAAAGGAATCGATCTGCTCATTCTCAGGTTCAAGGATCAGTGTACCATCGCGATCTATAAATAATACTTTTTTCATGTTTAGGCTTGGTAGTTTTTTAATGCAATAAGTAAGGTTTGGTTCTCTGCAGGTGTGCCGATGGAAATTCGCAGGCAACCTTCACATAATGTAACCTTAGAACGGTCGCGCACGATGATCCCCTGGTTCACGAGAAAATCATAGATGCCGGTAGCATCTGTAACTTCTGCGAGGATGAAGTTTGCGTCGGAGGGGTACACCTTTTTAACGACAGGAATGGTTAGCAAATCGGTACTTAATTTATCTCGTTCTTCAACGGTTAATTTAATCCATACATTAACCTGATTTATGTTTTGCAATGCCGCCAATGCAAGGTCTTGCGTTGCCTGATTAATGTTGTAAGGCGGCTTCACTTTATTCAGAATATCGATGGTCGGGCGACCTGCAAATGCCATCCCTAAACGGAGTGCTGCAAGGCCCCATGCTTTTGAAAAAGTCTGCAAAATAACCAGGTTCGGATACTCTGTTAATTCCTTAATGAAACTCCTTTGTTTTGCGAAATTAATGTACGCTTCATCAATCACAACTAAGCCTTTAAAATTGGTTAGAATGGTTTCAATATCGGTACGGATTATGGAGTTTCCTGTTGGATTATTTGGCGAGCAAATGAAGATCATTTTAGTGTTTGCATCTATAGCTTCTGCGATGCCATCCAGGTCTAATTGGTAGTTCGGCAGAAGGTTGATTTTGCGTACTTCAATGTTGTTTATATTCGCCGATACTTCATACATCCCGTAGGTCGGTGGAAGGATAATAACGTTGTCTTTTGCCGGCTCACAGAAGGCTCGGTAAAGTAAGTCGATCGCCTCGTCACTTCCGTTACCAAGGAAAGTGTTTTCTATAGGTACGCCTTTGATCTTGCTGATGGCGTCTTTAAGATCCAGCTGCAATGGATCCGGGTATCTGTTATAATCTGCCGGAAGGGGCGAACCGAAACTATTCTCATTCGCGTCAAGGTAAACGCTTGCCTGACCCTTGTACTCGTCGCGGGCTGTGGAGTAGGGGCGCAGGTTCTTGATGTTTTCCCGCTGTAAACTGTTAATATCCATTTTCTGAATTTAAACGTATGGTAATGGCATTTTTGTGTGCTTGCAGACCTTCTGCGGCTGCGAGCACTTCTACCGTGTTTCCAATATTATTTAGGCCTGTTTTATCAATTCGTTGGAAGGTGATCTTCTTAATGAAAGAATCAATTGAGACACCTGAATACGCTTTAGCATAACCACTTGTGGGGAGCGTATGATTCGTTCCTGAGGCATAATCGCCGGCACTCTCTGGCGTAAGGTTGCCAAGGAACACTGATCCTGCATTTACAATAAGGGGAACCATTGATTCATATCCTGTAGTATCAATGATCAGGTGTTCAGGGCCGTATTGATTGCTAAAAGCCATGCCTTCAGCAAGATCATCAACCAATACTGCATATGAATTCTCAAGCGCTTTCCCAGCGATGTCGCGTCTAGGCAGTACAGCAAGTTGCGCCTGTACCTCAGCTAACGTGCGATCTATCATATCGCTTGAAGTAGCGACCAAAATAGCTTGACTATCAATGCCATGTTCTGCTTGTGCAAGTAGGTCTGAAGCAACGTATGACGGATTGGCAGTCTCATCAGCAAGCACTAAAACCTCTGAAGGACCAGCAGGCATATCGATCGCCGTGAGGGTGTTACCCTGGATTAATTGCTTCGCCTGTGTTACGTATCTGTTTCCAGGACCGAAGATCTTATCTACTTTGGGGATCGTTGCTGTACCATACGCCATAGCGGCTACCGCCTGTGCGCCGCCTGCAAGATAGATCCGGTTAATGCCCAGTAGTACTGCACAATAAGCCAGATAGCTGTTGGTTTTGCCGTCCTGTTGTGGGGGTGAACATACCACAATCTGCTTACAGTCTGCAAGCGTGGCTGGAATGCCTAACATTAGGAATGTGCTAGGGAGTACGGCTGTTCCGCCGGGGATATAGAGGCCCACGCGTTCAATTGCGCGACTTTCTCGCCAGCAAGTAACGCCAGGCATCGTCTCTATGGGCGCTTCAGTATGGATTTGTGCTTCATGAAAACGCTTGATGTTGCTGTAAGCCACGTCAATAGCGGTTTTAACCTCCGCTGGGATCCCTGCGGCAATACTGGCAAGTTCAGCTTCATCCAGGTAGAGCTTTTCTAATTCTACCTTATCGAACTGGCTGGAAAACGACTTTAAAGCTTCATCGCCGTGTTGCTTCACCTGATTCACGATCTCCGAAACACGGTCCCGAATACTGCCATCATCCTCAAGCTGTCGTAAGCATATGTTGTGAATGTCTTGTTGAGACAATTCTTTCAATCTGTAGACTTTCAATATTTTAAGTTTTAATATTAACTAAAGGTTAACGCTTAGATTGATGATTTCAGGCTTATACGATGATCTTTTCCATCGGCATAACGACGATGCCCTCCGCACCTGCTGCTTTAAGTGCATTGATTTTCTCCCAGAAATCCTGCTCCGCAATTACGGAGTGTAAAGCGACCCAACCTTCATCGAACAAAGGCACTATAGTTGGGCTCTTAACACCGGGTAGTAATGCGACTACTTTTTCAAGGTTTGTTTTTGCAACATTGAGTACAACATATTTTGTTTCTTTGGCTCTTAAAACCGAACGGATACGTTGTAATAACTCGAGTACTTCGGGTTCAAGTTCAACACCTGCAGTACCGATTAAAACGGCTTCAGATTTCATCACTTCTGCGAATGGTTTAAGGCCGTTACTCTTCAATGTACCACCAGTAGATACGATGTCACAAATGGCATCACTTAAGCCTAAACCTGGACCAATTTCAACCGATCCGGAGATGGTTCTAACTTGCGCATTAACGTTGTTTTCCTGAAGATATTTTTCGAGAATAACCGGGTAAGAAGTTGCAATTGCTTTGCCTTCTAATTCTGAAATTTCAGTGATGTCACTGTTATTGGGAACTGCAATTTTAAGGGTGCATTTTCCGAAGGACAGCTTTTGTAAATAGGAAACTTGTGCACCAGATTCGGTGATCACATTTTCGCCAACAATGCCGAGGTCGGCGATACCATCCTGAACATATTCAGGAATATCATCGTCTCTTAAAAAAAGGATTTCTAAAGGGAAATTACTAACGCTGGAGATTAGGGAGCTTTTGTAGTTTTCGAATGATAAACCACAATTTTTAAGAATCTCTACAGATTTTTCGTTTAACCTACCCGACTTCTGGATAGCTATTTTGAGTGTTTTCAATTTGCTTATATTGAATGAATGGAATAAAAATAAAATTTTCGGAAACTAGTCTTGAAGTACAAAACATTACATATCTATCGCCATAACTGGCGATGGTGCAAATGTAAGTGGTGGTTCAAGTGTTTTCTCATTTATTTCTTCCGTTCAATATGCAAATGCATGTTGGGGTGCGGCAAATATAGTAGCTGAGAAATAAAATAAAGAATTACTGTGTCCGAAAATGTATTGTTAATGTAAGTTTAACATGCAAACACCAGGATTGCCGCTATGTTTAAGAAATAATACATTGTAAAAGGGCAATGCTGCTGTTTGAAGCTGACAAAAAGCGAACACATTCCATTTTAATCCTTATTTTTGTTTAAAAAAACAATATGAAACTTGTAATCACAGGCGTAACTATTGCCGACCCCAATAGTCCGTTCAATCAAAACACTTGTGATGTACGTGTAGCGCAGGGTAAGCTAATCGCTATAGGCGAAAGCTTGAGTCCTGAGGATGGAGAAACGGTTTTTGATGGAACTGGATGTTATTTAAGTCCGGGCTTTTTTGATCTGAATTGTGCCATTGGCGATCCTGGCTTTGAAACCAGGGAAGACATTGAAAGTGCAGCAGCGGCTGCACAGGCCGGAGGATTCACCGGTATTGCCGTGCTGCCACATACCGATCCGGTGGTGCATTCTAAAGCAGAGGTAGCATATATTCTGAACAGATCGCGGGAAACGCTAGTAGACATCCATCCGATTGGTGCCATTAGTAAAGACCTGGATGGTAAAACCCTTGCGGAACTTTATGACATGCAGCAAGCGGGGGCAGTTGCTTTCTCTGACGGCAACAAACCGGTAGCGGACGACGGCTTTATGAGTCGCGCTTTACAATACGCCAAAGGCATAAACGCCTTACTGATGGTTTATCCGGAAAATGGTTCCATTGCAGGGAAAGCACAGGTTAATGAGAGCAGAAACAGCGTGCTGTTGGGCATGAAGGGTATTCCTGCACTTGCCGAACAGATGCAGATTTCCCGTGACTTGTTCCTTTCAGCGTATCATGATGCCCCGATCCACATCAGTACCATATCCACCGCAGGTGCTGTAGCATTGATTAAACGAGCGAAACGAGAAGGCGCTAAAGTGACCTGCGATGTGGCTGCCCATCATCTCGTATTTACGGAAGAGCTGCTGAATGATTTCGATAGCAATTATAAAGTTAAGCCCCCGTTGCGTGGGAAAAATGATGTAAAGGCACTTATTGCTGGTTTAAAAGACGGCACCATCGACGCCATTACTACGCAACACCGGCCGCATGAAATTGAACACAAAGCCGTTGAATTTGAAATTGCAGCATACGGCATACTTGGATTGCAAACAGCCCTGCCGATGCTCGTGAAAGCTGGTTTAAATGCGCAGCAGATTGCAGATAAACTTTCCATCGCGCCTAGAAAGGTGTTGAATTTGGAGGTTCCTGTAATTGAAGTTGGTGCTGAGGCGAACTTTACCCTGTATGACATTAAAACCTCATGGCTTTATGATGAAGCCAGCAATAAGAGTAAGTCTAAAAATTCACCACTAATAAATCAACAGCTCAGCGGAAAAGTTAAGCTGGTTTACAACAACAATAAACTTGAAACTTATGGATAGTAATGTAAAAAGCGCGCTTATCGCTTCCCTGGACAAATTTGCGGAACAATCAGGTGAAAATTCGCTAAAGCTTGAAGAAGCGCTTGTAGAAGTTTTCAGCAAGGATCTTGGCTTTCTGGAGAAGGTTGAAGAATTTGATGCGGCATTTGATGAATATCCTGCGTTCGAAGAGCTTCGTGAGGTGTTTTTCGATTTGTTGATGATTAACTTCTTCGCCAATGATATCAAGAAACTGGAAGAAGATTACCTGGAAACAGACGAGTGGGCGAATATCGAAGAAGAAACGATTGACCGTGGTACTGAGCTATTGAATTTGCTTCTGTACATCAATGAGTGTCATGATGAGAAGATTAAGCCTGAGCTTAACGACTTTCTTAAGGAATTCTTGTTGGTTGAGGAAGATGAGTTCCAGGATGAATTCCACATCTATGAAGATTTAATCAGCAATCAGCAGCTTGTGGAAAGTAGCATTGAAGACATCTGTAGCCATGCTGGTATGATCGAGATTGGTGAAGAAATGGAAGAATTGTTCGTACCGTTTATGGTTTTCTTCCACCAACCACGAATTACCGCAGAGTCTGTAAAAGAACTTGAAGAAAATAGTGCAAATCCCGCTTTTGATGTTGCGGTTTATAGCTTAATTGCTAATTTTAACGAAAATAGAATTTAGTAATTAAACAAACACAGCAATAATCATGGAAACAACAACGATCAACACAAGCGCGGTAAGAAGTGCTGCCCTAAAGAATGGTTTAATCTGGGGCGCGATTAGTATCGTGTTGTTTTTGGTTATCTATTACATTGCACCGGAGCTTTTGGGCTCATGGATTGGCAACGGGATTACCTTCTTAGTGGGGATCGGTTTAGCAGTTTTCTTTTGCCTGGATTTACGTAAACAAGCAGGCGGGTACTGGAACTTTTCACAGGCACTGCTGAACATTTTCATTATGTTCCTGATTTCAACAGCCATGTTGTATTTCTTCACCATCATTTTCAGCAAGTACATTGAACCGGAATATGCGGAAAGAATGAAAACGATGATGATGGAGAACGTAGAATCTACTTATCGAAGCGTTGGTCTGGACAGTTCAAGGATGGAAGAGGAAATGAGCAAGATGTCTGTCGAGCTTGATAAAACGCTAAATCCTAGCTTCTCGCAGATGATTGTTGGTTTTGGAATCTCCGCTACCCTATACTTTATCGGCGCACTTATTTTTGCTGCTATTTTTAAGAAAGAAAGACCTATATTCTTTAAAACAGAAGAATAGAAATTTTATACCCCTACAAGCCAATATTGTTTAAGTTGTGATCAACACGCTTAAGCGATATTGGCTTTCTTATGGACATTTTGCTGTCAATGTTAAAGCCATTCTGTAGAATGTCATTTAAATTGACAAAATTTGCTGCCGTATTAAGCCTTTCAAAAGTACACATGGATATATCTGTTGTCATCCCCCTTTACAATGAAGAAGAATCTTTACCGGAATTAACAAGCTGGATTACCCGTGTAATGACGGAAAATGGTTTTTCTTACGAGATTCTTTTTGTGGATGATGGGAGTACAGATGCTTCCTGGAGCATTATTGAAACGCTTAGGCTTACACAGCCTACCGTAAAGGCCATTAAGTTCCGGCGGAACTACGGGAAGTCTGCTGCTTTAAATGTGGCTTTTGAGGCTGCAGAAGGCGATGTCATCATTACCATGGATGCCGATTTACAGGACAGCCCTGATGAGATCCCCCAACTTTTTCGCCGGATTAAAGAGGAGAAATTTGATCTCATCTCCGGCTGGAAGAAGAAGCGCTATGATCCCATTACAAAAACGATCCCTACAAAGTTGTTTAATGCCGCAACCCGCAAAATGTCTGGAATTGCATTAAACGACTTTAATTGTGGTTTAAAAGCCTACCGGAAGGATGTGGTTAAAACGATAGAAGTGTACGGCGAAATGCACCGTTATATTCCTGTGATTGCCAAATGGGCCGGATTTACCCGGATTGGCGAGCAGGTCGTAGAACATCGCGCACGCAAGTATGGGGTGACGAAATTCGGCATGAGTCGCTTCATCAATGGTTTCTTGGATTTGCTGTCCATCTTTTTTGTTGGCAAATTTGGTAAACGACCAATGCACTTTTTCGGTTCACTGGGTGTGCTTTCCTTCTTTCTGGGCATATTTATGGCCTTGTGGATGATCGGAGTAAAGCTATACCACATTGCGGCTCATGTGCCTTATAAGCGGGAAATTACGGACCAGCCGCTTTTTTATGTCGCATTGGTGGCTATAATTGTAGGCTCCCAGATGTTTCTTACCGGCTTTGTGGCCGAATTGGTTACCCGCAATGCCCCTGAACGCAATCAGTATCTTATAGAAAAAGAACTACGCTAATGTTTTTTTCTATCATTATACCATTATATAATCGCCCACAGGAGATTGATGAGTTGCTGTTTACGCTAACCCGTCAGTCTTACACGCAATTCGAGGTGCTGGTGATTGAGGATGGATCTGTAAACCATGCCCGGGCTGTGGTGGAAAAATACAGCAACAAGCTGGATCTGAAATACTTTGCCAAAGAAAATGAAGGCCAGGGTTTTACCAGAAATTACGGCTTTGAACGCGCGCGCGGGGATTACTTCGTCATCTTTGATTCCGACTGCCTGATTCCTGAAGATTACCTGGAAATCGTTAAAGATTATCTCCTTGTTCATCAGCTGGATGCTTATGGGGGGCCAGACGCTGCCCATGAAAGTTTTACGCCGGTACAGAAAGCCATCAGCTATGCGATGACTTCACCATTTACAACTGGTGGGATTCGGGGCAATGCCAAACACATCGGACAATTTCACCCAAGAAGTTTTAACATGGGTGTTTCCCGTGAAGTGTGGGAAAAAGTTGGTGGCTTCATCCTGACACGACTTGGGGAAGACATCGAGTATAGCATCCGCATACATTCGCATGGCTACAAGATTGGCTTGATTCCTGCAGCAAAAGTTTATCATAAGCGTCGCACGAGTTTCGCACAGTTCTATAAACAACTGCACTTCTTTGGCCGGGCGAGGATTAACATTTATAAACACTTCCCTTCAGAACTGAAGCTGGTGCACTTCTTTCCAGCGGTATTTACTGTTGGCATGATCCTGACCCTTATTCTACATGTTATATATAAACCATTAGCCTATCTTTGTGATGCAGGCATATTGATCTTTTTTCTATTGATATTTCTACATTCCTGGAAAGTGAACAGATCCCTGAAGGTTGCATTTCTAAGCATCATCGCTGCATTTATACAGCTGGGGGCATATGGATTGGGTTTTATACAGGATTTTGTTAAAAGAGTAGTATTTAAATCAGCATGATTAATTTTTTAAAGGAAAGCACTTTTACAGTAAACGAGGTCATTGGGAAAGCATGGCGCGTTACTTACGACAACTATTTCTCGCTGGCCACCTTATGCTTTTTGATCTTCATTACATTTACGACCTCAAGTCTGATGGCATTCTTTCTTAAGGATGTGAATATCGCGCTGCGCATTCTGATGGTCTTTCTATTTATCGTGCTCTATTGTACGATAAACCTCTCGCTGTTTAAATACATCCTGCATTTGCTGGATAAAGAAAACGAGCAGATTACGATTGTAAGTACACTGCCAACGCGGGTGCAGATTATTCGTTTTCTAATTGCTACGTTCTATTTTGCCCTCTGCATTGTGTTTGTGGGTGTGCTGTTATATCCGGTGCTATTTATCCTGGATCCGCTATTAAGATATGCGGTGCGGCTGGGGTTGGTGAGCAATCTTGCTGAAGCAGGCCGGGTTGTGACCAATGTTTCTGTCGCAATTGCCATCGTTGCGATTTTCATCACCTTTATAAGAATTTCCTTTTTTCAGTTTTTCATCATTGATAAGCAGGCGAAGCCTTTCCAGGCCATTAAGTATAGTCTGGCAACCACAAGAGGTAACTTCACGAAGATCCTTCTGTTGCTGTTGGTTTTAGGCTTTTTTCACCTGCTATCGCTTGTGTTTAACTACCTGCACTGGTCTGTAATTTCTTTACTCGTGATCAGTTTAAGTTCATTTATCATCGTTCCGCTGTCAAGCGTTGCGCTGACCATTGTTTATCGTAAGATGATGGCTGATTACGATGGAACTGAAGAACCGGATATCATTCACAACATTGTCTAATTTCTATGGGACTAAAAGCGGCATTAAGTAAACCCTTTGCTGCCTTCATCGTACGAGGCATAAACAAGTGGAAATTCAACGCGGCGGCAGCGCAGCAGCAGGTTTTTATGAAACTCATCCGTGAAGCTGCACATACCAGCTTTGGTAAAGACCATGATTTTGCATCCATAAAATCTTATGCGGATTTCAAACAACGGGTGCCGGTTCGCGATTATGAAGGGCTACGCCCGTACATTGATCGTGTGGTCTCCGGTGAGGCTGATGTGATGTGGAAGGGGAAGCCGGAATACTTTGCCAAGACCTCCGGAACAACATCTGGCGCTAAATACATTCCAATATCAAAGGAGTCGATGCCGGAACATCTAAAGGCCGCCAGAAACGCTTTATTGACCTATATTCATGAAACCGGCAAAGCCGATTTTGTAAATGGAAAAATGATCTTCCTGCAGGGCAGTCCCGTAATGACCGTTAAAAACGGGATCAAGGTGGGCCGCTTATCGGGCATCGTTGCCAATTTAGTGCCTGCATATTTGCAGCGGAATAGAATGCCGTCTTACAAAACCAACTGTATAGAAGACTGGGAGACAAAGGTGGATGCCATTGTGGATGAGACCATCCATGAAGATATGCGACTGATTTCTGGCATTCCACCCTGGGTGCAGATGTATTTCGATCGGTTGACAGATGAAAGCGGCGGTAAGAAGATTCAGGACATTTTCAAGAACTTACAGCTGTTTGTCTACGGTGGTGTGAACTATGAGCCTTACCGTGCAAAGATTGAAGGCAGCATTGGCCGTCAGATTGATTCTATTGAGACCTACCCGGCTTCAGAAGGATTTATAGCTTATCAGGATAGTCAACACGATAAAAGCCTGCTGCTGCTGGCAGATGCCGGGATGTTCTACGAATTTATTCCTGCAGCGGAATATTATAATGATAATCCAGTACGTTTAAGCTTAGAAGAAGTGGCCCTTGACGAGAATTACGCACTTGTATTGAATACCAATGCCGGCCTTTGGGGCTATAGCATAGGCGACACGGTAAAGTTTGTTTCAAAAAACCCTTACAAGATTTTGGTGACGGGCAGGATTAAGCACTTTATCTCCGCCTTTGGCGAACATGTGATTGGAGAGGAAGTGGAACATGCCTTGTGGAGCGTGGCACAGCGTGAAGGCTTGAGCATTACGGAATTCACGGTGGCGCCGCAGATAAATCCCCCTGAAGGTGGATTACCTTACCATGAATGGTTTGTGGAATTTGGTACGGCACCGGTGGATATGGTTGCGTTTTCACGTAAAGTGGATGAAACGTTACAACAGAAAAATATATATTACCATGATCTGATTACCGGAAAGGTGTTACAACCGCTGGTGATCCGGTCTTTGAAAAAGAATGCATTTGTAGACTACATGCGTGCTGAAGGTAAACTTGGCGGCCAGAATAAGGTGCCCAGGTTGTCTAACGACAGAAAGATTGCGGATAGTTTGAGTAGTTTTACAATTTAACAGAACATCATTGAAGAATATATCGGTACTGGGCTCGACAGGATCTATCGGCACACAGACATTGGAAGTTATTGCAGCAAACCCGGAACTGTATCGGGTGGTTGCATTGACGGCGCAAAGAAATGCAGCACTTCTCATTGAGCAGGCGCTGAAGTACAAGCCCGAATTGGTGGTTATCTGCGATGAAAGCAAATATGAGCAGGTACGCACGGCGCTTTCGGGCACAGGCATGAAGGTGCTTGCCGGCGAAGCGGCACTGGAAGATGCGGCAAGTCTGGATGCAGCCCACCTGGTTATTACCGCCATTATGGGTGCAGTAGGGTTGAGGCCCACAATTGCGGCCATAAAGGCGAAAAAAGATATCGGTTTAGCAAATAAAGAAACGCTGGTTGTTGCCGGACAATTGATTACGCAGCTGGCCAGGGAACATGAGGTTAAGATCATTCCTGTAGATTCCGAGCACTCGGCGATCTACCAGTGCTTAGTTGGGGAACCGGGGGATTCTGTGGAGAAAATCTACCTTACGGCATCAGGCGGCCCATTCAGAGGTAAGGACCGTTTATTTTTGGCTTCTGTTACAAAGGAAGCTGCATTAAAACACCCAAACTGGGTGATGGGCGCTAAAATCACCATAGATTCTGCTTCCATGATGAACAAGGGTTTGGAAGTGATTGAGGCGAAATGGTTGTTTGACCTGGAGGAATCCCAAATTGATGTCATCATTCATCCGCAATCCATCATACACTCTTTGGTGCAGTTTACCGACGGTTCGATGAAGGCACAAATGGGGCTTCCCGACATGAAGCTGCCCATTCACTACGCGATGGCGTACCCGCAACGCGTACAGACGAACTTCCCACGCTTTAATTTTATGGATCACCAGCAACTGACCTTTCAGCAGCCGGACCGTGAAGTGTTCCGTAACCTGGAACTCGCGTATCAGGCCATGAACCAGGGTGGGAACATGCCATGCATCATCAATGCAGCCAATGAAGTTGTGGTAAATGCCTTTCTGGAGGACCGCATCGGATTCCTGGAAATGAGTGACGTTATTGAGCGCTGCATGAGCGATATCGCGTTCATTGCCGAACCAACGCTGCACAATTATTTAGAAACGGACCAGCATACCCGTATATTTGCCGGTCAACTGGTAACAAAATAGATTTTATCTTATCATAAATAAAAACATTAAGTAATATATGAATGGACTGATTATGACCGCCCAGCTGCTGTTGGGATTATCGATATTAGTGATTTTACACGAACTGGGGCATTTTTTAGCCGCGAGAGCCTTCGGCATCAAAGTAGAAAAGTTCTACCTTTTCTTCGACGCCTGGAACGTTAAGCTTTTCAGCTTTAAAAAGGGCGACTGTGAATACGGCATCGGCTGGTTGCCGCTGGGCGGATATGTGAAGATTGCCGGTATGATCGACGAGTCGATGGACACAGAACAACTTGCGCAGCCTGTACAACCCTGGGAGTTCCGCTCTAAACCTGCCTGGCAGCGATTGATTGTAATGCTCGGTGGCGTGTTCGTGAATGTTGTAGTGGGTATCCTGATCTTCTGGATGCTAACTTTCAAATACGGCGAAACTTACATTCCGAACAGTTCTGTACAGAATGGCATCAATCCTGGAGAAGTTGGTCAGAAGATCGGCCTGCAAAAAGGAGATAAAGTACTTGCGATTAATGGCAAAAAAGTAATCCGTTTCGAAGAGATTACCTCTTCAAAGGTGCTTTTGAGCAATACAACTTTAACTGTTTTAAGAGGCAACAATACCTTGTACGTTAAAGTGCCAGATAACATCCTGAACGATATTTCGGACGATGGTATTGAATCCTTCGTCAGTCGTGCACCTCTCTTGAGCTCGACGATTGACTCGGTTGTGGCGAATCGCCCTGCGTCTAAAGCAGGCATACAAAAAGGGGATGTTATTACTGCCGTAAATAAGATGCCGGTAAAATACAGCGTAGACGTCATTGCAGCAGTGCAGAAATTGAAAGGCAAGCCGATGGTGTTCGACGTTAAACGCGGGGGAGAGACCATTCCTTTGACGGTTCCTGCAGACACCTCTGGTGTGGTTGGTGTGTTCTTCAACTTCGACGAAATTAAACAGGAAACAACCAAATACGGCTTCCTTGAAGCATTGCCAATTGGTGCTACCCAAGCCTGGAAAACCTTTAGCGACAATGCGAAAGGTATCGGCAAGGTATTCACCGGTAAAATCAAGGCAAATAAAGCTTTCTCAGGACCTGTGGATATCGCACGTAAGGTTTATGGTGGTGAGTGGGTTTGGGCTAGATTCTGGGCCTCTACAGCCTTCATTTCTGTAGCACTTGCATTTATGAACCTACTGCCAATTCCAGCTTTGGACGGCGGGCACGTGGTGTTCTTGCTCATCGAGATGGTTAAAGGCAAGCCGCTGGGCGACAAATTCATGGAACGTGCACAGATGGTTGGTTTCGTGATCCTGCTCTCGTTGATGGTCTTTGTGCTCGGGAATGATATCTTTAAGAACTTCATAAAGTAGCCGGTCTCATGGATTATTTTGAACTGTACGGGCTGCCGATAAGCTTCAATCCGGATTTAAAGTTCGTGAAGCAGAAGTTTTATGAGCTGAGTAAGAAGTATCACCCTGATTTCTTCATCAATGAAAGTGAAGAAAAACAACAGGAGGTACTTGAACTTTCCACATTGAACAACAAAGCTTTTCAGGTGCTCAACGATCCGCAGAAGCGGATACATTACATCCTTTCCTTAAAAGGACTACTGGAAGAAGGGGAGAACTACAAGCTCCCACAGACTTTCCTAATGGAAATGATGGACGTAAATGAAGCTTTAATGGACCTCCAATTTGATCCTGATGCGGCGCGTTTGTCGCAGGTGAAGCGAGAAATAGATGGGATTGAAGCATCCTTAAACCAGGAACTTGATGCCCTTGCTGCTGCATTCGATGCGCAGGATCCTGCAACGCAGGACGCAACGCTGCGCGAAATTAAAGATGTTTATTACAGAAGTAAATACCTATACCGGATCAGGGAAAGCCTGGCCAAAATCAAATAATCACTATGCATACCTCCGCCATTTTTAGAAAAGTAGCCGTTGCTGAAGGGATATCGTACATCCTGCTCTTGTTTATTGCCATGCCTTTGAAGTATTGGGCCGACATGCCCCTAGCGGTAAAATACACCGGTTGGGCACATGGTTTACTGTTCGTGCTGTATATTGTTTTTTGGCTAATGAGCTGGCAGGAAAGCAAATGGAAGATTAGCAAGGCTGCGATGTACCTCTTTTCATCGTTCCTGCCATTCGCGCCTTTTTGGGTGGATAAAAAATTGAAAGAAGATAATGTAAATTAATCTTGGAACTTTGGGGGACAATGAATAGATTTGCATCCCGCTAACAAGGAAATGCCCAGCTGGCGGAATTGGTAGACGCGCTGGTCTCAAACACCTGTGGGAAACCGTGCCGGTTCGACTCCGGCGCTGGGTACTTTAAAACAAACAAGGCCTGTAGATATCTTCTACAGGCCTTTGTTTTTATCCATAAAACTTAATGTTTTAACTTCAGAATTTCGATGCTTCCGGATTAGCGCCATGCTTCCTGCAAATGCCTTCAAACCGATGAATAGCTTGCAAAACCAATTCTCGCCGAGCTGCGGTAATATCCTCAAGCGCAACCCCATCATTATAGTTATCCTCTAGGTTCTCCTGCAGCATCGCATCCAATACATCCATTTCATGCTGGTAACCTGCTTTAAGCTCTATTAGTTCGACTTGAAAAGTGTTGTCCATGTTGCCATCCACCGCAAAGATACGCCAAATAACCTATTACAACTTATCTCAGCTAAATACCGCATTAAACATCAAAAAACTTACCCACACTCTTGACAAACTTATGATGGTATATTCAGAAAACGGCTCTACATTTGTCTAACACTGTTAAATGATATAACAGTAACCGCTATGGGAAGTAAAGAACGGATTGCAAGACTGAAAGAAGATACAAAAAGTAACATCCTGGATGCCGCGCTTCAGATCGTGAAGGAAGATGGCTGGCAGGCTTTAAGCATGCGCAAGATTGCGGATAGAATTGAATACACTGCACCAATCATATACGAATACTTCGAAAATAAGGAAGGTATCCTCTTTGAACTCACCCGCCAGGGCTATGTAATTCTGGCTCAGGAAATCAAGCAGGCGAGTGCTAAAGAACAAGATCCAGTGAAACAGCTCGAAGCAATGTGGATCGCCTATTGGAATTTCGCTTTCGGACACAAAGAGCTGTACCAACTGATGTACGGTGTGGAGATGAACTGCTGCTACCGTAAGAATGAATTTGTAGAAGCCGAGCTTTCCCTAAATCTTTTCTTCGACAAGATAAAGGAAGTGATGACTGATGAAGAACCCGATCGGGATCTGATCTGCAGAAAGTTCTACACGTTCTGGTCAATAATCCATGGACTCATATCCATCAACCTGGTAAACCGTGGTAGGGGACAAGAGATGAACCAACAAATTTTACAAGACGCCATTAAAGGCATTATTAAATACATCAACGATTAACAGACTCCTTTAAAACTTAAATAACCTCGGGCCCATCCAATGGGCCTTAATTTACCTCAACTACCTAACGCTGTTAGATTACTTACAGCCGTTATATCCATCACCATAAAAATCAATATGTCATGAAAACGCAGCAAAACTATCCACCATCACTTAACGGTGTTAAACGATCTAATATCGTTATTTGGCTCATGAGCCTGGTCTTCTCCATTCTATTATTTGCCTGTCATCGCCAGGAAAAAATGCAGTTAGCGGCACCAGTCGTGCAAGCCCTGCCTGTTCAAACCATAAAGAACAGTTCAGAAAGCACCCTCTTAGAATACCCTGCACTAATAGAGGGCGCAGTTGATCTGGAAATCCGTCCACAAGTATCCGGTGCGCTCGACAAAGTGTTTGTCAATGAAGGTGCACTTGTTAAACAAGGCCAGCCATTGTTTAAAATCAACGAACAACCCTTTCTTGAAGCCATGAACAATGCTAAGGCAACTTTGCAGTCTGCACAAGCTGCTGCCCAGAACGCGAAGCTGGAGGTTGAAAAACTTACACCACTGGTTGCCAATAATGTGGTGTCGGAGTTTCAATTGAAGAGCGCCAAAGCAGCACACCAGGCTGCACTGGCAAGTGTAGAACAAGCGAAAGCGGGCATCGCAACAGCGAAGATCAATCTGGGCTATACTTTAATCAAAGCGCCTGTGACAGGCTATGTTGGCCGTCTGCCCAAAAAGCAAGGCAGTCTGATTAGTGCCGAAGATCCGATTCCACTGACCAGGCTCTCAGATGCGCATGACGTTCATGTCTACTTCTCCCTCAGCGAGGATGATTTCATCAACTTCAACGAAAGGTATGCTGGTAAAACCGTCGCTGAACGCATCCGTAACATTCCGGGCGTTTCCCTGATGCTTGCTGATAACACCATTTACCCATTTAAAGGTAAACTCGACATGATCGATGGTCAGTTCGACAAGCAAACCGGTGCCATCACCCTAAGAGCAACTTTTCCAAATGAAAATGGTGTGCTACGTTCAGGAAACACCGGAAGAGTTCAAATGACGATGACCCATGAAGATGCGCTGTCGGTACCACAGGAAGCTACAATGGAAATCCAGGACAAGATCTTCATTTTCTCGGTGGGCAAAGACAACAAAGTCAGCAAGCAGCCAATTACGGTCCTTGGAACAAGTGGTACCAATTACCTGGTGAGAAACGGCATTAAAGCGGGCGATAGGATCGTGTTGAAAGGTATTGAAAGCCTTAAAGACGGCGAAGTCATACAACCAGAATCCAGCAAAGATTTAACTGCAGCTAATATCAAATAACGAAATACAGATGTTTAAAAAATTTATTGAGCGCCCGGTACTCGCTACCGTAATCTCCATACTCCTGGTCATACTTGGTGTGCTAGGTCTTACCAAACTACCACTGCAACAGTTCCCAGACATTGCGCCGCCGGCTGTGCAAGTAATGGCATTGTATCCTGGCGCAAACGCCGAAACGGTCCTGCGTGCTGTGGCACCTTCACTGGAAGAATCCATCAATGGGGTGGAAAACATGAGCTACATGAGTTCCACCGCCAGCAATGACGGATCCCTCGTGATCACAGTTTACTTCAAATTGGGCACAGATCCCGACCAGGCTGCGGTTAACGTGCAGAACCGCGTCGCGCAAGCAACCAGTCAGCTGCCTTCAGAAGTTGTGCAAGCAGGGATCACCACCTCCAAGCAGCAGAACAGCCTGATCATGGTTGTTGATATGTACACAGACGACACCACCAACTACGATCAGGCTTTTCTCGCAAACTACGCGCAGATCAACATCATTCCAGAGATCAAAAGGATACCCGGCGTAGGCCAGTCTATCATCTTCGGTGGAAATAAAGACTACTCCATGCGGGTCTGGCTTAATCCGGCGCAGATGGCGACCTATCAGTTAACGCCCAACGAAGTTATGGCGGCCATTCAGGACAAAAGCCTCGAGGCTGCACCCGGCAAGTTCGGTGAAAGCAGCACCGCTTCTTTTGAGTATGTCATCAAGTATAAAGGGAAACTGAACAAACCTGCAGACTATGAGAACATTGCCGTTAAATCCAATGCTGATGGTTCCATATTAAGGCTAAAGGACGTCGCCAGGGTTGAATTTGGTACCTATACCTACAGCAACTTCACCAGGGTAAATGGCAAGCCCGGCATCAACATCGCCGTTATGCAGCTTTCGGGGTCAAATTCCAACGAGATCCAGATTGCCATTGCTAAACTAATGGAGAAGTCAAGCAAAGACTTCCCCAAAGGGGTCAAGCACCTGATGCTTTACAACACCAAAGATTCGCTAGACATCTCGATCAATCAGGTTAAAGCTACGCTTATTGAGGCTTTCATACTAGTCTTTATTGTCGTATTCATCTTCCTTCAGGATTTCCGTTCCACGCTCATTCCAGCCATTGCAGTGCCCGTAGCCATATTGGGAACGTTTTTCTTCATGCAGCTTTTTGGATTCTCCATCAACCTGCTCACCCTGTTTGCCCTGGTACTAGCCATTGGTATTGTGGTCGATGATGCCATCGTCGTGGTAGAGGCCGTCCATGCCAAAATGGAACATAGCAACCTTGGCCCTAAAGCCGCAACCGTTTCCGCCATGCGTGAAATCACTGGTGCAATTATTTCCATCACGCTCGTGATGTCCGCCGTGTTCCTCCCCGTGGGTTTCATGGAGGGCTCCACAGGCGTGTTCTACAGGCAGTTTGCTTTTACCCTGGCCATTGCCATTGTCATCTCGGCGGTCAACGCACTTACACTCAGCCCGGCGCTTACAGCACTTTTTCTAAAGGAGAGCCACACCCATAATGGTGTCCTTCAAAAGAAAAAAAGCTTCAAAGAAAAGTTCTTCATTGGCTTCAACTCCGGGTTTGAGAAGCTTAGCGACAAATATCTAGGGTCCCTACGTTTCCTCATCCGCTATAAGTGGGTCAGCGTGGCCGGCCTAGCGGTGGTCATGCTGGTTACAGGGGTGCTTGTAAAAACTACGCCTTCTGGCTTCATCCCTTCAGAGGATCAGGGATTTATCGCCATATCGTTGTCCATGCCTGTGGGTGCCTCCCTGGATCGTACCACCACCGTCATCAAAGAACTGGAAAGTAAGCTCGACAACATGGAGTCCAAAAAGACGCTGATGGGGCTATCGGGTTTCAACATCCTTACACAATCTTCCAGTCCCTCTATGGGCGTGTCTTTCATTCTGCTTAAGCCTACGGCGGAGCGGGGCAAGGTCAAAGACATCAACGAGATCATGAATGAAGTTCGGGCGAAGCTCTCCACCATCAAAGGGGCAAACTTCTTTGTATTTACCTTCCCAACTGTACCGGGCTTCAGTAATGTCGACGGATTGGATATGGTGCTTCAAGACCGCACCGGCGGAAGTCTGGACAAATTCAGTGGCATCAGCAGTAAGTTTATTGGCGAGCTCATGAAACGTCCGGAGATTGCGATGGCGTTTACATCTTTCCGATCCGATTACCCGCAGCTTGAACTTCAGGTGGATGATGAGAAAGCAGATCAACTCGGCGTTCCCGTGAAAGCTGTACTGCAAACCATGCAAGCTTACTTTGGTAGTACGCAGGCTTCAGACTTCAACCGCTTCGGTAAATATTACCGGGTGATGGTGCAGGCCGACAAAGCAAACCGGGTTAATCCTGCTGCCATGGATGGCGTATTTGTCAAGAGCATTCAGGGCAATATGGTGCCAATCAACACACTTGTAAAACTAAAGCGGGTGTATGGACCTGAAAACGTTTCCCGCTACAACCTGTTCAATTCCATAGGGATCAATGCCATTCCAAAGCCCGGTTATAGTTCCGGAGATGCGATCAGGGCAGTTGAAGAGGTTGCACAAAAGCAGCTTCCTTTCGGATACTCCTATGAGTTCACCGGATTAACCCGCGAGGAAATCTCCTCCGGCGGACAATCTGTAATCATCTTTTCGCTGTGTCTGGTATTCGTCTACTTCTTGCTTGCTGCACAATATGAAAGCTATATTTTGCCTCTGGCGGTCGTTCTATCCATCCCTGCAGGGATCCTTGGGGTTTTCACCGCCATCGGCCTTACTGGAATCTCAAACAACATTTATGTGCAGGTTGCACTGGTCATGCTCATTGGCTTGCTCGCCAAAAATGCGATTCTGATAGTGGAATTCGCCGTGCAACGGAGACGGGCCGGAAAGTCGTTGACCGCTGCAGCGCTTGAAGCCGCCAAGTTGCGCCTCCGCCCAATCATCATGACCTCGCTTGCCTTTATCGTGGGTATGATCCCGATGATGAATGCCGCAGGTCCATCTGCGCTCGGCAATCACTCCATTAGTATTGGGGCAGCTGGCGGAATGGTATTCGGCGTTATACTGGGGCTGTTCTTCATTCCGGTGCTCTTCATTTTCTTCCAGTATTTGCAGGAGCGCGTGTCTGCCTTCTCGGTACCTGCGCCCAAAAAAGAAATCCACATCAACGAATTAGTTCATGAAAACGTATAAAGCTTTATTTTACCTCCTATGCATCTCGGCCATAGCGGCCGGATGTAAAGTTTCGAAGGATATTCCTGTTCCACAAAATGCCACACCAGCTACATTCAGGGATAGTCCGTCAACCGATTCTACAAGCATTGCGACTTTGCCGCTCCATGCTTTCATTAAAGAACCCGACATTCAGCGGCTGGTGGATACTGCTTTAATGCGGAATTACGATCTGCAGCTTGCACTAAAGAACGTTGAAGCTGCAGAACTTTTGTTCAAACAGTCCCGCTTAGGTAATCTGCCCAGCATCAACATGCAGGTTACCGCGAGTTCCAACAGGCCGTCAGACAACAGTCTGAATGGCTTAAGTTCAAGTCAATTTCTAGGCACACGACACATTGAAGATTACAGTGCGGGCCTGGGCCTAAGCTGGGAAGCAGATATCTGGAGTAAAATCAAGAACCAGAAACGATCTGCTTTAGCAGCTTACTTACAAACCGCCGAAGCAAAAAAAGCAGTGCAGACCAGGATTGTCGCCAATGTAGCGCAAGGTTTTTATCAGCTGATGATGATGGATGCACAGCTGCTGGTTGCTAAGCGGAACCTTGAACTGCGTGATCGCACGCTGCAAATTATAAAACTACAATATAATGCAGGGCAGGTTACCTCCCTGGCCATTCAGCAGGCGGCGGCCGAACAGCTCCTTTCGGCTCAACTCATTTCACAACTTGAACAGGCAATAACCATCCAGGAGAATGCCATAAGCGTGCTCAGCGGTAAAGTACCTGCGGCAGTAGAACGGCAGAGCACATTGAACAGCCTGAAGACACCCCTGGAACTTCCAGCAGGGTACCCGGCGTCCATGGTCAGCTTGCGACCAGACGTGAAAGGTGCTGAACTCGCGCTGGATGTTGCGAATGCTGAAGTCGGTATTGCCAAAGCGAATCTTTATCCAAGCCTGAACATCAACGCCAGTGCAGGACTCAATGCACTAAAGGCAAGTAACTGGTTTACCATCCCAGCCTCCTTGTTTGGCGTGGTATCGGGCGGCATCACCCAGCCGGTTTTCCAGCGCAAGCAACTGAAAACACAATATGAACTGGCTAAAATCGATCGTGAACGTACGGTTATTCAGTTTAGGCAAGCCGTACTTAATGCTACGGCAGAGGTCTCCGATGAATTAACCAGGATCCAGCGACTACAGCAGCAATATGAAATCGCTGCAAACCGTGTACAAACCTTACAACAGGCCGTTAAAAATGCAGATCTGTTGTTTAAGAATGGTATGGCCACCTACCTCGAGGTCATCACGGCGCAAAGCAACTTCCTGCAAAGTGAACTTGCACTCGCCGAAGTGAAGACTTCACAACTCATCGCTGCAGTGGAACTATACCGTGCACTGGGTGGCGGGACAGTCCAGATGTAAATCCAGCGACAGTTTTGCGCATAGATGTCCGGTTTCTTTTTTAACTTGGATTATACAAAATATAAGAACATGGAACCAGTTAAGAATAGATTTGAAACCTCGCTGGCGGAAGGCATTCACCACCAACTAGCCCTTTTAGCCGGAAATTGGGCAGGCACCTCGCGCACCTGGTTTGAAGCAGATGTGCTTGCAGATGAATCCCCGGTCAGTGGAACCATAACATCCATTCTTGGAGGCCGGTTCATTTTGCACCAGTATCAGAGCAGTTTAGCGGGTAAACCACATGAGGGGCTTGCAATCATTGGCTACAGTTTTCCCTACGGTAGATACCAAACGGCCTGGGTGGATAGCTTTCACATGGGAACAGGAATTATGTTCTCCGAAGGTGCGGCAACCGAGAAAGGCCATTCAGTTCTAGGAAGCTATGGAGGCGAAGGGATGCCAGAACCCTGGGGTTGGCGGACTGAAATTGAGGTTGTTGATCAAGATCATGTGATCATTACGGCGTACAATGTGGAACCGGGTGGGGCAGAAGCTAAAGCTACAGAGATAAATTACCACAGGAAAGTATAATACCATGATCGGTACGAGAAACTTAATTTCAGAATAGCATAATTTAACCTTTATTTAACTGTTTTGTATGTTTTTAACCAAAGTATAAAAATTTTTATTACATTTGTATATATTTAATTACAGTATAATGCAACAAGGAACAGTAAAATTTTTCAATGAGACAAAAGGTTTTGGATTTATCGTACCAGCTAATGGTGACGCTGAAATCTTCGTTCATTCTTCAGGCCTAATGGATAACATTCGTGAGAATGATTCAGTAAGCTACGACGTTGAGCAAGGTAAAAAAGGCTTAAACGCAATTAATGTTAAGATCAGCTAATTAGATTTCCTTCATAAATTGGAAGAACATCCGCGCTAAGCGGATGTTTTTTTTTGCCCAAAAATATGCTTTGTTATTGGTCAAGAATCAGCCAAACAGTAAGCTTACGGGCTGCTTATTCAGTAGGTAGAGGGATAGAGATCTTGTGATTTGTTCGTTGCTGGGTGCCTTATCAGATGATTGCGCATTCAACCGCTTCCAATAATCCCCTTAAACAAAACAGGGCACCTGCAAATGCAGGCACCCATGTTTTCAACCAACCTAACCTAGTTCTTATTTCCAACCGCCACCAAGCGCTTTGTATAGCGAGATGTGGTTTAGCACTTGTTCTTTCTTAACCTGCGCTTCTTTAATCTCCGCATCCAACACGCTTCGCTGCGTGTTCAGAATATCCAGATAAGTAACACGCCCTGCTAGAAAGAGATCATTTGCAGCCTTTACAGAAGCATTTAGCGCATCAACCTCATCCGTGATGTGTGTCCTTTTCTGCTTGATGAAGTCTTCCGCTTTAAGTGCGTTTTGCACCTCCTTGTAAGCATTCAATACCACCTTTTCATATTCCTGGAATGCGATTCCATAACTAGCGGTGTAGCCAGCGTACTCCGCACGTAAGCGCTGCTGACTAAAGATCGGCGCCGTAATGCCGCCAAGTAATCCATAGGCTACTGATGTCGGCGTACTAAACAGTTTTCCAAGATCGAACGACTGCAAGCCAACATATGGCGCCAGTACAACCGCTGGCAAAAATGATAGCTTCGCAGCCTTAGCCTCCTTATTTGAAGCAATAAGCTCCAGACCTGCCTGACGGATATCAGGCCGCAAGGCAAGCATCTGTAGTGGCGTGCCACTTGCCAGTGAATCGTTCAGAATCGTTGCTTCAAGTCCGTTCTGTGTACGGGAAATTGAAGTGTTGAAAGTTCCAGTAAGGAAATTCAGATGGTTCTCCAGGATGCTGATTTGTTGTAGCACTTCCTGCTGTCTCGCTTTCGAATTGGCCAACACGGCTTTAAACTGCTGCACACCCAGCTCCGTAGCCGCACCAGCGGATTTCTGCACTTCTATAATTTGTAAGCTCCGTTGTTGCAAGCCGATGTTCCGGTTAATAATTTCCAGTTCTTCATCCAGGGTAAGGAGTTCAAAATATGCTGTCGCCACATTACTCACCAACTCCGTTTGTACCAGTTTCTGACCTTCATAAGAGGCCAGGAATTTGTTCAATGCCGCTTGTTTTCTGTTTTTTAGCTTACCCCAAAGGTCCAGCTCCCAGGATGTACGAAGCCCTATAAAGTAATCGGGCAGGGGATCCGGCAAACGCTCGTCCTCCTTCAGATTATCAGAAAAGTTCGTGTCATAGTTACCAATTCCATCCATCGTGTAGAAACCATACTTCCGCAAACCTGCTTCAACCGAAAGATCTAAGTTTGGCAATGCCGCACGTTTCCGAATCCGGAGATTGGCTGCTGCAATTTCAATCCTGTGCAAAGTCTGCTTCATATCCGGATTGTTCGCCAGGGCGGTATCAATCAGCTTTGCGAGCTGCTCATCCTTAAAAAAGTTTTTCCAGGTCTGATTTGCGATGGTATTAGTGTCCAGGCTTTGTTGAAAAGCTGCTGGCACATCCCTGTGCTTATACTCAGGAAGGCCTTTCTTAGCAGAACAACTGCTTAAAAAGATAATGAACCCGATTAACGGAAGCGCCACCAGCTCAATAGCTTTCTTCTTTGGTGCGCCAGCTCCGGAACCATGATCATCGTCAGCGCTTGCCTCAGGAAGTGCTTTCTTCTTCCGCATGAAAGACGAGAACAGCACATATAGCCCAGGAATAACGATTACCCCGGCAATAGTACCTACAACCATACCGCCAACTGCTGCGGTACCAATGGATCGGTTACCCAGCGCGCCCGCGCCACTTGCCAGCATCAATGGGATTAATCCTGCTGCAAATGCAAAGGACGTCATCAGGATCGGGCGCAAACGCGCTACAGAACCCTGGATTGCGGCATCAAGATAACTCATACCTTCTTTCTGCTTTAAAATGGCAAATTCTACAATCAAGATCGCGTTCTTGGCAAGTAAGCCGATGAGCATCACCAGTGCAACCTGTGCATAGATGTTGTTTTCTAATCCAAATACCTTTAAGAACAGGAAGGCACCAAATACCCCCGCTGGTAAAGAAAGTAATACCGGCAATGGCAGTAAGAAGCTTTCATACTGCGCCGCAAGGATCATGTACACGAATACCAGACACAGCGCGAATACATAGACCGCCTGGTTACCCGAAAGAATCTGTTCCCTGGTCATACCCGACCATTCAATCTCGTAGCCCTGTGGCAAACTTGCCGCCACCTTTTCTGCAGCCTCAATGGCCTGACCACTACTAACACCTGCGGCCGCTTCACCTGTAAGCATCGCCGAAGAATACATATTATATCGCGTAATTTGTTCCGGTCCGTAAACGCGCTCCATCGTAATGAAAGAAGAGAATGGCAGCATTTCGCCAGCGTCGTTCTTGATGAATAACTTCAACACATCTTCCGGTTTTTCACGGTAATTCGGTCCGGCCTGGACCATTACTTTATACATCTGACCGTATCTAATGAAGTTCGTTGCATAGAAACTACCCATCAATGTTTGCAAGGTGTTCATTGCGTTTTCCACACTGATCCCTTTTTTAGCGGCCTGATCATAGTCCACCTTAATGAGGTATTGGGGAAAGCTCACGTCAAATGTGCTGGACACACTTGCAAGCTCTGGGGTTGCCGTCAAGTCGGCCATGAACTTGTCCAGCACCACAGCCGTTTTATTCAAATCATCCTGTCCCGTTTTATCCAGAATCCGCATCTCAATACCGGAAGAGTTACCAAACCCTGGAACTGTAGGTGGTGGGAAGAATTCAATCTCCGCATCCATAATGTGTGCCGTCGCTTTTTTAAGCTCGCCAATCACGTCCGTAACGGATTGATCACGATCGCCCCAGCCAACCAGGTTGATCATACCCATACCGTAAGACGCACCAGATACCTCGTTTACTAAACTATATCCCGCAAGGGTAGAAACAGTCTCCACCGACTTCATCTTGCGACTGATGGCATCAATTTCATTTAATACAGCCTCTGTACGGTCCACCGTTGCACCAGGAGGGGTATTTACGTTCACATAGATCATCCCCTGATCTTCTGTTGGGATAAAGCCCGATGGTAATACACTAGCCATGCCCCATGTGGCCACAAAGAAGCCAATTAGCAATCCAAAAGTTAACACCCGGCGTCCTGCAATACGCGTAATCAGGCTTTGGTACCCACCTGATGTACGATTGTACCCTTTGTTAAAGCCACCAAACAACTTCGCCATAAAGCCTTTTGCTGCAGGTTTATCGTGCGGGGAACGCAGGATAATTGCACACAAAGCTGGCGTAAGCGTTAAGGCATTGATCCCGGAGATGACGATGGCCGAGGCCAGCGTCAGCGAGAACTGCCGATAGAATATACCGACCGGGCCGGAAAGGAATGCAACAGGTACAAATACCGCCGACATCACCAGGGTGATTGCCACAACTGGTTTACCCACCTCGCTCATGGCAGAAAGTGTTGCTTCCATAGGTTGCATGTGCTCTTCCTCCATTTTGGCATACACCGCCTCCACAACAACAATCGCGTTATCCACAACAATACCGATGGCGAGCACCAGGGCAAAGAGCGTAAGCAGGTTGATGGAGAAGCCAAGCATTTGCATAAAGAACAGCGCACCCACCAGACAAACAGGCACGGCAAGTGCCGGAATCAAGGTCGACCTGAAGTCCTGTAAGAAGATGTAAACCACAATAAACACCAGAATAAATGCCTCTAGTAGGGTCATCAATACACTGGAAATTGACGCGTCCAGGAATCGTGAAACATCATAGCCCATGGTGTAAGTCATACCAGGAGGGAAGGAGCTGTCTTTAAGCTCCGCCATGCGGTCCTTTACGTTCTTAATAACATCCTGTGCATTGGAACCTGGTAACTGCTTCAACATGATGGAAGCCGAAGGGCGGCCGTCAGTTTTGGATACCATCTCATAATCCAGGGAGCCGAACTCTACATCAGCAATGTCCTTTATACGGATGATGGATCCATCCGCATTCGCGCGGATCGGAATATTCTTGTACTCTTCAGCCTCGGTAAACTTCCCTGGATAGCGCAATACATATTGCTGCATGTTAATGGATTTATCCGAGCCAATACCGGTTTGCCCCGGCGCGGCTTCAACGTTCTGCTTCCTTAATGCGGCAACCACATCATCACTGGAGATCTGGTAAGCGGCAAGGCGGTCGGGTTTCAACCACACACGCATTGCATAATCCCTTAAACCCATGATCTGCGCAAAGCCCACACCTTCAATACGTTTAAGCTCTTTTAAGATGTTGATATCCGTAAAGTTGTAGATAAAGCGCTCGTCCGCTGTTTTATCTTCACTATAGACATTCAGATACATCAACATACTGTTTACTTCCTTCTCCGTGGTTACCCCGGCCTTGATTACCTCCTCGGGAAGCTCATCCAGCACCGTGGTTACCCGGTTCTGGACGTTCACGGCAGCGATGTCCGGATCCGTGCCAACTTTAAAGAAAACCTGAATCAGCGTCGTTCCGTTGTTGGTAGACACGGAGTTCATGTAAGTCATACCCGCAACACCGTTAATTGCCCTTTCCAGTGGAATGGCCACGGCATTGGTACTTACTTCAGCATTCGCACCCGTATAGTTCGCGGTTACCACAACGGATGGGGGAACAATATCCGGGAACTGCGTCACCGGTAATGTAAAGAGCGCCAGTATCCCCAACAGGGTAATAAAGAGCGATATGATCAGTGATAAGACTGGTCGTTTTATGAATGTTTCAAACATAATTGTGCATGATGGTATTAGTGGAGTCCTGAAAAGGACTCACATCAATGATTAATTAGATAGTAGGTGGAATTAGTTTTTCGCGACCAGCGTGCTTTGCGGCAGCGCCATCGTTTTTGGTGAAACTTTTAGTCCGTCACGCAAAGTCTGGCTGCCTTCAAAAACAACTTTATCCTTTGTTTCAAGTCCATCCAGCACGGTGTAATAGTGCCCAACACGTTGACCAGCCTTAAAAGCAGTCATCTTAATGGTGTTGTCTGGCTGTAATACATACACGTATGTCCTGTCCTGAATCTCGAAGACCGATTTCTGGTGCACCGCCAGCAATTCGCCGGTTTCAACAGGCACACTGATCTTACCCGAAGCGCCGTGTTTCAACAAACCGGTAGGGTTAGGGAAACGTGCTTTTAGGGATAATGAACCTGTATTCTGCGCAAATTCACTTTCCGCAAATACGGCATCTCCCTGGTGGGGGTAAAGCTCACCGTTAGCCAGTGTAAGCTTAACGCGCTTCTGAATATTGTTCTTCTTGAAGCTTGCATCTGCCACCATATTCAGGTACTCTTTTTCAGAAATATCGAAGTAAACATTCACTGCGGAGAGGTCTGAAACGGAGGTCAGTAGAGATCCTTCTTCTAATAAGCTTCCTGCTTTCAAAGGAATCCTATCAATGCGGCCGGAAAACGGCGCGCGAATCATGGTGTTTGCCAACCTCGTTCTTGCATGTTGTAGCACAGAACGCGCTTCCGCCACGCGGGATTCCGCAGCTTTTTGCTTAGCGGCTGCTAAGTCCATATCCGTTTTAGAAACAATGTTATTATCTACAAGAATCTTTGTCCTTGCTTTCTCCAGCTTTACGGTCTTTGCATCTGCAATGGCGTTGTTCAACGCGGCTTCCGCTTTTGCATATTCTGCTTTATACTCCTCATCATGTATCTTAAACAAAACCTGGCCCTGTGTTACAGCAGCGCCTTCTTCTACATATATTTTATCTAAGAAACCCGCCAATCTGGATCTTACTTCTACATTCTTTACCGCCTGTATGTCTGCAATATATTCGTTGTAAATGACGGTGTCCAATTTGGTTACAGCGGTCACCGGTACTGTTCTTGGGGCTGCAGTTTCTGTGTTGTCCTTGCTTTGCGCGGTACAACCAATTAATCCGACGGTAGATAGGAATAGGAAATTAGCTAAAAGATTAACTTTCATGTTATTGTTGACTATGGTTTAATTAAAAGATGGTCGTCCTGTGCTTAATGACAGGAGATAAAAAGCTGTGAAACAGCAAAAGGCTACGCTAAGCTCTTGACAGACAAGAACAGCGCAACATGATCATTACGTTAGCGGAATAAACTTAGAATGGCTTTAGCCGGAATAGAAAGGAGTAATACCCGGGAAGACAAAGGCTTCGGGCGCTATAATATGGGTGTTCAACAACCCTGGTCCGAATCAATTGCCGGAACAAAAAGAAACAAAGGAAGAATGCAACTGCCGCGAGTGCTGGTGTTGCAGTCTTTACAAGACGATATTCCTCATTAGGAATCTTGACATCTTGAACGTTGCTCTGTGGAAGATCAAGCAAATCATCAATTACATATTCCACAAAGGAGTGCCCATCCAACGTCGTATCTTTACTAAGCGCATTGAAGCCAGCTTCGTAAACAATGATGTTGAGATACGCAAACAGTCCTACGATATGGAAAAATTTGAATAACATGCGCCGCAAAGTTAGGAATCTGATCGGCCCCCGGGGAATTGTAATACCATTTTGACAGTTAAATGAACCTTAGTTGCACTTTATGGCTGTTGCTCAGGATTTTCATCCCCATCTGGCGCCTTTTTTTCGTAAAAATCCTTTAACTCATCAATTATGGTCCCTTTCCAGATGGCTACTCCGGTATGATAAGCAGTTTTGCCAATCATGTGTGCCGCAACTGGTGCAGTTAAAATCAGGAAGAAGATGATCGCCATTGCCTTCGTGGTTACAGAGACATCGGAAAAAGTGAATGCTGCACAAATCAGTAGCAGCCCCACACCGAGTGTAGAGGCTTTCACGGTAACGGACAGCCGGAGATAGAAATCAGGCATCCTTAAAATGCCTATTGAGGCGAATAATATGGCCAGTGCGCCAATCGTGCTGAATATTGCAGTTAGTATATCCGTCATTTCTTAATTTGTTTATCGAGGTAAAACGAAAAAGCAATGGTGCCCAAAAATGCGATCAGCGCGAATATCATCGCCACATCCAGCAAGACTGACTCACCCGATCGTATGCTATAAGCCGTAATTAATGCAATACCAATGGTAATGATTAGGTCCAGCGCAATTACCCGATCCACCACCTGCGGTCCTTTATAAAGCCGGATCATCACCAGCACAACGGAGATGATTAAAATCGGGAATATCACATAGTCAAAATAGGTTGCCAGTGTCATCGTAAAATCTCTAATAGTTTGTGTTCAAAGCCTTTTTTAATTTGTTGTATGAAGCGGTCGCGGTCCCTCAGGTACATCACGTGAATAAACAATGACTTCTTGTCTTCACTAATGTCCAGGATCAAGGTACCTGGCGTCATGGAAATCATTGTCGAGAGCAGGTTGATCTCAATGTCTGTGGTCGCTTCCAGCGGATAACGGATGATGCCGGGCTTAAAAAAATATTTTGGTGTAATTACATCATAAGCAACCTGAACATTTGCGGCAATCATTTCATAAAGAAAATAGAATATGAAACCGATAGTCTTCGGAACCCTGTTAAAATACCTGCGGTCCGCTTCCTGCCGGTTCATGATCCATAGGATAAAAAAGCCCATCAGGTAACCGAACAGGAAATTTGAGTAATACAGTGAACCGGTTAATGCCACCCAGATAAAGGAGAGCAACAGGTTCATTAAAAAGTGTTTCATCATAGCTTACTTTCCTAAAACCGCCTTGATGTAAGGAGATGTGTCCAACAATTCATTTGATATACGGTCTACAACCTGGATGATAAATTCTGCATTAAGCCCGATAAAAAGGGTTCCTGCTGCAAGTATGCCTACCGGTAAAACGAGCAGGGTTTTTCTAAAAATATCCAGCTCTTTAAAGCTGTCTGACAGTGGTTCTGTTTTGGACGCTTCTTTCCAGAATACCTCAGCCCACAATTTCGCAATAACATAGAGTGTAATAAAACTCGCAAGAATCAAACTCGCGATAAAGAAAAAGCTATTCGCATTAAAGCTGGCTTCAAACAAATAAATCTTTGGCCAGAACCCTGATAGTGGCGGAATGCCGACTAACGAGAACAACACCAGTGCCATAAGCAACGAGATCTTCGGATATTCAGAATATAGGCCGCCAAGCTTGGGTGTGTCGAGCGTCCCGCGCATCTGCCTGATCAAGCCCGAAATCAAAAACAAATTCGTCTTTACCATGATGTCATGTATCAGGTAGAATATCGCACCCATGAATGCGATCTTAGTATAAAGGCCCAGGCCGCCTACAATAAAGCCAATGTGACAAACAATTAAATAGGAAAACAAACGTCGGATATCCAGTTTCACCAATGCGCCAAATGCCCCGGTGAGTATGGTCAGGATGGCAAGTACAATCAGCACCGTTCTCATAAACTCATTGGGGATGAAGATCAGTGTGAAAACCCGGAACATGGCATACAGGCCCACTTTGGTTAACAAACCACCGAAGGTCGCCGCAACAGCCGAAGGCGGGGTATGATAGGAGGAGGGTAGCCAAAAGTACAGCGGGAACACTGCCGACTTAATGCCAAACCCGATGATGAAGAACATGGCCGTTAAGTTCACAATGGATTGGTCCTCCACCAGCGGTACTTTTAAGGATAGGTCGGCCATGTTTAAAGTCCCGGTGATTCCGTACAATATCCCGATTCCGGTCAGGAAAAAAGTCGAGGCCAGAATGTTTAATGCCATATATTTTACAGCGCCTTCCAGCTGTTCTTTCCGACCACCCAGGGTCAGCAGTACGAAGGACGCAATGATAATCACCTCAAACCATACGTAAAGGTTGAAGATGTCGCCCGTAAGGAATGCGCCATTCAGGCCCATGATCAGAAAGTGAAAGATGGGAAAATAGCCATATAGCATTCTTGCTTTTCCAACACCAACAGAAGAGAAGATCGAAACGGCAAGCGCCGCTATGGAAGTCAACAAGACCAGCGTGCTGCTGAAAAGATCCGCAACGAATACAATTCCAAAAGGTGCTTCCCAGTTTGCAGCATTCATCGTCAGGATTTCCCCATTGTAAACCTTGATGAACAAGGCAAACGAAAACGCAAAACCCAACGTAGCACCGGCGATACTCAGTACGCGCTGCGTAATGGTTTTCGACCAGCAGGCAAGCTGAATGATGGCCGTGAATAGATGAATAAGTATTGGTGCTATAATGTGGTTATCAATCATAAATCTTCTTCTTCCGGAGTGTTTAAATCATCTAAATCGTCTGAGTTGATCAGCGCATATACCCGTTTAAGCAAAACAATGGCGAAAGAGGTCAGTCCAAAACTGATGACAATGGCGGTCAGGATTAATGCCTGCGGCACTGGATCGGCATAAATTTCTTCAAAGACCTTCAGGTCTGCTTTGATAATCGGCGGCTTACCTTTGGTAATGTTGCCGAACAAAAAGATCAGGAGATTGGTAGCATTCCCCAGTAACATAATGCCCAGGAGCAAGCGCACCATACTTCTGCGAAGAATCAGGTAAACACCTGCGGAATAAAGTACACCAATCAGTAATACAAGTAGTAACTCCATATCAATGTGTGTGTAAGGAGATGGTGAACAAAATGGTGAGTACCACACCAATAACAACCAGGTATACCCCGAGGTCGAAGAATAGTGCTGATCCCATCATGCCTATTACCGGAATCGGCTCTTCAAACCACAATCCGGTCATTACCGGGTAGCCAATGAGTACTGGCAGAAACATCGCCAATGATGCAATGCCGAGCCCCACCGGGATAAGTGCCATTGGCTTATACCCTATGATTTTCATGGTGTTTGTGGTACCATGGGCGAAACTGTGCAGCACAAAAGCGATCGCTGCCACTAAGCCACCCACAAAGCCTCCACCTGGATAATAATGCCCGCGCAGTAAAAGGAAAACCGAAAATAAAAGCAGGATGGGTAGCAAGTACCTTGATGCTGTTTGTAATATCGCACTTCTCATACTATTCTTTCTCTGATGAGGTTAACCTCAATTTAATTAAACTATAAACGCCAAGCGCAGCAATGCTGAGCACGACAATCTCGAACATGGTATCGAACCCACGGAAGTCAACCAAAATCACGTTGACCACATTCTTACCTTTCGCCAGGGTATAGGCGAAGTCGCCGTAGAACTTGCTGATCGATATGTCCGTCGGTACCTGAAGTACCTTTATCGCAATAACCGATAAGATGATCCCAAAGCCTAGCGCAACCACGGTGTCCCGTATGACGATGGTATTGTTTGCCTGATTAATGAAAGGTGGCAGGTTAAACAGCACGAATACGAAAAGCACAACCGTTAAAGTGTCAATTGTGAATTGCGTCATGGCCAGATCCGGCGCGCTGTAATAAACGAACATCAAACAAATGGCATAACCAATCACACTGGTACCTACAACTGCTGTTAATCTTGATGAGGTCGTGACCGTAAGTACTACTGCCGCAATCAGGATCAATACATTAATGGCTTCGTATACACTGATGACCGACAACTTACTATAATCGATATAGATCGGCCCGCCAATGAAAAGTTCATAGGCCAGTAGCAACTCCGCGAAAAGAATGATTTTGAGGAGATAGGACCGTAGAAAACCATTATGCATGGTATCCGTGTACCAGTCTGAAAATTTAACAAACCCGGTCGAAAGGCGCTCAATGATAGCCTGCGGTGAAGCAGATTGGAAGGACTGAACCCAAACCAGCTTTCTGCTGTCCGCTTTATTCACATAGTATATCGCTGTACCGGTAACGAGTGTCACCAGGCTTAAAATCAATACGGTGTTGAAGCCATGCCAGATTTTCAAGTGCACTGCTGCTGGCGCAATAGACATCGCGTTTACGGCCGGGGCAATCAGCTGCTCCCCAGCGGAATTGGGGAAGAAACCGAAATACAAACCTGCAAGGGCCAGTACCAGCGGTGGGATCCACATGGCCTTGTAGGGCAGATGCACTTTTTCATAAGCCTGTGGCAAAGAACCTGTAAAGGGTTTAATGCCCGCCATAAAACCAGCGGCGACAAGGCATAGATTGGTGACGAAAGCTGCTGCGGTCAGGTATATGGCAAGCTGCTGATCTGCGTGTAATGTCGCTTCGTAAATGAGATCTTTAGAAATAAAGCCGAATAGCAACGGCATTCCCGCACTGGATAAAGCCGCCAAAAAGCCCGCGATGAAAACCGGGAGCAACACCTTTCGCAAACCTCCAAGCTGCGTAAGTTCCCGCGTTCCAGTTTCGTGATCAATAATTCCAGTGGTCATGAACAAAGTTGCTTTGTAGAGCGCATGTACCACAATGAAGGTCACGGCTGCCACTAAGGCCGCTTCCGTGCCCAGCCCGATCAGGAATGTTAAAACCCCAAGTGCAGAGATGGTCGAGTAAGCTAAAATACTCTTCAGATCCGTGCGGAACAAGGCATGGATTGCCGCATATAACATGGTGATACCGCCAACGATCATCAGGGTATACGACCATGCCGTGGTATTTCCCAGGATGGGCGAAAAGCGGGCGAGTAAAAATATCCCCGCCTTTACCATCGTTGCCGAGTGCAGGTAGGCAGATACGGGCGTTGGTGCTTTCATGGCGCCGGGGAGCCAGAAATGAAAAGGGAACTGAGCAGATTTTGTAAATGCCCCAATAAACACCAGCAGCAGCACCAATGGATAGAGCTCATGATTTTTAATCACATCTGCAGCGTTCATCAATTCAGATATGGAGTAGGTGCCGGCGATGTTCCCGATCAGAATCATACCCGTAAGCAGGAAAAATCCACCCATCCCAGTTACACTGAGCGCGGTAAGTGCGCTTTTCCTCGAATCTGGATTGTCATTGTTGAACCCGATCAGAAAGAAAGAACTGATGCTGGTGAGTTCCCAGAATATAAATAGCAGCAGGATGTTATTTGATAACACGATGCCAAGCATGGATGCCATGAATAAACACAGATAGGCATAAAATCGATCGAGATATTGGTGCCCTTTGAGGTATGCACTGGCGTAGAGGAAGATCAACGATCCGATCCCACTTATCAACAGCGCAAATAGCAGCGACAGCCCGTCAATTCTCAGGTCAAGGTTAATGTTCAACGAGGGCACCCATTGGTAGAATTCATATGCTACGTTACCGCTGCGTACCGTCGGGATAAAGCCAAGCAGATAGCAAAAAATGGATAGCGGAAGTAAAATTAAAACAGCACACCATTTTGTCCGGAAGTATTTTCCGAAGGGAATCAAAAGGCCCGATGTTATTAATCCTGATAAAACAGTAAATAGCATTTTAAGGGGATTTTGTTGTGAATGACCCCCAAAATAGTAAAAAAAAAGCTGTTTTCCTGCATTTTTCCTAATATTCTTCGGATTTGACCGCTAGGGTATGGCGAAAAATACACGCCTCAAATGTTGTTGGGTATTTTGTGCAACAGCTTTTTGGGCTGATCCTTGCATCATATGTTATGGATAGGATTTAACATCCAGGAATCCGCCTCATTTGATCAATTCACGAGCTTTTTGCCTGTGTAGTACGCAGATTGGGACAGAATAACGCCACACATCGGGGAATAACTCCACAGGTGCGCGCAAGGCATGCTATTCATTTATTACCTTTTTGAAAATGACAGAAGTTTTTTACCACAACACCTACAACCAGCTTCAGCAAATCAGATTGCATAATATGGATGCTGCTGCATTTGTAGATAGCACCAAGGATTCTGCCATTCGCATTTTCTGTATTCTTGAAAACGGAATCATTAAAAGTGGATCGTCTGACTTTGCGAATGTGGAGGCTGCGCTGTACAGCTCCCTACTGAACATTCTTTGTTAGCAAAGCATCCCTGAATTTAACGTTAACATCATTGGAGTCGCTGTGTACCAAGTGGGTATCAGATAGGTACCAGCTTCGGTATCAACGCGGCCTCGATAGGGGGTCGATCCGGCGTCTATGCGGTTCCCGCCGGTTATAGCCGTATCAACCCCGGGTGAACGCCCCATCAATACCCTAAAGACGCATAAACTCTTAGGTTATGCTGTTGTAATTAGGCATCACCTGAACTTAAACTTCAAAGGTATAATAGCCGCATGGATAGCCATGTTTTTTGAGGATCGGTAATGCTACATTGAACACCTTTACGCCGCCCGGGACTTCTCCTTCCAGGGTACCGGCATGTGCATGGCCGTGAAAGGTGGCCACAACGTTATGCCTGGATAGGGGTTCTGCCAATCGGGAAGATCCAAGAAAGGGATAAATCACTTCGGGTTCCCCTACGATGGTTTGATATATGGGCGCATAATGCAGAATGGCAATCTTCTTAATGTTCTCATGTTGCTGATCTAATTTGGCCAGCGCACGCTCCAGATGCAGGGCTTCATCTACCGCTTCCTGAACAAAGGCTTTCATTGCACCTTCACCGAACATGGAAAGCGTGTATTTATCAAAGCCGCCGCCGAAGCCTTTAACACCGGCAAAACCAACGCCTTTTACCACCACAGACTCTCCGTCGAGAATCATCATACCACTATCCTGCAGCATTTGGCGGATCAACTTATGTCGCCCTTTCTCGTAATCATGGTTTCCAAGAACACCAAGCACAGGGATAGTGCATTGCTTCAACTCTTCAATTAAGATCGAGGCTTCACCTTCGTCACCGGTATCGGTAAGGTCACCAGCAATGATCAGCACGTCAGCCTTTGTTGAAATCTCTTTGAAGCAATCGGCGAAACGTCCCTTATCTGTTTCCTTCACGTGGATGTCGGCCATAGCCGCAATGCGGATTTTATTTTCAGTTGTTTCTTCCATCATTATGTCGTCTTAATTGTACTCACTTTATAGTTCCATAACTTGATGTCTACCTCGTATTGTGTCTGGTCTATAATGGGACCACGGCAAACCTTTTCAGTAGAGGAGGGGATATCGTACTGTTCTTTAGCACGGTCTACAAGTTCATCAAAGAGCCATTTTGGAATAATCTCCATGTAGTCGGCCGGATAAACAAACTGAAAGATCAACAATTGGGCAAGCAGCAGGTGCCAATGCTGGTCCATTCTGAACAATAGCCGCTTCCAGTCCATATCTTTCCCTTGCTTAATCAGCATGTGGTTAATGTCTGAGCCATCATAACGTTCGCGGTTCTGCACGTACAACTTGCACCAGATGAGTTCTACCAGGGGTAAGAACTTGACGGGCACACCCGCATATTCACCTTCCTCCGCATGTTCGTACCAGGAGTCATCTACGGTGCAGATGTTGTTCACCGTATCAAAGATGATGTCTATGTATTCTCCATTCTTATGAATTTTTGCAAGCCATCTAACGTCGGTCAGTTCCGTGTCGTAACCATGCTCTGCGACTACTTTTAGAATCTTGGGATATTCGGAAGGCTTGCAGAAGATATCGAGGTCTTTAGAATCTCTTACAATGCCGGTGTAGTTGAACATGGCAAAGCCACCACCGAGCATAAAATTCAAATCATTTTCATTTAGGATCCTGATCACGTCAAGATAAAATTCCTGTGCTTCGGCTTTTTGTTTTTCAGTTTGGGCCATTTGTTTTCAGCAATTTGATGCGTCTTTATAACTCATTAGGCCGGGTCAATGTTTTTTTGAGCTTAATATTGAGGCTGCAAAGGGGATTTTTTCTATCTTGATGTTATGTCCGTAGTCTTAGCAGCCGTATACCAGCATCCCCTTTTGAGTGACCGCGATTTGCAGGTGATTTTTGCTGCACATCAGCTGAAATCCTTCAAAAAGGGGGACTTTCTGCTACAAAAGGGGCAGACTTCAAAGGCGTATTTCTGTGTTGAAGAAGGGCTCATACGATCTTACGTGTACGACTATAATGGAAATGACATCACTACAGGATTTATTGGGAAGAATGAAATTGCCATTGACGTCGTTTCACTTTTTAAAAGCGTACCATCCGAAGAGTACTTGCAGGCACTTACCGACTGTAAGTGCTATATGATTGACCTGGAGACCTTTCAGGGATTGTATCACTCCATCAAAGGTTTGAATGAGTGGGGCCGGGCCTGGATGTCGGGCAGCCTGTTTGCATTAAAGCAACGAACCATCGAAATGATCACGGATTCGGCAACCGCCCGCTATCGTAAACTCGAAACACAACATCCGCAAATTCTCCAGCAGGCACCACTGAAGTTTATCGCCAGCTATCTGGGGGTAACGGATTCTTCGCTCAGCAGAATAAGAAAAGAACTTTGTAAGTCAACTTAACTGCTGCATCCGACACCTACTCCTGTTGAAGCGCATGCTTAGCCGCTGTTTTTCAGTTGTTTTGGATTTGATTTCTTGTCCTACGGCAAGCGCTAACGCGAATTGATGATATAGCTTTGAGTTGTAAATCAATATAAATCTTAAACAACGAGATCATGAAATTAAATCCTTATCTGAATTTTAGTGGTAGTGCAGAAGAAGCCTTCCGTTTTTACCAATCCGTTTTTGGCGGTGAGCTGATCGTGATGAAAATGGGTGATGCACCTGGCGCGGAAAAGCTGTCTGAAGCGGAGCGTAATATGGCCATGCATGTTTCCATCCCGATTGGTGCGGGTCAGTATCTGATGGCTTCAGACTGTACCGGGCAAGCGGGTGTTCAACTTCAATTCGGAAACAACAACTACATCGCGGTATCGCCCGACAGCCGGGATGAAGCTGATCGCATCTTTGATGGTTTGTCTGCTGGTGGAATGATTGAGATGCCCATGGCAGATATGTTCTGGGGAGATTACTTCGGGTCCTTCAAAGATAAGTATGGGGTATACTGGATGATCATCTTTGAAAATAGCAAAGTTGAAAACGATGCTTCGGATCCAGGTGTCCATGTTTTTGAATCTAATTGATGCGTTATGAAACGGATATTCATCTTATCATTGCTGGTCATGACCCTCTTTGGTGTTCATGCGCAGCAATCCACAACTAACCTTGAGATAACCGGTAAAGGAGCGGAAAAGCAAAAAGATAAAGCTTTTCTGAATGCTTATTTCCAGCAGACTTACGACGCCCTGGCGCAGAGCGTGAGTGGACTAAGTGCGGAACAGTTGAATTATAAACCAACGCCGCAGGAATGGTCCATCAATCAGTGCCTGGAACATATCGTGCTAACGGAGCGGATGCTGTTTGCCGAAGCGCAGAAAAACCTGCAGGCGCCGGCAAGTCCGAAGCGGCGAAAAGATGTGAAAATAACCGATCAGGAGGTTATAAATGCGATTTCAGATCGCAGCCATAAAGCCAAAGCACCGGAGTCGCTGATCGGCGCTGGTAAATACCGTGATCCAGCTCAGGCACTGGAGGAACTTAAAAGTGATCGAAAAGCAGTAGCCGCATTTGTAGAAACGAGTTCCCTCGATGATATGCGCAACCACATCAGTGATACACCGTTTGGTGCCACCGATTGCTACCATGGGTTTTTGTATATTGCAGGACACACGGCCCGGCATACAGGACAAATTGAAGCTTTGAAAGCAGATGCAGGCTTTCCGAAAAAGTAGTTTAAGCCTGCCATATCTTGGCAGGCTTAAACTGACTATTGCTCGTCTGCACTTGGGCCGTAAGTACCGGGGATTGGAATATCCAGCAATCGCAGGTAAACGCCCAGTTGCGCGCGGTGGTGAATAATCTGACTCAAGGATTGTCTTACGAGTGCTCTTTTGGTTAAGGTCATGTAAACGATCTCTCCGTTACGTAAGGTCCATTGTGGTTCAAGGTCTTCTTCCTTGCCGTTCATCAGGTGTTCTTTTGCACCTGCTAGTTGCTGCTCAAAGAAGTCAAGTAGCTCGGCATTGGTATTCCATTCCGGTAACTTGTAGGGCGTGGTTGCGAAGTCCAGTTCATCAGTAGCAAAGGCTAATGTGATCCAGCCTGCGAGTTCCGCGATGTGTCCGGCCAGCATTTTTATGGGCATGCTTTTTACATGTGGCTGCCATTCAAGTTTATCGTCCGGAATACGTTCCAGCATTTTACGGGTTACCACAGATTCCTGATCCAGCTCTTCTAAAAATTCTTTAATTGTCGACATATGCTTGTTTTTTATTTGATACAAAGAAGCAGGTTCCACTGACAACCCTATGTCAGCAGCCTTGAAAACTATTTATTTTTTTCGAAGCGGCGACTAGCAGCTCCTGCACGCGATCTGCCAATCGCGAGGGCGAAAGGATCTCTGCACAATCGGCCATCGTCATGTACCAGCGTGCAAAACCCTCCAGTGATAGCGTCATAAAGTCCATCACCACGCCATCCGGCGTAATTTCCTCTCCAATGAATCCCTGGTAAAATTTCTGCTCACCCAAATGCCGGTATGCATTATGGTCCACACGAATCTGCACCGCCAGGAGTGATACGTCTTTGTATAGATTTTTGACATAATTTAGAAAGGGCCCGTGAACATCATCAAAGCTAGCATCGAGGAGCTGTATATCGGAAATACGATCGAATCGGAAATCGCGTATGGCATTTCTGCTGCGGCAGTAAGCAATTAAATGCCAGTAGTTATCAAGGTAGAATACGCCAATTGGCTCAACCTGCCGGCGTAGCTGTTCCTGCCTGTAGTAGCTGAAATAGTTTATTTCAAGCAGCAGTTTGTCTGCAATGCCTTTTAATATGGTTTGCATCAAATTGTCGTGGAGCGGGGCTGTAGGACGCTTGCTCTGCAGCACTTCAATCCGGCTGTCAATATTTTCAAGGTACGACTGTTCCGTGCTGCGTAATACGGCACGTATCTTATCCATAGCGCTTTGATAACTCGCGCTGTTTGCGGCATCTGTAAATTTGGAGACAAGTTTTTCGGCGGTAAGGAACGCAGTGGCTTCTTCCCGGCTGAACATCACGGGCGGAAGCCGGTAACCTGCCGCCAGGGCGTAGCCTAAACCTGCTTCACCGATCAGGGGGACGCCAGCCTCTTCCAGAGAGCGCATGTCGCGGTACACCGTCCGTAAGCTAATTTCGTAACGATCGGCAATATCCTGTGCCTTTAATACCTTCCGGGATTGTAACTGTACCAGTATTGCGACTAATCGATCTAAACGGTTCATAAACCAAATTTATCATTATAAAACTGCTAAATTGGCAACCTTAATTAGGAATTTTTGTTAAGCAGGTGATGCAGGAAACCGTTATCTCCTTAAAAGGGGTAAATAAGATATATAAAACTGGCGATACGACCATCACGGCGCTGGACAGTACGGATCTGGAGCTTAAAAAAGGGGAGTTGACCTTGATTATGGGGCCATCGGGTTCCGGTAAAACGACGTTGTTGTCTATTATCGGCTGTGTGATCTACCCAACTGCGGGCGAAGTCTTTTTCCTCGACAGGAAGGTTACAGACCTCAAGGAAAATGAACTTGCAGCGATCCGGCTGGGCCAGATTGGTTTTGTGTTCCAGCAGTTCAACCTGTTGGAGCCACTGAATGCACTCGAGAATGTGATGCAACCCATGGTACTTCAGCAATTGCCCAAAGCTGAAGTCCGCCAGCGTGCGAAGGACGCACTGGAGAAAGTAGGCCTGCTTGACCGCATGTACAACTTACCGAAGAAACTCAGCGGTGGACAAAAGCAACGCGTCGCCATCGCAAGAGCATTGGTGACCAATCCGCCTATCGTATTATGTGATGAGCCAACGGCATCATTAGACGCGCGCAGTGCCTCCGTGATCATGGAGGAGCTGAAAGCACTAGCAGAGGAAGGTAAAGCGGTCATCATTGTGACACACGATTTAAGACTTCGGAAATTTGCCGACAGAATCATTTATGTTGAGGAAGGCAAAGTATCTAATACCATATCGAATGAAGAAGAATATAAGTAATCTATTTTGCGCTACGACGATGTTGCTGCTCAGTGCCTGTGGGGGCGGCGATCAAGACAAGCCTGCTCCTGTGAAGCCTGAACAGGTCATTGCGGAAGCGAAAGAAGTAATAAGTGTGGGTAAGATCCTGCCAAAAGCAGGTATCATCAGCCTTTCTGCAACGTTAACGGGAAACATTGAACAACTTCATGTTAAAGCTGGAGATAGCCTGAAAAAAGGCGATCTGATTCTGGAGCTGCGCGCCAGGGAAGAACAGCTAGCGGCATCGGAAAGTCAGGCGCAAGTTGCAGCACAGGCCGCCCGCAATACTGCGGATGCGTATGAAGTTCGACTTGCGGAGATAAAACTGGATGAGCTCCAAGCAAAATACCAGACCAGCAGGGCACTTGCGGAAAAAGGTGCAGAAACCCAGGAAGTATTGACCACCGATCTGGCCAATTACCAGCAGCAGCTACAAAAAGTTGCTCAGGCAAGACAAACGGTTAGTGCAAACCGGGAGTCGCTGAATGAGTTGAAGCAGCGGCAGCAACGTTCAACGCTGAACCTGAAGGACAGGCAAATAAAAGCCCCTGCTGCGGGCATATTGCTGAATATGGACGTAAGACAAGGTCAGGTTTTGCAAGCCAATGCGGTATTTGCGGAGTTGGCTCCAGAAGGCGATGTGGTTGCTGAATGCGAGGTGGATGAACTTTATGCCGGCAAAGTTAAAGTCGGGCAGCGTGTATTGATCTACCCGACGAGTAGCGCAACGCCAGTTGCAGAGGGGGAAATCAGCTTTGTCGGGGCTTCACTTCAGGATAAGTCTATTCTGTATGAGAAGGTAGGTGAGGGGACAGACCGCAGGGTACGCCGGATGACGGTGACCATCAAGAGCTCCAAGCGACCTTTGCTCATCAATGATAAGGTAGAATGTAAGATCATTTTAAACTAACTATGATTCTGCTCGCCTGGAAATTTATAAAGTTTGACCGTTCCAAAAGCATTGGGATCGTGACGGCCATTGTGATCAGTATTTTTCTGATCGGACAGCAGCTTGGCCTGTTGGGTTTCCTCATGGGCTTGATGGGGAACCTGGTGAGTAATGCAAACCTGACGGACCGCGACATCTGGGTGATTGAAAATCAGACTGAGAACGTGAACGTACTGAACCGGATTGATCAGCGCTACGTGCAGGAAATACGTAGCATCAAAGGGGTAGAACAAACCTATCCAATTGTTATTGTGAGTTGTCAGGCTTCTTTTCTGGATGGCAAGACCGCAGGGGTGAATCTGATTGGCAGTGAAGCGCCTGTATTTATTACCGGGCCAACACAGGACCGCATCTTTGAAGGCAATCTGGCCGACTTGGCGACACCGGAAGCAGTTTCTGCCGAGTTCTTCAATGCCTCCTCCTGGAAAACGGAACTGTTCTTAGATAAGCCGATAGAGCTAAACGGGAAAAGTGCGCGTATTAAGCTCATTACCAAGAAAGCACAGGCCTTTGGCGGTGATTTCATGTATACGACGATTGAAAATGCGCGTTTCTATGGAAATCTGGATCCTTCAACGGTGAGTATTGTCTCTGTGAGACTTGCGCCGGGGATCGACAAAATGGAGGTAATTGAGCGTATCAACAGTTTATATCCAAAACTACGGGCCTGGGATGTGGAAAAACTGAGGAACTCTACGGTGAAGGAAATTTTGATATCCTCGAATATGGGTATGAGCTTTGGCACATTGGTCGTTTTTGCGATGATCAGTGGATTTTTCATCATTGGTTTAACGCTGTATTCTTCTGCATTGGACCGCATAAAGGATTACGGTACGCTGAAGGCGATTGGGGCTAAAAAGGGATATGTGAACCGGCTCATTGTTACGCAAGCATTTTTGTACGCGGTGTTTGGATTTGTAATCGCCATGCTGCTACTACTGGGCTTCCAGCAGGGCGTGAAGAACAGTGGCCTGTTTATCAACTTTAGTTTACCATTTGTTGCATTTCTTTTTGGGTTAACCTTACTCATCTCCATTGGCGGTTCATTGTTTGCCGTGCGGAAAATATCCAGGTTGGAACCAGCATCAGTATTTTAATATGAATCGAATAATAGTTACCACAATCCTATGTTGCATTAGTCTTGGCGCTTTTGCCCAAAACTTGTCTATAGATTCCTTGTGGGCAATGGCGGGCAACTACGAAAAGCTTAAACAGGCAAATACCAATCTTACACTTGCAGCGCTGAATATTAGGGCTGAAAAGCTCGGCAGATTGCCTTTGATCTACGGAGATGCGAACTTGCAGCGTAACCTGATTACCCCATCTACGCCTGTTCCGGCTATTGCTTTTAACCCAAATGCTGCCCCGGGAGAGATATTGCCACTGAAATTTGCGACAGACTGGTCCGCTAAAGCAGGTATCCAGTTCTCTATGGATGTTTTCAATCCGCAGAACAAGCTGTCCCTGAAAACAGCAGCGCTGGATAGCAAGGCTGCGCAACTTGATTATGCGCAGACCTTGCAGGACTGGAAGAAGCAGGCGACCTCAGCCTATGCGAAGGTGATTATATCCTCTAAACAGTATTTGGAGGCCATTGCCGATTCAACAAGATATGCAACGATCGTGCAAATTACTGCAGATCGACAACGTGCAGGCCGTATGACTACCGTTGAGCTGAATAAAGCAAAACAGGAATTGCTGAATAAGCAAACACAGCTGCATGAGGCCTACCGCGTGCTCCAAGTTGCAAACATTGAACTCTCCAAGTTCGCGGACGTTAGAGGTTATACCCAATTATCGAGTTCTACTGCAGACATCATATCGAGGTTAAAAGGGGAGCACACGAATCTCCAGTTGGAATCTTTACGTCTGGAGCAACAGAAAGTGGAGCTGCAGCTCCGGTCTCTGAAAATTGAAGCGTTGCCAACGCTCACGTTAAATGCGTTCCATGGAAGTCAGTTTTATAGTAACAGCCTTACCTTAGGGAACAATAACAATTGGTTTGGCAATAGCTATGTGAACATGGGGATCAGGCTACCGATTTCAGAAACGGTCGACCGGAGTTTGAAACGTAAGCAGCTTGGCCTACAGAATCAATTGCTGTCTTCACAGTACCGGGAAGAGCAGTCCCTGGAAGCTGCGAATCGCCGGCAGCAGCAGTTAAATATTCAGCAAGCAGATAAAGTGCTTCAAAATGCAAAGGCGATTGAGCAACTCTCTGCGGAGAACGTTAACCTGGTGCAGGAACAGTATAAGGCGGGGCGCATCTTGCTTTCAGAACTGAATGAGGCGCTTAGCGCGCATTTCAAAAACATGCAGAATGTCTGGCAGGCGGAGTATGATCAACTGATTGCTGTGCTGGAGCTTTATGGCAATGAAAAAGCCTGATCCTTTTAGCAGGTATCAGGCTTTCAAGATTATATTTTGGCTAGCAATTAGGCGTATTGCTTTTGTATTTTGCGTAGCAGCTCTACAGTTTTCTTGATGCCCTCTTCTTCAGAAAGCTTCGTTCCTTCATATTCTATGCCGACAACGCCGCTCCACTTGCCATCTTTGATGATCTTAAACATGCGGTCGAAATCTATGGTGTCTTCATTGCCATTTGCATCAAAGTTGAAGGCTTTGGCACTGATGCCTTTTGCGTAAGGCAGGAGCTCTTCCACACCTTTGTATTTATCGTATTCCTGATCTTTGCTGATTCTGAAATTTCCAAAGTCAGGTAAGGTTCCACAGTATGGATTGTTAACCTGTTTCATTACGGAAGCCAGCCAGCTGCCGTCGGAAGAATGACCACCGTGGTTTTCAACGATGATGTTGATTTTATGTGCTTTACCGTATTCTGCAAGGCGGCCCAGCCCGTCTACCACAGCGGTTTTTACTTCCTCTGCAGTACCACGACCAGCAGCATTCACGCGGATGCTTTTACATCCCAGATACTTGGCAGCACTAACCCATTTATAGTGTTTTTCAATGGCTTCTTTTCTTGCTTTCTCATCTGAATCGCCCAGCATGCCCTCGCCATCAACCATGATCAGGTGGTTCTGAATACCTTCGTTTTTGGTAATGGTTAGCAATTCCTTTAAATAGGCCTGATCCGATTCCTTTTTGTCGAAGAATGGACTTACATATTCTACGATGTTGATGCCATAATCTTTTTTCGCTTTTAGCGGGAATTCCAGGTTTGTCATTTTCTTAGCAAACAGCGCTTTGTGGAAAGACCATTCCGCTAGAGAAATGTCGAAAAAAGCTTTTTTCTCGAAGGAGAAAGCGTCGAAAGGTACAAGTGGAGCCAGGCCAGTAGCGGCTGAAAGCATCCCCAGATTTTTAAGGAAAGACCTTCTTGAATTTGTGTTCATGTGAATAGGTTTATTAGGTTAGCACTTAAAAATAGCTAAAAATATTCGATAGAAGCAAATGGATGGGTTTACAACAAAGAAAGCGGGCTTGAGGCCCGCTTTCTTTGTTGTAAAATAAAGGTTAAGGGAGGGGGATTAATCCCGGTCTCTCGCATTCAGAAACAGCAATATGTAATATAGTAGTGTAGCTACAGAACTTATTGCAGCAACAAGATATGTTCTCGCAGCCCATTTTAAAGCATCAGCCGCTTTATCGTGTTCGGCAGGGGTTGTCATACCCTTGCGCTCCAGCCATGCTAGAGCACGATTACTGGCGTCATATTCTACCGGCAGGGTGATGAGTGTGAATAATGTTGTTAACGAGAAGAGTAAGATGCCGATCAGCAGGATAGTCGGGTTTGAACGACCAAACATCAGGCCTAATCCGGCTAAAATAATCCATTGGGAGAGTTGGGAACTGATGTTTACCAACGGTACGATTGCACTTCTGAATTTCAGCATGCTGTATGCTGTTGCATGTTGCACTGCGTGCCCACATTCGTGTGCGGCTACTGCTGCTGCGGAGACACTGCGACCCGAATACACGTCCGGACTTAGATTCACCGTTTTGTTTTCCGGATTATAGTGATCTGTCAGTTCCCCCGGAGTAGACAGTACACGAACATCATAGATGCCATTGTCTTGAAGCATCTGCATTGCGATTTCGCGACCGCTTAGGCCGTTTCTTAAACCAATCTGGCTGTACTCTGTAAACTTACTTTTCAGTCTGTTGCTGACAATCATGCCCACCAGAAACATAACGCCTGCAATCAGGTAATATCCCATTAATCCCATAGCTATTTCAATTTTTTTAAATCAATTTCCCGACGGCAACCATCTTATGCCGTTTGAATGCTTAAATCAAAAATGGTGCAATGCGGTAGAAGATGCCAATATTTCAGCTAATTTGATGTTTGTATGGCAACTTTACATGTGTAAGCCCTGCTGCTTTAGGATTCTGGTAATCCGTATGCGATTATACTGTTGCAAGAGTATTGGAAATACATTATACAGGATGTTGCCGAAAAAGATCAGGAAAGCAAGCAGATACTCCTCGAAATAGCAGGCATATACGCTGCTCGCCTGAAAGAATATCAGGCAGCAGAAATGATAACGTTCGAACATTCGGATTTTGCTGAGGTAACCCTTAACACCCTGGCTCGGCTCAAAGTCTCCATCCTGCGCAAAACGCCTCACGAACTTGACACCCAGTCGCTTGTACACGCGAAGATCTTTACTGACTTTTAGTTTGCTGTATAATTTTTCAGGCAGAAAAAAGGCTATGCAACTGATCAGCAGTAAGGCATAGAATGGCCAGCCTAGACCATGTAAAGACCAGAAATAATAAACCGGTAGAAAACCCAGAACGGTCCAGCCAATATTTAGGAAGTGATTCAGCATAACCCTTAGATTTAACATAAAATTAACCTATATTTTTGATTTTGAGACGGATTTCAGGAAACTTTAACGACGCAGAATGCCTAAATTGCTGATCAAGAAAGATGATATGCGAGATTACAAAATAGGACCTGCATTCTGGGTCTGGTGTGTTTTACTAGGTTGCTTTATAGCAGATGCGAAAGGTCAGCAGTTGAAAGTTGTGGTTGCGGGGCTAAATCATGATCATGTTTATTCGATTATGAACAGCTACGAAAAAGGAGCGGTGCAGCTTTTAGGCATTGCAGAATCAGATCCTGCTTTAATCAAGCGCTTCAAAGCGCGGTATAAACTCCCGGATTCTATCTTTGAGCCGGACCTTAAGGTTCTATTATCGAAACGCAAGCCCGATGTTGTGCTTGCTTACAATGCCATAAGCGACCACCTACAGGTTGTTGAGGCTGCAGCGCCGCTGGGCATATCCGTGATGGTGGAGAAACCACTTGCAACAACGGTAAAGGACGCTACCCGCATGGCGCAGCTCGCCAGGCAACATAAGATCCATTTGCTTACCAATTATGAAACAACCTGGTACCCGAGCAATCAGGAGGCTTATACCAGAATTAAGACGAACAAGGAAATTGGACGTGTTAGGAAGATGATTGTTCATGATGGACACCAGGGACCGAAGGAAATCAATGTGAGTGCGGCATTTTTAAGCTGGCTGACCGACCCGATTAAAAACGGTGGCGGAGCTATCGTCGACTTTGGCTGTTATGGTGCAAACCTCATGACCTGGTTGATGGATGGTAAGGCGCCTGTCGCAGTTAGGGCAGTGACCCGTCAGCTTAAGAAAGACATTTACCCGAATGTGGACGATGATGCAACCATACTGCTGGAGTATGCGGATGCCACAGGTATTGTTGAAGCTTCATGGAACTGGCCATTCGCCATTAAAGACATGGAGGTCTTCGGCGAAAGCGGCTATATTCAAGCAGTAGATCCGCAAACCTTACGTACACGCGAAGGTGATGGCAATAGCTACAAACTGTCTACAGCAGCAGCACGGCCCGATGGTTTTGCAGATCATCTGAAGTATCTTGAAGCACTATTAAGTGGGAAGATCTCGCCGAAAAACGACTTGTCTTCCCTGGAAAATAACCTTATTGTCGTCAAAATTCTGGAAGCAGCGAAAGCATCCGCGAAAAGCGGCAAGCGCGTTGTTCTTAATTAGAATGAGCAGCGAGGGGAGAACCCCCTCAGCTGTTTAGAAACTCGTAGTCAAAGATGTAGTCGTCTATATTATCGCGATGTTCCCGATAGTCAGCGCTTTTATGATCAATCATCTTCTGATCATAATCTACAATACAAATGACCTCTTTACCTTCCTTTTTGAGGTGGTTGTCGGTGTCAATAATCTGGTTGTAACGTTGGGAGTCGATCGCTCCATATCCTTGTGCAGGATCAAAATAAACAAGTCTGAACATAGTCATAGGTTTTAGACAAAAAATATAGGTATACCAAATTTAGTTTAACCATAATCAAAACTTTACAAGGAAAACCCCCAAAAATTTGAAATAAATACCCTTCTTGTGTAAGGAATTTTTTGAATATTAAAATATTAATACCCAGAGCTTTATAGCTGTTGCTGACGGCGCAAAATAGCGTTGGTGCAGCAATAGCGCAAGCGCAGCGTGCTTTCAAATAAGTTGGAGGGGTTACCTGGTGTGAGGATTGATCAATGGAGGTATCCATCGTGGTTGAATTTGGGATTGAGATGATTGATTATTAGGGTTTAATATTTTTAAGGTAGTAAGTATTTCACGTATTTGCACATTTCGGGGAGATTTTTTCTCATTATTTCTTTTGGTCTTCGATTTTATGCTATGAATTATATTGACGTTTTATTGGTTGTTGTTCTCGTACTTCCGATCTATTCAGCTTGGGAAAGGGGTTTTCTATTTACGACGGCAGACCTTATCAGCTGGCTTGGGAGCTTAGTCTTAGCTTTCTATACCAACGCACAGGCAAGTCCCTTTATCGAACAGCTATTTCCAGGTGTCGTGATTTGGTCACGCCCTTTCGCTTTCATCTTCACAGCGATTGCTGTAAAGCTCCTGCTTGACTGGATTGTAGGGCACCTGTTCCGGTACATACCGCCACATGTTCATGCAAGTTTGGTAAACAGGAGCCTTGGTCTGCTTCCGGGTTTAGTTAATGGTGCCTTATGTGCGGCTTTTGTGGCGACGCTGCTCTTGTTACTGCCTCTAAATAGTAAAGTACCCATGCAGGTGCGGGAAAGTCGCATTGCGAGACCATTGATAACTGAAATCGACTGGTTAGGAAAGCAACTCGCAGGTATATTTTCTGGAGGCAATGATTTCACCAAGCATCCCCCTCATGTAAATGCCGAAGAAACCATTAAGCTGCCGTTCAAAGTGGGTGATCCGGTACCCAATCCAACTTTGGAGCAGGAAATGCTGGTGCTGATGAATAAGGAGCGCAAATTAATGGGCTTGAAGCCCCTTGTAGCTGATCCTGAAATGCGGGTGGTTGCACGTAAGCATGCTGCCGATATGTTTGCGCGGGGGTACTTTTCACATCGAAGTCCTGAGGGCAAGGATCCGTTCGACCGTATGGCTGCTGAGCAGGTATCTTTTCTAACAGCAGGTGAAAACCTGGCGTTGGCGCAGTCACTGGAGATTGCCCACGACGGCTTAATGAAATCACCCGGTCACCGTGCAAATATTCTAAATGGCGCTTTCGGACGAGTAGGCATTGGGATTCAGGATGGCGGCTTCTATGGCTTAATGATCACCCAGAATTTTAGAAATTAGCACGAATACTGCTAAAAGGCCGCATCTGCTCTTATATTGCGCATGCTCATGCATAATATGGGCTCACATCCTGCGAAAACGTTTTAGTAAAAACGTATCAATGTTGTTGGAAAGACTTTGAGGTGTGAATATTATCCTTAAATTACAGGCAGAAACCATTATAAACCTTAATACCGAGTGTGAAATGAAAGATTTTCAAATTAAAAAGTCAGACACTGAGTACGACGCGATTGTTATCGGATCAGGTGCTGGCGGAGGTATGGCAGCTTACGTGCTGGCCCATGCCGGACAAAAAGTTTTGATGCTGGAGGCAGGAGATCATTTTGATCCCAGGACCGACGCACAACAACTGAAATGGCCATGGGAGTCGCCTCGCCGTGGTGCAAGTACAACAAGACCCTTCGGTGATTTTGATGCTTCCTATGGCGGATGGGTACTGGATGGGGAGCCTTACACCCAAAAGGACAACTCGGAATTTGCATGGTTTAGATCCAGAATGCTTGGTGGGCGTACGAACCACTGGGGTAGGATCTCATTACGTATGGGACCGGAAGATTTCAAGCCTAAGGACGGCCTGACGGACAGCTGGCCAATTACCTATGATGATCTAAAGCCTTTTTATGATAAAGTAGACCGTTTAATTGGTGTTTATGGCACCGTTGAAGGGATCGAAAATGAACCGGATGGCATCTTTCTTCCGCCACCAAAACCAAGACTTCACGAGTTATTCATACGTAAGGGTGCGAAGAAGGCTGGCGTTACGGTTATTCCGGGTCGCGGTTCGGTATTAACAGAAGCGCTTCCGGGTAACAAAGAACGTGGTTCATGTTTCTTCTGTGGCCAGTGTGGAAGGGCATGTAAGGTTTACGCGGATTTCTCTGCTTCTTCATGTCTGGTTATTCCTGCGGTGAAAACAGGTAATTTAACGGTTATCACGAACGCGATGGTACGCGAAGTGCTGACGGATAAAGCTGGTCTGGCAACAGGCGTATCCTATGTGAATACACGTGATCTTCAGGAACATCAGGTACGCGGTAAAGTCGTGATCCTGGGTGCAAGTGCCTGTGAGTCTGCGAGGCTGTTGATGAACTCAAAATCTGCAGCACACCCTGATGGTATTGCAAACAGTTCTGGTGTTGTTGGTAAATACCTTCATGATTCTACCGGTGCCAGTTTAAGCGGTTTCCTTCCGCAACTAATGGATCGTAAACGCTATAATGAAGATGGTGTGGGCAGTGTGCACATCTATTCACCATGGTGGTTAAATAATAAAAATCTGGATTTCCCTAGAGGTTACCATATTGAGTATGGTGGCGGTATGCACATGCCTTCTTACGGTTTTGGTGGTGGCATGCAGGGCATGAATGGTCTGGTACCGGGCCGTGATGGTCAAATGAAAGAAGCAGGCGGCTATGGTGCATCATTGAAAGATGATTACAGAAGGTTCTATGGAACCGGCGTAGGTATGGCTGGTCGCGGAACGGCGATTGCCCGTGAAAGCAACTACTGTGAGATTGACCCGAAAACAGTTGATAAGTTCGGTATTCCGGTGCTACGTTTCCACTACAAATGGGCTCCTGAAGAAGTTAAGCAAGCGAAACACATGCAGGAGACCTTCAAGGAAATTATGCATGGTATGGGCGCGGTGATTACTTCAAAGTTACCTGGCGCGGATACAAATTACGGATTGGAAGCACCAGGTAAGATTATCCATGAAGTTGGAACAGTTAGAATGGGAGATGATCCGAAGACGTCTGCATTGAACAAGTACTGCCAGGCGCATGACTGCAAGAATCTATTTGTGGTAGATGCTGCACCTTTTGTTCAGCAGGGTGACAAAAATGCAACCTGGACCATTCTTGCGCTTTCGATGCGCACTGCAGAATATATTCTTGCACAGAAGAAAAAATTAAACGTAGGATAGGTAATTTACATTAATGCTGATTTAATCATTAGATCATGAATAGACGTGATTCACTCAAGGCCTTAGGCCTTACCGCAATAAGCACTACCGTTTTACTGGAGGCCTGTAAGTCTGGCGAGGACAAAGTACCAGCGCCAGGTACGGACAGTACCAAACAGGCCGGGAGACAAGATTTTGAAGTAGAGCGCGACAAGCGCCTTCATGAAGAAAAGTTTTTCAATGATCATGAGTTGGCTACAATAGGTATTCTGGCAGACATCATCATTCCTAAGGATGATAAATCTGGATCTGCCACAGAAGCCAAAGTACCCGACTTTATTGAGTTCATTGTGAAAGATATACCTAGTTACCAGACACCAATGCGTGGTGGCTTACGCTGGTTAGATCTGCAATCACTGCAGCGTTTTGAAAAGTCCTTTGCAGATGCAAGTCCGGAACAGCGCCTTAACATTGTTGATGATGTTGCTTACCCGAACAAGCTGAAACCAGGTATGTTACAAGGGGCTGGTTTTTTCAACCTTATGCGTGATCTGACTGCTTCAGGCTTCTTCACCAGCGAGATGGGGGTAAAGGATCTCGGGTATGCGGGTAATAAGCCAAACCGTTGGGAAGGCGTACCTGCCGATGTACTTAAACAATACGGCTTGGAAGGCGCGGTTTAGATGCTATATTTGAGAAAAATTCTCAATGACACAAGCCATCAGTATAGAAGCATATTTCGATCTGAATATTCCGCTGATTGATGTGCGTACACCATTAGAATATGCGCAGGGACATGTGCCCGGCGCATATAATCTCCCTATTTTCAGCAACGAAGAGCGTGTGCAGGTGGGTACAACCTACAAGCAGCAAAGTCGCGAGGCGGCTATTTTACTCGGCTTTGATCTGGCGGGTCCGAAATGGTCGGGCTTTATCAAAGAAGCACTGGTACTGGCACCTGAGAAGCGGATTGCGGTACATTGCTGGCGCGGCGGCATGCGTAGCGGCGCTATGGCATGGGCGCTTGGTCTTTATGGCTTTCAAGTTTATACCATATCAGGTGGTTACAAGAGCTATCGCCGATGGGCTCTGGCACAGTTTGAAAAGCCCTGGACGCTAAAGGTACTCGGCGGCCTGACTGGATCCGGAAAGACCAAAATCCTTTATGCTTTGCAGAACCTGGATGAACAAATGATTGATCTGGAAGATCTTGCACAGCATCAGGGCTCCGCATTTGGTACGATGAATAAACTCACACAGCCCACACAAGAGCAGTTTGAAAACAACTTCGCCTGGGCGCTGCAAAAACAAGAACCGGCACGTACGATCTGGGTGGAGGATGAAAGTCTTACGATCGGCAGGCGTGTAATTCCCAGTGCTTTCTGGAAGAATATGCGTAATGCAAACTTGATTAAACTTGAGGTTTCAGATGAAGTTCGTGTTTCCACCCTGGTGGAAGAATATGGGAAGTTGGACCCTGAATTTTTAATAGATTGTACTACACGTGTTCGAAAGCGTCTTGGTCCTCAACAGACTGACCATGCGATTGCTGCAATAAATGAAGGCAGGATGGCAGATTTCATCCGCCTGCTGCTTGTCTATTATGATAAAACCTACCAAAGAGGTGTTCAAAAAAGAAGTCCGGAGAAAATCTTCCCGGTAGCATGTCAAGGCAGCATCGCCTCCATGGCGCAACATTTAAAAACCTTCGCCGGCACGCTTCCGGTTTAAAATCATTATAATTTACAATGGAAACATCTACAATAAAACTTACCCAGTATTCCCATGGCGCAGGTTGTGGCTGTAAAATCAGTCCCGCAATATTGGATAAGATCTTACACAGTCCTATAGCTGCGCCAGCGGATGCCCGTCTGCTTGTTGGTAACGATAAGCGGGATGATGCAGCAGTGCTTGACCTGGGGAACGGTACTGCGTTGATCTCAACCACCGACTTCTTTATGCCCATTGTAGATGACCCGATCGACTTCGGCCGGATTGCATCTGCGAACGCCATCAGTGACGTTTATGCAATGGGCGGTAAGCCAGTGCTGGCTATTGCGATTTTAGGCTGGCCGATCGACAAGCTTCCACCGGAGGTGGCGCAAAAAGTTTTGGAAGGCGCGCGGTCAATCTGTGCAGAAGCTGGGATAATCTTAGCAGGTGGGCACAGCATCGACTGTCCTGAACCGGTGTTCGGATTGGCTGTAAACGGCATGGTAAACATTGCTGAACTCAAGCAAAACTCTACGGCAACTGCGGGTTGCAAGCTCTACCTGACCAAAGCCCTGGGTGTTGGTATTTTATCTACTGCGCAGAAAAGAGGTATTCTAAAGCCGGAAGACGCTGCTATTGCACTGAAGAGTATGGTAACGCTGAATAAACCGGGGGCACGCTTTTCATCGATTGAAGGTGTGAAGGCGATGACGGATGTAACAGGTTTCGGTTTGCTTGGGCACTTATCGGAAATGTGCGAAGGTAGCGGGCTTAATGCAGAAATCGACTTTGAAAAGGTTCCGGTGATTGCATCATTGGGTGATTACCTGGCACAAGGCTGTTTCCCAGGGGGAACGCAGCGCAACTGGAATAGCTATGGACATAAGATTGGTGAAATAACGGATGCGCAGCGCTATGTACTGGCAGATCCACAAACAAGTGGTGGTTTGCTGGTTGCGGTTACGGAAGAAGCATCTGCTGCGTTTGAGCAGCTGTTGAAGGAACTAAATTTACCTTCAGTGTCTTTCGGTAGACTGAAAGCCGCTGAAGGTAAGGATTTGATACAGGTTATTTAACCTGTATCAAATCAATTTATCTGGTGTAATTGGAAGCTGTCTGATTCGTTTACCCGTTGCATTAAAGATTGCATTTGCAATGGCGGGTGCAACCCCAATGATGGCGATTTCGCCAATACCCTTTGTGCCCATTGGGTCTACAATGTAGTCGGGTTTGTCCACGAATCTTACTTCAATATGTGGGACATCAGCATGCACCGGCACGTGGTAATCCGCAAGATCTTTCGTCATGTATCTTCCGAAGCGATGATCCATTACCGCATCTTCTGTTAGCGCCATACCAATACCGCCCGTAACGCCACCAATCATCTGATTGCCTGCCGTTTTCATGTTTATGATCTTTCCTGCGTCTGCACAGGTTACCGCTTTTGTTACCTGAATTCTGCCGGTGATGGAATGTACACGCACTTCGACGAAGTGTACAGAGTAGGAGTATTTGGAATACTTGGCTGCTTCCGGTCCGGGTTTAGCCTCTTCAATCAGGTCCAGATCTGCAGAGCCGCTTTTTTTCATGAGGTCTCCTATGGTTGTTTTCGCACTTCCACCTTTAAGTTGAAGTCCACCATTGCTGAAGGTCACCTGCTCCAGTGTTGCAGACTTAAATTCCGGCATGTTTTGGTTGGCCATCTCCAGCAACTTCTGCTTTAATACGTCGCACACGGCGAGCACGGCGGAGCCAACACTGTTGACCGTTGAAGAACCACCCTGATTACCTGCCACCGGGAACTCTGAGTTGCCGAGTTGAAAGGTAATCTGATCCGCAGGGATGCCAATAGCATCAGTTGCGATGCCGACCATTGCCGTACCTGTACCGGGACCGATATCTGTCACCGCACTCTGCAGGAGTAAGGAGCCATTTGCGAAAAGCTTGGCCCTAACCTTCGCGCTTCTGCGATTTGCACCGAAGGTGCCGACCGCCATACCATAACCAATCTTCCATGGGCCGTCGCTCAATGTGCCGGCTTTCAAAGGCCGCTTATTCCAGCCGATGGCTTCAGCACCCAGTTTGAAACATTCTTTGAGGTATTTTGTAGACCAGGGCATGTTGCGTTCGGGATCCTGATCGGTATGGTTAATAATTCTGAGTTCGAGGGGGTCAATGTTTAGCTCGTAGGCGATTTCATCCAGCGCACTTTCCAGCGCAAAGGCGCCAGTTGCTTCACCGGGTCCGCGCATCCAGATTGGGGTACTCACGTCCATTGGCAAAATCCGGTAGCGCGTACTGACGTTCGGAGCCGTGTACATCATTCGTGTTTGTTGCAACACGCTTTCCGTGAACTCCTCGTAGCTTGAGGTTTGTCCGATGGAAAAGTGACTGATGCCCACCAGCTTTCCGTCTCTGTTTGCACCAATTCCGATCCTTTGGAAGGTTCTTGGACGATAGCCAACCATGAAGAACATTTGCTCACGGGTAAGCATCAGTTTCACCGGCTTCTTGATCATTTTTGCTGCAATGATGGCTGCAGTTTCATGTGGCCAGTTGTGAAGGGCATTTCCAAATGCACCACCAACAAAGGGCGCGATCACTTTTACGTTTTCAGGGGGTAACTTCCATTCTTTAGCAAAGTTCTGTTGTGTAGGCTGGGTACCCTGAACTTTATCATAAAGGGTGAGTTTATCATCTGTTTCCCAGTGTGCCACAATTGCTTGTAGTTCCATTGGGTTGTGCATTTCGGCTGGGTGTTCATATTCCATCTCCAGCTTCACAGGAGCGGTTTTATAGCCGTCTACAACGCCGCGATCGTAATCTGCCAGTGGCGATTTTGGATTCTTCTTCGCCGAGGCAGGCAGTACGCCTTTATCTAAGTTCTTGTTCAGGTCTGTTAAATGTTCTTCAACGGTATATTGTGCTTTTACCAGATGAGCCGCATAGGTAGCCCGCTCAAAGGTATCTGCAACCACCATGGCTATGGGTTGTCCATTGAAGTAAACTTTATTATCATAGAAAACACGGTGCGGCTGACCGCCAGTAGGGGGTTCAGTCGGATGCTCGTTGTCTGCTGCATAACCTGGCGGACGGATGGCATTTAGATAGGAGATGACGGCAATGACCCCTGGTGCATTTGATGCAGCTTTGGTGTCGAGGGATTTTATTCTCCCTTTAGCGATGCTGCTGGTTACCAGCACTGCATATCTGCAATCTGGCAGTACATATTCTGCAGCGTACTTTGCTGCGCCAGTCACTTTCATTTTGCCATCCACCCGTTGAAGGGGTTCATCCGCTTTAAAAAAAGTATTCATAAGATCTGTAGTGTTAGATGAATGGTTAAATGCGGGAAGCAATTTTTAAAGCTTCAACAATTGTATTGGGTGCAAGCTTGAGCTTGAAATCATTATGTTCATAACCTTTCGCGCCTTGCATCGCGATGTCTGCAGCTTGTTGGAAAGCTTCGATAGAAACCTGTTTACCTTGTAAACTCTGCTCTGCCGCTGTAAGTCGCCATGGTTTATGCGCCACGCCACCCATCGCAAGCCTTGCCGCTTTGATGGTCTTACCGTCTAAGGTTAACCCTGCCGCTACAGATACCAATGCGAAGGCATAGGAATTCCGGTCGCGTACTTTCAGGTAATGATTATGGGTGAGGGTAGAGGCGGGGATCGTTACTGCAGTAATAAGCTCGTTTTTATCAAGGATGGTGTCTTTCTCGGGCTGATCTCCCGGCAGGCGATGGAAGTCCTGCATTTTGATGATCCGATCTCCCTTAGGACCAGACACCTGAACGGATGCATCCAAGGCCATGAGCGCGACGTTCATGTCACTTGGATTTACTGCTATGCAATGCGGTGTAGCACCAAAGATGGCATGCATACGGTTGAAACCATTCAGCGCACTACAGCCTGTACCAGGTTCACGCTTATTGCATGGTGTTGTGGTGTCATAGAAGTAAGGGCATCGGGTACGCTGCATGAGGTTTCCACCTACAGTTGCCATGTTACGGAGTTGTGCAGACGCACCAGCATTTAAGGCTTCAGCTAAGAGCGGAAATCTCTTCACGATGCTCGCATGTTCCGCCACGGTGCTGTTCAGCGCCAATGCGCCGATATGTAAGCCTTTATTCTCTTCTTTAATATCTCGGAGTGGCAGTTTGTTAATGTCCACCAAACGTTCTGGTGTCATCACGTGCCGTTTCATAAGGTCGAGCAGATTTGTTCCACCTGCAACAAACTTGGCCGTAGGCTCCTGTGTAATCGCTGAGATTGCGGCTTTCTGACTTACCGATCTGATGTATTGAAACTGCTTCATATGTTCTTGCCTCCTTTCTTCACTTCCTGTATGGCGGCAACGATATTGGGGTAGGCACCACATCTGCAGATGTTACCGCTCATAAACTCCCTGATTTCTCCTTCATTATCAGCGTGGCCCTCGCGGATGCATGCTACAGCGGACATAATCTGTCCTGGTGTACAATACCCGCACTGAAAACCATCATGTTTGATAAAAGCAGCCTGCATGGGGTGAAGTTCGGATCCATTGGCTAAGCCCTCGATGGTCGTCACTTTCTTGCCGTCGTTCATCACGGCTAGTGTGAGGCATGAGTTTACCCGCTGACCGTCGACGTGAACGGTACAGGCGCCACATTGTCCATAGTCGCAGCCTTTTTTTGTACCGGTTAAATGCAGACGTTCTCTGAGGAGATCGAGCAGTGTGATCCGCGGATCGATCTTCATGGTATGTTTGGTGCCATTTATTTCTATGCTGCAGGGTACATTTTCGATCGCCTGTGCAATGCGCTCATCGAGTTGATTATCAGCAGCCTTGATTGCTGCTGTGGGTGTAAGTGCAACCGCAGTGATAAGGCTGGATTTCTTGAGGAAATCCCGGCGTGGGTTAGGTGTAGCGTTTTCCTTTTCCATAGTTGGTGTTATCTGTTTGATTTACACCTTAAGCTGGCTAAATGTTTTGTGATCACGTAACAAATACACCTTTAAAACCTAGTTTGGAACTATTCAAAATAACGCCACTGCAGGTAATTGCATAATCCTTCGAGCTCCGGGAAGATGGTAAAGGCATTTACACCTAAGGTATCGAGGTCTGTCCGGATCTCCCGTACCACTTTGGCGGGGAACTTTACTTTTATAAGTTTCTGCGCGAAAGAGTCGATCTCATTCATAAATCTCATCTCCGATAGCTCTGCAGAAGAATGGATGCTAAAGACGCCCGACTGGTTGTTGATGCGCTGTTTAATGATGCGGGGCCTGAAAATCTTGGTCTCCTTAACATCAAACGGAGCGACTTCGGCAATGTTGAGGCTGAAGTCGTCCGCTTCTGCCATCAGGATCCACACTACGGCGTAAGCGGCATCTTGGTCTTCTATTTTAGCATAATTATCTGCGGTGGCGAACCATAATGCCGTGAGTGCGTTGTTGGACCAGTCAAGCAGACGTGTCGGCAGGCCAAAGTGCTGCCCCAAGGTTAGAAAATCCCAGTCATCCATTGGGCGGTGTTGCTCAATCAATAGCGGGTTTGTACGTTTAAATTCTTCCAGCAGCAGCTTCTCCGTCTCAAAAAGATCCCCTTTGGCTTTCAAACGACAAATCTTTGGGATTAGGGGATAGTCTATGGTTTGTCCACGGAAAAGGAAGTCTACCGCATGGGTCTGTTTACTAAAACTCACCTTGCTTTGCTTAATCAGGTTCAGATAGGCTTCGATGCTGGTCACTTCAACTTCTTTTAACATGATTCAGGTACAAAGGTTAATGAATGTTTAACAATGTTTTCGCAAGGTTTATCACTTCCATGCTGCCCGTGTATTTGCCCTGCTCGTCAGATAGCTTTACGACTTCAGTCCAGGCGCCGTCTTTTGGCAGTGCTGCGGTCATTTTTATTACGATGTTCATTGGCGTGAGGCCTACATCATTGGTCAGGCTGGTGCCAATTCCGAAAGACATACCAACCTTGTCCCTGCAATATTCAGCGATGCTCGCGACCTTGTCGTAGTTCAGCGAATCGGAGAAGATGATCGTTTTACTTTTCGGATCAATGCCCAACTTTTGATAATGGGCGATGACTTTATCCGCGAACAGGATTGGGTCGCCACTGTCGTGCCGCACGCCATCGAAGAGCTTTGAAAACATCTTATCGAACTGGCTGAAGAAAACTTCCGTGGTGTAGGTGTCAGACAAGGCAATGCCGAGATCACCCCGGTACACATCAACCCAATGTTCCAGGCCCATCGCATTCGCCATTTTAAATCCATATCGTGCGGCATGGAACATGAACCACTCATGAGCATGCGTACCGATTGGTTTCGTCTTGTGCAACATGGCCATATGTACATTGCTGGTGCCGATAAATGAACCCTGGCCGTAATCTGACAAGGCCTGAAGTACCAGACGATGTACCGCATAGGAGTGACGTCTGCGTGTTCCGAAATCTGCAACGGTCACGCCCAGGGCCTTATAGTTTTCGATTTTATCCCGGGTACGCTCAATAACCTCCTCATTGGGTACGCGCGTGAGGCCGGTAAGTCTGTAGTATAATTCGCAAACCATGGACATCAGTGGAACTTCCCACAAGATCGTGCGGTACCAGTGCCCTTCGATGTGCAGCTCGAGGCTGCCCTCATGCTGGATGATGGTCACCTCCTCCGGATTGTAGCGATAGCCCTCAAGAAAATCGAGGTACACGGCATTGAGGTAGGGGCAGGTAATTTTTAGAAACTGCTTTTCCTCCCGGCTGAGCTTTAGATGCGCCATCTCGTCAACCGCTTCGCGGAGCACCTTTGCGAATCCTTCCGGGAACACATGGTTCCCACGATTGATGAACTTGTATTTCGCCTTAGCATCAGGAAACAGGCGTATGACACCCTGTTGCATGGTGAATTTGTAGAAGTCGTTATCGAGGATGGAGGTAAAGGAGAAGTCTCGTTTCAGTTGCATGGCCGATGGTATTAATTAAGAACTGCAAGACAACATAGAACAACCTGGCTGGTCACTTGCCCAGAAGGGCCTTGTCGTGAAAAACTCGTCGGCACCATGGCCGTAAGGGTCCTTTAGCGCTTGTTCCAGTTTTTTGAACATGGTATCATCGCCTTTCTCCAGATCAGTTATCGCCAGGTGTAAAAGGTAGTTCCTTAGGATAAACCGCGGGTTCGCAGCCTTCATTTGTGCTGTTCGTTGCGCTTCATCTATCGTATTGGTGGCTAAGCGAGCCAAATAAAGTGAGATGAACTGTTGCAAACCCATGCGCTCTGCGGGTGTCAACTCGTTGTACAAGGCAGGTTTAAAGAATGATTCTACATCTTCCGGGCTTTCTAGCGTGGACGGAAGGGTAATTAACAACTGGTAGAAAATAGTCATGTCAGGCTGGATGGAGATCAGCATCTTTTCCAACTCCTGCAGCAGCACATGATCTTCAGGCAATAGTTCATCCAACCCAAGTTTTTGTGCCATCATCAGGCTGTATTTAGACCAGAAGATGTCCTCATATCCTTCAATAATGGCGACCAGTTTTTCTGTGTCTGTGACCAAAGGTGCAATGGCGTTCGCCAGGCGTCCTAGATTCCAGTAAGCTACAGAGGCTTGTTTACCGAAGGCATATCGTCTTCCCGGAAGGTCCGTCGTGTTCGGCGTAAATTCCGGATCATAGTTGTCAACGAAGCCATAGGGACCGTAATCAATTGTCAAGCCTAAAATGGACATGTTATCGGTGTTCATTACACCGTGCACAAAGCCCACTCGCATCCATTCTACAATCATGGTTGCAGTGCGAGATACAATTTCAGCCATCCAGTCCAGTATCCGGTTTTCACCGTTAAGATGCGGATAGTACTTGTCGATGGTCCAATCGGTAAGTGCTTTTAGCTGTTCCAGTTCCTGCCTTGCGGCCAGCATTTCAAAGCTGCCGAAGCGGATGAAAGAAGGTGCCATCCGGGCCACAATGGCACCGGGTTCATATTGCGGATTGCCGTTGTAAAACATATCCCGCACCACCTTGTCGCCGGTAGAAACCAGGCCCAATGCACGTGTCGTTGGTACCCCAAGATGGTGCATGGCCTCGCTCATCAGGTATTCCCGCACGGAGGAACGGAGCACAGCACGGCCATCGGCACGCCGGGAGTAGGCTGTTGGACCCGCACCTTTGAGCTGTAATTCCCAACTTTCACCAGCAGGTGTTTCCCATTCGCCAAGCGTAATCGCCCGCCCGTCGCCAAGTTGCCCTGCCCAGTTACCAAACTGATGGCCTGCGTAACAGGCGGCATAGCTTTGCATGGGCTCGGTGGTTAGATTACCACCCAAGATCGCAATATCCTGTTCCTCAGGTGCGGCAATACCCAGGGTTGCAGCAAGTTCATTTGACCAGGCAATTAGCTTTGGACTTGCAACTGGGGTGGGTCTGGTGGCACTGTAAAGTACTCCAGGGGTTTGCCTGGGCTTGGTGCTGCCTGACTGATCACCAGGAAAGTGTTCAACAAAGCGGTTCTTGAATATTTTTGAATGAATCGGTTCCATATCTGTGATAATAATGCTAACGGCTAAACATACTGGTAACAGGATAGATTAGGCGATGTTCTTAATAATTGCAATTCTTGACGAATGCCGCGGCAATTTAAGGCCTGCCGAAAGAATATTGGTCTAAAATGACATTCAATTATTAGCTATAAGATTTCACAAACGCGAATTATGCGGTTTCTACATGGTAAATTATAATGCGCAAGAATAGAACTTGATGGTTGATATCCTGTATGTTAACCCTTTTTAAGGTGGGACATCTTTTCTTTTCTCAAATTAAATGTGAAGCTGTGAGAACTTTTCTCAAATTTTCACGTTTCTATTTCCGATGTTCGCAACTGTTTAATCAAAAATTCAGCTTTATGGAAATTGTCCTGCTCATTTTAACTGTACTTGTGATCTTCTCTTGTCTTAGCGCCTGGTTCAACGCAGCTGAATTAGACACCGATGATGAGAATTTCTAGGTAAAATTCTCTAGGTTTGCTTCGATATGTTATTGAAGACCATCTGGACACTCATCAGGTATTATTGCTTCTGGTTGCTATTCTTTTTTCTGGAGCGACTCGTATTTATCCTTTATAATGCGCCGAGGCTAGCCACACAATCTTTTTCTGAAGTACTGCCTGCCTTTCGCTTTGGCTTATGGATGGACGCGTCTATGGCGGGTTACATCTGCGCAGTGCCCCTTTTAATCTTCTTGATCAGCTGGTATTTTCCCCGGCTAAATGTTCCAGCAGGTATTCTAAAATACTACACCTGGATATTGGTTGCAATTTGTTCGTTGCTCACCGTCATCAACTTCAACATCTATAGAGAGTGGGGCACCAAGGTAAATTACCGAACCTTCGTATTTGCCATTCACTCCCCGAAAGAGGCGTTGGCAAGCAGTGGATCTTCGCCCTTACTGCTGAGCTTTACCATACTATTTGCTTTGATTATTGTCGCTGTGTTTTTAGCCAGGATCATCATCAACTGGCACATCAACAGAAAAGGGCACTTGCTGGGTAAACTTGCCTCTAGCTTATTGCTGGCGGGTCTAACGGTCCTATCCATTCGTGGTGGTTTTCAGGATGCTCCAATGAATGAAAGCATGGCATATTACTCCACAAATTTAACGCTGAATTATGCAGCGGTAAATACAGAGTGGGGGCTGGCCACAGACATCAAAAATGCAAAGTACAACACCAAAAATCCATATGCATACTTCAGTAGAGAAAATGCCCTGCAGACCATAGCAGGGTTTTATGAAAAGCCTGACAGTGCGGGCTTGCAGATTTTAACCACCGCAAGGCCCAATGTGGTGCTGATCATTATGGAAAGCCATACCGGCAATGTGGTCGAATCTTTGGGTGGCGAACCGGGTATTTCAAATTCCATAGAACGATTAAAAGGGGATGGGATATTCTTCGACCAGATTTATTCTGCTGCGGGCCGGACAGATAAAGGGGTAGTTGCCGTACTGAGTGGATTTCCTGCACAGGCATCCCGAAGCATCATGAAAGAAAACAGCAAGCAGTCGGCCATACCGGCGCTTAGCCAGATCTTCAGCAGGAATGGCTACGTAACACCTTTTTTCTATGGTGGAGAATCCAGATTTGCAAACATGAAGTCTTATCTGCTCAGCCATGATGTGAAGAAGATTATTGAAAAAAGCAGCTTTGATAAGCAGTACCTGAATTCGAGCTGGGGCGCTTTCGACGGGCCGGTTTATCAGCGTATGACCCAGGAACTAGCTACAGAGCAGCAACCATTCTTTGCAACGATGCTGACGCTTACCAATCACGAACCCTTTGGGTTGCCTGTTCCACCTCGTTATAAGGGCGACAATACCGAAGACAAGTTTCGCAGTACCGCCTTTTACGCAGATTCCTGTTTAGGTGCTTTCATCGAACATGCAAAAAGTCAGCCCTGGTATAACAACACCTTGTTTGTGGTTGTCGCGGATCATGGACATTTCCTACCTCGTACAGACCTGGAGATCTTCGATCCACGCAGGTATCGTATTCCGCTCTTGTTTTTCGGACCGGTGATTAAACCCGCGTTTAAGGGCAAAACCATCCATATGACTGGTGGACAAACTGATATTGCCAATACCTTACTGACCCAGCTAAACATAGATGCAAAAGCATTTACCTGGAGTAAAGATCTGCTGAACCCTGCTTCAAAATCTTTTGCCTTCTACAATTGGGACCAGGGCTTCGGGTTTATGACTCCGGAAAACACCATTGGATTTGATGCCGTGAGTAAACAAGTCATCTATAGCACCAAGCCCAATCAGACCGATGCAGACCCTGCGGTAATCGCAGGTAAATCTTTCATGCAGGAAGTTTATCAGCAGTACATGGAATACTAGTGATGTTCCGCTGGCGTCGGCTGGCCCTGATGTTTGTGCTGCGCACTATCTGCCTTATTTGAGATCACAAACTGCCGGATTTCTCCTTTTTGCCATGCATCAGCCATCGGGTCAATCGGCAGCGCTTTGATGGCTGCACGCTTTTTCCTGTTCTCTGCGCTGGATACGTTGAAGCGCTTATCTCTTGCATTGATAAGCTCTTTATGCAGTTGTCCATCTTTGGTGAAGCCCATCATGATCATCGGGGAGCCCACCGGAAGGGTTCGTTCCTGGTCCGTATGCCAGGTGTGGATGGTCTTTCCATATGTGTTTACCAGCTTTTCCATCAGTTCATACTCCGCTACTTCCGGTATGCCAGGGGCGATAAGGGTTCCGGATTTCACTTCGTGAACATGGGAGTGCCATAGCTTTTTTTCTTCTGCAGACAGGGTCTTGAAAAGCTTGGCCGTGATAATATATTCTATACCCATGATCTTAGGACTGCCTTCATTGCCATCAAAAATGATCGCCTGATATACATCTTCATTCAGCTGATTGACATAATGATGTGCTTCCATTTGTGCGTTGATGTTACCATTATAGAAGTGAAAACCATCCAGATAGGCGTTAAACTTCCGTAATGGGGATTTATCCTGCAGCAGATCAGCGCCGGTATTCAGCACTTTGTCTTTCGTCGATTTCTCGTCCCCGGGAGCAGTGACATTGGAAGGGGTATTCCCACCACCACAGGAACTTAATCCAATCGCCCCGATCATCAGGTATGTAAGTGTGCGTATTGTGTTCATAAAGCCAGCTTTTAAGGGTTTAACCATTTTAAAAACTGCAACAACCGCAAATGGTTTGCACAAATTAGAAAGAGGCAAGTACTGAAAATACAAAGAGGTAGCTGCTGGAATTACAAGGAGGCAGGTGCTGGAATTAGAAAGAAGCAGGTGCTGGCTGGTTCGATTTTACATTTACAATGGTCCGGTTCAAATAGGGGTACACGGCGATCAAAAGTATGATGACCAGAAGACACCAGCTAATTAACTCGTAGTAGTCGATGGCATAACGCAGCTGACTTTGTACAATCACTGTTTTGTGCATCAACCTGTCAGCCATCACCTTGGCCTGTTCTGGTGCAATACCTTTTGCAACAAATGATTGTTTATACGCACTTAGCTTTTGCACAGCGATGGGATCCAATGCCGTGATGTGTTGTTGAAAGCGGTCGTAGTGCACACGCTGTTTCACTAAAGAATAGTAGTTGATGAATGCAATGCTACAGCAAAAACCGAAGAACCGAAAGAATACACCCGTAGCGGATGCCATGCCACCAAGCTGTGCCGGCACTGCAGACACCATGTATAAGATTAGTGGAGACATCAGCAAGCCTGCGGCCGCGCCCTGTATAAACAAGGGCAGTAAATAAGCGGTCTCATTTGCCTCGCTACTGAACAACATGCGCATCCAAAGGTGAAAGATCAGCATCAGGCCAAATCCCGCCATTAGGATTAGACGCATGGGCTTTTTCATGATAATCAACCTCGAACTTACAAAGGCAGTGCATACAATGCCCGCGGAATTTGCGAGTAACATGTAGGCAATGTGTATGGGGTCCATGCCCATAACTGCGGCGAAATAACTATTTGTTACGTTCAATGCACCTCTACAGATATAAAGGGCAAAGATCAGCACTGCACCCACTTTGAAGTTGCGGTATTTGTATACTTCCAGGCTTAAATATGGCCGTTTTAGATAAAGTTGTCTGAGGATATGCAGGGAAAGGAACAACACAACTGCCACGAGACTCCACACCATACGCTTGTCTTCAAACCAGTAATACTGCTGTCCGTAAACCAGCATATAGCCAACCAACAGGAGCAGCGCTGCATAAATCACAAAACTCTGCCAGTCCAGCTTATATAAATGTGATTTATTGCTTAGCCGCGCATTGTTCAATAGAAAGTAAAGTAGAATGACGCCTGGAATAAATACGAACATCAGCCCCTTATAAAGGACGTTGAAGTCAAAGGTTTCCAGGATGGGGGAGGTGACCATCATGCTAATTTGCGAGACACACAGCAGCATTCCGTAAAAGATGGAGTAGCCGATTTCTCTCGCGCGTTCTCCACGAAGCTGCCTGAACACCAAGGTAATGCAGATGCTTGAAATGGAGCAGTTCGCCATACCCTGGATGAAGCGGAAAGTGAAAAGCACAGGCAAATTGTGCGTGCTGAAGCAGATGTAAGTTGCACCAAGCTCAAGTATAGCACCAAGCAGCAAGTACTCTTTAACGGCGATGTAATTAAAAAACCGACGTTCCAGCGCAAAAAAGCTGGTTACAGCAGCATAGAACGCGATGCCCGAGTACTGAACATCCATTGGTTCAAAGCCATAAAATCCTGAAGCGGCATTTATGTTTGCACTCGATATGCCGAACAGCCCCATTGTTGGAATGATGACCATGAAGAGCGCCACCTTCATGAGCCAGGCGGGTACCCAGGCTTTTACGGCCTCATCTGTGTGCTTGTCGAACATCAGTTTACCTTACGAATCAGTACTTCAGCATTCATTCCGGCGCGTAGCGTGGCGATTTCTTCAGGCTTGTCTACCAACCTTATTCTCACAGGTACACGTTGTACAATTTTCACAAAGTTGCCAGTGGAATTATCAGGTGGAAGGAGTGAAAAGCTTGATCCCGTAGCTGGTGAAAGGGACTCAATCTTTCCCATGAATCTCCTTCCCGGGAAAGCGTCTGTCGTGATCTCCGCCATCTCGCCCACATGCATATGTCGTAATTGCGTTTCTTTAAAGTTCGCCACAACCCACTTGCCAGCCTCCTGATCCACGATGTAGGCCAGGGTTTGGCCTCCCTGTACCATCTGCCCAGGTTGAATCGTTCTGCGTCCCATTTTACAATCATAGGGCGCAACAACTACCGTATAACCTACATCGAGCTTATTCCTGTTCAGCATCGCTTCGCGACGTTTAATCTCCGCCTCTGCCACGTCTGTTTGTACCCTGGTGTCCTGAACCTTAGATTTGTCTGCCTCGTAGTTCTTCAGTGCAGACTCATAGTTTGCACGTGCAACTTCCAGTGCCGTTTGTACATTTTCCAGTTGCTGACGGGTAGCGGATTCTACATCATATAATTTCTTGTATCGTGCAAATTCCTGTTCTTCATGGTGCAGCTTGGCTTTTGCAGCAATGATCTGCGACTCATTAATCTGCGCTGAGGCAGTACCGCTTCCGATATGGCTCTTCAGCACCGCAAGCTGCGCCTTTGCATTTGCAAGTTCTGCCTGTGCCTGCTGTTCCTGAAGCTCATATTCACGATTGTCGATCACAATGAGTGTATCGCCCTTCTTGATCTCCTGATTTTCTTCAAACCGGATTTCCTTTATAAATCCACCTACTCTTGAGGTTACTGGATTGATGTATTCCTGTACTTGTGCATCGTTTGTTTCTTCATATCGGTAGAGGTCCCATAGTGTAAAGCAACCCCAAATAACCAGCACCAGCAGTATAGCACCTGCAATCCAGGCTGTAATTTGCGTAATGAGTTTATCCGTTCGGGAATGGTCGGGTATTTGTTGTCATGTTAAAGATTACCTGTCGTGTTAAGTAGTTGGAAGTATTGTAGTTGCGCGGCAATTTTGGCGGCAGCGAGATCAAACTGTGTTTGAAGGAGTTGAGTGTTAGATTCAAGCAGATCAGTGACCAGCGATAGTTGATTGAAGTAGGTGTTGTTTACGATTCTGGCACTTTCCTGTGCTTGCAGGACATTGGTTTCTGCAACCTGAATGCGGTTCATGGCCTCATTGTACCTCAGGTAGCCTTCATTCACTTGCTGTCTGATCAGATCCTGAGTATGCAGGTGTTCCATTTCGCGGCTTTGTAGTTCAATTCGTGCCACCTTCACCTTGTGTTTATTATGATAAAAAGCATCCACAGCAAAACTTGCCTTTATTCCAGCGGTGCCTAAGCCGTACAGGTAATTTGCATAAGGATAGAATTCAATCTGTGGATAGGAATATGCATAGTTCGCATACAAGCCTATCTTGGGATTTACATTGGCTTTTACATCCTTCAAATTCAACTTACTAAGTTTAGTTTCCTCTTCAGAAATCTTCTGTTGATGCGAACGTTGCATCGCTTGCGCCAGATAGTCCTCATACTTCAACAGTGCCGACGGCTGGCTGGCGGATAAGGGCTCAGGAATAACAACCTGATCATCAGGTTCATCCATCAGTATGTTCAACTTCTGCTGTGCAATCGCAATGTCGTTGTTGATTTCTTCCAGCGCTAACTTCTGACGGGAAAGTTGCAGTGTTGCGCGCAACACATCACTCTTAAGTACGACCCCGTTGATGTGCAGCTGGCGGATTTCCTTGAGCTGTCGCTCCTGATCTGCAATGTTGTTTTGAATCAGAGACTTAAAAGCAATACTTCGTTGGAGATCCAGATAATATGTAGCGGCCTGGAGTTTTACTTCAGAAACACTTTCATTCCGACGTTCGGTATGGAGCTCATGTAATATCTGCTGCCTGCTAATGTTCGTTCTGGTTTTGCGACCATTGTACAGGTTTAGGTAGGCGTCGCCGCCGACCTTATAAAGGGTATGTTCTACAGGAAGCAGCTCCGGCTTGTGGAGTATACCTTTGGTGAACAATCCAAAATTACTGACTCTGCCATACTCAGCCTCAGTGCCGATCTCCGGTAAACGCTCCGCTTTCGCATCCAGGATTTCTTCTGCACTTGCAGCCACCCTAAAACCCTCAATCTTGATGGTTTTATTATGTTGTATTACCTTTTCCCATACTTCATTGAGCCCTAGCACACTTGGCGTTTTAGAAACAGATTGCGCAACAGCATTTCCAATGATGAGCGTTAAAAATATAAAGGTACATGCAAGATACCTTTGGCATTGATTTATGATGTTCATAATTACAATGCAAAGGTACAGCAATGTGTTTTCTGGCATTTTATGTAATTTGCCTAAAATTATATGATATGAGCCAAACACCCATAGCACGCAACGTGGAGGAATATCTCCATTACATCGATGCCACGCCGGATGCCATTTTTGTGCTTCACGAAAAGTTAGAAAGGCGCTTTCCCGTGCACCAGCATACAAAGGGCCAGCTGACCTACGTAGATGGAGGTCTGGCCTATGTACATGTTCAGGACAAAATCCTGGTTATCCCCGCAAGGCATTACATCTGGATACCACCATGTTTATTACACTTCCTGACGGTTAGGAGTTCTGCCACCGCCATCCGCACCATATATTTTACACTGGACACCACAGAAACATTCTACCAGCAGATGGGCATTTATCCTGTCGACAGACTGCTATTGGAGATGCTTTTATTTACGGAACGCTTCGAGTGGGAGGTAGGTAAAACAAACCGGTATTATCCATTTCTGAAAGCGTTGTTCAATATTCTTCCAGACATCAGCAACAATCACCTGCATACGGTACTGCCTGTAACGCGTAATGAGCGGTTGGTGCCAATTCTAAAATACATGGAGGAGCATGTATCGGAAGTGCTTAGCCTTTCTTCCATCAGCAAAGCATTTTCCGTTAGTGAGCGTACACTTTCACGTATATTTCAATCGGAACTCAGTATCTCTTTCTTACAGTACCTAAAGCAGTTGAGGATGGTTAAGGCGGTGGAAATGATGCTTCAAACAGAACTCACGCTAAGTGAAATTGCGTATAGAACCGGTTATCAGAGTATCGCTGCTTTCAGCAATACCTTTTATCAACTGACAAATGTTCGACCCTCCCAGTTTGCACAGTCCATACGGTAATTAGAATATCGGGAAGTGTGCTGCACCGCGGGGGTATATCAGCATTGGTGTATTTGCATCTGTTACCGTCGCCTTGGTGTGGCTGCTGTTGAACAGTCCTTCCAGAAAGCTTCTTTGATGGTGTACCATGGTCAGCAGATCGAACGCGACATGTTCTGATGCCCATTTTAATCCAGCCGATACATCAGCATCCTGTATGTGGCGGTAGTAGATGTGTGGATAATTGATCTTGTTGCTTACTTCACATAAGAACTGCTGCACCTGATCTCGTTTTGCTTTAGTCTGCGCATGCTCCGGATCTGCAGAGATGTGTGCCAGCATGATGCTTGCATCACCATGATGCGCCAATGTAGCCAGCGATTGCACAATGTCTATATCCTCCAGGTTCAGGTCTGTTGCGAAAGCTATTTTGTGGATGGCCTTATACGTGATCTTATCTGGTACAACCAACACTGGAACCTTAGAAGCGCCAAGCATTTTATTCAGGTGATTACCGGAGATCAGGCTGCTAAATCCTTTGCGATGGTTAGCCATGATGCACAAGACAATATCGCGATCTGCGAAAAGTGCCTCGAGATGGTCCGTTACATTCCCCTCATCACAGCGGGTTTCGATTTTCGGGATAAAAGCAGCTCCAGGGTTTGCTGCCGCTAACTTGGATAATTTGGAAGCATTGAGCGCTAATTCCTTCCTGCTCGTCATTTCAAGTTCACCAGTATTCACAATCGGCCATGCAACCTGTGCCGCATAAGGTTGCGCAGCCGGATTTAAGTATGCATGATATAAGATGATGTTTGCGTGAATTGCCCTTGCAAGTTGAATCGCATACTCGGATGCATTTTCTGATCGTTCTGAGAAGTCGGTAAATACAACAAGCTTTTTCATATCCGTAAGTTTAAAGTCCTTAATCCTTAACTGCAGTTTAAAGGTCGGGAAAATCAGCCTCTTATAATATGATTGCTGCATTAAATAATTGTGACGTTAATCAGTTTGTAGCAAGTCAAGCATAAAATAAAATGTAGAACCTTCCTCTATTTTACTCTCCACACCCATAGTACCCTGGTGTGATTTGATGATTTCCATGGAGATATATAGCCCCATGCCCAGTCCGCTTGCCATATACGTGCTATCTGCCACGCGGTAAAAACGCTCGAAAATTCGTTCCTGCTGCTCGGCGGACAGCCCAATGCCAAAGTCCTTAACGGCAACTTTAACCTTTGCATCCTCAGTTGTTGCCTGCAGGATGATTTCTTTGCGGTTTGGAGCATACTTAACCGCATTATTAATCAGGTTCATCACAACCTGTTCCAGGCGTTCCATGTTTCCCTCTACGAGGTAATCAGGGCCTGGTGTGTAGCTGATTTGATGAGCAGGGTACATGTATCGGGCATGCTCCACACATAGGGAGACCAATTCATTTACGCTTATTGGTGATTTATTAAAGTCTAGTTTCCCAGCCTGTATTTTGCTAAAATCAAGGAGGTCATTTACCAGCAGGTGTAACTTATTCATGGAGTTATCTGCTTTGTCAATGAAATTACGGATGCGTTGTGGTATAGGCTCCTGGTCAAACTTAGCAATAAGCTGAAGGTAGGCCTTCAAGCTTGTGAGTGGCGTTTTCAACTCGTGACTGGCGATGCTGATAAATTCATCTTTCTTCTCAATGGCCTTTCGCTGATCATCAATGTCCGTTGCCGTACCCACCCAGAATTGGATTTCTCCAGCAGCGTTTTTCAATGGTGTGCTTCTGGATAGGTGCCAACGATACGTCCCATCTGCTTTGCGGTAGCGATTTTCTACCTCTAGCAAGTTCCCTGTTTCTAAAGATTCAATGTAAGCGTATTTGGTTCGTTGGGCATCATCAGGATGGAGAACGGTCTCCCAGACCATTGCAGGTTCATCATCGAAACCTAGACCTGTATATTCAAACCACCTCGCGTTGAAGAAGTTTATCTTACCGTTCGGAAGGTTCGTCCAGGTAATATGTGGAATATTGTTCGACAAAAGCATGAAGTGGGCCCTGCTTACGGATAGGTCTCTGGTTCTTTCCGCAACGATACCTTCAAGTTCATTATTTAACTTCAAGGTCTGATTTCTCGCTTCCTCTAGCGCTTCGTTGTTCTTTTTAAGAAGATTCTCACTTTGTTTCTGTTCTGTCAGATCCGTTAAAATGATGCTCATGGCTGTACCATCCTCCAGGTTCATCCGGGTTAAAGTAAGCAATACTGGCAACTGCATCCCGTCGGGGCGAAGCAGGTTAGTTTCTGTCTTATAATCAGATAAGCCGATGGAACGCATGGCGACGTTTAACTTAGTGAGGCTGCTTGGTTCGAGAAAAGCATCAAGACCCTTTCCAACAACATGATTCAGCGCAATGCCAGCCATTTCAGCAAAACGTGGATTACTATACAGGATGAAACCGTCCTTATCCAGCGTTATTGCACCTTCCATCATCCGTTCAATCCAAACGCGGTAGGTGTGGTCAGCTGTTTTTAGGGTGTATATTTCATGTCCTTCAGCGCCGTGTACAACAAAAGCATCCACCATACCAGTTCGTATCGCTTCAATAGTGTCCTTTGCTTCTTCAAGCTGTATTCTTAATTCAGCAATCTCTGCTTTTAGTTGTTCTGCTGTTGGTTCAATAGCCATCATTTGTAATTACGATCCCCAATCCGTTTAGGACTTTCTTCGTGTCAGATAAATCTCCAACAAATCGTCTTTCTGGCGCAGGACTTCTTTTTATAAGCGTGGGCAGTGCAATAATCTGCTCCTGTTGTGCGAGCTCCGGTCGCAGGTATACATCAATGATCTCCAGGGTATACTGATTAGGAATATACGTATTGCAGATCGTGCGGATGTTATTAACAGCACGCACGGAGTTTGCTGATGCACCGGTGATGAACAGCGTCAGGATCAAAGTGTCTGTAGTTTCAAGGCTAGTCAAGGCGTAGCGGAATGATATTCAGACCAACAAGAACTTTTTCTTCATTGCTCAGGTCACCAATAATCTTACGGATGGGTACCGGCACCTTTCTAACCAGCGTTGGCACCGCAAAAATCTGATCGCCCTCAGCAAGCTGGGGATGTAACAGCAAGTCTATAACCTCAATTTTGTATTTGCCTTCAAGATGCTCCTCACAATAACGTTTAAGGTTATTGAGGGCACTTACAGATTTTGGGGTTTTTCCAGCTATATATAACCGCAACTCCCATGTTTGCTGTTCTTCAATCATAAAATATATTTATCGGGCCTAATCCTCGCTTTTCTTATTGTCGTCGCCAAGGCGTTTCTTAGCCAGATCATTCCGGTTTTTCTCCTGAATGTTTTTTTTAAGTTCTTCTTCCATGTAAACTTTGTTGAGTTCTTCCTCAACAGATTCAAATTCCGTTCTAAGATTCGCAATCTGAGATTCCAACATCCTTCGTTTACGTAAGATCTCGCGATCTTTCCTGCTCACCGCATAACCCTGCAAAGCAAGGCCCGTTTCTTCTTTCACGATGTGTGCTTCTCTGGCTGAACCGGTTAACACACCCTCTGGACCCAGGTAAACGTCTACAAGGTCGAGCCCCGCCGCTGTAATAATAAACTCCCTCACCTGATTGGAATGTCCAATGCCTCGGGATTTCATCACGTACATGCCGCGGTTACGTTCACCGTTAAACTCAATATCCCGGATCAATAACCAGGAGTCCACTAATGAAGATATGCCTTCATCCGTTTGTTCGTTGATGGTGTTATTTAAAGCCAGCGCCGTAAAAAGTACAGTAATGCCTTCATTCTGGAGAAAGTCAACCAGTCTGATCAGCATAGCCTTTACCTCGCTTACAGAGCCTACGGTAATCAGATTGGTTATTGGATCCAGTACAACGATGTCCGGCTGGTATTTTTTAATGCGTTTATGGATGGCAACCAGGTGCATTTCTAACCCAAATAGGGTAGGTCTGGATGAATGAAATTCAAGCAGACCACTTTCAACATGTGCGGAAAGGTCTAAGCCTATCGAACGCATGTTGCGTTGAATTTGCGAGGGTGACTCTTCAAATCCGAAATATAAACAACGTTTACCATTTCTACAGTTGGCATCCACGAATGATGCTGCCAGACTAGTTTTACCCGTGCCAGCGGTTCCAGAAACCAGAATGCTACTACCTTCGTAAAAGCCATCACCACCGAGCATCTTATCCAGCGATTCAATGCCTGAAGTAATTCTTTTGGTTGAAACCTCCATGTCCAGCGCAAGAGAGGTAATGGGCAATACTGAAATCCCGTCTTCATCAATCAGAAATGGATATTCGTTGGTGCCGTGCATCGAGCCGCGATACTTAACGATTCTAAGCAGGCGCGTAGAAATCTGGTTGCTAATGCGATGATCCAATAGAATCACGCAGTCCGATACATATTCTTCCAGACCTTGTCTGGTCAATGAGTTCTCGCCACGTTCACCAGTTATGATCGCGGTTACACCTTTCTCCTTCAGCCATCCAAACAATCGTCGGAGTTCTGCACGGAGTATGTTTTGGTTTGTTAAGCCTGAAAATAAATTTTCAATGGTATCCAGAACAACTCTTTTTGCACCAATGCTGTCAATAGCATAACCCAGGCGGATGAATAGTCCGTCCAGATCATACTCGCCAGTTTCCTCAATCTCACTTCGTTCAATATGAACGTGATCGATTCTGATTTTCTTGTCTGCAACAAGGGTGTTTAGGTCGAAACCAAGAGACGCCACATTTGTGGCAAGCTCATCAGCCTTTTCCTCAAAGGCCATGAACACGCCGGGCTCGTTAAATTGCAGTGCGCCCCGTACAATAAATTCGATGGACATGAGCGTCTTGCCACAGCCGGCACTGCCGCAAAGCAGGGTTGGTCTGCCGAGTGGAAGACCACCTCTGGTGATCTCGTCAAGGCCGCTTATACCGGTAGGTGACTTTTGAAGAATGGTGGCGGAAGCCTGGTGGTAATGTTGATCTGAACTTGAATTCATTTGGGAAAATCAGCGTCTATGTTGACTATAAAAGTAGTCTTATCGCCTTGAAAAAACAATAAAAATACGGGATGCACGAGGGTACTCCAATTAATATACCAAAAAATCAAAGGTAAATTGCAGTGGTTAGGAGGCTATGAACCCGGTTAATTCAATTACATAAAACTTATTCTGTGGGCAGAAGTTGTTTATTGAAAACAACCAATATGCTGAATCAAAAAACAATCGTAATAACCGGCGCTTCAAGTGGAGCTGGTAAGGCTATTGCCCTGGAATTTGCGCAGCAAGCAAATAAACTGGTGCTTGCAGCACGAAATATGGTCGCACTGGAGGAAACCGCAGAAGAGTGCAGAGCGCTCGGTGCTGAAGTGAAGTGCGTAAAGACGGATGTAAGTGAACCCACCGCTTTGATCAATTTAGCGTCCGAAGCGGATGACTTCGGCAATGGCATTGATGTCTGGGTAAACAATGCCGGTATACTTGCCGTTGGCTCTTTCACAGACACACCCTTAGAAGTTACGGAACAAGTAATACGTACAAACCTGCTTGGATATATCTACGGCGCTCACGCGGTCATGCCTTACTTTAAAAAGCAGGGCAGGGGCATACTGATCAATAATATTTCAATCGGCGGTTTCATGCCGGTACCCTATGGCGTGGGTTACTCCGCAAGCAAGTTCGGTATTCGTGGATTCTCCTCAGCACTTAAAGCAGAGCTAAAGGACTTCCCGGATATCCATGTTTGCGATGCCTATCCCGCATTCCTGGATTCCCCCGGTATACAACATGCCGCCAACTATACTGGCAAGGTGCTCAAGCCTGCACCACCTGTGTACGATCCGCGAAGACTCGCCATGGCTATTGTCTCCCTTGCTGAAAATCCCCGCTCAGAACTGATGGTCGGCAGCATCTCAAATCTTATCCGGTTGGCTTACGGTATTTTACCTGGCATTACGCTCACCATAACCAAGGCTGTTATCTCTACATACCTGAATCAGGCAAAAGACTCCGGTAAAACAAATGGGAACATCTTCAACACCCTTGCCTTTGGCAATGCTGTTTTCGGAGGATGGGGATTACCGGGGCGCCCAAAGGCACACCGGAAATATATTGCAGCCGCATTGCTCGCCACAACAGCGCTAAGTCTGCTGTTAGTTCGAAAAACTCGGTAACGGAGCAACATATTAAGACTTGAACATGTCAGGATTGATGTTGATGAGCTGTTCCGAGAATTCGAAATACCGGTCCAGTATCACCACCGCAATGCCGGCAAACAAAACACTCAGCAGTTGAAAAGTTAGCTTTTTAACTGCTGCTCTGTCCTTCACAATTTTCCAGACAATCGGCAAGCTTACTAATGCACTTGTAAGTGATGTCACAATGGTTACGCTCCCCGCCAGGGAGGCGGAGATCTTTTCATGGCTCGCCATTGTCGCTGCGGCCGCAGTCGTACTCGCACTACTTACAAAGCCACCGAAAAATCCCGTTGCCATGATGCCGTAGTTACCAAATAGCTTGGTGAGCAGTGTTCCGCCAATTGCGATGATCACGAATATCAATCCAAAGATCAATACATTTTTCAGGGAAATGGGAGAAGCAAGCTTTAAGGCTGGCAGTTTCCCGGAATCTTCTTTCTCATCCGTATGATCTTTCCAGATCCATAAAGCCGATAGAACGGACATCACCAGGATTGGTAAAAAGGTCGACGTTATAGATAATGGAGAGAATATGAGTAAAAGGATCAGGTTGCGCGCGAACATGGCAATGGTCGTTAACAGGCACAAAGTACTGATTTTAGAAGTCAGTCCCGCCTGTTGTACCCGCTGACTTGTTTCCGCAAGCGTAGCCGTGCTATTCACCAGTCCACCAAAGATTGCACCCAGGTAGAGCCCGTTGGTGCTGAATACCCGCAGTAAAAAATAGTTTAAAAAGCCAATGCCCGATATGGCAATAACGCTTACCCAGGCATCGCCGGGATTGAATAAACCCCAGGGATCTATGTAACGATCAGGCATGATCGGGTAAATGACAAAGCCAATTAAGCCAAGTAATACCGCACTTCGAACCTCAGCGGGTTTGAGGCCCCCTGCAAATTTGTTCAATTCCGCCTTCCAGGCCAATAGCATCATGATGGCTATAGAACCTGCAACAGGTAAAAATATATGACCCAGCCCGACAAGAACCCCCAACACATAGGTGACGATCAGGGCCACAGAGGTGGTGATTTCCAGCGTGCGATCTACCAGAATGTTCCGCCCATTATTTAAAAGTACCAGCAATAAAACGCCAGCTAAAGACGCTATAACGAAGTTTGTGCCGATCACCGAAGCAAGCATACCCAAAAGTGCGACCATCGAAAAAGAGCGGATACCCATCTCTTTGTTCGACCATTTACGTTCCATACCAATGAGCATCCCAATGCCAAGTGATACCGCCATTTTTAAGGCAATCGGTGCGGCGGGATAGTGCAGAAATTCATCATTCATTCTTAACAATTTTTTAACCTAACAAAAGCAGATACTATTGGTTTTAACCAAATAGGGCCGGGTTGAAACTTGGAGCCTTACGTTTTCGACTTGCCTGCTCGTACGCATAAGCAATACGAATCAGTTCAGGCTCCGTAAAAGCCTTTCCAAAAAATGAAATACCCATAGGTAAGTCATGCCAGGCACCCATTGGAACCGTAATATGTGGATACCCTGCTTTTGCTGCCGGAGAAGAAAAAGAAAAACCGTTTCCGTAATCGCCGTTTACCAGATCTATACACACTGCAAAGCCATTGGTCGGTCCAACAACTGCGTCCAGCCGATTCTTATCCATGATGTAGTCTATGATCTTACGGGTTTCTAAACTCGATTTCTTTAAAGCATCGGTATATTCTGCCTGATCCAGGCCACCCTTGGACTGTGCTAGCTCCAGTGTTTCTTGTTTAAAAAAGGGCATGGCCTTGCTTTCATTCTGCTTATTAAATGCAATGACGTCAGCCAAATTCTTCATGGCAGAGTTTGCGTGACTGAGGTAATCGTTAACGCCGGCTTTAAATTCATAGAGCAACACCGTAAACTCGGCGTTACCGACCACACGAAGCGGCTTCAGCAATTCTATTTCCACGATGGTTGCACCTTTACTGCGCATCAGGTCCAATGCTTCCTTGAGCAATGCTTGTGCGGCGAGGTTACCCGCCGTTAAGGCCGATTTCTCAGCGCCCAGTCTTTTGCCTTTCAGCCCTTCAGCATCCAGAAACCGGGTATAATCTTCCAGGACCTTGCCGCGGCTCTCCTTTGTATAGGGGTCCCGAGGATCCTCTCCGGCAAGCGCCCCAAGTAAGATCGCCGCATCACTTACATTTCTAGCCATCGGCCCTGCGGTATCCTGCGTTTTGGAAATGGGAATAATGCCACTCCGGCTCCACAGGCCTACGGTTGGTTTAAAACCGACACCGCCGCATACGGAGCTGGGGGATACGATGGAGCCGTCCGTTTCTGTACCAATCGCTATTGCACAAAGGTTTGCGGCCACGGCAGATCCTGATCCAGCACTCGATCCACTTGGATTACGGTTTAGTATGTACGGGTTTTTCGTTTGACCGCCGCGGCTGCTCCAGCCACTCGTCGAATCTGAAGAACGGAAGTTGGCCCATTCACTGAGATTGGTTTTCCCCAGAATTACTGCGCCCGCAGCACGCAGGCGCTTTACAATATGCGCATCCTGTGACGCAATGTTGTCCGCAAGGGCAAGTGCCCCAGCAGTCGTGTGCATTTTATCTGCAGTATCTATATTGTCTTTTATCAACACGGGTATCCCATGCAGGGGGCCGCGTACTTTTCCAGCTGCACGTTCTTTGTCCATCTCGTCCGCTATGGCCAGTGCGTCTGGATTAAGTTCTATAACGGCGTTCAGCTGCGGACCCTTTTTGTCTACCTCTGCAATTCGCTTTAAGTATTGCTCCGCAATAGACCGCGCGCTACGCGATTTATCGACCATGCTCGACTGTAACATCTGGATGGTCACTTCGTTAAGTTCGAAATCCAGCGCTGGCTTTGCGGTTTGGCTTTGCTTACTTTCTTCAACAATAATGCTGCAGGACGAGCTGCTCAGAACACCCAGGCCAACTGCCGCAAGTGATCCGGATTTTAGAAAACTTCTTCTTTGCATGAAATTTGACAGATTTAAACCGAAGTAACAAAATTGTAGAGCCCGATCAAGGGGTAAGATAAAAATATTACATAGCTTAAGGGCACAATTATGCAAGATAATCAATGAATAACTACGAGGATAGCGTCCGTACAGACCTACTGTTCTGGCATAAGAAAATGAGCAGCGCACCTTCTTTTACAGACCGGCTTTCTAAGCGGGTACAAGACAAAATAAATGGGTACATCCCTGAAAAGGTGCATAAGGCCATTACCGTTACCATGGAAAAGCTCTTCAAGGCGGTACTCTTTGGTGCCGAATACACTACTGGTAGAAAAATGACCAACGGCACGCTCGTGTACCGGGAAGCATACGTGCGTAATCAAATTTCATTCTATCAGAAAACCGCATCCCTGGAGGGTGCCGTAACTGGCGCAGGAGGCTTGTTGATGGGGCTTGCAGACTTTCCGGTACTCATTGGCTTAAAGATGAAGCTCCTGTTCGACATTGCCTCACTATACGGTTTTGATGTGAAGGATTACCGGGAAAGACTGTACATTTTGTATGTTTTTCAACTCGCTTTCTCCAGTCAGCAGCGGCGCAATGCGGTATACCAACACATCCTGGGCTGGAACGAATTCGCCAGAACCCTGCCGGAAAAGGCGGAGGACTTCGACTGGCGCAGCTTCCAGCAGGAGTATCGCGACTACATCGACCTGGCTAAGATGGCGCAGCTCGTTCCGGTTATTGGCGCTGCGGTCGGTGCAATTGCAAACTACAAGCTGGTCGCACAACTGGGTGAAACGGCTATGAACTGCTATCGACTGCGCCTGGTTGGACATCTAATCAGCGACATCAATCAAAACCCTTATCCTTTAAATGAATGATTCAGAAGTTAACCTGTAAGTTGCTATTCCTGTTTGCTTTCATCAACCTTTCACTTGGTTCAACAGTTGCGTACGCGCAACATCCTCCGGTGTTTGAAGGCATGAATATGGATACCCTTTACCTCGACATGTATTCCCTGCCATTAAAACTTGTGAAGTATAGCTACGGGAAGCCTAACGTGAAATTTCTGGTGGTTCACGATAATGAGGATACCGGTGTGAAAGCTGGTTTTGAATACATCAGATTCAGCGGAGGAAGTCTTGTAGATTCGCAATATGGCGGCGTCCGGAACTATAGCTTCAGTCATCAGGATCGTAGATACCAGATCGACCCCAATAAAATTTACTCTCCTTACGGCATTATGGAGGGCCTGGAATATTATGGTGCCACGCATCCGGATGTTAATGCAAGCTTAAACAGCGCAGCAGAAATGATCCTTGAGTTCTATCATGCCGGCAAACCTGATTATATATTTACCCTACATAACAATACAGACGGTGCCTTCGGAATCAACTCTTATTTGAAAGGCTACGAGCTGGAGCTTGTCGCAGATTCTTTGCACATCAATTTCAGTATGGATCCGGATGACCTCATTCTAGTAACGGATACTAAGCTTTTTACGGAAATAAAAAAGCACAACGTGAATGTCGTGCTACAAAGCAGGGATGCTGCAGATGATGGCTCGCTGTCACTTTACGCCATGCAGAAGAATATTCCCTACATCAATGTTGAGGTGCAGCATGGGCATCAATTACAGAATCTACAGTTAATTGAAATTGCTGTCTCTGCATTAAAAAAAGCTTATCCGGATCTTTTTAACAAACCCAGATAAGCTTTTCCCCAATCTAAAGATCGGATTAGTAAACGTCAGTTAACGTGATGTTGAAGTCTAAGATCGAATTTGGCGGGATCGGTCCGGTTCCTCTGTTTCCGTAACCATAATAGGAAGGGATGATAATTCTGATCGTTCCACCTTTTTGGATCATTGGAATACCAATCTGCCAGCCTGCAATTACACCCCCTAGTGGGAACTCACGGGCTGCTCCACCTTCAGTGGTATCGAAAGTTGTCGTATTACCAAGTACACGACCAGAATAGTGTGCGGTCACCAATGTGCTCGGCTTGTATTCTACATTGCCGTTACCCGGCGCAATGATTTGGTAAAATACGCCAGACTCATGCTTTAAAGCTGGTATGTTATTCTTAACGATGTAGGCACGGATTGCTGCGGTGTCTGCAGCGAGCTGCGCAGCCACGTCGAAATTGCTACTGGAAGATTTTTTACAAGCTGCAAAGCCTGCTGCTATACAGAATAGGACAAGTATATATCTGAATTTTCTCATATCCAAAGATAAAAACTATTGTACATAAAAAATGTGCTATCCCAATTGGAATAGCACATTTTACAAGGTCAGGTTTATAGTAATTGTCCTAACGCTTCTTTACTAAAGCCTTTAAGATCGGCTGTGCGGTGATTTTTTACTTTCTCCGTCCAGTTTGGATCCGCCAGAATTGCACGACCCACGCCAACTAAATCAAAGTCTCCACGATCCATTCTGCGCAACAGTTCATCCAGTGATGAAGGTGCTGAACTTTCGCCAGCGAAAGCTGCAAGAAATTCCCCGGTCAGACCAACAGAACCTACCGTAATGGTTGCCTTTCCCGTAACCTTTTTCGCCCAACCCGCAAAGTTCAAGTCCGAACCTTCAAATTCCGGCTCCCAGAAACGACGTTGTGAACAGTGAAAAATATCCACACCAGCATCAGCCATAGGCGTCAACCATTGTTCCATTTCTTCAGGTGTTGCCGCCAGTTTGTTCGTGTATGCGGATGGTTTAAATTGAGAAAGTCTGATGATTACGGCAAAGTCTTCACCAACAGCGCGACGAACCTCTTTAATAACCTCAATTGCAAAGCGGCTACGTTCTGCTAAAGTTTTACCACCAAAGCTATCGGTACGCTCGTTTGTACCCTCCCAGAAGAACTGGTCGATAAGATAACCGTGTGCACCATGAATTTCCACACAGTCAAATCCTAATCTTTTCGCATCTGCTGCCGCACGACCGAAGGCCGCGATGGTATCGGCAATATCTGCATCTGTCATGGTGTTTCCATTATTGAAGCCCGGGCGGTTTAAACCGGATGGTCCTTCAAAAGGTGTTGGCGGTAACCAGCCCGAAGGGTGGTTGTCCATAATGCCCATGTGCCAGATTTGTGGGCCCATCTGTCCGCCACCCGTATGTACTGCGTCTATAACCTGCTTCCAGCCATTAAGTGCCGCATCGCCATAGAAATGTGGTACCGAGCCGTCGTTAGAGGAGGCCGGACGATCAATTACCGTTCCTTCTGAAAGGATCAGTCCAACTTCGCCTTCGGCTCTTCTGCGATAATAAGCCGCAACTTCCGGGGTAGGGACGCCACCTGGAGAAAATGACCGGGTCATCGGCGCCATAACAATTCTATTTTTGATATTCAAAGACTTCAAACTAAATGGTTTGAAAAGGCTCTCATTACTCATAAGTATGTATATTAATTAAGCTTTTATAATTCAATATTAATGCGCGCTAACAGCGCCTTGATGGCCGCCTCGTCACGACGGTAGTAAGTCCATTGACCTACGCGAGTCGCGCTAACCAGACCTGCCCGCTGTAAAACAGCAAGGTATTCCGAAACGGTAGATTGTGTTAGCCCGGTCTTCTTCTGGATCTGACCTACGCAAACGCCATTTTCAAACCCCATCGCACTTTGCTCAACAAAATTCGTCTCCGGGTCTTTCAGCCAACTCAGTATCTGCAATCTGGTCTTGTTTGAAAGCGCTTTAAAAATGTCTACCTGATCCATGCTGCAAATATATATCGGTTTTTCCCGATATACCTATCAATGCTGCAGAGATGACATTTGTCTGTATTTGAAGCCTATCAAGCCTATATATATCACGCATATTCATGATATTAATACTGTGTGTGTTGCGTCCTTAACACATTATGCGTGTGTTGTTTAAGCGTATAAATTCGGTTTAATGAAGATTGGTGGTCTTTGTAAAACATTAGCATGGCCTTGCGATTTATATAGTAACCAATTTTCAATAGATGATAAAAGCAAGCGGTAAAACTAGAGTTATTATCAGTAATGTTAAGCCTGTGGTTGAAGGCGGGAACTACCCGGCAAAGGCTGTAATTGGCGATACCATTTCCTTTTCTGCAGACGTATTTGGCGATGGCCATGATGCCATCGCTGCGAGTCTTTACCTCCGCAACGCTGCTGATGAGCAGGTGCAGGAGCTGCCAATGGTTTTTCAGATAAATGACTACTGGACTGTTGAACATACCTTCACTGAAATGGGCAAACACAGCTTCTGGATCGAGGGCTGGGAAGACCATTACACAAACTGGAAAAAAGGACTTAAAAAGAAGTTTGATGCAGGGCAGGACATTGCTGTAGAAATACAGATCGGCTTATTGTTGCTCGAAAATGCAAGTGCGGCGCTTCCGGAGCATGCATCTGCTATACAGGACTGGGCCCAGCGGCTCGAGCAGGCAGCTACACCGGCGGAAGCCGTGGAACTGGCACTTGACGAAGCGCTCGCCGATTTAATGTATCCTTACCGACCCGAAGACATCATAAGCTCTTCTCCAGTCTTCCAGATCGAAATCGAGCGGAAGAAAGCTGCATTTAGCACCTGGTACGAGCTCTTCCCAAGATCAGCCTCGAAAGTGCCTGGTAAACATGGAACTTTCAAGGATGTGATGACCTTATTGCCACGGGTAGCGCAGATGGGCTTTGATGTTTTGTATTTCCCACCGATACACCCTATAGGGGAGAAGAACAGGAAAGGTAAAAACAACTCCCTGGAAGCGACAGCAGATGATCCAGGGTCCCCTTGGGCAATTGGAAACCGTAGGGGCGGCCATAAAGCCATTCATCCGGAGCTGGGTACACTGAATGATTTCAAAAAGCTTGTGGTTGCAGCCAAAAGCATGGGCATCGAAATTGCCATGGATATCGCCTTTCAATGTGCACCGGACCATCCTTACGTAAAAGCCCACCCCGAGTGGTTCATCTGGAGACCTGATGGCACCGTGCAATATGCAGAGAACCCACCCAAGCGTTATGAAGATATTCTGCCTTTTAACTTTGAAACAGACGACTGGGAAAACCTGTGGACAGAACTTAAGGATGTTATTGCTTACTGGGTAGATGCCGGTGTGACCATATTCCGTATCGATAATCCACATACAAAGGCGTTTAGATTCTGGGAGTGGACCATCGCAGAAATCCGGAACAAAAATCCCGAAGTACTCTTCCTGGCGGAAGCTTTTACACGGCCCAGAGTAATGGAGCGACTTGCCAAAGCTGGCTTCAACCAATCCTACACCTACTTCACCTGGCGCAACACAAAGAAGGAAATCGAAGAATACCTGACAGAGCTGACCAAGACCGAAATGCGGTACTACTTCAGACCGAACTTCTGGCCAAATACGCCCGACATTCTTCCGCCGGCATTAATCACCGGAGGGGAGAATGCACATATCACCAGACTGATTCTGGCGGCTACACTATCCTCCAGCTATGGCGTTTACGGACCGGTATATGAGTTTGGTATCAACGCGCCACATGGTGCGAAGGAAGAATATGTAGATAACGAAAAATACGAAATACACCACTGGGATTGGGATAAATATACCCGCATCCGGGAAATCATGATCCGGGTGAACCGCCTTCGGAAAGAAAATCCTGCCCTGCAAAGTACATGGAACATCGAGTTTGCGGAAACCACCAGCGATCAGATCATTTGCTACGTCAAAACGGATCCGATGACCAACAACAAGTTAATTGTAGCGGTCAACCTCGACTTCTGGAATACGCATTCTGCATCTGTCCGCATTCCGGAAGCACTGCTTGGTATCACACCAGGCAGCCCGTACCGCGTTCAGGATCTTTTAAGTGGCGACGAATACCATTGGCAGGGCGAATGGCAATATGTGGAGTTGAATCCATACCTCATGCCGGCACACATCTTTAGAATAGAACAATAAGCAAATACAACCATGGCTGAAAAAAATAACCGCATTGACGAGAACATACACTGGTATAAGGACGCAATCATTTATGAATTGCACATCAAGGCTTTCCGCGATGGGAACTGCGACGGTATCGGCGACTTCAAAGGGCTGATCGAAAAAATACCCTACCTGGCCGACCTTGGTGTAACCGCCATCTGGCTACTGCCTTTCTATCCATCACCGCTTCGTGATGATGGATATGACATTGCTGACTACTACAACATCAATCCCTCTTACGGGGATATAAAACAGTTTAAAGCTTTCTTAAAAGAAGCACACAAACGCGGGCTCCGTGTGATCACAGAGCTGGTCATCAACCACACTTCGGATCAGCATCCATGGTTCCAGCGTGCACGGAAAGCGCCTAAAGGGTCCAACTACAGAGATTATTATGTATGGACCGATGATCCCACACAGTTCAAAGACGCGAGGATCATTTTCCAGGATTACGAAACCTCCAACTGGACCTGGGACCCGGTTGCGAAACAGTACTTCTGGCATCGTTTCTTCCATCATCAGCCCGACTTAAACTTTGATAATCCCGCAGTGCAGCAGGAAGTAATCAAAGTAATGGACTACTGGTGTAAAATGGGGGTTGATGGTTTCAGGCTTGATGCCGTGCCTTATCTTTTTGAGCGCGATGGTACCAACTGTGAGAATTTACCAGAAACACATGACTTCCTAAAGAAGCTCCGCAAGTATGTAGACGATCACTTTCCCGGAACTTTATTGCTGGCAGAGGCAAACATGTGGCCGGAAGATTCAGCCGCCTATTTTGGCGATGGCGACGAATGCCAGATGAACTACCATTTTCCGCTGATGCCGCGTATGTTTATGGCCCTGCAGATGGAAGATAAATACCCGATCACCGATATTTTTGATCAAACCCCACCAATTCCAGAAAATTGCCAATGGGGGATTTTCCTGCGTAACCATGATGAGTTAACGCTGGAAATGGTAACTGATGAGGAGCGTGACTACATGTATAAGGTGTATGTTAAAGATCCAAAAGCCAGAATCAACCTGGGCATCAGACATCGCCTTGCACCATTACTGGAAAACAACAGACGCAAGATTGAGCTGATGAATTCCTTGCTCTTTACGCTGCCAGGTACACCCGTGATCTATTATGGCGATGAAATCGGTATGGGTGATAACTTCTATCTGGGTGATCGCGACGGTGTTCGTACGCCGATGCAGTGGCACTCAGACCGGAATGCAGGCTTCTCTGAGGCCAATCCACAACAACTCTATCTGCCACTTATCCTGGATCCTCAGTTTCATTATGAATCTGTCAATGTGGAGCTGCAATCCAGAAATACCTCATCGTTATTGTGGTGGATGAAGCGTGTGATCAGTACCAGAAAAAAATACAAGGCGCTGAGCCGTGGGGACATGAAGTTTGTGCAGAGTGAAAACGCGAAGGTTTTTGCGTTCACCAGAACTTTTGAAGACGAAACGATGCTGATCGTAGCTAACCTCTCGAGATTCGCACAAGTTGCAGAACTTGATCTGGATACCTTCAAAGGCTACGTACCTGTAGAAATTCTTAGCCGCAACCGCTTCCCGCAAATCAGGGAAGATATCCCATATTTCTTCACTTTAGGCGCATACGCTACACAGAGCTTTATCCTGGAGAAGGTGCATCCGGAACTTGAAACGGACGTGCAAATTCATACCATCAACATAAACAAGTGGAAAGACCTCCTTAAACCTGAGGTTATCGCACAACTGGAAACGGAGATCCTTCCAAAGTACATGATGCGTTTACGTTGGTTCGGCGGCAAGGGCCGAGGTATGGAAAACGTGAAAATCATTGACCACGCAACCGTGCCGATGGAAGACAACAATGCCTTTGTGCTACTCCTGGAGGTTTCCTACCGGGACGGACTACCAGACATGTACCAGATTCCGGTTGCCTGTGGTATCGGCCAGTTTTCTTATAAGTTGCAGGACAATTGCCCGCAATCTGTAATTGCCTTTCTGAAAATAAACGGAGAAGATGCGGTACTTTATGACGCAATCTACGGCATCGAATTGCAACAGGCCATTTTGAGCAATATGGCAGTAAGCCAACATGTGCCACAAAATCGTTCCGAACTGTTGTTCCACGGCAACAAAGCCCTGCGTAAACACGTGCAGGAAAATCCGAAGACAAAACCGCGTGTGATTTCCGCAGAACAGAGCAACACGTCCATCACATACGACAATACCTTTTACCTGAAGATCTACCGGAAGGTGGACCGTGCAATTAATCCGGATGTGGAGCTGAGTCGTCATTTGAGCGAAACCGCAGGCTTCAAGCACACACCAGGCTATGTTGGTGCCATTGAATGGAAGTTCGGTAAGGATACCATGGTACTGGGTATGATGCAGGAAATGGTGAAAAGTACCAGCGATGGCTGGGCGTATATGCTGGATCGCCTGGACGATTTCAATGAGAAGATCCTTTCGACCATGGATTCCACCTTCAGCTTGCCTGAACTCGTAGGTACGCTTACCGCACCGGTTGAATTTGAGCAGGTACCGCAATCCCTACAGGAATTGCTGGAGGGGACAGTGGCTGAAAACTGTCTTTTACTTGGTGAAAGGACAGCAGAAATGCACCTGGCCTTAAGCCATGATACCAATGATCCTGCATTTACGCCAGAGCCATTCTCGCTGCATTATCAACGTTCTTTGTTCTCGTCCTTACAGTCGCTCGTGCGCGTTGCATTTTCAAGCTTGAGCAAGAACATGAAATCGCTTGATCCTGCAATCCGTGCAGAGGCTGAAGAAGTGCTTAAAATGAAAGATGAGATCTTAACCATTCTGAAGCAGGTTTACAGCCGTAAGATAGATGTTAATAAAATCCGTATACATGGCGACTTCCACCTGGGGCAGGTGTTGTTCACCGGAAAAGATTTCCTTATCCTGGATTTTGAAGGGGAGCCATCGAGAAGTTATAGTGAGCGACGTTTGAAATACTCGGCACTTCGTGATGTTGCAGGTATGATCCGTTCCTTCCATTATGCCGCCTTTGGAAGTTTATTCCTGGATAATCAAATCCGCAAGGAAGACATCAATGTACTGCTTCCATATGTAGAACAATGGTACCACTACATGAGCGGTTTCTTCTTGAAATCATACATGGAGAAAGTTGGCAACGCACCAATTGTGCCCGACAATGCTGCGGATTTGGAAACGCTGCTGCAAACCTACATCTTGCAAAAGGCAATTTATGAGTTGAATTATGAATTAAACAATCGTCCGGACTGGGTTATTGTACCCCTGCGTGGCATCAAGGCGATTGTTGAAAAGAATAGAAGCGTAACAGTTTAAGCAGATAAAGAATGGCGAAGATAAAAGTGGTCAAGAGCAAAACAGTGGTAGAACCGCCCGCATGGTTTTCGTTATTTTCTGACGAAGACATTCAACTGTTCAAGGATGGAAAACACCACCAGCTGTTCAATAAACTCGGTTCGCACCTGGTTGAACATGCTGGAGTTAAAGGGACATATTTTGCCGTCTGGGCGCCGAATGCGAAGCAGGTGAGTGTAATCGGTAACTTCAATGGCTGGAACCGAAGCAGTCATCCCATGTCAGTACGTTGGGATAGCTCCGGGATATGGGAATGCTTTATACCCGGGCTTGGTGCCGCAGAATACTACAAATATTTCATTGAATCACATAGTGGTTATCAGGTAGAGAAAGGCGACCCTTATGCCTTTCACTGGGAAACGCCGCCGCATACCGCAAGTGTTACCTGGGATCTTACCTATACCTGGAATGATGCAACCTGGATGGCACAGCGGAAATCGGAGAACCCGTTGGAGAAACCGCTTTCCATTTATGAGGTTCACCTCGGATCCTGGCGTCGCATCGACAACGAGCAGCCAAATTCGTTTCTAACCTACCGTGAACTGGCGGAACAGCTACCCGCGTATTGTCAGTACATGAACTTCACACATGTGGAGTTCATGCCGGTGATGGAACATCCATTTTATGGATCCTGGGGTTATCAGGTCGTAGGCTTCTACGCACCGAGTAGTCGCTACGGTACCACACAGGATTTCATGTATTTGATCGACAAGCTGCACCAGGCCGGCATTGGTGTGATTCTGGACTGGGTACCCTCACATTTCCCAACAGATGAGCACGGTCCTGGTTATTTTGATGGCACGCATTTGTATGAATGGGAAGATCCCAGAAAGGGATTCCATCCAGACTGGAAGAGCTTCATATTCAACCTGAGCAGAAATGAAGTTCGGGCATTCCTGATCTCCAATGCCATATTCTGGCTGGAGAAGTATCACATCGACGGCTTAAGAGTGGATGCTGTTGCGTCCATGCTCTACCTGGATTATTCCCGAAATGACGGAGAATGGGTACCGAACATCCATGGCGGCCGGGAAAATCTCGATTCCATCAGCTTTCTGCAGGAATTAAATCAGGTTATCCATACCGAATATCAGGATGTGTTTACCGTTGCTGAAGAGTCGACCTCCTGGCCGGGCGTTACCCATCCCGTGGCCGACGGCGGCCTCGGCTTTGATATGAAATGGATGATGGGCTGGATGCACGATACGCTCGGTTACCTGCAGACAGATCCGATCTACAGAAAGTACAGACAAGGGCAACTTACCTTTAGCATGATGTACGCCTTCTCCGAACGTTTTACCTTGCCGCTATCGCATGATGAAGTGGTATATGGAAAAGCTTCGCTGATCAACAAGATGCCGGGTGACAACTGGCAGCAATTCGCAAACTTAAGACTCTTGTATGCGTACATGTTTGGACACCCAGGTGCTAAGATGATCTTCATGGGTGGAGAGTTTGCACAGCGGCATGAATGGCGACACGATTACAGTCTGGACTGGCATGAGAATAACAATCCTGATCATCAGGGCATACAGCGCCTGGTAAGGGATCTGAATAAGCTGTATCGGGATCAACCAGCGTTATACAAATTCAATTTTTCACATGAAGGCTTTGAGTGGATAAACGCAGATGATGCAGAAAGGTCTGTGATCTCCTGGATGCGAAAAGGGGACGACGAAGCGGATACGCTCATCTTTGTGGCCAACTTCAATCCGCAGGTCTGGAACAATTACCGCCTGGGTGTTCCAAAGATGGGCTACTATGACGAGGTGTTCAACTCCGATGATCTATATTATGGTGGCAGCGACATCCGAAACCTGAAAGTGCTGGAAACCGCACCAATCCCTGCGAACAGGCAGACACACTCACTGTCATTGAAAGTGCCGCCACTAGCTGTGATGGTGCTCAAGTTCAGCCATACTTATGGCTGGTATAAATCTTAAATATTAACAGCTGTACCCGAGGGTACAGCTGTTAAATTATAATTAGGACATTGTACTCAGGATACCGCTGATCTCGCGATCCATACTGCATTCTGCTAAGAGCGCATTATACCGCTCCATTAAGTCTATATACTTATCTTTCCAAATATCTTTATTTTCTTCTACTCGCTTTTCAACCGGAGCGTGTTCCTTGAATCCTTTTTCAAAATCTTCAGGTGTAAAAAAATGCGGTAATTCAACAGAAAAGTCGTGGTTAATCACACAACCGATTTTGTAAATGATCTCCGGTTTAAGCCTTGGTTGGTTAAACCAATTGTAAACTGATCTACGATTTACATTTGTCAATCTCGCCACATCGGTGATCGAATGGCCGTTTCTTCTTACTACTTTTTCAACAATTTCTCCGTGATGTATATCCATATAAACGTGTTTAATTAAGTCAAACCTTGAACTGTGAGAAGATTATTGTGTAACAAATACGCAACCGTCTTAAAAACTGCACAGTTTTGTAGCTAAAAAATACACACAAGCCCTATAAAAATTCCTTAAACCTGTGAATAGCTGCATTTTAGTAGCTGACACGCCCAATGTTGCAAAATTTGTTCCGGCACAAAGCACCGCCACCACGTTTACCTGCAATTGCTAACAAGATATTTAAACTAAATACATTTCTTCATAATACGCCCTGGCCAATCTTGCTGATTCAAAGGCTGGAACAACATCTTTAGCAGAAGTTTTAAGTATTTGTACCCATTTTTCAGGATCGTTGTAGTACAAAGGCAGAATTTCTTCTTCTAGTAACGTCATTAAAGCCTGATTTTCTTGTTTGTCTACTGCTTCAGGAGCGGATTGGTCCTCCATTTCCGGAATTATAAATGCATTTTCCATGTGTCTTGCAAATTCAGGAACCCACCCGTCAGGCATCGACAAATTGATGGAGCCATTCATGGCTGCTGTCATACCACTGGTGCCTGAAGCTTCGCGATACATTCTTGGGTTGTTCAGCCATACATCTGAACCCTTCTTCAGTGCATCAGAAAGTCCCAGCTCATATCCGGTAAGCACTGCGCAATTTGCAAGGGGTTTTGCTCTTGAAATGATGTGGTTGAAAAGTGCGATAGATCCGTGGTCGCCAGGGTAGGGTTTTCCAGCCCATATAAACTGCACCGGATAAGTAGTGCCTGTAACCATTTTCTCGAAGCGCTCCCAGTCCTGCATCACCAGATCCGCGCGTTTGTAGCCTGCAAATCTTCTGGCCCAAACCACCGTGACCACATCCGCTTTGAATAGTTTGCCGGTTTGATCTGCGACAATTTTGAAAAGGTCTTTTTTCAACGCCTTTTTTCTATCTACAATTGCCTCTTGATCATCCTGGTCAATTGCTGCTGCGAGTTCAACATCTGTCCAGAACTTCTTGTTTTGTGCATTTGTAATGGCTATGATGTCGCACACACCGGGATTACTGCTCCACATCTGCCTTGCAACTTCCGCATGTAACTTGGAAACCCCGTTTGCCTTGCGGGCAAACTTTAGTGCGGCCAGCGTGAAATTAAAATCATCGCCGTCCATCCCCAGGATATATTTTGCTTCATGTTCCTGTATATGATAGAAGAAGGACATGTCCTTCAGCAAGCTGTAGCGGTGCGATTCATTACCGGCCATCTCTGGCGTATGCGTTGTAAACACAACACGTTTTTTGATCTCCTCCAGACTCTTATACTTGGAATAAAGGTAAAAGCCCAGGGCTACACCATGTCCTTCATTTAAGTGGTAAACCTCCGGATTGAGCTCCAAGGCATCCAGCAACATTCCACCGCCAATGCCTAGTAAGATGCTTTGCGCAATCCGGGTGGTTTCATTGCCGTCATACAGATGATGCGTAATGCTTCTCGACATCTCATCGTTCTCGGGAATATCAGTGGACAATAGAAATAGGGGTGCACTTCCAAAGACTTCAGGCTTAAGCAGGTAAACTTTAACCTTTACTGGGTAATCGTGAACCGGAACGGTAAGTATGATGCCAGTGTCCGTAAGGAAGGAATACTGTTTCTCCACAAATTCTGCTTTCATCAGGGCATCACTCGTTCTCACCTGATCGTAGTAGCCGAACTTCCATAACATGCCGATGCCGACCAGGTTTTGCTTAAGTTCATAAGCACTACGAAGATGTGAACCTGCCAAAAAGCCCAGGCCACCACTATATATTTTTAGCGCCTGATCAATCGCGAACTCCATAGAGAAGTAAGCTACTGGTTTGGCAAATTCTTCACTTGGCGTATAGCCAAAGATTTCCGCTTTACTTAGCATAGATTTAGTTTTGTGGTGTTAAAGTTGTTTGAAAAATATGTTGTTCCCTATGGGTTAGCCAATTACAACCTGGTTGTGTAAATCAGCTTTCGAAGCAAAGGCATCAATGTTACGGAAGGTTGTCGTCGCGATCTGCTCCATAGCCTCTTGCGTGAAGAATCCCTGATGGGAGGTGATAAGCACGTTGGGAAAGGAGATCAACCGCAGGATCATCTCGTCCTGAATGACATCTTCCGAATAGTCCTGAAAGAACAACTTGCCTTCCTGCTCATATACATCCAGTCCGAGGTATCCCAACTGACCGTGCTTTAATGCGGTAATCACATCCATCGTATTGATCAGACCCCCGCGACTGGTGTTGATTAACATTGCACCTTTTTTAAACAGCTTGAGGCTATCTGCATTGATCATCTGGTGTGTACTATCCATGAGCGGACAGTGTAAGGAAACGATATCTGCGTCTGCAAGCGTTTCTTCAAGACTTCCATAGGTTACGCCGGCAGCGGCCAGTTCCTCATCGGGATGGATGTCGAAAGCACTGATTTTACAGCCGAAGCCGCGCAGGATGTTGCAGAATGCTTTTCCAATATTCCCCGTTCCGATAACCGCCACTTTACGTTGGTGCAGGTTGAAGCCCATAAGTTTTTCCAGCGAAAAGTTCCCTTCCCGAACCCGGTTATAGGCTTTATGCGTTTTCCTGTTTAGCGTTAAAATCAGTGCCATGGCATGTTCCGCAACAGCTTCCGGCGAGTAGGCGGGTACGCGTAAAACAGGGATGCCCAATGTCGTTGCTGCGGCGATGTCAACATTGTTGAATCCCGCACAGCGGAGCACAACCAGGCGCACACCATTTTCATGAAGTATAGCAAGCACATCCTTGTTCACCGTATCATTTACAAAGATGCAAATCGCATCAAAACCCTTGGTCAGCGCAGCCGTCTGTTCATTCAATGGCAGCACAAAGAAGGTAAGCTCATGGCCGGTATTGAATCGGTTCAGGTAAGCCTCGTCATAGGTGTAAGTACTAAAAACGGCAATTCTCATATTTCTATTGATTTAGGACAATTTACAAATTAGGATTGGTATTCATGGCCTGCCCATGACCGTAGCTCGCCTTCAAGGCATTGTTTTTGGTTCTTTGAAGCAGATTTACTGACGCATGAAGATATTTACAAAACTCCTTTTCCTTTCCGGGCTCCTTGCTGGCTGTAACGCCTTCGAATACAGCCCGAACCAAACTTTCGACCGGAATTCACCTACAGATTTAAACAGAAAGGCATTGGATCAACTAATGTCCGTTCAACCGAAAAACGATACCCTGAAGTTCATTCTGTCAGGTGACACACAGCGCTCCTACAAAGAAATTCCCGGCTTTATTGAAAAAGTAAATTCGCTTGACAAAGTGGATTTCATTCTTGTTGCGGGTGATATCACGGAGTTTGGAAGTTCCAAAGAAATGGAAGGTTATGCCACGCGCATGAAGAAAATGCGCGTGCCGGTTATTACCGTGATCGGCAATCATGACCTCACCGGCCGCGGTAGTGCCTCCTATGTACGCATGTTTGGCGATCTGAATTTTAGCTTCATATTTAAAGGCACGAAGTTCATTTGCCATGATACCAATAGCCGTGAATATAAGTACAATGGCCAGGTGCCGGATCTGAACTGGCTTGCACAGGAACTTAAGCCCACCGCAGGAGTGAAGGGCTATATTTCCGTTGGTCACGTACCGCCATTATCTGAAGACTTCGATCAGAAACTTGTGCCACAATATAAGGCGCAATTCGAGAACACCCAAGGGTTTGTAGCGGCGCTATATGGTCATACCCATACGTACCTGACCTCCGAGCCTGGCGACCGCTTCAACTACCTGGTAACGGGCTCGGTTGAAAACAAAGAGTTCATCATTGTAACTGTAATAAACAATAAAATCACTCATGAACGCGTATTTTACTAGATGCACGCTACTGATCCTCGTGCTATGCTTTGGTGTACGCGCGAATGCACAGCAATTTCTTATACCAGACGAGTTAATCCTTCAACATGCCGGCAGCATCGGTTATGTAAGCGCCGGTGCAGGCTATAAACTCTTTAACAATGAGCGTGGAAACCTGGATTTGCTATACGGGTATGTGCCCAAATCAAAAGGCGGAACATTGCACATCATAACCGCAAAATTCGCCTATAAGCCCTTTGTAATCAATGTGAACAAGCTCGGAAAAATCTATCCCTTCAATCCAGGCTTATTTTTTACCTACACGGCACATCCGGATCTTCAGTTGAAGTTCTCCAAAGATAACTGGCCCAAGGGTTATTATTATTGGTCTGAAGCAATCAGGCCGCACTTATCTTTCAGCAATGAGCTGGAGCTTACCAAGCCCAGGTTTATCAAAGCTGCCGGTTTAAAATCCTTAAGTGTGTACTCCGAATTCAACAGCAATGAGTGGTACCTGGTAAATTACTTCCAGAATGTGCCAGAGGTGTCCGTCAAAGATGTTTTCAAGCTTGGCATTGGTGTGCGCATGCGCTTCTAAGATTTATTTTTACAAACAATTCCGCGCCAGGGATCATTATTAAGATAACAATACCTTAATAAAAACTAAAATTCAAATCTATGGCTAAGAACAATAATGGAAGTTTTGTACCTCCTAAGGGCAAACCTTCAGGTAAAGGAAATGAAACTGCTGGATTGAAAGATGCTTTTGCGGCTATTGATCCGGATAAGGAAAATGAAATTACTGAAAAATACATCTCAGATACCGATAGCCAGGAAGCGCTTATCCAGATGAGACATGTAAACAGAAATGTTAACAAAGGTGTAGAATATAACGACGACACAAATAACTAGAATCTATGGGCGTATTATCAAAAGAAGACATCACAGAGATCACTGGTTTTGAATCAGATATTTGTGTGTCACTCTACATGCCGGCACACAGTTCAGGCGTAGAGGTGAATGAAAAACATGATGCCTTGCTGCTCAAGAATAACCTGCAGCAAGCTAAACGAATACTTACTGAAAAGGGGAAGAGCCAGGCTGCCGTTGACTCTATCTTAAAAGAAGCTTCTGCGCTGGTAGACAACCGCGAGTTCTGGAATACACAATCGCAGGGCCTAGCTTTATTTCTGGCAGAAGGTTTATGTAAAGTGATTAAAACACCAATGCCATTAAAGGAAGAGTTGTTCATCAACTCCTCATTTAACATCCTGCCTTTATTGCCGCTGATGACGGATGATGCTTATTTCTTCCTGCTGATGCTGAGCAAGAAAGACGCTAAAATCTTCCGTGGCGACGCATACGGATTGGAACTTCTTGAAGTAGAAGGCTTGCCTAACGGAATGGATGACGTGATTCACTTCGAAGAGAAAGATGCCCAACAGACCATGCGACGCGCAGGAGCCGGAGCGGGAAGAGGTGCTATCTCGGGTGCTAACTATCATGGTCATGGACCCGGATTAGCCGATGAAACCGAATGGGTAACGCAGTACCTGAAAGAAGTAAATCAAACTTTATGGACGGAGTTACTGTCGCAGGAGTCAGCACCATTGATCCTGGCTGGTACAGAACAGATCGTTGGCTTATACCGTCAGATATCAAAGTATAACGTCGTTGAAGAGAACCTGACCGGAAACTTTGATCATGAGGATAAGAACAGCGTCTACCAGAAAGTTAAGGAGATCGCCGCGCCGTTCTTTAAGCAGCAGGCACGTAAGGCGCTGAAAACCTATTACGACAATTCGACAACGGAATTAACCTCGTCTATACCGGAAGATGTAATCCCAGCGAGTTTTTACAGCCAGATTTCCGATCTGTTCATTGTGAAAGACGCACATATCTGGGGAACATTCGACGAGGCATCAAACGCCTTGGTTATCCATGAGGAAAAGCAGGAGGGAGACACCTGTTTGCTGAATAAGGCTGCAATTAAGACGCTGAAAAATGGCGGTGCAGTACATGTGTTGGAACAGGATAAGATGCCTGCGGATAGTAAAATCGCAGCCTTTATGCGGTTCTAATATTTTAAGATAGCATTAGAAAGTCGGCTACCGGAGGGTAGCCGACTTTTTTTTGGCATATACATTAAGCACACCCGACACACAGCTGATCCACACCTCGCCCACACCTCACCCACGTGATACGTGTGTAAGCTGTGCTTCAGCACTGAATCAGCTCAGCAGCATACCGCTCTTGATCTTCATGGCGCAAGGTCGTAAATGGCCGCCTGTAAAAAAGAAAATGGCAACAGAAAGCTATTCTGTTGCCATTTTATGGATCTTGTTGGAAATATCTATTTCTCTTTCTTTGTCACTTTGGTTTGTTTAGCATCTTTAGACGATATGACGTCTTGAGCTTCAACACCTTTAGCTTTCTTTGTGTCCTTTTTCTCTTCGCTGGTCGTTGTGCCTTTTGCACTTTCTGTTTGCTTTGCCATATCTGTTATCGGTTTTTCAAGTAGAACAACCTGAATATAGAATGGTTTGAGAAAAATCGCTACTGCTGTTCCTTGGCAGCTTTCGCTTCTTCCTTCGCACGCTTTTTAAAGAAGCCACGGAATAAGAAATTGCTTTGTAGCGCTTCAAGGTCTTCATCCAGTTTCTTAGAACTGGTTTCCAGATTATTCATGATAGCGCGTACCTGATCAGCTGTTTGCTTGTCATTCAAAAGTAGGCCTGCGGCGTTATCAGATTGCGTTAATTTAGCTGATGCTGCATTAAGGTTCTCTGTCATTGCTGAAGCTGCCCTGGCGGTTTTCTGAAGTTCATTAACGGAACGACTCAATTGCGCGAAAACTGCTGTATCTGTTAACAAATTATCTGCAAGGCCACCTTTGGTGTTTAAGGTTTTGCTGAACTGATTAAGTTCTCTGGCCATTCTGTCCGTAGAAGCTGTTGTGCGCTCCAGGTTGGTTACAATCCTTCTGAAGTTATTCGCGATCTTCTCATCGGACAATAAAGCTCCTGCTGAACCTTTACCCTCCACAAGTCCGCGGGCAAGTGTTTTAAAGTCGCCGGTAATGTCTACCAGGTTCTTGTTGTTCACCTGAAAGGTCTTCATGATATCGTCCGTAGATAGGGTGGTGGACACCTGAAGTCTGTCGCCATCTTCAATAAAAGGATATTTAGGATTGCCACCATTAATCACGATGATCTTGTTACCAATTAAACCATCAGAACTTATGCTTGCAGTTGCATCCTTGTGAATGTACTTGTGCGCTTCTTCTTCAACACTGATAAAGACCTGAACTTCTGACTTGCCATAGAACTGGATCTTTTTAATGGTGCCGACTTTAACACCTGAATACCAGACGTTGTTACCTGTTTTTAAGCCTTGTATATCAGAGAAGACTACATTTAAGGTGAAGCTCTTTACGAAGGTTTTACGCTGCCCACCAAGGGTGAATATTGCCAATATGAAGATCACCAGGCCGATGAATATAAAAATACCTACCGTGATCTGTTTACGGTTATCTGATTGTGCCATGTTTTATTTTATAAAGTTGTAATCGTAAAAAGGTTTAACCCTTTCATCATTTGTGTCAAATACTTCATCAAAAGAGCCTTGTCGCTCGAATTTTCCATCCAGCAGCATCGCTACGCGATTACCCACGGCTCTTGCACAGGTTAAATCGTGTGTGATGATGATGGAACTTGTTTTATAGCGCTCCTGAACTTCGTTGATCAGGCTGTTAATCTCCAGACAGGTGATCGGATCAAGTCCTGCTGTAGGTTCGTCGTAAAGCATGATCTTGGGCTGCAGGATCAAAGTCCGGGCAATGCCTATCCGCTTACGTTGACCACCGGATAACTCAGATGGCATCTGGTTGATCGCCTGTAATAAGCCTACTGCATCCAGTGTAGATTCTACGGCGTGGTTAACTTCTGCCTTGGTGATGCCTTTTCGGTTGCGGACCAGCGGAAACTCCAGGTTCTCCCGAACCGTCATACTATCATATAATGCACTGTTCTGAAAGGAGAAGCCAACATCCAGTCGCAGTGCAAGCAGTTCTTTATAGCTAATCTCATCAACAGTATTGCCCAGCACCCGCACCAAACCATTATCTGGCTTTAGCAATCCAATGATGATTTTAATCAGTACTGATTTTCCGGTACCGGATTTTCCAAGAACCACGAGGTTCTCGCCACGGTACAGGTTTAGATCTACACCGCGCAGTACATGAAAATTCCCGAACGACTTTGTCAGGCCTTTGATCTCGATAACCTTCTCGAGGTTGGGATCGGTTATTGGTCTTGATTTCATACGAGTAGATTAGGATCTGAATAAACCAAAAAACTGAACGGAAATAACTTCCTCAATAAAGATCAGGAACATGGAAATAACTACCGCGGAGTTTGCCGCCTTTCCAACCCCTTCCGTTCCTTTGGACGAATTATAGCCCTGGTAGCATCCAACGATGCCGATGGTGAAACCAAAGACAATCGCTTTTACTGTGGAAGCGGTGATATCCAGAAATGTAATCTGATCGAGTGATGCCTGGAAGAAAAGTTTAGCACTGGTTTCTTCAAACATCGCTACGTTTAGGAGGGCACCAAGCATACCGATCATTCCGGTATAGAAGGAGAGGATGGGTACGGTGATTGTGGCAGCAAGTACGCGAGTTGCAACCAGGAATTTAAAGGGGTTGGTTGCCGATACTTCCATTGCATCGATCTGCTCGGTTACCCGCATGGACCCCAGTTCGGCACCAATGCTGGAGCCAACTTTACCTGCGGCAATTAAGCCGGTCAATAAGGGAGCAAGTGTTCTAAGTAATGCAATGCCGACAAGCGAGGGCAACCAGGATGTGGCGCCAAATTCTGCTAGTGATGGTCGGGATTGCTTTGTAAATACGACACCGGTAATGAATCCGGTGGTGGAGATTAGCAGTGCTGAGCGGTAGCCAATCTCATAACATTGCCGTAGTAGTTCTTTTCCTTCGAAAGGTGGGAGAAATGCTTCTTTGAAGAACCGGGCAATAAAGCTGTATACCTCTGCCAGGGTGATAAACATCCGCGAAATTAGTCCCGGTTTTTTATCTTCCTGCTCCGGTACAACGGGAGTTTCAGTGTTATCCATTCAATCTTTTTCTTTATCCTTACACGCCATTATCAAAGCATGCGCCAAGAATCGGTAAATATATTAACAGTATTGCAAAACATTGTAATTTCAACCTAATAATGGCTGCTGATGGTAAAACCCTCGGTTTAAACTGGTCTGTCCGCCAAAAAAAATGCATATTGCCCGCTATAAACATCTTCTCATGACTAAGAACATTTTTATAGCATCCGCGGAGCCTTACACCGGGAAATCCGTCATCGCCTTCGGCTTAATCAACATGCTTCTCTCAAAAACGCAAAAGGTTGGTTACTTCAAGCCAATCATCGCTCAGGAAGATGCTGAATATAAAGAACAACACATTGAAGCGATTTTAGATTTCTTTAATTTACCAATCCAGTATAATGATACTTTCGCGTTCACACGGCAGCAGGTTTTGCACCAGCCGCAAACGGAAAATAGCAGTGAAATTATTGATACCATCATCAGCAAATACAAGAAAGCGGAAGAGAACTATGAATTTACCGTCATAGAGGGTAGTGACTTTCTTGGAGAAGGCACCGCTTTCGAATTTGAGTCTAACGTGCTTATTGCTAAGAACCTGGCCGCACCGGTACTCATTGTGGTTACTGGCGAACATAAATCTACGGCACAGGTGGTCAACACCGCCATTAACATCTACAGAAACTTTCAATCCAGGGATCTGCAGGTGCTCGGCATTGTTGTTAACATGGTGCGCCAGGAACATGTAGAAGATGTGAAACAGTTGCTATTGGCACAACTCCCTGCGGGACTTATGCTGACGGTTATTCCAATGGAAAGTGGATTGCAAAGTCCAACCATGAAAGAGATCTCCGATGCGCTGCATGGCAATGTATTATTTGGAGAGGCGCTTCTGACGAATCAGGTCGACAATTTTGTAACCGGGGCCATGATGCTTCCAAACTTCCTGAATCACATTAAAGAGAATGTCCTGATCGTTACGCCGGGTGACCGGGGCGACATTATTATTGGCGCCTTGCAGGCAAATCAATCGACCAGTTATCCAAAAGTTGCAGGTATTGTACTCACTGTTGGCAGCATACCGGATCAGCCAGTCATGAAGCTGATCGAAGGTTTGCAAACCGTCATGCCGATCATCAGCGTTAAAACGGGAACTTTTGAGACCAGCAACGCCATCGGGCATATCCATTCGCGCATTACCAAAGACAACAAAAAGAAGATAGAGCTGGCCATTCAGGTATTTGAAAAGTACGTGGATTTGAAGGCTCTAGATGATAGAATTATCACCTTCACACCAGAAGGTATTACGCCACATATGTTCCAGTACCAACTGGTGAAAAGGGCGAAAAGTATTAAGAAACATATTGTACTGCCAGAAGGAAATGATGATCGGGTGCTTAAAGCAGCTGCGCGAATCATGAGTCAGGATCTGGTAGAGCTCACCATTTTGGGCGATGCCACAGAAATCGGGCTGTCGCTTAAGCGTTTGGGCCTGATTCTGGATCTGAATGCGGTTCATATTGTCAATCCAAAAACCTCCGCCCATTACGATGATTATGTGCAAACCTTGTATGAGTTGCGCAAGAACAAGAATGTGAATCTGGAGATGGCAACCGATATGATGACAGATGTATCATACTTCGGAACGATGATGGTACATAAAGGGCATGCAGATGGGATGGTTTCTGGTGCCGTCCATACGACGCAGCACACCATCCGTCCGGCACTGCAGTTCATTAAAACGCGGCCAGGCGTATCAGTGGTATCTTCCGTATTTTTTATGTGCCTACCGGAAAGGGTGGCCGTGTTTGGAGACTGCGCTGTAAATCCAAATCCGACAGCAGCAGAACTTGCGGAGATTGCCATTTCCTCTGCGGAAAGTAGCATTCGTTTTGGTATTGAGCCTCGCATTGCCATGTTATCGTACTCCTCTGGAAGTTCGGGTGCCGGGGAAGATGTGGAGCGGGTACGTGAGGCGACCAACATTGTGCGCGAACGCAGGCCTGACCTGAAAATTGAAGGACCGATACAGTACGATGCTGCCGTTGACCCAGCTGTTGGGCAGCAAAAGCTTCCGGGATCGGAAGTTGCCGGCCGCGCGAGTGTATTGATCTTCCCAGACTTGAATACCGGGAACAACACTTACAAAGCCGTACAAAGAGAAACCGGCGCATTGGCCATAGGACCGATGCTGCAGGGATTAAATAAGCCAATAAATGATTTGAGCCGGGGTTGTACTGTGGATGACATCTTTAATACGGTTGTTATCACTGCAATCCAGTGCCAGGAAGTATAATATAGAATAGATGAAAATCCTAGTGATAAATTCAGGAAGCAGTTCCTTGAAGTATCAGTTTTTTAACATGCCAGCCACGGACCCGCTCGCTACGGGTTTGGTAGAAAGAATAGGCCTGCCTGGCTCCACGGTAACGAACCACGGAGAGGCCTTGAAGGAAGTCCTGAATGCACTAAGTGCTAAAGGTATTATCCATGGACCAGATGATGTTGACCTTGTTGGCCACCGGGTAGTACATGGTGGTGAGAAATTCTGCCGAGGGACGGAGATTACGCCCGACGTTAAAGAGGAGATCAAAGCATTATTCTCGCTGGCACCTCTGCATAATCAGGTAAGTTATACCTGTATTGAGGTCGCTGAACATACTTTCCCAAAAGCGAAGCAGGTTGCTGTATTTGATACGGCTTTCCATCATACGCTGCCGGATTATGCACATCGCTATGCAATTCCTAAATCGTACTATGATGATTACGGCGTGCGGGTGTATGGATTCCACGGGACGAGCCATAAGAATGTTGCCGGACAGGCGATGAAATATCTGGGAAATCCTGAAGCCAAGCTGATTACCCTGCACCTGGGTAATGGCTGCAGCGCAGCAGCGGTTAAAGCAGGCAAGTCTATCGATACAAGTATGGGTTTTGGGCCCTTAAGTGGCTTGGTAATGGGCACACGCTCTGGTGACATCGATCCTTCAGTTGTGTTTCACCTGATCGATCAGGAAAACTTTACTGTTGCACAGGTGAGTAACTTGCTTAATAAAGGTGCCGGACTGTTGGGCATGGCTGGGTCAAACGACTTGCGCGATGTGCACAAGTTTGCAGATCAGGGATCGGCTGAAGCTGCACTAGCGCTTCAACTCTATGCATACCGCATCAAGAAATTCATTGGTGCTTATGCGGCCGTATTAAATGGTGTAGATGCAATTGTATTTACCGGTGGCGTAGGGGAGAATGATCGGGTGATGCGCGAAATGGTTTGTGAGTCGCTCGAGTATCTCGGCATTGCCTTCGATAGCGAAAAGAATAAATCCGGAAGCGGACAGGTTTTTGAAATTAACGAAGCAGGTGCCAGGGTTAAAATTCTGGTTGCGAAGACCAATGAAGAACTTGAAATCGCAAATGAATGTTACGTATTGTTTTAATGCAGTTTACATAAGGATTAAAGAAGGAGACCAGGTTAATTGGTCTCCTTTTTTTATGGTTGCTCCAGTGCTAATTTGAAGCGAAGATCAGCTTATTTGCAAGTGCTATTTCTTCATCCGTGATGTTGTGCGGCTTACCGGGGTGGGCGACAACCGTGATTTTTGCATGCATGCGCTCGAGCAGGCATCCAGAATCTTTTACACGCCGTAGCGGCACATGATGATCAGGATTGCTCGTCGAAATCAGGATGGGTGTTTCTTTGAAATCACCTTCATAATTGGATTCGAGCAGTTCCGCGCCGATGAGCCCTCCGGTAAATGCAACAACACCAGCATAGCGGGTTGCATTTCGAGTGACGTATTCCAGGGTGAGACAAGCCCCTTGTGAGAAGCCTAGAAAGTAGATGTTCGCTTTCGGGATGCCTGCTTCCACCAACTTTGAAACAAGCGCATCAACCATTGCAAGTGCCTCGTCTAATGCTGGTTGATTTGTTTTCACAGGTGCAATGAAGCTGTTTGGGTACCAGGTATGATGCGGTGCCTCAAGGGCCAGCAGTGCTGTATGTTCCGGCAGACTCAAGTAAGCGGCAAGTGGCAGCATACTTTCCGCACTGGCGCCCCGGCCATGTATCATGATCAGCGCCTGCGCCGCACCATTTAAAGGTGTGCCGGCCGCGATGTAATTATTTTCGATTTCCATGTGTTTGGATATTACAATGTTAAAACACTACTAAACCAGTTTAGGAAGGATCTGCTCAATCTCCGCACGATGTTGTTCATACTGCTCCGGCAGCATCAAATGCGTACCAAGCGCATCCTTTGCTTCATCAACGGTGAACCCCGGATTATCAGTTGCGATTTCAAACAGCACGCCTCCAGGTTCGCGGAAGTACAAAGAATAGAAGTAGTTCCTGTCGATCTTTTCTGTGATGTTCAGGCCTCTAGCGGCAATTTTATCCCTGTAATACATCAGGGTAGCTTCATCTTTCACCCGGAAGGCAACATGATGCACAGAACCACCGGCCACATGGCCTGCAGCTTCACCTGGCGCTTCAACAAGATCCACAATCCCTGCGTTTGGTACATTGTCTGTAATGAACCTGGACCTGTTCACAACCTGTTCCTGTAGATGGTAGCCCAGAATTTCTGTAAGTACCTCAGCGGTTTTCGCGATTTTATTGCTGGTGATCGTTACATGGTGAAAACCGCGGATGGCGCGTTCTGCATTAATATCGCCGGTTGTCCATGCTGTCCGTTGATCTTCAGTTTTCGCGACCGTAAGTTCAAACTTTAAACCATCGGGGTCGAGAAAGGTTAAGTATTGCTCGCCGAACTTTTCTGCAACCTTGTTATATATTACATGATGATCGTCAAGCCGTTTTTGCCAGAATTCCAAGCTTCCCGCAGGTACGCTGTAGCCAATTTCTGTGACTTGACGGGTTCCCCGGCGACCAGATTGAATGCCTTCCCATGGGAAAAACGTTAGGATCGTACCCGGATCGCCGTTTTCATTTCCATAATAGAAGTGATAGGTATTTGGGTCATCAAAGTTTACCGTTTTTTTAATAAACCTAAGACCCAGAACTTTAGTGTAAAAATCATAATTGGTTTTGGCTTTACCCGCTATTGCAGTGATGTGGTGGAGGCCTAAGATTTGATTTTCCATGTTGATTTGTTTTGATGTTCAAATTTACCACTTGCGTTAGGGCGAAATCTTACCATATCATAAGAAATGAATTCAATGAGCGTGTGCATACGGTGGAACGAATCAGCGGGACTAATTGGAATTGTTACAAATAAGCAGCTCTTATTTGTTCTTTAGTTTGGATTAAATCTAAATAATGCTAACATTTGTACATAATCAAATTTAATGAAGCCAAATACATACGTCCCTTCTTTAAACTGGAATAAAGTGTACGGAAACCATGCCGGAACCATCTATCAATCTGATGAGGAGAAATGCTGGTTTATCGATTTTGCGGGGAAGATTGCACGTTTTGATTATCGTAACATTCTAAAACTCAAAAAGGCTGTTTACAACATCGATATAGAGGCATTGCTTTTAAGCAATGATAAGTCTGGCGATCTGGAGATCATCTTCATTTGTGCCTGTGACCATTGCTATGTGCTATCATTGCTGGAGATCATTGCCATCAAAGACCTGCTTCAGGGTACCTTTGTGATGTTGGAGCTTAACCATATCATTCAGGATCGTTTACATCGCGTAATTGCTTAAGCTTCTTTAGACTGCTTCCATATTTCTAATAAAAACCAATTAATCCAATTGTAGCACTATTTTTGGTTTAAATCAGTTTTTAAACACAAGGAATATGAAAGATATCATGCGTATTAAATGCTTACTTTCTGCAGATGTAGAAGTATTGCTAAACCAGCAAATAAAAAAAGAGGCTCATTCTTCATCACTTTATCTTGCAATGGCTTCTTGGTGCAATCGCAATGGATTTGATTATTCAGCGGATTACTTTTTTAAACAAGCAGAAGAGGAGCGCCTGCACCAACTCAAGTTCTATAAATATGTATTAGACATGGGTGGTGTTGCGATATCTCCAGAGATCACCAATATAAAAAATGACTTCAACAGTTTCCGTGAGGTATTTGAAGAAGCATTGGAACAAGAAGTAAACATCACGCAGTCCATCAAAAACATTGCTGCCCGCTGTTATAAAGAATCTGATTTTGTCACTTTGGAATTTCTAAATTGGTTCTTCAAGGAACAACGTGAAGAGGAATACAAAGCCAGACGTGCGCTGGAACTATTTGAAGTTATCGGCGAAGAAGGTACTGGAAGATGGGAAATTGACAAGCATGTGGGTAAAATTGAATATACCAGTGAGGCTGAATAATCCTGTAAATTTTGTCAAAGAAAGATAAATCTGAAAAGAAGGATTCTAAGAAGGAGTTAAAGAAGACGCTTACAAAGGAGGTCCTCAAAGATTTAAAAGTAAAAAAGCTTAAGAAAAAGTGCTGTGAAAAATATAAGAAGGGTAAACGGTGTAAAAACTGTCCTTTGAATCCAGCCCTGTTTTCTTAAGCTTTTTATTTGCTTAGGTCAGGCTCGGCGTTCTGCCGCCATCAACCGGAATACTTACCCCATGCACATAAGCTGCTGCAGGGCTTGCCAGAAAAGCAATCACGTTCGCAATTTCGCTCGCTTCTCCAAATCGCTTTAGGGGTATTGTGGCTTCCATTGCTGCTGCAACGTCAGACTCCGACTTGTTTGCCGCTTTAGCTGTTGAAGCAACCAGACTGCTTAGCCGCGCTGTGTTGGTCAAACCAGGTAAGATATTGTTTATGGTAATGTTGTACGGCCCTATTTCATTGGCTAGCGTTTTTGACCAGGCTGCGACGGCAGCACGAATGGTGTTGGAAACGCCTAGTCCAGCTAAGGGTGTCTTGATGGAAGTGGAAATGATGTTAATGATGCGGCCATAGTTTGCTTCCCTCATGCCAGGTAGCACGGCATTTACAAGATTCTGGTTGTTGATAAGGTGTTGTTGGAATGCTTCGGTAAATTCTTCGCTGGCTGCTACGGCTATGGGACCGGCTTTTGGTCCTCCGGAATTGTTTATCAGGATGTGAACAGGCTGTTCGCTGATGATTTCCTTAATCCCATCTTGCACGGCTTGTATGTCCGTAAAATCCGCTACTTTAAATTGATGCTTTTGACCTTCGGCAATCGGCAGTTTGTTTAATGCTTCCTGAAGCCGGTCTGCATTGCGTGCGAAAAGGATACAGTTTGCACCAAGACTGGCCAGTTCAATTGCAGCCGCCAGGCCAATGCCCTGAGAGCTTCCACAAATAACGGCTGTCTTGCTTGATAAGGAAAGATCCATAATTTAGGCGCTTGTTTTGGTGCGTTGTTGTTCAAGTCGTTCTCGAAGGGCGAATTTAAGACCATCTTTGAGGTTGTCTAACAGGTTGTACTGATTTTCAGCATTGTCGATCAGGTTGTCGCTGAAATTGGTAAAAAAGAGATCTACTTTACGGCGTGAGTTCCTGCCCTTTGAAGGTGCGAACAAAATCCCCAGGGCTGCACCCACGGCAACACCCGCTAAAAGGTTTACAATCACTTTAGAGTTGTCTTTCATTTTTCGATATGGATAAGGGCCGACGAGCGTTAATAACGCACCATAATGAGCAATTTTAAGGCCAAAAGGGGCTTCCTATCCACTTTGATACGTTAGTAAAGCAGCTGGTTAAGGAGGAGTACACCCACAATGCCCAGCACCGAAACGATGGTTTCCATCAGCGTCCAGGTTTTGAAAGTTTCTTTTAAGGTTAAACCAAAATATTCCTTGAACATCCAGAACCCGGTATCGTTAACATGGGAGAACATCAGACTTCCTGCCCCCACTGCAAGCACCATGAGTTCTGGGGATGCGCCCGCAACAACAAAAGGCACGACCATACCAGAAGCGGTAAGTGCCGCAACAGTTGCCGAGCCAAGTGTGACGCGGAGCAAGGCGGCAATGAGCCAGCCCAGGAATAGTGGTGAAGCATTGATGCTGTTTGCAAGTGTTTTGACGTCTTCCCCAATACCGCTGTCTACCAGGATTTGCTTAAAGGCGCCACCTGCGGCAATAATCAACAGGATCATGGCAACCCCTTTTACACCTTCTGTACAGGAGTCCATCGCTTTAGCAATAGGCAAGTCTTGCAACATCAAGGTGATGAACAAGGCAATCAGCAAAGCGATTGTTGGGTCGGAGATGAAGATAAAGAAAGCCCTGACCGCACCATCTGAAAAGGCAATTGTGCCGAGGGTTCCTGCTGTGATCAGGACGATCGGCGAAAGTGCAATGATGAAGCTCTTAAATGCGGAAGGCAGGAGGTGAACATCATCAAAGGTGATGATCTGGTTGAGGTCCCGCGTTTTATCTGTTTTTATGATCATCCTTGGAAAGAATATCCCTGCAATGATTGCAATGGGAATGCTTAGCGCAAAACCGTAGATCAGGAGTTTGCCAATATCTGCGTGAAAGATACCGGCTAAGGCAACGGGGCCGGGGTGAGGAGGCAGGTAACCGTGTGTAACGGATAATGCTGCCGCCATGGGTATGCCGACATACAACTTAGGTAGTTTTGCTGCACCGGCGATGGCGAACACCAGCGGGATAAGTACCACAAAACCCGCATTGTAAAAGAGTGGTATACCCACGAGTATACCGGTAATCAACACGGCCCATTGTATATGTTTTGCACCAAATAGTCTGATCAAAACGACGACAATGCTTTTCGCGGCACCACTATCTTCGGCAAGTTTACCGATCATGGCACCTAAGGCGAGCACCATGGTCATGCTGCCCAGCGTGCTGCCGATACCGTTGTTTATCGATGCCATTACTTTCAATATCGGCATCCCCAGCATCAGCCCGGTTGCAATAGAAGCGATAAGGAGCGACAGCATCGGGTTGATTTTTCGGACAATTAGAACCAACAGAATGATTATTCCGGCAAGAACGTATAGAAAATCCATGTTAAAGGTTTAGACTTTTAAGGTTGTGCATAACTGTTTTCAGGTTGTCATAGAGGCTGCCGTAGATTGGCTGCAGGCTTTTGTAAGTCTCATATTGTTTATAGTCGGGCAAAATAGCATGACTTTCTGTAGAAAGTTTCGCTTCCAGCTGTGCTTCCGGATGGAGGACACGGGCAGCCAGGATTGCGGCACCTATGGCGGAGGCATCATCAGCCTGAACCACGACCAGCTTTTTGCCGGTAACGTTTGCAAGTACCTGAACCCAAACCGGGGCGTTCAGGAAGCCACCGCTGATATTCAGTTGTTTTATCGGCATTGTTGCCTGCTCTACAGCGAGCAACACCTCGTTGATCGCCATACAAACGCCCTCCACAACTGCTCTGAAGAAATGCCGCTGCTCGTGATGTAACTGCAATCCAACAAAGTTTGCCGAAACCGCAGTGTCCCAAACGGGCGCACGCTCTCCTGTAAGGTAAGGCACAAATATCAGTCCGTTCGCGCCAGCAGATGTCGCTTCTACCTGACTGAAGAAGAAGTCGTAATCTGCCGCTTCGGGTTCTGGTTTGTTTAGAAACTTTTCAATTGCCCAATTGATGGCTATGCCGCCATTATTCAGCGGCCCGCCACACACATATGTCTTTTCATCCAGCAGATAGTTGAATGTCATGGCTTTGAAGTTGTAAACTGGTGTGTCGCTGGTCACGCGAACTGCGGCGCTGGTGCCGATGGTGAGGGCGGCTTTATTGTCGTCGGTCACCGCACTGCCGAGATTTGCACAACAGCCATCACTGGAACCCACCACGATAGGGAGTGGCTTGCTCAGGCCCAGCTTTTCCATGAGCGGGTGTTCCGTTAAAGACCTGTGGAAGCCCGTGTTTACCGGTGTAGAAAGTTTGTTAGCAGTTATGCCCGCAATTTCCATGATTGCCGGGCTCCATTCCAGTTTTATGATGTCGAACAGACCAGTAGCAGAGGCAATTCCATAGTCAATTTCAAATTCCTGGAACAGCTTAAACCAGATGTATTCTTTTATGGAGATGAATCTATGCGTTTGCTCGAAAAGTTCGGGCATGTTGCCTTTGAGCCATAACAGTTTGCATAAAGGGGACATCGCGTGGATTGGCGTGCCCGAGGTGTTGTAGATGAATTCCGCTTCTGCGCTCTCCCGGAGTAATTCTGCCATACGCTCACTTCTTGCATCCGCCCAGGTGATCATGTTATGGAGTGGGGTACCGTCGGCCTTTACCGGAATGAAGCTGTGCATGGCACTGCTGATGCTGATCGCATCGGGTGCATATCCGATTGCCTGGACGGTCTCCTGAAGACAATCCTGAAAGCCTGTCCAGAGCGCTTCCGGCTCTTGTTCACTATAGCCGGGTTCAGGGTTGAGGGTGGGATATGACGATTGTGACACGTTAAGTACATTTCCTTCTAAGTCTACAGAAACAGCTTTGGTGCTGCCTGTGCCGATGTCAATGCCGACGATGTAGGGTTTAAGCATGCAATTCTATTTGGTTGTTGGCCCTAAGATATAAAACTGTTCCTGAAACGCACATTCCGCCATTGCTTAGTTCCCGCAATCTTCTTCGTATTGTTAATTATTCGTGTATTTTTGGTCATCATACCTCGCAAGCCAACAGACCACATGGACAAACCGACGGCCGTCAAAAAGCCTAGTATATTCAGCTTATTAAAGCCATACAAAAAGCTTATTGCTTTGCTCGTGCTATTTGCGTTGATCAGCAATGGGGTGAACCTGCTTTTACCTGCGCTGATTTCTCATGGTATAGACACCTATACCGCAGGTACTTTCAATATGAAACACGTGGTGAGCCTGTTCCTTTTGGCCATCACTATGATTTTCGTGTTTACCTACGCGCAAAGTATTGTACAAACCTATGCTTCAGAGCAGGTGGCGCGGGATCTAAGAACCCGACTTGCAGATCAGATCTCCAGGCAGAGCCATGCATTTGTGCAAAAGACAAATCCGAATAAGCTATTGACAAACCTGACCGCAGATGTGGACTCCATAAAGCTTTTTGTATCACAGGCAATTGTGTCCATGGTTTCCTCTGCTTTTTTAATCATCGGCGCCAGTGTTTTACTATTATCCATAAACTGGAAGTTGGGACTGGCTATTGTAGCCATTATCCCGATCATCGGCATCACATTTTACATGGTATTGCTTAAGGTTAAAGTGCTTTTTAAGCAGAGCCGTGAAGTGATCGACTGGTTGAACAAGGTTATCAATGAGAGTATTCTCGGATCGGCCATTATAAGGGTGATCAATTCGCAGCAACTGGAAGCATATAAATTCATAGAGGCAAATGCCAGGGCTAGAGACATATCCTTGTCCATTCTGGCACTTTTCGCAGGCCTTATTCCGCTAATCATTTTTGTTTCCAACTTCGCTGGATTGACAATCTTGGTTTTAGGGGGACATTTTGTAATTACAGGTTCCATGAGTCTGGGGGAGTTTGCCGCCTTTAACAGCTATCTGGCCATCCTGATTTTCCCAATTCTGGTTATTGGGTTTATGAGTAACGTTATTGCGCAGGCTACGGCTTCTTATGGAAGAGTAGAGGGCGTGCTGAACAGTGTGGAAGTGCCGGAACAAGGCACCATTGACACGCCCTTGCATGGGGCGATAGAGATGGAGGATGTGAGCTTATATTTTGGGCAAAAGCCGGCCTTGAAGCACATCAGCTTTAAGCTTTCCCCTGGCTCGAAAACGGCGATCATCGGTCCAACGGCTGCTGGAAAGAGCCAGCTGCTGTACCTCCTTACCGGTCTGATACAAGCAGACTCCGGTCGCATCCTGTTTGATGGCCATGCACTTGAAGCTTACAAACAGGATAACTTCTATAAACAACTGGGTTTTGTATTTCAGGATAGCATCATATTCAACATGAGCCTTCGTGAAAATATCGCGTTTAGTGATACGGTAACCGATGCCTCACTTAAACTCGCGATAGATACCGCAGAGCTGCATGATTTCATCAATGCACTTCCACAGAAACTTGACACCATTGTTTCTGAACGAGGTTCTAGTCTTTCTGGCGGGCAAAAGCAGCGGATTATGCTGGCGCGCGCACTGGCAATAAATCCAAAATTGCTGTTGCTGGATGACTTTACAGCAAGGGTAGATACGCAAACTGAAAAGAAAATATTGGATAACATCCAGCGGAACTACCCTGGATTAACATTGCTCTCTGTGACGCAGAAAGTGGCTGCTGTAGAAAATTATGACAAGGTCATTGTCATTATGCAGGGGGAAATTGTGGCGCAGGGAACCCACCAGGAACTGATGAAAAGCAGTCCGGAATACGTACAAATTCATACCTCACAACAGAGTACAAGTAACTATGAATTACAATCTTAATCAGGATACTACCAAAGAGAAAACCTCAACAGTAGCTGCCCTGAGGAAATTACTACAACTGATTGCCTCCGAGCAAAAGACATTGTTGCTGGGGATGATCACAATTCTTATAAACTCCGGCTTATTGTTGATTGGACCATTGCTTATTGGTTACACCATTGATCATTATGTGCGTACAAAAGATTTCAATGGGGTACTGCAATATGCAGGGATACTGCTTGGGATGTACCTGCTGGCGCTTGTTACCGGATACTTTCAATCGAAACTAATGGGGGGAGTGGCACAACGGATGCTGTATACGCTACGGAATGCCATATTCAACAAGATACAGGAATTGCCGGTCGCTTTCTTCAATCAGAATAAGGCGGGCGACCTGATCTCCAGGGTAAATAATGATACTGACAAGATCAATCAGTTCTTTTCACAATCGCTGATGCAATTTATCGGAAGTATGGTCACCATGATTGGTGCAGGTGCTTTCTTGCTGTCCATCAATACGAGGCTTGGTGCAGCGGCATTGGCGCCGGCTGTCTTCATACTGGTATTTACCGGATTGGTTTCCCCATGGGTGAAAAAGAAAAATGCCAGGAACCTGCAGAAGGTTGGCGGCTTAAGCGCAGAGATACAGGAGAGCCTGAACAATTTTAAGGTTATCATCGCTTTCAACCGGAGAGATTATTTCAGAAAGCGGTTTGATGAAGCCAATCAGGCCAGCTACAGTTCTGCCATTGGTGCCGGTATGGCTAATAATATTTTTGTACCGGTATATGGACTTTTCTCAGGGATGGCGCAGCTGATTGTGCTTGCTTATGGGATTTACCTGATCAGCATTGGGGATTTTACCGTGGGCTTACTTGTGAGTTACTTTTCTTATGCTACTAACTTTTATAATCCGTTAAGGCAATTGGCGGCGCTATGGGCAAACTTTCAGGTTGCCATGGCAGGGTGGGACAGGATCTCTGCAATTCTAAACATGGAGAATGATTTACAGGTACATCCTAGAACGGAGCAAGTAGCAGGGGCGGCGCTGCTGGAATTCAGGGATGTCAACTTTGGATATGAGCCCGGTAAGGACATCCTTCATGGTATAAACTTTAGTCTGGAAAAGGGGAAGACCTATGCACTTATCGGTCCTACAGGCGGGGGAAAGACAACTACTGCCTCGTTAATTGCGCGGCTTTATGACCCGACTAAGGGAAAGATTCTACTAAATGGACGCGATATCCGTAGTTACTCCACGGAAGAAAGAACCCAGCAAATTGGCTTTATTCTGCAGGAACCGTTTTTGTTTACCGGTACGGTTAGGGACAACATCCTTTATGGCAATGCTAAATACAAGGACTACGATAACCAGGCTTTAGAGGCGGTGATTAAAACGGCTGGTCTGGAGGAACTTCTGGGTTTGTTTGATGAAGGACTGGATACACCAGTAAGCTCCGGTTCGGACAACATTAGCCTTGGTCAAAAGCAGTTGATCGCTTTTATGCGGGCTGTGTTAAGAAATCCGCAGTTGCTGATCCTTGATGAAGCCACGGCAAATATTGACACGATCACCGAGCAGCTCTTAAGCGCCATACTTAATAACCTTTCAAAAGAGACCACAGTGGTTATCATCGCGCATCGCTTGAATACGATTGAGAATGCCGACGAGATCTTCTTTGTGAACTCCGGGGAACTCATTCGGGCAGGTACGATGCAGCATGCCTTATCGCTGCTGCTGGCAGAGAAGCGGAGCAGCTAAACTTTTCTTTTCAGCGTGATGACGGTGATTTCCGGCCAGATGCCGACTCTGCCGGAGAAGCCAATGAAGCCGAAGCCACGATTGATGTTCAGATAACGACCTTGATCTTCTTTAATACCTGCCCAGTGCGCATAGCGGTATTTCACAGGGCTCCACTTTACGCCAAAGGCTTCCAGACCAAACTGCATGCCGTGGGTATGGCCAGCAAGGGTAAGGTGTACCTTTGAGGCGAGTTGTTTGACTTCCGACTCCCAGTGTGTTGGGTCGTGAGAGAGCAGGACTTTAAATGCGGCAGGGTTAACACCTGCTAAGGCCTTTCTCAGGTCTCCACGTTGTCCGAAGCCCAGCCCCCAGTTCTCAACTCCAGCCAGAATGATGGACTGCCCATCTTTCTCGAGCTTTACATGTTCATCAAGCAACAGCCGATACCCCATTTGTCCGTGCAAGGATTTTAGCTGTTCCAGATTTGCCCGTTTGTTTGACTCTGATTCCCATTTCACGTAGTCCCCATAATCGTGATTTCCCAATACGGAGAACTGTCCGAACGGCGCCTTAATCGTGGAAAATAAATCCATCCAGGGCACAATTTCAGAAGCTTTGTTGTTCACCAGGTCACCCGTGAATACGAATAAATCGGACTGCTGTTTGTGAATCAGGTCTATGCCTTTTTTCACGGCTTTACGGTTGTGAAAGCTTCCGGCATGGACATCGGAAATCTGGGTAATCGTAAATCCGTCGAACGCAGCTGGAAGATCTTCGAACTCCAGTGTATGGCGTATGACACGGTAGGCATATTTGCCACGCAGCATGCCGTAGACAAAGATGAGGATGGTGAAAATCAGCATTGCGGAGGCAAAGACCACCCAGCTATAGTTTCTGGGTTGATGAAGTATAAGGCGGTAGACGTCGCCGGGCAGGAGAAAGATCGCAAACACAAGCTCACTGACCACGATAATTAAAAATGCATGGGAAATGATTTTGAAGAACTGGTCCATGCCATTGGTCTGAATTCTTTTAAAGGCGATTATGAGGGCGGCAGAAAGACTTGCGATCACTGCCCAGAAGATTAAAGGCAGGATGGGGCTACCACTCAGAAACTGCAGACCGGAGAGCGTGTAAATGTTGATGAGGAAAAATGCGATAAGAAAGAGGGCTAACGGTATTAAAGGTTTTTTTCTTTTCATGAAGTATTAAGTTGAACTTGCAACGGCTATAAGCCGGTTTGCTTTGCTTATTAATTGAATTGTAAACTATCTACACTTAGCAATGTTTAATAAAAATCAGATTTAGATTATGCAGAAACATATAGTGGTTGTTGGTGGCGGATTTGCAGGCATAAACCTGGCCAAAAGTTTAGGCAGGCATTCCGACCTCAAAGTAACGTTAGTAGATAAGAACAATTATAACTTTTTTCCCCCACTTGTTTACCAGGTTGCTACCGCCTTTTTAGAGCCCTCGAGTATAAGTTATCCCTTCCGTAAACTTTTTGCAGGCAAAAAGAATCTTTTCTTCAGGTTGGGCAGGTTGAAGCAGGTAAAACCGGATGTCAATACCATTGTGCTGGATAACGGTGAATTAAGCTACGATTACCTGGTGTTTGCGACCGGTGCGGAGACAAACTTCTTCGGCAACGAGAATATAAAGAAACATGCAATTCCAATGAAGACCTTGAGCGATGCCATCGCCATGCGAAATGTTCTGCTGATGCGCATGGAACAGGCTTCCATTACGACAGATCCGCAGGAGGCAAATCGTTTGTTGACTATGGTTATTGCGGGCGGCGGACCTACAGGTGTGGAGATTTCAGGGATGTTCGCTGAGATGAAGAAAGGGATTCTCCGCAAGGATTACCCAGAACTGGCGGGGAGCAATGGGAATGTTTACCTGGTTGATGGTGGGAAAAGTGTGCTCTCGCCAATGAGTGAGAAATCTCAGCAAGATACGACAGCCGTGTTGACGCGGCTCGGGGTGAAATTGATCATGAGCACCCATGTTAATGACTTTGACGGTGATACGGTAACGCTTTCTGACGGGATGCAGATTGCTTCAAAGAATTTGATCTGGGCTGCGGGTGTGACTGCTAAGATGTTTGAAGGTTTACCAGAAACCTGGTATGGAAGGGGCAAGCGCTTACTGGTTGATGAATATAACAAGGTTATTGGCTCCGAAAACATCTATGCGATCGGCGATACTGCCCTGATGCTAAGTGATGCGGATTTTCCGAATGGTCACCCCCAGGTTGCACAAGCTGCGATACAGCAGGGGAAGTTACTAGCAAAGAACTTCAAGAATATGATGGCTGGTAAAACATGGGAGCCGTTTAAGTATCATGATCAAGGTTCTATGGCAATTATTGGCAGTGCAAAAGCGGTTGTGGATTTACCCAAACCGAAGATGCATATGAACGGGTTGATTGCCTGGCTGGTTTGGTTGTTCATCCACTTGATGTCTTTAATCACCTATCGAAATCGTGCACGCACATTCTGGAACTGGACTGTTGCCTATCTTTCCCGAGATCAGTCGCTGCGGATGATCATCAAACCACCAGATCAGGAGGATATTATCTAGCTATAGCGGTAATTGGGTCTGTGATACGATTTCTTTGATCTGGGTATCCAATTCTTCAGCACTCGTCTCCAGAAGCCTGATTAGGTCGGCGCCGTCTTCACTGATCTGAATGTCTTTGAGGATGGAAATCAGGCCCAGCATATTTGCCATGGGTCGTCTGATCATGTGCGACTGGTTCATGGCGATTTTCATGAACTGCTCATTGTTGTCGTCGATGATCTTTTTTGCAGAGTTCAGGCTATCTTCTGCCATTCTTTTTGCGAGCAGTAATTCTGCCTCATACTTTTTGCGGTCAATGATCTTCAATAGATAAGCATTCACGACAATTACTTTACCGTGTTCATCTTTGTAGGCTTTTGCATTGAACAAAGCGTCGAAGTTTTCCGTAGGCGTGCTAAAACTCAGGCTAATTTCATTGGTGTATTCGCGAAGATTGAGTAGCGGATTAAGCACCATCTGGAAGTACAGGGCACTGCCTTTAGTAAGCAACTTCAGGAAGTTGGCTGAGGGAAGTTCTCATTCTGTTTTGTCAAAGAAGCTGTAGAAAGTGCAGTTTGCTTTGATGATTTCGCCATCGGGCTTGAATGAAACAAAGCCGATTGGGGCTTCATTAAAGATAAACTCGGGGTCGATATACTTTGAGAACTGATTCATAATAGCGGTTAGGCTTTGTTAAGGAACGGCTTCAAAGCGTTAATTACGCCATTGGGATCGCTAAGGTGCGGGCAGTGGCCAGTGGAGTTCAGGAGGGTGACCTGGTTTCCCGGTGTGATGCCTTCGATATAGGCAGCAATGACTTCATTGGTTAAAAAATCTTCCTGACACTGGATGGTTAGACTTGGGACTTTGAGATTGTGAAGATCGGCCCGGTTGTCGGAAAGAAAGGTTACTCTGGCGAATTTCTTGGCAATCTCAGGGTTGGTGCTGCAGAAACTACTTGCGAGACCGTCGGCAAGCTCCGGGCGATCATGATTGCCCATGATATGACCTGCCATGGTACTTGACCAGCCGAGGTAATTGCTGTCCATGATTTCCAGTAGTTCTTCAAGCTCATCCCGCTCCAAGCCACCTGGATAATTCACATCGTTCAGGTAACGCGGCGAGGGTCCGATAAACACAAGTTTGCTGAATATTTCTGGGGACATGTTTACAGCGAGCAGCCCAATCATGCTACTTACCGAATGGCCAATAAAGATTACATCTTTCAATTCTAGTGCTTCACATATTTCAAGCACATCTTTCGCGTAGCCTTCAAGCGTGCTGTAGCGCTCTTCATCATAAGCACTTAGATCTGAATTGCCGGCGCCCACATAGTCAAAGAGCACGATTATGTAATCTTGCTCGAATGCTGGCTTAACTAAGCGCCAGGTGTTTAGGTCACATCCAAAGCCATGTCCAAACATCAGCACCTGGGTGCCATGTCCGAATACCTTTACATTGTTTCTTAAAACAATTGAAGAATCTAAAGCTATATTCATGGGCTATTTGAACTTGATTATGGTTTACAAAATTATGTATAATTCTGTAAAATAGGTTAAACATTGATACTTGTTAAGAGAACAGGTATAAAAACCGGGGCAAGTTAGGTTTTGTAAATTGGTACAAAGCTCTATATTTGCGGCGTAAACCCGGGTGGCGAAATTGGTAGACGCACCATCTTGAGGGGGTGGCGCTTGAAAAGGCGTGGCAGTTCGAATCTGCTTCCGGGTACATGTAGTGACTACATTTATAGTCAATCACTATTAGAAAAGCCATTACGATAGTAGTGGCTTTTTTACATTAGGTACTATAATAATCAAACAGCTAAATATATCAGGCTTCCGTCTGCAGCCATGGTCTTACTTATGCACGTAAGTCACAGACCGGTTGAGCAAGCCTAAACCGGCCTGTATTATGACTGGCAGGTAACTGATATATTATAATCCTTTAAAAGGATATCGCTTATATTTGCAGCAAATTTTCAAATATGGATAATCTCAGGCCTGACATTCTCTCTGATATTAACACGATACAAAACATACCTGCCATTCCCAACATCTTGTCCGTAATCTGTAAAACGACCGGGATGGGCTTTGCTGCTGTTGCACGGGTTACATCAGAACAATGGATCGCCTGCAGTATTCACGATGAAATAAATTTCGGCCTACAACCAGGGGGCGAGCTTGCACTTGAAACCACGATTTGCAATGAAATCCGTCAGACCGATGCGCCGATAATTATTAATGATGTGTCGGAAGATCCTGTGTTTTGCGATCATCACACCCCGAAATTGTATGGTTTTAGGAGTTACATTTCCATTCCAATTTACCGCAAAGAGGGTGGCTTTTTCGGGACACTCTGTGCGATAGATCCCAAACCAGCATCATTTGACAGCGCTCATGTGTTAGAAATGTTCAAGCTCTACGCAGACCTGATCTCTTTTTATCTAAGTGCAATACAGCAAGTTGATAGTTCCCAGCAGGAACTTGCTGAGGAGCGTAAAACCGCGGAGCTACGGGATCAGTTCATTGCGATTCTGGGGCACGATCTAAGAAATCCACTGGGCGCGATCTCCAGTAGTGCCCAATTGCTGGTCAAAATGCTTACCGAGGAAAAGCTGCTTAAACTTGCCAGAATTATAAAGAACAGTGCTTTTAGAATGAACGGCCTGATTGAAAACGTTCTTGACTTCGCACGCGGACGGTTAGGGGAGGGCATAATGCTGGAACTGAAGGAAGAGAACATTGATGAAGCCTTGAAGCAGGTCGTAACAGAGCTGCAAACCTCATCTCCGGATGCTGATATCAATTTCAGAAGCAATCTGGCTGAACCTGTAAACTGTGATATCCGAAGAATTTCCCAGCTGTTTTCCAACCTGTTGGGCAACGCACTTACGCACGGCGACAAAAGTGCAGCCATTGAGGTAAATGCAACATCGGCAGATGGCGTTTTTGAACTTGCTGTAAGCAATAAGGCCCCTAGAATCCCTGAGGCCACGTTAAAACAATTATTTCAACCATTTTCAAGAGGAAAGATTAAAAAAGAGCAGCAGGGATTAGGGTTAGGACTGTACATTGCTTCCGAGATTGCAAACGCACACGGCGGAACCCTAACCGTCAACTCTACGGAAGATCAGATTACCTTTACCTTCAGACTGCAATCCTAAGGTTAAGTCGTAATTACGCACCATAAGACGTTCTAAATTCTATCCAATGGCTGTCGACCGGCGGTGCTTTCCTGCTTATAAACGCTGGGCGAGACACCGACCAGGTTCTTGAATTGCGTGGAAAGGTGACCACTACTGCTATAACCCATCTGCAAGGCAATCTCATTAATGTTCATTTCACCATACTGAAGTAATTCTTTCACCTTTTCAACCTTCTGCTGAATAATGAATTTCTCAATCGTCCTATTCTCATGTTCAGAGAAAAGCCGGCTTAAATAACTGTAATCCCGGTTCAACTGCGCTGCCAAACGTGTAGAATAGTTGATGTTTGCCTGATCAGAGGTTTCCGGATGATGAATCGAAGTGATAATGATATTTCGAATCTGTTCTACAAGCCGATCTTTCTCTTTGTCGATCAACTCAAAGCCAAGCAGCTGTAAGGATGCGCCAAGGTCCAGAAGCTGCTGTTCGTCAAGCTCCTGCACAATTTCTACCCGTCCCAGGGTGATGTCCAGGATCGAAATTCCCCGCTGTTCCAGCTGCTGTCGTACAACCATGATACACCTGTCGCATACCATATTTTTGATGTGTAGTACCATCGGTCTGCCCTACAGAATGGTCTCCGCCTGATATCCAGCTTTATTCAGCTCAGAAATAACCTGCGTAGTATCTAAGTCTTCCGTAGCAGTAACAGTAAGGGTTTTATCGGGATTTTTGGTGTCAACAGACCAGTCCTGGATGTCTGAAATTCCATTTAGAAAAGGCGTTACCGTAGCAATGCAGTTGCCACATTTGATATTGGTTTTGAATTTATATGTTTCCATTGTTGAATATGTTAAATGTTATAGTGAGATGTATTTTAGTCGCAGGCTATTTGCAACAACGGACACTGAACTTAGCGCCATCGCTGCTCCTGCAATCATCGGATTGAGCATGAAGCCAAAAGCCGGATAGAGTATGCCAGCCGCAATTGGGATGCCAATGAGGTTGTAAATGAACGCCCAGAATAGGTTCTGGCGAATCGTTTTTACAGTTATCCTGGATAGCTTAAGTGCTTTCGGTACCTGCATCAAATCTGAAGACATCAGCGTCATACCCGCTACATCTATCGCAATATCAGATCCTTTCCCCATGGCAATGGAAAGATCAGCTGTCGCCAAAGCCTGACTATCATTGATGCCGTCGCCGATCATACCAACAACTTTACACTGGGCTTGCAACTGCTTTACAAAAGCGGCTTTATCCTCCGGCAGCATATTCGCCTTGAAATGCTTAATACCAACCTTTGATGCCACAGCCGCGGCAGTATTTTCATTGTCGCCAGTGAGCATCACCACCTCAATATGCCTGCGATTTAACTGTTTAATTGCCTCAGCAGAACTGGCTTTAATCTTGTCTTCGATCGTTGCAATCGCTAAAACTTGTTCTTCATCTGCAAAGTAAATCAAGGTTTTAGCACCATCTTGCAATAGACTTGCCTGTGCTTCGATCTTATCACCAATTGAGATGTTGTTTGCGGAAAGCAAAGCGGCGTTACCCACAAAGTACCTGCGTTCATTATGACTTCCAACCACACCTTTTCCGGTTACACTTTCAAAATCTTTCAGATCAATCAAACCTTTTACAGAGGTTTGCAGATGTTTTACTACAGCAGCGGCAAGTGGGTGTTCAGATTGCTGCTCCAGCGAAAGTAATATCTGATTAAGTTCTGCCGCAAGTGGTTTTGAATGTTCAAAATAGTGAAGCGTTGAAACGACCGGCTCACCTTGGGTGATGGTCCCGGTTTTGTCGAAAATCAGGGTGTTCACCTTTACGCCGAGTTCAAGTGCTTCTGCATCCTTAATCAGGATGCCCTGTGCTGCACCTTTGCCAATCCCCACCATCAAAGCCGTAGGCGTAGCAAGTCCCAGGGCACATGGACATGCAATTACAAGCACGGTTACTGTCGCCATAAGGCCCTGTGTAGTTGCATTCACGCCGCCCAAGAGCAGCCATACTAATAGCGTGAGTGCAGCAACACCTAAGACAACTGGCACAAACACGCTCGCAACTTTATCCACAAGCTTCTGTATTGGTGCTTTAGAACCTTGCGCCTCCTGAACAAGTTTGATAATCTGCGCCAACATGGTTTCCGCACCTACTTTGGATGCAACCATTTGGAAACTGCCTTTTTGATTGATGGTCCCAGCAAAAACCTGGCTTCCAATGGACTTCAGCACTGGAACGGGTTCGCCTGTAATCATGCTTTCATCCACGTAGGAGCTACCCTGCCGGAGTGCTCCATCAACAGGGATCTGCTGACCTGGCTTAACCAATACCACAGCGCCGAGTTGCACCTCCGCTAAAGGGATTTCCCGCTCTCCACTTTCATCCACTACAATTAAAGTTCGCGGCTGGAGGCCCATCAATTTCTTAATAGCAGTGGCTGTATTAGCTTTTGCACCAGCTTCAAGCACCTTACCGAGCATGATGAACACGATTACGACGGCTGCAGCTTCAAAGTAGACATGAGGATGCAAGCCTCTGCGTTGCCAGAACTCCGGATAAAAGGTGTTAAATGTGCTGAAAAGAAAGGCGGTTCCTGTACTAAGTGCAACGAGCGTATCCATATTTGCCCGGAGATGTAAAGCCTGTTTAAATGCATTTGCAAAAAAGGACCTGCCAAAAATGAAGAGCACAGGCGTACTCAGCGCAAGCATGATGAAGTTTGCATACGGCAGATCCATCATAAACATCCCAAGAATAACGATCGGTATGGTAAGGATCACCGCAAAGATCAAACGCCTTTTTAAACTTACATAAGCATCACGTTGAATTTCCTGCTGTTTCTCCAGACCGTTTACTTCATCAAGAATCAAATCATATCCCGCGTCTTGAACCACTTGCTTTAAACTTTCAGGTTTTACGAAATCAGGTTGGTAGGTCACTTTAAGCGTCTGACTTGCGTAGTTTACCAACGCTTCATTTACCCCTGGTAAGTCTGCAATGCTTTGCTCAACGCTGGCCGCACATCCTGCGCAAGACATACCCGTCACGGGAATGTTCAGCGTACTCGTATGTTCCATGCTTTTATTAGCTTTCATGTCAACAAAGTTACGGATCACCATGAAAGCAATTTTACATCATTCAGCGTATTTTATCTAAAATTCTGTATCGCGAGCTTATAGGTGCACAACACGTTAAGCCCTTCTTTTATAAAGGGGTACTCCAGTGCGACTTGTTTAACCTTTTCGAATCCGTGAGCTTCGTAGAATTTTCTTGCTTTACTTTCTTCCATTACATTCAACCAGAGTATGCTTCGGTCTCTTGTAGCTGCCAATTCAACGATGTAGCGCAGCGCTTCAAGTCCAAAGCCCATCCCGGTAAATGCCTGAAGTATATAAATCTTGTTCAACTCAAGGCAATCCGTTGTGGAATAAGGTGCTAAGGCATTTTCCCTTAGTTTAAAGAAGCCTATTGCACTTTCTTGCTGATACATAAGGTAGAAGGTACATGAAGGATCTTCCAAGTTTGATGCTAATGTAGATTCATCGTAAAACCGCTCCAGGTAAGCTGCGCCTTGATCATGCCAGATTTGTGTGTAGCTCTCTTTGTAAGATTGAACAGCAATTTGATGAAGTATATTGAGCTGTGTTATGGTGCATGGTTTGAATTGAAGGCGTCCGTTTGTTTGCATATGTTAAGCGAAGATAATCATTTCGCTTCGAGTAGCTGGATGCGGGTGTGGGACAAATACAGCATTTGTATGGGCAAATACGTGTTTATGCCCTGTGACACAATGGTTTGTTTTCTGAAAATGTAGATTTGTGAGAAAATCTATGCACAGCTCCGATAAACACAAATTCCTAATTACGTGGTAAATATTTTATCTATTTGTTGGTGTCCGTATTATCCCCTAGATTTAAGTTGAACATGCCAGGAATTCTATTTAGAACTTTAATACCATCACATTGGATAGGAATATAATAAAAAGGGAGCAGGTAATTGAACTTTTAAATCGTCGAATAGAAACCTCCAGGTGTAAGCCTGAAGCTGGAGAATTGAATATCTCAGATCACGATATTTCAGTTCTACTCAATGAGCTTCAGATATTTCAGCTGGAGCTTGAGATGCAAAATGAGGAACTGAAGGTCTCTTACCAGCTTTTAGAGGCAGAACGGGCGAAGCTTGCAGGTTTTTTCAATCATGCACCAGTAGGTTATTTCATTTTAGATGACATCGGATTTATCCACGAAGCCAATCAGACCGGCGCCGATTTATTAAAGGTTCAGCGAAAAGCATTATTTGATAAACGTCTCCACAGTTTCTTTGAAGCTGATCATCTTGATGCTTTCAATAATTTCCTGGAGAAGGTTTCATCTTCAAGTCAGCGGCATTATATTGAGATTAAGATGAGGCCGCAGGCACAATATGCATTTTATGCCCGGATAGAAGGCGTGTCCATTAGGGATCTTGTTTCTGAGAAGCTCCAGTACTACATCACCGTAGCAGACATTACAGAAAGCAGGAAGGCGCAACAGAAACTGCTGGATACCAGTCACCGACTGGAGATGACCCTGAGTGCATCTGATACGGGAACCTGGACAATGGACTTCAAGCGGCAACGCATGTTCCTGGATGAGTACAGCAACTCCATATTCGAAATTGAAGCCGGCGCCTTCGATGGTCGAATCAGAAATTTCCTTTCGTTTATTCAGCCTCAGGATCGCGAGCGTGTAACGCAGGCCTTTGAAGTTACCCCGGGCCGCGTTAACAAAGTCGAACTCGAATTTGAAATCATTACCAAGAAAGGCACAAGAAAGGTAATCTATGCGCAGGGTAATGAAATTCAGGGCCTCAATGACCGTACTTACTTTGCGGGTATTATAATGGACATTACCGAGAAGACTACTCTAGCAAGGGAGGCGGTAAGGCTCCAGGAAGAAAACCAGCGGAACATCCTGTCTGCAACCTTTAATGCGCAGGAAAAAGAACGGCTGCAAATCAGCAGTGCCCTCCATGATAGTATATGCCAGATCCTCTATGGCATTAAGATCAATCTCCAAAGCATTCAGCGAACGCATGACATGAAGACGGAATTCAACAGTGTGAACCTGCTTCTTGATCAGGTTATCCGCGAAACCAGAGAAATGTCCTACGAACTTACACCATCTGTGTTGCGTGATTTCGGCTTTGCGGCAGGGATCCAGGAGATGGGCCAGCGGCTGAGTGTCCCCGGTTTTAAGATCGTCACAGACATCAATGCGGATTTCAGTAAGCTGAATGATGAAAAACAATTATACCTTTTCCGGATTATACAGGAGTTAATTAACAATTGCATGAAACATGCACAGGCATCTCTCGCTGAAATAAAAATGTTTGAAGAAGAGGGCTGGCTTCAATTGATATTCAAAGACAATGGAAAAGGTTTTGGTGTCAAAGTAGAACGCTCATTGCTAAATGGTTCCGGACTTCGCAGCATAAAAAACAGAATCTTCCTTTTGAATGGTATTATGGACTTTGAGAGCTCAAGTTTGGGAACAATGATAAAAATTAGAATAAAATATGATAATTTACCGCACAATTAAGAAGTTTCTTTGTTATGAAGAAGTTAATTAGCGCTCGATAGGAACATAAGAATAAATTAATCAAAGAATGATACAAGTTTTATTAGCAGAAGATCACAATATAGTTCGTAATGGCATTAAGATGTTGCTAGGTTCCGACAAGGAAATACATGTAGCAGGAGAGGCCACCAATGGAAGAGAAGCTTTAGAATTCATTTCCAACAACGAAGGCATAGACGTGATACTTGCTGATATTAATATGCCGGAGCTCGACGGGATCTCGCTGATCAAGGAAGCACATAATTTAAATCCAAACATTCGTGTCGTGATCTTATCTATGCACGATAATGACAAATATGTATCGCAGGCTTTCCAGGAAGGCGCCTCAGGATACCTTTTAAAAAGCGTCAGTGCAGATGAAATGATATTTTCATTGAAGCATGTTAAAGCAGGCGGGAAGTATCTTTGTTCAGAGCTATCCATTAAGATGCTTGAAAAGCTGAGTCAGAAGTCTGTGAATTCTGTAGCTGAAAATGTGTCCAACATCGAGTTCTCTATGCGTGAGATTGAGGTCTTACACCTTATCGCAGATGGTCTTACCAACAGTGAAATGTCTGAAAAACTGTTCCTGAGCAAACGTACCATCGAAGGTCACAGACAAAGCTTAATTGAGAAAACGGGATCAAAAAATACCGCTGCCCTCATCCGGTATGCGGTTCTAAATGGTATCATCAATTAACCAGCCGATTTCAAGTAAATACCGCTTTATATTATCGTACAATTACTGTGGTGGGTTTACTGCCACAGCTGTAATTTTGTAATATAATCTTTCTAGAAATCTTGTCTATGAGTAGAATTTTAATCCTGGATGACGACCAAGCACTTCTTGGCGTTATGAAGGAAATTCTGTCGCTGAGCGGGTTCGATGTTGTAACGTCTGCTCCAACCTATAACATCTCTGAACTAATCACGTCAAACCATCCAGACCTCATCATTATGGATTTCCTGATGAACGATGTTAATGGGGGTGAATTGTGTTCCATCATCAAAAACGATCCCGAAACGCAACATATTCCAGTGATCCTTCTTTCTGCCTACAACAGGATCATTGAATCTTTGGGCACTTACGGGTGTGACTTATTCGTCACTAAACCTGTAGACTTCAATGCCCTGGTTTATCAAATCAATAATCTGTTGCCGAAAGGAAAGGACTATGAGTATCATTAAGGCACTTGATGGTTGGATCGCTTTAGCTTATCAAAGAATCTGGGACAACGGGAAAATTCTGAGCCGCCCACTATGGTCAGTTTTATTGCTTCCATTTCTACTAACCATCAGCGGAGCCTTACTCAAGGTCTATGTGCTGGATTCTCAGACGCCACCTTATCTTTACTTCTTCGTGGTTCTCACCCTGAATGCCTGTTATGGCGGCATCCGCGGTGCAAATATCGCTACGGGCATCACAACGCTTGCATCAATTGGTATGATCCTGTTCGCGAGCACAAATTCAGAACTCATCTGGTTTTGGAGTTTCTTACAGGTGCTGCTCTATAGCTCCCTTTGTGTTTTTCTTACCGCGTTGCTCCAACGCTTTCATAAAAATGAACAGCGTTGTGCCCTGCAGTACGAAGAAGCTTTAAAAGCCAAAGAGGAGATCCAAACACGGGAAAAACTTCATGAAGACTTTGTACACATGGCCACGCATGAGTTGAAAGCGCCGGTAACGGTGCTGAAAGCCTACCTTCAGTTGGCAGAAATGAAACTCAAAAGCACCGAAAATAAATCAGATTTAGAAGCAAAGTCGGTGTTGTCTTCCTTTCTTGACCTTGCGTCTAAGATGAACTTTCAGCTGGATAAGTTGGTCGCACTCATCAATGATTTGTTAGAATCTACCTGGATCAAGGCCGGTTCTTTAAATTGTCAGATGGCTGTTTTCGATCTCACCAGGTGTCTGAATGACTGCGTGGAGGGCTTTAAAGCAGCGCAGCCCGAAGCTAAGATCGACTGCAATTTCCCCGCTGAAGACATAAAGGTCAATGGTGATGAAGTTCGGATTGAACAGGTGATTCTAAATTTGTTAAGCAATGCCGTAAAATATTCGCCCCAACGCGCCGATGTGCAGGTACATTGTGAGCGCGTGGACGATACCATTGTCGTGCGTGTAAAAGATAGCGGCATGGGTATCCCTGCGGATATGCTTGGTTCTGTGTTCGATCGCTTCGTTCGTGTGAAGACGCCAGAAATGTCTAAATTTCCAGGACTAGGACTAGGCCTATACATTTGTGCAGAGATCATCAAGGTACATGGCGGCGAAATTCAGGTAGAGAGCGTGCTCGGCCAGGGTTCCGACTTCTGGTTCTCCCTTCCGGTTCATAAATTAGGTTAATCTTGTTTTTTTCTTATCTTTCTTCAATTTTCAAATCCGTTTAACGTTTTTTAATCCGCTTACATGAAAAAGATTACGCTCCTTGTATTATTTGTCAGCCTAACCATTGCAGGTTTCGCGCAAACTAAAGATGCAATCGTTGGACGCTGGGTAAACTCCTCTGGTGAGGCCCACGTAGACATTTACAAGAAAAATGACAAGTTCCAGGGCAAAATTGTCTGGTTGAAAAATCCAAAAGATGAGCGGGGTGCCGCAAAAACAGACATTCACAATCCTGACGAGTCGTTAAGAACAAGACCTATGCTTGGTCTGGAAATCCTTAAAGACTTTGTTTATGATGGATCCAAATGGACCGACGGAAAAATATATGATCCGAAATCTGGTAAAACCTATAGCTGTAACATTAGCCAGAAAGGCAACGGAGACCTGAACATCCGAGGATATATCGGTATTTCGATAATCGGTAGAACTGAAGTCTGGAAAAAAGTTAAATAGATGAAAATATTCCTTCTCCTCTTGTTGTTTCCACTGATTGGAACTGCACAACAATACACCTTAACGCCAGTTAACAAAGGCACAAACACCAGCATCCGGGGTCTCTCTGTTGTGGACGATCGCGTTGCATGGGTAAGTGGCAGTAACGGTTATGTCGGTAAAACTGTTGATGGGGGACGGAGCTGGACTTGGTCAAAGCCCAAGGGCATGGAAAAGCTAGACTTCAGGGATATTGAAGCTTTCGATGAAAAAAATGCAATCATTGTTAATGCTGGTTCCCCAGCTTTCATCCTGTCCACCTCGGATGGTGGTGAAAGCTGGCGGGAATCTTATGTAAATAGAGATTCAGCCATTTTCCTTGATGGGATGGATTTTTGGAATCCAAACCAGGGAATGATCTTCGGCGATCCGATAAAGGGGAAGCTAAAAATTTTACGCACGACAACTGCCGGTGCAAACTGGGACGACCTGTCCGACAACCTGAAATTTAAGCCAGTCATGGGGGAGGCGGGTTTCGCTGCGAGTGGAACAACCATAAAAACCCTTGGTCAAGGCAAGGTGTGGATTGCAACCGGCGGTGCTGCTGCAAACATCTACTACTCTAAAGATTATGGTAAAAAGTGGAAGCGGTATCACAATCCGATCATTCAAGGCTTAAATAGTACAGGAGCTTTCTCTTTGGATTTCTATGATGAAAAGCATGGCATCGTTGTAGGTGGCGATTACATGAAAGATCAGGAAAGCTCAAATAATGCGCTTTATACAACAAATGGGGGCAAGACCTGGCATAAGCCAACAGTCTCCGTGTCTGGCTATCGGTCGGCAGTATGCTACATCACGAAAACGATCTGTATCTCCGGTGGCTCCTCCGGGGTAGATTTATCCACCGATGGAGGTAAAACATGGGCTAATATTTCCTCCGAGAATATAAATGCGATACAAAAAGCAAAAGCGGGTAACCTTATTCTTCTTACAGGTAACAAGGGTACTATATATAGGATTGATACACAGCCTTAACACCCATATAAGCGGTATATTTAAGCTTAGTTTCGGGTAAAATAACATTACTACACAGCTGGTTCTTGCAAGTACATTTGGGGTTTAACTAACCAAATATAAATTTTTTATGATTAAAAATTTACGAGCAATCTGCCTGTTGGTGATGTGTATGTGTGCCTTTTATTCTGCACAGGCCCAGACTTCACAAAACAGTGTGATCACCGGAACTGTAAAAGATGAGATGGGTATTTCATTACCCGGCGTCGGTGTCGCAATTAAAGGAGCCAGAACAGCTGTCTCCACAAATCAAAACGGACAATATTCAATTGCCGTACCTTCAAAAACTGCAACATTAGTATTTTCTTTTATCGGTATGACATCCGAGGAAATTGTTGTAGGCAACAGAACCGTAATCAACATGACTCTAAGGTCTTCAGCCACCAACTTAAATGATGTGGTGGTTATTGGTTATGGTACACAGAAAAGACAGGATGTTAACGGCGCAATTTCAAGTATCAGCGCTAAAGACATCGCCAATGTACCTCAGCCGAGTATTGACCAACTTTTACAAGGCAAGGCCTCAGGTGTTACCATCACCCAGAACTCAGGAGCACCAGGTAGTCAGACTTCCGTACGTGTACGTGGTATTACCTCCTTAAGCTTGTCAAACGAGCCTTTGTACGTTATTGATGGTGTGCCAATTTCTGGCGACGCAACCAATAAGTCGACAAGTGGGCGCTCTCCGGCACTTTCTCAGAACAACGGCGCCACTGGAGTGAGTCCTTTATCAACCATTAGTCCTAACGACATTGAGTCGATTGACGTGCTAAAAGACGCTTCCGCAACCGCTATTTATGGTGCCAGAGGTTCCAATGGTGTAATCATCATTACCACCAAACGTGGTAAAAATGGTACCTCCAGAATTGCCTATGATGGCTATGGCGGTGTTCAGGAGCAGAATCGCTTTTTGGACATGATGGACCTTAAAGCATATGCAAATCTTCAGAACGCTTTAGCAGATGTTTATGGAACCGCAAAACGCGGTGAGTTCGCAGATCCAACTTTATTAGGCTCCGGTACGGACTGGCAAAAGGAAATCTTCCAGACTGCTGTTATGCAGAGTCACCAACTATCCATCTCCGGTGGTAAAGAAGGTACAGACTACTACATTTCTGGTGGCTACCTGAAACAAGATGGTACCGTAATCGGTAACGACTTTGATCGTTTTTCCCTTCGTTCAAACGTGAATGGTAAAGTAAAAGAATGGTTTAAAGTTGGTGCGAACGTTTCCGGCAGCAGAACCAATCAAAGTTCTGTACTTACCGATAACACCGGTATCGTTTACAATGCCCTGTTAAGCGCGCCCGACAATGCTGTATACAATGCGGATGGCACCTTTGCGGGCCCTTTAGCAAATCAGATTGGCGGTACCATCAACCCGGTTGCGCAAGCAATGAGTTTAACCAATACCTTGCTTAGAAGTAACTTCAATGGAAGCGTATTCGGAGATCTCCAATTTACAAAAGAACTTTCCCTGCGTTCTGAATTCAACGCAGACTACAGCTGGTCAGATGCCCTTACCTTCAATCCAACTTATGAGTGGGGTATCTTCCAAAACAAAGTGGCTACACTGAATAAATTGATGACCAACAACACTTTCTGGGGTTGGAAAGAATATTTGAACTACAATAAGACCATCGGTAAACACAGTGTTACGGGTTTATTGGGCTATGAGGTGAATGAATCTACATGGGGTGGTGTCACTTCTTCAGTAATGAACTTCAACAGTAACGATGTGCCTACATTAAACCTAGGTGATGCAAAAACTGCGACCAATAGCGAATTTAGAGGTAGCCAAGCGCTTGAATCTTTCTTCGCCCGTGCAATCTACACCTTTAACGAAAAGTACAGTGTAACGGCTACAGTGCGTCGTGATAGATCTTCAAAGTTTGCCGAAGGCAATCAAACAGGTTACTTCCCATCATTTGCGGGGTCATGGAAACTCTCTGATGAGAACTTCATGAAATTTACCAAGTCCTTTGCGAACAACATCAAAGTGCGTGTAGGCTATGGTGAAGTTGGTAACCAGGGTGTTCCAAACTACCTGTATGGCTCGGCGCTTAGCCCTTCAACAACAGGATTGGGTACTGGTTTCACCGTGGACAAAGTGCCTAACCCAGAATTAACCTGGGAAACAGCACAGCAGACCAACGCAGGTATTGACATCAGCTTCCTTAACAGCCGCATAGACTTTACGTTCGACTGGTTCAACAAAGACTCTAAAAACTTCCTGTTCCAAAAGCCACTTCCTGCATACTTGCTTGGTGGTTCAGCAGCGTATAGCACTGCAGCAGTGATCAGTGCACCGTATATCAACGGTGGTAACATGAACAATAAAGGTTTTGACTTCAGCATCACCAGCAGAAACTTCGTTGGCGACAAGTTCAGATGGAACACCAGTGTCGTATTTTCAAGGTATAAAAATGAGGTGAAGTCTCTCGCCACAGGTATTCCATTCATTTCTGCGAACATCACCAATGGTTTCCTTTCCGTTCCGGTAACCAAAACAGTGGTTGGCGGACCAGTAGGCGAGTTCTACGGGTATGTGGTAAAAGATATCTTCAGAACACCAGCGCAACTGCGCGAAGCAGCAACGCAGTTTGGCAGACCAGTTGAAAATTCTTCTGCCGGCACATGGCTGGGCGACATTCAGTTCGAAGATTTAAATGGTGATGGTGTGATCAACGAGGACGATACGCGTGCATTGGGTTCCCCACAACCAAGCTTTACTTATGGTATCACCAATACATTCTCCTATAGAAACTTTGACTTGTCCATCTTTTTGAATGGATCTCAAGGTGGAAAAATCCTGAATGCCCTGAAGTATACGACCGCTGGATTGGCAAGCCTTTACCAGAATCAACTTGCAGAATCTGCAAACTTCTGGACACCTACGAACTCGAGTTCTAATATCCCGGCTCCAAAAAGCGGAACTGATAACCCGAACCTGAAGATGTCAGATCGTTTTCTGGAAAGCGCCTCATTCCTAAGAATTCAGAACGTGAACCTGGGCTATAATGTACCATCAAGTATGGTGAAGTCCATTCATTTGAGCAGACTGAAAGCCTATGTGAGTGTACAGAACCTATACACCTTCACCAAGTACACTGGTCTGGATCCAGAGATTGGTTCTACAAATCAAAACGTATTCTTGACGAATGTTGATCTGGGCCGCTATCCAATCCCACGTACGATCACCTTTGGAATTAATGCAGAGTTTTAATCATAACACGAGATTTAACATGAACAATTATATAAAAACAATCATGGTGGCAGCAGCAATCAGTTGCGTAGGCCTCAGCAGTTGTAAAAAAGACTTCTTCAATCGCGCACCTGAAGACGCAATCACGCTCGATAATTATTACCAAACCAACGAGCAGGTCGCAAACAGTACAAACGCGCTATATAGCACCCCATGGTTCGGGTGGAACACTAAATCTGGCTGGGCAATAAGCGAAATGGCCAGCGGCAACGGTCGCTCATATTCCAGCGACGTGGTAAACTTTGGGAACTTCTCCGTAACCGGAGACAACTTCGAACTTACCAGTGCATGGAACTCCCTGTTCACTGTTGTTGCCCAGTCAAATGCACTGATCAACAACCTGCCAGATAAAGTGCCAGCAACAGTAGATCCTGCTGTCGTAAACAACGCCTTAGGTGAAGCCCACCTCATGCGTGCACTAGCCTATTTCTACCTGGTACGTCTATGGGGCAATGTGCCAATCATTGAGAATAGTCTAGACTATGTCGATAATTACCAACTTAATAGCAATCCAGTTCCTGATGTTTATAAATTCATCATCAACGATTTATTATTCGCTGAAGCGAATTGCAAAAAGATGATGAGAAGTGGCGCTTCTTCTGCACAGGGCCATGTTTCAAGTGGCTCTGCATCAGCCTTGCTGGCAAAGGTTTATTTGTACATGCAGGATTATCCAAATGCCTTATTGTACGCCAATAAGGTGATAAACAGTGGAGAATTCAAGCTGTACGGTGCTGATGTGAATGGCAAAACGTTCAACGATCTTTTCCATACTTCAGATAACAATAACGAAGAATCGGTGATCGCACTGCAATGGGCGGCAAATGGTGGTTACGGCCGTGCAAATGCAATGCAGGCATCCTTTGCTTACAACTCTCAGATCACCACGACTGGTGACGGCTGGGGTGTGCTTGGTCCAACATTCGATCTTCAGGACATGTATGAAGCAGGTGACCTGCGCCGAAAAGCAACAATCATGTTGCCAGGTGATCACTATGATGACATCAACAAGTCTGGTGGAGGCTACACCCTTCCTGCAGATGCAAACTCACAAGGTACACATGCACAGGTGAAGAAGTATGTCGTGGGCTCACCAGCAGACAATGGCGGTATTGGTTCTTCACAGTCTACCGGAAACAACACCTATTTGATGCGTTATTCAGACGTATACCTGATCAAGGCAGAAGCAATTGTTGGTGCGGCACAAACCAGTTCCAACCCGGAAGCCCTTGCAGCGCTAAACAAAGTAAGAAACCGTGCAGGTCTTGGAAATCTCACCTCCATCAGAAGGTTCTATCAGGTTCCAAATGCAGCATACAACACCACTACTAATCCGAATGCACCAAGAACCCTGACTAAGGACGATATCTTGGATGAAAGAAGAAGAGAGTTTGCGATTGAAATGGATTTCTGGTTCGATCTAACACGTATCGATGGTTTTAATGCTTCAAGCCATCCAAGAGCCATCACGCTGATCAAGCAGCAAGACCGGGGAACATCAGATAGCAGCACACCACCGGTTAGATACGGTAATGAGTACCGCACACCAACTGATGCAAACTTCCTGTTCCCGTATCCATCTACGGAAACTGCTGCAAACCCATTGTTGCTACAAGCACCAGTTCCTTATAACTTTAAATAAGCATAACATGAACGCGATATTAAAATATACCAAAATGGCTGCAGGACTTTCCTTCGCAGCCCTACTTTGCCTTTCTTCCTGCAAAAAGGATGATAATGACGGCGGTGGGAACGGTACCCCTTCCATTTCCAGGGTGCGGACCGTGAGTAAAACAACGACAGATACGCTTGAGCGCCCATTTAATCTGGATTCTACAATCACGGTGTTTCAAACCAATGTCGCAGCTTTTGACTCGACAACCACGCTGGGTAAATTAAACACCCAGTATGCCATCATTGGAGAGCATCTTTCAAAAACCACACAGGTGCTTGTAAATGGTACATCCGTGTACTTTAATCCGGCGTTACTTACGGATAAGAGCATCATCTTCACCCTTCCTGCAACCGCGCCATGGGGTGCTGATAAAGAGAACAAAATCCGTGTGGTTACCACTTCCGGTACTGCCGAAACCGAGTTTGTTGTACAACAACCGCCAGCAAACATCACCAGCTTAAATCCTGTGGCTGCTGGCGCAGGCGAGATCATCACCATCGGCGGTTCCATCTTCGATGGAGTAACCTCCGTACGCTTTGATGATAAAGAAGCGCAGATTGTTTCTTCCAGTCCTACAGAGATAAAAGTGAGAGTACCCGAGGGCGTTGTTCAAGCATACATCTTTGTAACCACACCAGGTGGAACATCGAGATCAATCACTTCTTTTGGTTTCAAAAGGCTGATCTTCGATGATGCACTATCCGCAGGATTCGACACTTGGGGCGGATGGGGCGGTACCCAGAATGTGAACAATGCAACGCCGGTAAAAAGAGGCAGCAACTCTATCCGCATCGACTATGTTGGCGGATATGGGTCACCACTGCAACTCGGTTACTCCGGTGCTGAACTTAGGTTTGCAGACTACAAATCGGTTAAAATTTCAATCTACGGTGGTGCCGGCACGGAAGGTAAGTTGATTAAACTTGTGTTTAACGGTGCCGACGGTAAAGAGCTTGTGCTCCATGAAGGTGTATGGACAGACTACACCATACCATTATCTGAGATCACCAAGGCGACAACACTTACCGAAATCTGGATTCAGGAATTCAGCGGCAACACACCATCTGTTGTTTACATCGACGACTTTGGTTTAATTTAATACAATCTGTAAATTAGTTAACCTGGCTTCTATCACGAAGCCAGGTTTTTTTTCGACAATTGAACATTATGAAGATACTTTTGAGAAACACCATCAGGCACGTCATGATCGGAGCGCTGAGCATTGCAAGCTGTTTAGCAGCCCAGGCACAAAAGGTAAGTCCCGTTTCCAAGCATGGGCAGCTGAAAGTACAGGACGGCGTTATGGTCAATGCTAAAAATGAAGCGCCACAGCTTCGTGGAATCAGCCTGTCCTGGAGTGTCTGGGGTGGACGGAAATATTACAACCCTGAAGTAGTAAACTGGCTGGCAGATGATTTTAAGATCAGCCTGTTAAGGGTATCCATGGCTGTAGAACCCGACAGCGGTTACCTTAAAGACCCTGTTGGTCAGGAGAAGATGGTCACGAAGGTTATAGATGCAGGCATCAAGAAAGGATTGTACGTGCTTATTGACTGGCACGATCATCATGCAGATAAAAACCTGGAGCAGTCAAAAGCCTTTTTCAGCAAAATGGCTAAACGTTACGCCGGCGTACCCAACGTCATTTATGAAGTGTGGAACGAGCCTGAAAAGGAATCCTGGTCAACAATAAAGAATTATGCCGTTGAGGTAATTCGTGCGATTCGTAAGCATGATCCGAAGAACATCATCGTTGTTGGAAGCCCTTTCTGGGATCAACATGTAGATGTGGCGGCAAAAGATCCAATCCTGGATCAGCAGAACATCGTCTATTCCTTCCATTTCTACGCTTCGGATCCCAATCACCAGGCGGGTTTAATGGCCAGGGCAGATGAAGCCGTCCGCCTCAAGCTCCCGCTTTTCGTAACAGAATGGGGCGTAGGTGAAGCCAATGGCGATGGCGTGTTTGATGAAGAGAAGAATGCAAGGTGGATGCAATGGATGGAACAGCACAAATTAAGCTGGGCGAACTGGAACATCACCGATAAAAAAGAAACCACTGCGATTCTGATGCCCGGGGCAAATGCAAATGGGAAGTGGACAACAGCAGAACTCACACCGGCAGGGCAGTATATCAGAGCAGAACTTAGAAAACGAAATGCACCTTAACAAAGAGGTGCATACACATTAGCTTTTTAGATGAACACTCTTGTGCCAGAGAAACTCTCGCGGAACTCCTTAGGTGTACAGTTTTTCTTCTTCTTGAAGAATCTATTGAAGTTGGATATGTTATTGAACCCGCAGTTATAGGAAATCTCCGCCACAGAGTGCGTGGTTTCAATCAACATCCTGGTGGCATGTCCCAGACGGATCTCATTTAAACTATCGATAAAGGTATTCCCGGTACGCTTTTTTATAAAGCGGCTGAAGGATACCTCTGTCATATTAACCAGCTTCGCAAGATCTTTAAGGGCAATGGGCTTATGAAAGTTTGCGTTCATAAACTCATAAGCCTTATCAATCCGCCTGCTGTTGTAGTTTAGGACTTGTGAATTATTAAACGTAACATCAGAAAGCACACGCATGGATTTCGAAGTGCTCAGTTCATGCAGAATGCTCATGAGCTCTAAGACAGAATCAAAACCCTGCATCTGGTTTATGGCCAGCAGCCGTGGTGCTACGGACTCTGCCGTCGCCTTTGGGAAGAGAATGCCGCGTACAGAGCGTTCAAACATCCGCCTGATGAAACTCAGCTGGTTTCGTTTTAGCAGCTTTTCATCAAAAAGGTCCTTGTGCCATTGGATCGTAACCTCCGTAATGTTCTCGCTGGTGCAATTGTGACTCAACCAAACGTGCGAAAGATTAGGTCCAACGAGTACCAATTCCAGGTCGTCGATTTCTTCAATGTTATCACCTACAATACGCTTGGCGCCTTTCGCATTAACGATCAAGTTCAGTTCGAACTCCTCATGAAAATGTAATGGGAAATTAAATTCGCTTTTAACCCGCGAAAAGATCGTAAAACAATCATTTTGCGTCAGCGGCGTGATTTCTTTGATGATGTTGTTCATACAGTTTGGTTAGAAACAAGCTCTTTCATGATAAAAGAACAGGATACAAATAAATGAAAAAATCCAGGCTAAAGAAACATCCGGCCGATCTTAAATGTAAAAAAGTTAAAATTATCGATGTGAATTGGTTAAAATAGTATTATCCTAGTGGCAATTCTGATCTCTAATTTAGACCCTCGATGTTTCGTCGAACATTAAACCAAGTATGAACCTACAACTAATTGATGTTATAATCCTGTTGCTGTACTTGGCAACCATGATATTCATTGGCTTCTGGTACCGCAAGAAAGCCAAAACCGACAAGGAAAGTTACCTGCTCGGTTCAAAGTCGCTCCCCTGGTACAAACTGGGTTTAAGTGATGCATCCGATATGTTCGACATCAGCGGAACCATGTGGATGGTGGCCCTGTGTTTTGTCTACGGGCTTAAAAGCATTTGGATTCCCTGGCTCTGGCCAGTGTTCAACCAGGTCTTCATGATGATGTTCCTGAGTAAATGGCTGCGCAGGAGCAATGCCAATACGGGGGCAGAATGGCTTCAAACGCGTTTTGGCCTTACTGGAAAGGGCGTAACAGCATCCCACATTGTCGTTATTGCCTTCGCATTGTTAAGCTGCTTCGGATTTCTAGCGTACGGCTTCATTGGCCTGGGTAAGTTCATGGAAATCTTCATCCCCTGGGATTTGGTGAAAGCCTACGTTCCATTTGAGGTCGCACCGAAATATGTGCCGCATGTGTATGGAATCACCTTCACGCTGTTCGCCATGTTTTACTCAATTTTAGGCGGTCTGCACAGTATTGTACTTGGCGACATGATCAAATATGCAATCATGACTGTCGCCTGCCTCTCCATCGCGGTCATAGCCATGTCGCACCTCAACGGCCAGACGTTAAATGTGCCAGAAGGCTGGGATCATCCGTTCTTTGGATGGAAGCTTGACTTAGATTGGTCTGGCATTGTTGCAGATGCAAACCGGAAGATCGCAGAGGACGGCTTCAGCCTTTTTAGCCTGTTTTTTGGCATGATGCTTTTGAAAGGTGTGTTTGCATCACTGGCAGGACCTGCACCCAATTACGACATGCAAAAGATCCTGAGCACAAGAAGTCCGAAAGACGCCAGCAAAATGACAGGATTTGTGAGCATCATTCTATTGCCAATCCGCTATTCCATGGTCATCGGTTTAACAGTCCTCGCGCTACTGTACTACGATCGACTAAATCTAAAAGGGCCAGTCGGGATGACCGATTTCGAGATGATCCTTCCTGCGGCCATCAACACGTTTTTACCTACCGGCGTACTCGGCCTCGTGCTTACCGGTTTACTGGGCGCCTTCATGGGCACCTTCAGTGGTACATTGAATGCCGCGCAAGCCTACATTGTAAACGACATTTACCTGAAATACTACAATTCAAATGCAAGTACCCGGAAGATCATTTCTATGAACTACATCGTGGGGGTAGGGGTTGTCATCATCGGTATTGGCCTTGGCTTAATGGCGACCAATGTTAACGATATTCTCCAATGGATCGTTGGGGGCCTTTATGGCGGCTATGTCGCGGCAAACTGTTTAAAATGGTACTGGTGGCGCTTTAATGCAAATGGATTTTTCTGGGGCATGGCCGTTGGTATCGTTGCCGCATTGCTGATGCCGTACTTCACTACCGGACTGCCCTTATACTGGTGGCCGCTGTTATTTGCGCTGTCGCTTGCCGGCAGTATCATAGGTACTTATGCTACCGAACCAACAGACATCAACGTACTGAAGTCGTTCTACAAGACGGTGCGCCCCTGGGGATTTTGGAAGCCCATCCACGAAGTCGTTGTTGCTGAAGATCCTGCTTTTCAAGCCAACAAACGCTTCAAGCTCGACATGTTTAATGTTGTGCTCGGTATCATCGCCCAACTCTGCCTAACCATACTGCCCATGTACTTCATTCTGAACATGCAAACGCCACTATGGATTACACTGGCTATTCTGGCCGTATTAATTACCATCCTAAAAAGGACCTGGTGGAACAAATTAGAAGATTAAGATTATCCCAATAGTAAAACATGACATACTTCAAAAAAAGACAACAAGAACTCAACAGGGCACACGAGGCCTTGCTCAAGATGTCTAATACAGAACTTCCAAGTGCCAATGGCATTTACAGTCGTTACCAAAATCCGGTGCTTACCGGCGAACATGCACCACTAACCTGGCGGTATGATTTCAACCCGGATACAAACCCTTACCTACTGGAGCGCTTCGGCATCAACGCCGCCTTTAATGCCGGTGCTATGAAGTTCAACGGCAAGTACATATTGGCCGTGCGTGTAGAAGGGCTTGATAGAAAATCTTTCTTTGCCATTGCAGAAAGCGATAACGGTATCGACAATTTCCGGTTTTGGGAGGAGCCAATGGTCATTCCCGAGACGGAAGAGCTGGATACGAACGTGTACGACATGCGCTTAACCGCACATGAAGATGGCTGGATTTATGGATTGTTCTGCGCGGAACGTAAAGATCCTGCAGCGCCGGCATTTGACCAGACGATGGCTGTTGCGCAATGCGGCATCGTTCGAACGAAAGATCTGATCAACTGGGATCGCCTTGCGGATTTGAAAACACCTTCTCCACAGCAGCGCAACGTTGTCTTGCATCCTGAGTTTGTCGACGGTAAATACGCTTTTTATACACGTCCGCAAGATGGGTTTATTGAATCCGGAACTGGGGGTGGCATTGGATTCGGCTTGAGCGATAGCATAGAAAATGCAGTGATAGCAAAGGAGCACATCGTTCAAAATAAATTGTATCATACCGTGTACGAGGCTAAAAATGGGCTGGGGCCGGAACCATTGAAGACGCCACATGGCTGGCTGCACCTTGCACATGGGGTACGTAACACCGCAGCAGGGCTCCGTTATGTATTGTACATGTTCATGACCGACCTCAACGATCTTACTAAAGTCATCTACAAGCCCGGGGGCTACCTTCTGGCACCCGTAGGGGAGGAACGGATTGGGGATGTGTCCAATGTCGTGTTCAGCAATGGCTGGATCAGAGACGAGGATGATCAGGTGTTTATCTATTATGCTTCATCGGATACCCGCATGCATGTCGCGACAACCACCATTCCAAAGTTGCTGGATTATGTTATGAATACGCCTGAAGATGGTCTGCGCTCCGCAACCGCTGTGCAGTCTATCCTGAAAATTGTAAACAACAACAAAAAAGCGCTCCAAGATATCGCATAAGATGAACAGCAGTCAGACCACCCAGTTAGCGGAATACAAAGCAGCCATGGTAGCTGAACTAAAGCATATTCTGGATTATTGGAGGCGCCATACGGTAGATGAAGAAAATGGCGGGTTCTACGGCAAGATCTCCAATACCAACGCGGTTGAAAAAACCGCAGCGAAAGGCGCCGTACTGAATGCCAGAATACTCTGGTCTTTCGCTGCAGCATATAACCTGAAGGCGGAAAATTCCCTGAACCTTGCAGACCGCGCATATCAGTACATACTGGATCATTTTCTGGATCATACCTATGGCGGTGTATATTGGACCGTGGACCATAAAGGTTCTCCGCTGGATACCAAAAAGCAGGTCTATGCAGTCGCGTTTACCATCTATGCACTTTCCGAGTACTACCTGGCCAGTGGCCGTGAAGAAAGCCTGCAGCATGCCATAGCATTATACCATGATCTTGTGAAATACAGTTATGATCAGCAGCATGGGGGTTATCTGGAAGCTTTCGATCGGGAGTGGAAAGATCTGGACGATCTGCGACTCAGCGATAAAGATGCAAATGAAAAAAAGACCATGAATACGCATCTGCATGTGTTGGAGGCTTTTACCAACCTTTACCGGGCCTGGCCTGATGCAGATTTACGTGTTAAGATCCAGGGCCTGTTGAATGATTTTCAACAACATATCATTGATAAGGAGCGCTCCAGCATGATCCTGTTTTTTGATGAGTATTGGAATGGCAGGTCAGACATCATCTCCTACGGACATGATATTGAGGCCTCCTGGCTGTTGTTGGAAGCCGCTGAAGTGCTAGCAGATGAGCCGCAGATTGCCGCGCTACGGAAAGTAGCTGTTAAAATGGCTTACGCCTGCCTGAAGGGGATTGATGCTGATGGAAGTTTATGGTATGAGCAGGATCCTGCAAAAGGGCACACAATCAAAGAAAAACATTGGTGGGTGCAGGCGGAGGCGATGGTCGGATTCTTTAACGCCTGGCAAATCAGCGGCGATCAAAGCTATCTTGAGGTGTCTTATAAGAACTGGCAGTTTGTTCAGGACTTTATGCTCGACAAAGAAAATGGTGAGTGGTTTTGGGGTCTAAAAAACGATGGGCATTTGATGGCCGATGAAGATAAGGTAGGCCTATGGAAATGTCCCTATCACAACAGTAGGGCTTGCATGGAGCTCATGAAGAGAATTAAACAATAGCTGATAAACAAATAAGTCCCGGTAGTTAGCCGGGACTTAGTCGTTTATTACATCTGGTACTTATCGCGTGGGGCTCTTCAGGCCTGCCGCAATTGCTTCTACAATCGCCGGGTTGATGTCGTCATCATCCACCACTTCCCAGCTTCCATCTTTTTGGACCATTACAAAAGAATCTTTTTCAGGAAAAATAATTCGAAAACCCTGTTCGCCATTATAGTCTTCCGGCTCAGCAGTTAGTTCGATCTCGTTTTCGGTAATTGGGTCTTTATACGTAAATCTCATAGCACAAAAAATTATGTTATCTATTTAAAAAACAACGTCCTTAAACTGAAGTTTTAAAAAATAAAATATAGGATTTCAGCGCTGAATATTACTTTTGGCCCTATATGAAAATCAAATTATACGCCCTTTTACTTATCGCTTGTTTCTACGCCTGCAAAGAGGCACCTAAGGAACAAAGTTATGTGCCCCGATCCTTACCTGAACAGGAGGATTTCAACCATTATCCCAAAAGCCCGGAAGATGTCTTTAAAGTTATTCTCGCCAGTCCATCCGAACAGAATGGAAAAGATGCCAAAGAGACTTTTCAGGTTAAGTATAAAGACACCCTCATCAGAATTCAACCTGATGAAAAAGATAAAACCTTCCTTAAAGACCGCTTCAGCCTTGCTGAAGTTGTAAATACGCAGAAAACCTGTGTATTGGTACAACTGGAAGGAAGCCTTAAAACAGAGGCGCCATTTTTCCTGATTACAGCTAACAACGGAAAAGTTGAAGTGGTTAGTTTATACCGTGCCTCCAATGGGGCAAATGATGAAACCTTCACAAAAGGAATGATCCGCGTTGGAAAGTCTGGGTACCTAATCAATAATGACGTTTTCGTCACCACCGTAAATGCAAAGGTGTACCCGATAAAGCGTCAGAATGAAAATGAACGTATCCAGGGTAAGTTCTTTATGCAATCTAAAGACAAGACAACATTGGTGTTTCTAACCGATGGTGCTTTTTATCAGGTGCATTATCCAACAGGTAGTGTGTACACGGCTACAATCCCGAAAAAGGCGCCGAAGGATATGGCCGGTATCTACAAATGGATTCAGAATAATTATACCTGGAAGAAAAATGGCAAGGGAATTGAGTTCCTGCAGTATGTAGACGATAACGCAATCGTCGACATCAGCGAATTCAAGTAAAAGCCATGGCTCAAAATCCTTATCAAAGCGGCATTCCGCACAAGCCTGGTACAGGCTGGATAAAATCTGTTTCCTATTTAATGGATGAGCAGTTCAGATTGACAGGCACCAGGTTCCGTTTTGGTATAGATCCAATCATTAATCTATTTCCCGTTTTAGGTGATTTTACGGGATTTCTGATCTCCGCCGGAATGCTGCTGGCCGTAGCCCGTAATGGCGCCAGCAGCAAGTTGGTTGCATTGATGTCCATCAACATCCTCGTGGATTCCATCATCGGCCCGATTCCGGTAATCGGTAACATATTCGACTTCTACTTTAAATCCAATACACGCAATCTGAAGCTGATGCAAGAGTACTTCGTACAGGGAAAACATCAGGGTAGCGGAAAAAACACGATTATCATTGCTTTGATCATACTCGTGCTCATCCTGGGATTACTTATTTATGGCTTGATTGAACTAAGTGCCTGGATATTAAGTTGGTTTTAAAAGAAGTTTAGCCAAACGCCTTGTGCCACCCTACAGCCTTTCATTTAAAAAGGGGAGCGCAATTGTCATTGTTTCTTTTCCGAATGCGCAAAGTCTTGTATCCTTCTGATGGTTTGTTCGGTTGCTAGATACTCGTCGTAATAGGTAAGCACCGCTTGTTTCATCAACTGCAGTGTCTCCTCCTTCATGTTTAAGGCCAATTCAATTGCCTGGTCAAGGGTGTCATAGCTGCTGTACGCAATGCAATTTTCGAGGTGTTTCAGCGCTGGATAAAACAGGTCGTTATATTGAAGGATTGGGATTGTACCTACTGCCATAGCCTCAAAAGCGTTATGCGAGAGTGGCATGGCACCGCCCGGTAGACAAAGATAGAAGTCTCCGCTGCTTAATATACGCAACCAGTCTTTTTCTGGAGTTTTGACTTCTATGACCAGAAAATTATTAGCGGTAGATTTGGTTTCCAAAAGATTGTAAAGGTGTTCTTTTGTGGGAGAATATAAAATGCGTGTATCTGTTGAATGATTATTTCTAATGTGGTCTAATACTTCAACACGTGTGATTGTACCTTTGAAATCTTCCTTCAAGATTGGTCTTGAATAAGCTGAACGCTCAAAATTTCCAGCAAAAATTATGCGAACGGTGCGGTCCGCTTCCCTAAATACCTTGAAATTAGTGTTTTCATCGATGTTTTGGTAAAATCTCGGATGGAGGGTGTATGGTAGATAGTAGGCGGCTATTTTTTCAGTGAAAAGTGAATAACCATAAAGAAGTTTGATGGTTTTCTTCTTTTTTCCCGTCCCATACAATTCAATAGATCCGGGTTTTGCAGTGCTGTTTCTCACCATCCTATAATCTTGCGCTAAAAGCATTCGCTTATAGGGCATCAACGAATAGAAGTACTGATAATCAAGTTTAACTACTACTTTGAAACCACTAAATTTTAGAATCTGGCAGATGATGAAGGAGTAGCGGCCCCAGTCTTTGTCAAGTAAGAACCAGCCTAGATTAACTTCGGCCACTGCATGATCCGCATGCTGCCTGGGATTTCTTTGTGTATGACGATAGTATTTCAAAGGTTGCGTAAGCCTCCTGGAAATCTTAACCAGTCGTTTCTTTAATTTCATGTGAGCGTTAATTGTTTTGAGAGCGTTTCTTCTTAAAGATACCGTTTTCAGATCAAGATTGTTTTGTCACACCACAATTATTGCTGATCTACTGCTTCAAGCTCCAATTTGCGTTTAACATGCACAAGAAATAACTTGGTCATGTTTGGATGGCGTGGGGGATAAGGCGGACACTAAGAATTGTCTTTCTGCTTGTAAATGTCTTCAGTTTTCTTCACCAGATCCCGGATGACGTCATCAAGCTCCGTAGCGGAGCTGGAGAGGTGTTGGATAAGTTCTGCATTCGGGTCATCTGGATTAAGCGAGTATTGCAGCAGGTCTGCGATGCCCATAATTCTGGATAATGGCGCCCTGACCACGTGCGACTGTGTCCAGGCAATATTTTTCAGATGTTCGTTCTGCGCTTCAACATGCTGCAAGTATTTAACCCGGTCGGTCATATCTTGCATGGAGCCAATTATGCGTTTTAGTTGACCTTGCTCATCATATAACATGAAAGAACGATCCAGAATATGCTTGTATCCACCGTCTTCACATCTGAATCGATATTCCAATTCCAGACGCGTGCCTTTATGCTTAATCACCTGCTCTATGGCTGCCGTTACCCAGGGTAAATCATTAGGATGCACGTGATTTCCCCACCAACTGGTGTCATGGGTCGTTTCTTTAAAGCCAAAAACCGTTTTCGCAACATCATTCCATACCACTATACCTGTAAGAACGTCTAAGTCCCAAATCGCATCACTGGTTGCCTTTGATACAATATTGAAGCGATCAATGTTTTTCTCCATCTGCTGCGCGATCGCCATGCGACTTGTCACGTCTCTGGAATTTGCAACAATACCGCGCACAGCGGGATCATCCGTCATATTCGTAATGATGGTTTCGAGCCACACGTATGTGCCTTGCCCATTTATAAAGCGATAAGGTGCAATGCTGTGCGTTGTTTTAACATTCAAAGTGAAGAAGTCGTTCATTACCCGCGCCCGGTCTTCGGCATGAACAAAGTCGAACCCAAATTTACCGACAATTCTATCTTCAGGCATTTCCAGGATTCTTGTTGTCGTCAGATTAACATAAGTGAAATAACCATCAGGCGTCAGGATGGTTTGTAAGTCGGAACCATCCTGAACCAGGGCCCTGAACTTCTTTTCACTGGCTTGTAAATCCTGTCGTGCTTTTGTCCTCTCTGTTACATCAACAGCAAGGACCAGCATACAAGGCCTACCTTCAAACATGATAGAATTGCCCTCTACCTGCACATTGATCAGGGCTCCGGATTTTGTGATGTGCCTGCCAGCCGTCTTTGGAAAGGAGCCACTGCTTACCGCAATCTTCACCACCTCTTCCAGAATCGGGACTTCCTCAGGAGGCTTAAGATCTCTGATGCTCATTTTTAAGAACTCTTCTTTGCTGTACCCATAGTGTTGTATTGCCGCTCGATTGATATCTATAATAATGAAGGTTTTGAGGTCATACACCCATTGCGGTAGTGGACTTAAATCAAAAAGATCCTCATACTGCTTTTTGGCCTCCTTAAGTTTTTCATCAGAAACTTTTCGGTCATTAACGTCTTTGAAGTAGACGGAAAGTCCACGTTCTGAAGGGAATATGGAAATCTCCATCCACTTGTCTAAGGGCGTATAAAATAGTTCTATATGTGTGGAGACTTTTTCTTTTAAGACTTTCTGGTAAACGGTATAGAGCGCTTCATGTTCCTCGATAGGATACGCTTTCCACAAATTCATCCCAATGATGGATTCACGGGAACGCTGCAAAATCCGTTCAGCCTCTTTGTTCCAGTAGGTGACCGTCCAGTCGCGGTCAACAGCGTAAAAGCCATCGGTGATACTTTCCAGAATTCTGGATGAAACGTGTTGACTTGCATCAGGCTGTAAATTGACCACCAAAAACATGATATCCCCCTGTGCATCACAAACCGGATAAATGATAACGTGCCAAACTGAACTTTCCAATCTTCCAGCATCAGAATATGATTTGGTGTAACGATGAACATCGATTTGCTGGGCACGCTTATGATCCAGTGAATGTTGAAATGCCGATCGAATTTCGCCATTGTCCAGGCAATGCGCAGAGCCAGTGATGCTGCAAAACAGGTCAAAGACGGACCCTTCCAGCAGTTGGTCTGAAGGTAAATTGGCAAGAAGCAGCGCCGCAGGGTTTAGCCATGTTACTGAAAAATTCGGCGCATCAATGGCCACTACAATATTGGGCTGTGGAGTGGCCTCAAGCAGGGTCTGATGTTCCTTAGATAGCATACAAGTTTTTAGCCTACAGTTATCGGACCAAAATAGGTACTTTCCGATTGGCAACTACGGTCGGCAGCAACAAATGCTGCGTAAATGTGGATTGTTTTGCCAGTAAGTTCGGGCGGTAGGCTAAGTAGTTGTTCCCCAGCGTCTCTAAAGGCGCCATGCAGCACATATATTGCCGTTGCATCTTCTGGATGGTAGGCAAGTGCCATAAGCTGATCTTTCCCGTCCGTACCGGCAAGATAACCCGACGACCAGTTGAAACGAAGCCCCAGGCCGGCCGTGGTGCTGACGGTTAAGTCCGGCGCAAGAAGCAGGTCACCGGCACTGATCTTCACCAGTTCTGGACGGACTTGTCCATGTTCCATCGCGTGCTTAAGCGTATGAGATTTAGCGGCATTGAAGCCGTATGCAGTTTTCGAATAGCCGTGGAAGCCAATCCGGAGTAGCGGAAGGAGTGGTTTAAGCCAGGCGTGCGCAGCCGAAAACTTTTCCTGATTGGCGAGTTCAGCACCGCCAGCTACGCTTGTACGTGCATTTCCCTTACCTTTCATGTAAGGAATACCATTCCAGCTCGAACCTACTACTGGACCTATCTTACCGGAGAAGGCACCGGTTACGCCATCTTTATATCTTGCCATTTGGAGCATTAATTTTCCTTTAAAATACAAAAATTTCACATTATTTCAGCTTAGGTGAGAAAAATTAACTGCTACCATATAGCAGGGGTGGTACAAGGATAGTTGTAGCGCTGACCAAACACACAGATAGCACACTCAAATTGTGCGTTTCGTGTGCGCTTGGTCTGGGTTTGGTCTGGGTTTGCTGTGCGTTTGATACCTCGGCAGCCCGCAGCTGAAGCATCAATGCAAGCGTGAGGATCGCTAAAATGGAACGGCAATTGTTTATGTAATTTATAAGGAACAATGGTTTTCATGGCCGACGAAAATTTATATATTTGCCCTTTGTAGCACCAAGTAGAGATCGCTTCATCAACCAGAGAAAATTTTAAATAGATGAAAAAAACATTAGGATTAGGCATTACAGTCTTAGGATTATTGATAATCGCAGGTGGATTTATTTTCACGGCTTCAAATCACCGCAGCATATTTGATTCGGCAAGTAGCCTGAATGCAGCCGCTGGCTTAGTTTATGGAGGCTTTATCGTTTTTGGTATTGGCCTTATTCTTTTTGCTACCACAATTGAGTTTGCAGGAACAAAAGCAAGAAGATCAAGATAATCTTATCGGATAAAATGAACTGAAAGCCATTGAATGAAGATTTAATGGCTTTTTTATTATCAGCAAATTGGAAGCAAAGAAACCCATCATACTGGACAAGAAAGCGGCGTTGATGAAGGCAGAACACTATTGTGCCTATCAGGAGCGTGCGCAACAGGAAATCCGAAATAAACTTTATGAATGGGGTTTACACTCGGCAGATGTCGAAAATATTATTTCTGAGCTCATCACAACCAACTTCCTGAATGAAGAGCGCTTTGCGATGGCCTACGTGTCTGGCAAGTTCAATATTAAAAAGTGGGGTAAGATTAAGATCAAGCAGGGCCTGAAGCTGCGGAAGGTTCCAGATCGGATGATTGCCAAAGCGCTGAACAGCATTGATTACGACGATTATCTAAAGGTGATACAGGATGCAGCGGAGAAAAAATTAAGAACAATCACCGAAAAGGAACCTTATAAAAGGAAGCATAAGCTTGTGACTTACCTGATGGGGAAGGGCTTTGAAAGTGATGTGATTTTATCTGTCCTGAAAGACAATAACTTACAATAAACTTCCAATTTATTTTAGAAAAAACTTGTCAGCAAAGGTTTTGTCACTATATTTGCAATCCCAAACGGAACGAAGCACAACAAGTTGCGGCGCCTGAATTGGAAAAAACATCGGAGATGTTTTAAATAATGCGAAAGTAGCTCAGTTGGTAGAGCACGACCTTGCCAAGGTCGGGGTCGCGAGTTCGAATCTCGTCTTTCGCTCTAAATGTCTTCCTACCAGGAGGCATTTATTTAGAAGGTTA
>Ga0265798_10000105_pt1 | contig 163747 bp, 139 predicted proteins | sample P3T30metagenome_FD_192430 | JGI IMG/M metagenome (GOLD analysis project Ga0265798, IMG submission 192430) | Plant litter microbial communities from East Loma Ridge, Irvine, California - P3 T30 | ecosystem: Environmental > Terrestrial > Plant litter > Unclassified | place: USA: California...
AGCCGAGCACCTTCCGCATCCACGCGGTGCCGACCGAGGAAAAGCTGAACCAGCTGCGCACCTTCCTGAAGCAGGCCGGCCTGAACCTGGGCGGCGGCACCACGCCGGCGGCGCGCGACTACGCCGAGCTGATGCAGCGCATCAAGGAGCGCCCGGACGCGGCCCTGCTGCAGACCATGCTGCTGCGTTCGATGCAGCAGGCGGTCTACAGCCCGGACAACGTCGGCCACTTCGGCCTGGCGTACGAACACTATGCCCACTTCACCAGCCCGATCCGCCGCTATCCGGACCTGCTGACCCACCGCGCCATCAAGGCGGTCCTGCAGGGCAGGAAGTACGAGCCGACCGGCATCGATCTGTCCAAGCTGAACACGACGGTGTCGAACGCCACCCGCAAGCAGGCGGCCAAGGACAAGGCCGAAGGCAGGCAGAAGAACCCGAAGGACCTGACGATCTGGGACGCGCTGGGCGTGCACTGCTCGGCCAACGAGCGGCGCGCCGACGAAGCCTCGCGCGACGTCGAGAACTGGCTCAAGTGCTTCTACATGAAGGACAAGCTGGGCGAGGAATTCACCGGCGTGATCTCCGGCGTGACGCCGTTCGGCATCTTCGTGCAGCTGGATGAATTGTTCGTCGAAGGCCTGGTGCACATCAGCGGCCTGGGCACCGGCGACTACTTCCAGTACGACGAAGCGCGCCACGAATTGCGCAGCGACCGCACCGGCAAGGCCTTCAAGCTGACCGACCGCGTCACCGTGCAGGTGGCGCGCGTCGACCTCGAGTCGCGCAAGATCGACCTGGTGCTGGCCCAGCCGGCAGCGGAAAGCGCGGCGGTGCCGGCGCCACTGGAGCGTGCCCGCGCGGTCGCCCAGGAAGCGCGCGAACCGAAGCCGTCGCGCCGCCGCCGCAACAAGAACAAGGGCAAGCGCCAGGACCAGGAACAGGGCCGCGAGCAGGACCTGACCTGGCCGCTGGCGGTCGATGCCGACGAGTCGCCTGACGCCGAACCGGCTGCAGAGGCCAGCGCCGGCGCCGGTGACGAAAGCGAAGACGATGTCGTCTTCGTGGCGCCGACCTCGCGCAAGCGCCGCAGGAAAAACAAGAACAAGAACCGGAACAAGGACAAGGGCGAGCAGGTGGTCCAGGCCCAGGCGCCGGCGGTTTCTGAAGCGGCGCCGGCTGCGGCGCCGGCCGAGCCGGTGGTCGCACCTGCGCCGGCACCTGCGCCGGCAGAGGCAGCTCCGGCGAAGAAGCGCGCCGGCAAGCGTGCGCCGAAGGCAGTCGAGGCGCAAACCGCTGCCGAACCGGCAACGCAAGCCGCGGTCGAACCGGCAGCACTGGCAGCATCCCCAGCACCGGCAGCATCGTTGCAGGCGCCAGCCGCGCCGGCGGCGCAAGTAGCGGCGGCAGTGCCAGCGGCGGCCGAGCCGGCGCCGGTCGTGGCGCCAGCCGCCAAGAAGGCATCGCGTCGCGCCAAAGCGGCGACGCCCGCCACTGAAGCAGCACCGGTGGCTGAAACGGCGGCGCCAGCTGTCGAGCCGGCTGCACCGGTTGCGAAAAAAGCGTCGCGCCGTACCAAAGCGGCAGCGCCTGCTGCGGAAGCGGTCGAATCCGTGGTTGAAGCCGCAGCGCCAGCTGTCGAACCGGCAGCACCGGCAGCACCGGCCGCCAGGAAAACGTCGCGCCGCGCAAAGACGGCCGAGCCGGCTGTTGCAGCGGCGGAACCGGCTTCTGCAGCGGCAAAACCCGCGGCCGTAGCAGCAAAACCCGCGGCCGTAGCGGCAGAACCCGCTGTCGAGCCGGCCGCACCGGCCGCCAAGAAAGCGTCGCGCCGTACCAAGGCTGCGCAACCCGCCATCGAAGCGGCCGGGCCGGCCGCCGACACGGCAGAACCCGCCGTCGACGCCGTCAAACCCGCGGCCAAGAGGGCAGCGAAAAAAGCCCCCGCCAAACAGGCGGCGGCACAACAAGGCGGCACCCGGGAAGGTGCAGCCGAAGCGGAACCGGCCAAAAAAACGGCCAAGACCGCGTCCAAAACCAGCAGGAAGAAGAACGTAACGAATGAAAAATAAAATGATTTTTGGCTTCCACGCGGTGACCTCGCGCCTTCGGCACGAGGCGGCATCGGTGGAAGAGATCTTTGTCGACGCGGAACGCCAGGACCGCCGCATGCAGGACATGATCGCCAACGCCAAGGCGGCCGGCGTGCGTGTCATGCCGGTGGAATCGGGCCGCCTCGACAAGATCGTCGGCACCCGCCGCCACCAGGGCGTGATCGCCTTCGCCAGCCAGCTGTCGCTGGCGCGCAACCTGGATGAGTTGCTGGATGCGGTGGAAGGCCCGCCGCTGCTGCTGATCCTGGACGGCATCACCGATCCGCACAACCTGGGCGCCTGCCTGCGCGTGGCCGACGGCGTCGGCGCGCACGCGGTCATCGCCCCGAAGGACCGGTCGGTCGGCCTGAACGCCACCGCCGCCAAGGTCGCCAGTGGCGCCGCCGAAACCGTGCCCTACATCACGGTGACGAACCTGGCGCGCACCATGCGCGACCTGAAGGACCGCGGCATCTGGCTGATCGGCACGTCGGACGATGCAGACAAGGGCCTGTACGAAGGCGACTTCACCGGCCCGACTGCGCTGGTGATGGGCTCGGAAGGCGAGGGCATGCGCCGCCTGACGCGCGAAACCTGCGACGTGCTGGTCAACATCCCGATGTTCGGCTCGGTCGAGAGCCTGAACGTCTCGGTCGCATCGGGCGTCTGCCTGTACGAAGCGCGCCGCCAGCGCCTGGCGAAAGAGCCGCAGTAAAGGGACCTCGAAAAACCGTAGCGAGCGGCAGCACTGGCGGTCAAGAAGCGCAGCTGTACGAAAGTACAGCGAGCATCGCAGACCGCCAGTGCAACGCGCAGTAGGTTTTCCGAGGGTCCCTAACGCATCACCGCGGCGGCCGGATTCCCGGCCGCCGCTCCCCCCGAATCGATCCCCTCATAAGCATATAACGCAAGGATAGGCTACCATGCTGTCTGTCTTGCCTATGTATTCATCCTATGTTTTCCAAGCTGCGCGAAGATATCCAGAGCATCATTGAACGCGACCCTGCGGCGCGCAACGCCTGGGAGGTGCTCACCTGTTATCCCGGACTGCATGCGGTCGTCATGCACCGCTGGGCGCATGCTTGCTGGCTGGCCAACTTCAAATGGCTGGGCCGTTTCATTTCCTACCTGGCCCGCGTCATCACCGGCATCGAGATTCACCCGGGCGCGACCATTGGCCGGCGCGTGTTCATCGACCATGGCTTCGGCGTGGTCATCGGCGAAACCGCCGTGGTCGGCGACGATTGCACCATCTACCAGGGCGTCACGCTGGGCGGCACCACGCTGGTGGCCGGCACCAAGCGCCACCCCACGCTGGAGCGCGGCGTCATCGTCGGCGCCGGCGCGCAGGTGCTGGGCGCCTTTAGCGTCGGCGAATACGCCAAGGTCGGCTCCAACGCGGTGGTGGTGAAGCCGGTCCCGGCCGGCGCCACCGCGGTCGGCAATCCGGCCCATATCGTGCGCAAGGAAGAGCAGGCGCGCAGCGCCCAGATGTTCGCGGCCTACGGCGTCACTCCGAACGGCGACGATCCGCTGTCCAAGGCGCTGCGCAACCTGATCGCCCACGCCGCCGCCCAGGACGAGCAGATCGAACGCCTGTGCGCCACCATGAAGGCGGCCGGCATCGCCTGCCAGCGGATGGACGAGAGTGATAAACTGGACCAGGCCCAGCTGAACCGACTGGTCGATTAAGGTCGTTCAAACCGGACCGGCATGGCGTCGCTGCGCCTTGCCCTGGCCCTTTTGAAACAACCTCTGACAAGAGAGTAGAGAACCGATGCAAGACGATATCCCGGGCGCATTCGACCCGGCTTCCGACCTGGAAGCCTTCGAAATCCGCGTCCTCGCCGTACTCGCCGAGAAGGAAGCGCTCACGCCGGACAATTATCCGCTGTCGCTGAATGCGATCATGAACGGCTGCAACCAGCTGTCCAGCCGCGATCCGGTGATGCAGTTGTCCGAGGACGTGGTGCACGACACCCTGCAGCGCCTCATGCAGCGCAAACTGGTCAACGGCATGTCGCAGGCCGGCGCCCGCGTCATCAAGTACGAGCACCGCATGCGCATCAAGTGGTCGCTCGAGCAGGACAAGGTCGCCGTGCTGGCCGTGCTGATGCTGCGCGGCCTGCAGACCGCCGGCGAGATCCGTACCCGCAGCGGCCGCCTGCACGACTTCAAGTCGGTGGCCGAGGTGGAGGCCGCGCTGCAGTTCCTGATCGACAAATACCCGCCGCTGGTGGCGCGCCTGGATCGCGCGCCCGGCACCAAGGAGCCGCGCTACGGCCACCTGCTGGGCGGCCCGATCAACCTGGCGCGCGACGATTCCGCCTTCGGCGCCGCGCATGCGCCGTCGGGGCAATCGGCCGCTTCGCGCATCGGCCAGCTGGAGCAGGACGTGGCCGCGCTGCGCGCCGAAGTCGACGAACTCAGGGCGCAATTCGCGGCGTTTCGTCAGCAGTTCGAATAACGGCTGCGCCGCCGGCCCACCGCGTACCGTTCAGGGCGCGGCGGAGGGTGGCGCTTGCCCTGCGGCCTGCGCCTGCGCCACCGGTGCGGCAGCCGCATCGCCGGCCACTTCCGTGTCCGCATCGGCCGGCGCGAACTCCAGTTCGACCAGGGCATCGTTGCCCCAGCTCGCATCGCCGATCGGCAGCCGGAAGCTCGTGCCGCCCGTCGGCAATACCAGGCTGCGTTGGTCCTGGCGCAGCGTTGCCGCACTTATTTTGGCGCCGGCGCGGACGCTCCAGAACTTGTTTTCTGGTTTGACCTCGTTGCCCCAGATCTTGTTATCGCCCTCGAACCAGCCGCACCAGTCGCGCGTCAGCAGCAGCCCGTTGATCGCCGCTACCGCGAAGAACGGCAGTTCTTCCTTGGCGATCGCCACGTTGACCCGGCATTCCAGCCGAATGTCGCCGAGCCGGCGCTGGTTGTCGGCCAGCCCCGGCGTGCGGACATGCGGCTCGACCCGGGCTTCGTGCTTCTTGCGATTGAGGACCAGTTCCGCCTTGGCGTCCCACGCCGCCTGGTTGCGCGGCACCACGAAGCGGGCCGCTTCGTCGAGCGCCAGCGGCAGCGAAAACTCGTCGGCCGCGATCTTCGCCGCGGGCGGCGCACCGTCCAGGGCGCCGCCGTTCATCGATTCGACCCGGAACAGCAGGCGCGGCACGTTCGGGGCCAGCGCATGCTGGTCGTCGAAGGCGTCGAGGCCCGCCACGATGGCGCGGTAGGAACGCATCTGCGGATTGCGCATCGCGTTGACGTGCACCACGCCTTCCTTGTCGCCGGACGGGACGACGTCCTGTTTATCCTGGCCAGGCGCCGCCTGCGCCGCCGCGGCCAGTATCACGCAACCCAGCAGCGAAATCCCATGCAGGCGCTTCATGAGTGAGCGTGTTTCCATGATCAGCCTTCATCGCGCCAACGGCGCAGGCGGATCGCGCCGTACACCATCAGGGCCCCCATCAGCGCGCCGATCCAGGCGTCCATGCCGGCCAGCGTCGCGTACGAACCGGTCACCAGGCTGCCGCCGTCGATGCCGTGCTCGGTCGGACGCAGGCCCGGCGGGATGCCTTCCTTGAAGCTGAACCAGATGCCCGGCACGATGCCCCCCAAGATGCGCGCCGCGATCTCCTGTGCGTAGGGCATGATGGCCAACGGGCTGCCCGAGATCTTGTCCAGTGCGGCGTCGATCCATTTCAGGATCAGCAGCGAGATCACCGGCACGCCGACCGCCCACATGAAGGGCTTGGTGCGCGCCCAGCTCGACACCAGCAGCAGCCAGCCGACGGTCGGCAGCGCCCACACCACGTACACCGGCAGCAGGGCCAGCATGCGCAGCGGCGACAGGTACAGGTCGGGCGAGGCCAGCACGCTGCCGAACATGTTCACGCCCTGCAGGCTGAAGGCGGCGCAGGCGATGAACAGCAGGGCCAGCGAGGCGACGGTGGCCAGCGCCATCGTGATCAGGGGCGCCACCAGCACCGCGGTCGCGACCTTGGACAGCACGGTCATGCCGTCCGATACCGGCAGCGACTTCCAGAACAGGATGCTGCGGTCGCGCCGTTCGTCGTACAGCGCGTTCAGGCAGTAGAAGAACACGGCGAAGATCAGCATGAAGAACAGCGGCGAGGCGGTCATCAGGTACATGCCGGTGGCGAGCTTGGCCACCGTGGCCCGGGTGTCGACCGACAGCGCGGCGCTCAAGCCGCCATGCGTCATGGTCTGGCCGTTGACGGTGATGCGCATCGGTACGCCGTGGGCGGCGATGCCGTAGGCGATGGTGCCGCCGACCAGCAGTACCAGCAGCGCGCCGACGATCAGCGGCGCCCAAAACATCGAACCCTTGTTTTCCCAGAATTCGCGGCGCAGCAGCCATTTCATGGTATTCGAGTTCATGCGTAGCTTCCTTTCATGGTCGCGACGAACAGGTCGGCGACGCTGGGGTTGCGGGTTTCGCCGAGGGCGGCCAGTTGCTGGCGCGAGGTGCCGCCGGGGCCGGCGTCGAACAGCATCACCTGCTTGCCGAATACGGTGCGCTGGTCGAGCGGCTGCAGCGCGTTGGCGGCGCTGATCTTGTCCTGCGCGACCATGACTTCGATGTAGCGCTCGCCGACTTCTTCCATCGACGCCGCCAGCACGATCCTGCCGTCGCGGATGAACATCAGGTCGGTCAGGATGTGCTCGACTTCCTCGACCTGGTGCGTGGTGATGACAATGGTCTTGTGCTCGTCAAAATAGTCTTCCAGCAGGTTCTGGTAGAACTGCTTGCGATAGATGATGTCCAGTCCAAGCGTCGGCTCGTCAAGTACCAGAAGCCTTGCGTCGATGGCCATCACCAGCGCCAGGTGCAGCTGCACGATCATGCCCTTCGACATTTCCTTGACCTTCATCGACGGCGTCAGCCTGGTGCTGGCGATGTAGCGCTCGGCCTTCTCGCGGTTGAAGCGCGGATGCACGCCGGCCACGAAGTCGATCGCGTCGCTCACGCGCAGCCAGCGCGGCAGGATGGCGACGTCGGCGATGAAGCAGACGTCCTGCATCAAATCGTCGCGCTGGGTGCGCGGGTCGAAGCCCAGCACCGACAGCTCGCCCTCGAACGGCACCAGGCCCAGCGCCGCCTTCAGCGTGGTGGTCTTGCCCGAGCCGTTGGGGCCGATCAAGCCGACGATGCGGCCGGCCGGGATCTCGAAGCTGATGCCGTCGACCGCGGTGCGCTTGCCGTAGCGCTTGCTCAAGCCCTTGGCGGAGATCACGCTGCTCATTGCTTGCCTCCATGCTCCTGGCGCAGCAGTTGGTCGGTATCCAGGCCCAGGCGGCGGATGCGCTCGAGCATCGCCGGCCATTCTTCCCGCAGGAAGCGTTCGCGTTCGCTGGCCAGCAGTTTTTCGCTGGCGCCTTCAGTGACATACATGCCGATCCCCCTTCGTTTTTCTACTAAGTTATCGTCGACCAGTTCCTGGTACGCCTTGGACACCGTGATCGGGTTGAGCTGGTACTCGGCCGCGATCTGGCGCACCGAGGGCAGGGCGTCGCCGGCTTTCAGCGCACCGTCGAGCATCATGCCGATCACCCGGTCCTTCAATTGCCGATAGATCGGCGTGTTGTCATTCCAGCCGATGGTCATTGCCGGCCTCGCTTTCCTGCGGTGCAGTCTGGATCTCCATGCCTGCCTCCATGTTGGTGATGTAATGAGGTGGTGTTGTAGTGAAGTATAACACCAGCGTTGTCGGTGTCAACACAGCGCTCGGCTGATGATTACCTGTCAGTTCTGACAGGGCGAATGCAGGGCAACGTCTTGGTACCGGCGTATCGCCCAGGCAGGGGACTTGCCAATGCCGGCCGCTGCAGAATGAGAATGTGCGCCAGGCCGGGTAACAGCCTCACCGCTGGCCGCGGCTCAGATTTCCCGGCCGTCCAGGGCGTGGCGGCTGATGCGCCCGTCGCCATCGACCGCGATCCAGCCGCCGCGCGCCGGTTCGCGCCCGGGATCGCCGTCCAGCTCCCAGTCGGGCAGCACGTAGCGGCGGCGCATGCCGTGTTCATGCTGATCCTCGTGCAGGGCGGGGCGGTGCGTATGGCCATGGATGATCACGTCGACGCCGGTCTGCGCATGCAGCGCCTCGACGGCGTCCGGCGCCACATCCATCAGCTCGTAGGATTTTTCAGAGTGCGCCGCGCGGCTGCCCTCGCGCAAACCGGCGATGATGGTCTTGCGCTGTGCCAGCGGCATTGCCAGGAACTGTTGCTGCCAGGCCGGATCGCGCACCTGGCTGCGGAAGGCCATGTATTTCAGGTCGCCGGTGCACTGGGCGTCGCCGTGGACCAGCACCACGCGCCGGCCGTTGAAATCGGCCACGTGCGGTTCCTGCAGCAGGGTCAGGCCGGCCGCGCGTGCGAAGCCGGCGCCGGCGAGGAAGTCGCGGTTGCCGGCCATCCAGTACACGGCCGTGCCGGCGGCGCCAAGCGCGTGCAGCGCCTGGACCACGCGCTGGTGGAAGGGCGTGTCGAGGTCATCGTCCCCGGCCCAGTATTCGAAGATGTCGCCGAGCAGGTAGAGGGCGTCGGCGTGGACCGCGCGATCGGCCAGGAACGCGAAGAACGCGTCGGCCGTGCGCGGATGCGATTCCTGCAGGTGCAGGTCGGAAATGAAGAGCGCAAGCGCGCGCGTGGGGTTGGTCATCGTCGTCATCGGCATGAATTGCGTGACTGCCCACGCGCTGCTATTGCGGAAAAACCAGAGGATTACTGGACGACTTCGACTTTTTCGATGATGACCGGATCGGCCGGCACGTCCGAGTGCATACCCGAGCGGCTGGTCTTCACGCCGTTGATCTGGTCGACCACGTCCTGGCCTTCGACGACCTTGCCGAACACGGCATAGCCCCAGCCGTCCTGGCCCGGGTAGTTCAGGAAGTCGTTGTTCTTGGTGTTGATGAAGAACTGGGCCGAGGCCGAGTGCGGGGCCATGGTACGTGCCATCGCGATGGTGTACTTGTCGTTCTTCAGGCCGTTCTTGCCTTCGTTTTCCACGGTCTGGTCGGTGTCCTTCTGCTTCATGCCCGGCTCGAAACCGCCACCCTGGATCATGAAGTCCTTGATCACGCGGTGGAAGATGGTGTTGCTGAAGTGACCCTTGTTCACGTAGTCCAGGAAGTTGGCGACGGTCTTCGGGGCCTTGTCGGCGTCCAGCTCGACCTTGATGTTGCCCTTGTTGGTGGTCATGAGTACGGTGGTCATGGTGATGTCCTGTCCTGGTTGATGATTAAGAGTTCGCTATTTTACCGTCTTGTCGCCCTTGAGTACGGTTACGGACTGGATCACGATCGGCGTGACCGGTACGTTCTGTATGCCGCGCACGTCGTCGACCACCACGCCCTTGATCTTGTCGACCACTTCGCGGCCCTTCACGACCTTGCCGAATACCGTGTAGCCGGAGCCGTCCATGTTGGGAAAATCGAGGCCGGGATTGTCGGCCACGTTGATGAAGAATTGCGAGGTGGCCGAATCCGGATGCGCCTCGCGCGCCATCGACACCGTATAGGCCAGGTTCGACAGGCCATTGTCCGATTCGTTCTTGACTGGCTTGCGGGTGGCGCGGCCGTGCATCTTGGCGTCCATGCCGCCGCCCTGGATCACGAAGTGTTCCTCGACGCGGTGGATGATCAAGCCTTTATAGAAACCGGATTTCACGTATTGCAGGAAATTGTCGACGGTCTTGGGCGCTTTTTCCTGGTCCAGTTCCAGCACGATCTCGCCCATCGTGGTCTTGACCGAGACCTGCGGTTCGGCGGCGAAGGCCGCGGCGGACAAGAGCAGGGCGGCGGCGGCAAGGCCGGCGCGTTTGCCCCTGGTCATAAAAGAGCGGGTGCTGGACGATATCGTAGTGTGCATTCGGGCTTCCTGTCGATGGATACGGCGCAAAGTGGTGTCAAGAGTTTTGCAGAAAAATAAACCTGTGGCATCTGCGGCCAGTCAGGATTTTATCAATGCTATACTTCGCGATGGACTGCCGATTCTATCAAAACAGATAACATCGGGGGCTTTGCCAAATATCGCGAACAAAAGCGTCCGGTAAATGCGCCCAGCAATCCTGACGATCCGACGCAAGCCACGTTCCGGCCGCGCCCAACCGGCGCACGCGTTCCGAGCGTCATGCTCCAACCTTCAAGCCAACCATCCGATGAGCCAATTAAAGATTTACAACACGCTTGCGCGTGACAAGCAGGTATTCGTTCCCATCCAGCCCGGCAAGGTCAGTCTGTATTGCTGCGGGATGACGGTCTACGATTACTGCCACGTCGGTCACGCCCGGATGATGATGGCCTTCGACGTGATCTACCGTTGGCTGACGGTGTCGGGCTATGACGTCAAGTTCGTTCGAAACATCACCGACATCGACGACAAGATCATCCGGCGCGCCGTGGAAAACGGCGAAACCATGTCGCAGCTGACCAACCGCTTCATCCAGGCGATGAACGAGGACACCGCGGCGCTCGGCATCCTGCCGCCGGACTTCGCGCCGCGCGCCACCGAGTACGTGCCGCACATGCTGTCGATCATCGAGAAGCTGGAGGGCAAGGACCTGGCCTACCGCGGCGATGATGGCGACGTGAACTACGCAGTACGCAATTTCCCGGGCTACGGCAAGCTGTCCGGCAAGTCGCTCGACGATCTGCGCGCCGGCGAGCGCGTCGACGTGAATACCGGCAAGCGCGACCCACTCGACTTCGTGCTGTGGAAAGCCGCCAAGGAGTCGGAACCGCTTGAGGCCAAATGGGATTCGAAATGGGGCGTCGGCCGCCCGGGCTGGCACATCGAGTGCTCGGCCATGTCGTGCGCGCTGCTGGGCGAGCATTTCGACATCCACGGCGGTGGCGCCGATCTGCAGTTCCCGCACCACGAGAACGAGATCGCCCAATCCGAAGGCGCCTTCGACAAGCCGATGGCCAACTACTGGATCCACAATGGCTTCGTGCGCGTGGATAACGAAAAGATGTCCAAGTCGCTGGGCAACTTCTTCACCATCCGCGACGTGCTCAAGAAATACGATGCCGAAGTGGTGCGCTTCTTCATCCTGCGCGCCCACTACCGCAGCCCGCTGAACTATTCCGACGCCCACATCGACGACGCCAAGGGCGCGCTGACCCGCCTGTACACGGCGCTGGCCGGCGTGGAGCTGGGCGATGAGCCGGTGAGCGTGAACTGGGACCAGCCGCACGCCCGGCGCATGCGCGACGCGATGGACGACGACTTCAACACCCCGCTGGCGGTGGCCGCGCTGTTCGACCTGGCGAGCGAAGTCAACAGGAGCAAGTCGGTCGGGGATGCGCGCCAATTGAAGGCGCTGGCCGGCGTGCTCGGTCTGCTGGAACGCAGCCCGCAGCAATTCCTGCAGGCCGGCAGCCCGGACCGGGCCGGCCTGGACGAAGCTGCGATCCTGGACGCCATCGCGCGCCGCACGGCCGCGAAAAAGGCGCGCAACTTTGCCGAGGCCGACGCGATCCGCGCCGAACTCACCGCGGCCGGCATCGTCCTCGAGGACAAGGCGGACGGCACGGCGTGGCGTCGCGCCTGAGCCTGCCCGAGGAACCAAGAACAGGCATGGCACTTTCCAAGGACCTCGCGGGCGCGGCCCCGGCGCCCGACGTCCCGCCGTACTGGGCGGAGGCGAAGGCCGAGCTCATGAAGCGGGACCGCATCATGAACAAGCTGATCCCGCAATTCGGGGACATGCACCTGCGCGGCCATCCGGACCCGTTCACCACGCTGGCGCGCTCGATCGTCGGCCAGCAGGTGACGGTCAAGGCGGCCGAGCTGGCATGGGCGAAACTGCGCACGCTGTGCCCGAAGATGACGCCGGCCCAGGTGATCAAGGCCGGCCCGGAGCAGATCGGCGCCTGCGGTCTGTCCAAGCGCAAGACCGAATACATCCTCGACCTGGCCGACCATTTCAAGGCCAGGCGCGTGCACGCTGACCAGTGGTCGGAAATGGATGACGAAGCGGTGATCGCGGAGCTGGTACAAATCCGCGGCATCACCCGCTGGACAGCAGAGATGTTTTTGATATTTAATCTGCTCAGGCCAAACGTGCTGCCGCTCGACGACGCCGGCCTGATCCAGGGCATCAGCCAGAATTATTTTTCTGGCGAGCCGGTCTCGCGCAGCGATGCGCGCGAAGTGGCGGCGAACTGGGAACCGTGGCGAACGGTTGCCACATGGTATTTGTGGCGTAGCCTCGATCCCGTTTCAGTTTAGAATAGCGCCCTTTGCGGGCCCTGGACCGCCAGCAGCCGCTGTTCCAGGCCCTTGACGCCGCGTCGATGACAATCCGCGGCCACGAACAACCCGGAGGTACAATGAGTAAAACAACTTTCCTCAGTTTTGAGCAACCGATCGCCGAGCTCGATTCCAAGATTGAAGAGCTGCGTTTCGTGCAAGACGATTCGGCCGTCGACATCTCGGAAGAGATCGACCGCCTGGCCAAGAAGAGCCAGCAACTGACGAAAGACATCTATGCCAAGCTGACGCCCTGGCAGGTTTCCCAGATCGCGCGCCACCCGCAGCGTCCCTACACGATGGACTACGTGAACGCGATCTTCACCGATTTCCATGAGCTGCACGGCGACCGTACCTTCGCCGACGACCAGTCGATCATAGGCGGCCTGGCCCGTTTCAACGGCCAGTCGTGCATGGTGATCGGCCACCAGAAGGGCCGCGACACGAAGGAGCGCGCGATGCGCAACTTCGGCATGCCCAAGCCCGAAGGCTACCGCAAGGCGATGCGCCTGATGAAGCTGGCCGAGAAATTCAACCTGCCGATCTTCACCTTCGTCGACACCCCCGGCGCCTTCCCCGGCATCGACGCCGAAGAGCGCGGCCAGTCGGAAGCGATCGGCCACAACCTGTACGTCATGGCCGAGCTGAAGGTGCCGCTGATCGCCACCATCATCGGCGAAGGCGGTTCGGGCGGCGCGCTGGCGATCGCCGTCGGCGACGCGGTGCTGATGCTGCAGTACGCCACCTATTCGGTCATTTCGCCGGAAGGCTGCGCCTCGATCCTGTGGAAGACCTCGGAACGCGCGGCCGACGCCGCCGACGCCCTGGGCCTGACCGCGCACCGCCTGAAGGCGATCGGCCTGGTCGACAAGATCATCAACGAACCGCTGGGCGGCGCCCACCGCGACCCGGCCGCGATGGCCCAAGGCCTGAAGCGCGCGCTGGCCGACACCCTGCGCCAGTTCCAGGGCATTAAACCCAAGGATCTGCTCGAAGCCCGTCACGCAAAGTTGATGGCCTACGGCAAATTCAAGGAAACCACCCCGCGCGAAGAGTGAAACAAGGTATCAACGCAGCCGGCCGCGGCCGGCCGGCTGCAGGCAGCAAGGGGAGCGAGAGCCTCCCCGCCATCTTCGCGCAGGCACTGGCCACCCTGCGCAGCGAACACTTCCCCACCTCCGAACCCGCCATTGCGGTTGCCCTCAGCGGCGGCCTCGATTCCATGGTGCTGCTGCGCCTGGCGCATGCGTACGCGCGCGCGCAGGGGCTGGCGCTATTCGCCTTCCACGTCCACCACGGCCTCAGTCCGAACGCCGACGCCTGGCGCGAACATTGCGCACGCGCCTGCGCCGGACTCGGCATCCGCTTCGATGCGCGCGAAGTCAGCATCGAAAAGGGCAAAAGCGGCATCGAAGCGGCGGCGCGCAAGGGACGCTACGCGGCGCTGGGCGACATGTGCCGCGCGCACGGCGCCGGGCTGCTGTTGACCGCCCACCACCTCGACGACCAAGCCGAAACCGTGCTGTTGCAACTGCTGCGCGGCTCCGGGCCGGCCGGCCTGTCCGGCATGGACGCCGCCAACCGCGCCCCGACCCTGCTCGGCGACGAGCATCTGGTGATGGCGCGTCCGCTGCTGCAGGCTTCCCGCGCCGTGCTGGAAGCCTTCGCGCGGGAGCAGGGTATCGCCTGGGTCGAGGACGAATCGAACAGCGACCCGCGCTACGCCCGCAACGCCCTGCGCCACACGGTGATGCCGGCCCTGGCCCAGGCCTTTCCCGGTTTCCAGCAGCGCGTGGCGCGCAGCAGCATGCATGCGCAATCGGCGCTGCGCGTGTTGACCGAAGTGGCGGACCAGGACCTGGACGCTTGCCTGGATGGCGACGCGGTCGACCTGAACAAGCTGGGCGCGCTCAGCCCGGACCGCATCAACAACGTGCTGCGCCACTGGTTCTCGCTACGTCGCCTGGCGATGCCGTCGACCGCCTGGATGGATGAAATGATCGCCCAGCTGTTCGAGGCGCGCGCCGACGCCCAGCTGCTGGTGACGCACCCGGACTGCCACGTGCGCCGCCACCGCGAGCGCCTGTACCTGGTGCCGAAACTGCCGGACCTGGCGGGCATGCGCGACCCGGATGATGAAGGCATCATCGACAAGCATGCCCAACGTTTCCGCTGGACCGGCGAGGCGTCGCTGGCGTTTCCCGACTACGGCGGCGTGCTGCATTTCGACGCGGCCGGGGAGGGCGCGTCCGGCCTGGATCCGGCCTGGCTGCGCGCGCAAGAGCTGGAGATCGATTTCCGCAAGGGCGGCGAAAAGCTCAAGCTGGCTTCCAACCGGCCGAGCCGCAGCCTGAAGGCGCATTTCCAGGCCCATGGCATCCCGGCCTGGGAGCGCACCCGGTTGCCGATCGTCAGCGCCGGCATCGGCCTGCTGTACGCGGCGGGGCTGGGCATGGATTGCCGCTGCCTGTCGGAGGGGGCGGGAAGGATCGTGCTGCGCTGGGCATCCGACCCGGCGCCGGACGCCCCGGCGTAATGCGGTTTCTACATTATCTTATTCCCATTTGGTATAGCTTTCGCCGCCTAACGACTTGTGATTCTGCACCGCAGCATGTAGAGTAAAAGGCTCTATTGACTTTTTACAAGCGGAAATTTCCTCAGTCATGGCTTTAATTGTTCATAAATATGGCGGAACGTCGATGGGTTCGACGGAACGCATCAAGAACGTCGCGGCCCGTGTCGCCAAGTGGCACGACGCCGGTCACCGGATCGTCGTCGTGCCGTCGGCAATGTCGGGCGAAACCAATCGCCTGATCGGCCTGGCCAAAGAGATCATGGCGCAGCCGGACCCGCGTGAACTGGACATGATTGCCTCGACCGGCGAACAGGTCTCGGTCGGCCTGCTGGCCATGGCGCTGCTGGCGCGCGGCAAGGATGCCGTCTCGTACACCGGCTGGCAGGTGGGCATCCGGACCGACTCCGCCTTCACCAAGGCGCGCATCCAGTCGATCGACGACAGCCGCGTGACTGCGGACCTGGACGCCGGCCGGATCGTGATCATCACCGGTTTCCAGGGCATGGACGAAGATGGCAACATCTCGACCCTGGGCCGCGGCGGCTCGGACACCTCGGCGGTGGCCATCGCGGCCGCGCTGAAGGCCGACGAATGCCTGATCTACACCGACGTCGACGGCATTTACACCACCGACCCGCGCGTGGTGGACGAGGCGCGCCGCCTGTCCAAGATCACGTTCGAGGAAATGCTGGAGCTGGCTTCGCTCGGTTCGAAAGTGCTGCAGACCCGCTCCGTCGAATTCGCCGGCAACTACCGCGTGCCGACGCGCGTGCTGTCGTCGCTGACCGACCCCCTGATGTCGATCGAAGAAGAAGCCGCTTCGGGGACCCTGATTTCGTTTGAGGAAGAAAGCAATATGGAACAAGCCGTCATCTCGGGCATCGCCTTCCAGCGCGATGAAGCCAAAATCACCGTCCTGGGCGTGCCCGACAAGCCGGGCGTCGCCTTCCACATCCTCGGTCCGGTCTCGGAAGCCAACATCGAGGTCGACATGATCATACAGAATGTGTCGGTAGACGGTAAAACGGATTTCACCTTCACCGTGTCGCGCAACGACTACCAGCGCGCCGTGGGCGTGCTGGAAGCGAGCAAGGAAGCCCTGGGCTATGCGCGCCTGGTGGGCGACAGCAAGGTGTCGAAGGTGTCGGCGGTGGGCGTGGGCATGCGCAGCCACGTCGGCGTCGCCTCGCAGATGTTCCGCACCCTGGCCGACGAGGGCATCAACATCATGATGATCTCGACCTCGGAGATCAAGATTTCGGTGCTGATCGACGAAAAGTACATGGAACTGGCCGTACGCGCCCTGCATAAAGCGTTTGGTTTAGAGCAAGCTTAACTTTTTCACATAAATTGGTCCCACTTCCTTGACGAAATGGGGTGTGGCCATTATGATGCTTGCACTCAGCGACAACTAGCAACACTTTGAAGCTGATTGGAGACGTGGCCGAGTGGCCGAAGGCACATCCCTGCTAAGGATGCATACGGCTTATACCTGTATCGTGGGTTCGAATCCCACCGTCTCCGCCAGAACATGCTCCCATGTCACTCCGGGAGATAGAAAAACCCGCTGTCCTCGAAAGAGGCAGCGGGTTTTTTCTTGCCCATGCCGTCGGCGTCCTGATCCGCTTCAGTGGGAGCACGGACACGGCGGCGACGGCGGCGGCGCGACGGGCGGCGGCGTGCCCGGGATGTAGCCCAGGGTTTCCACCGTAGCGATCGTCGTAGCCCTGTGAAGTGGTATCTGAGCGTTGATGATAGGGATAAGCATCCTCGATGTCACGACGTCGCAGCGGTTCGCATTGCCGGGAACGCAAATCCGCGCCTGGACGAAACGGATGCAGTTGCTGGCATGGGGATCGAGCAGGCAGGTCTGCTTGTTCGCTGCGGCATTTTCCGGCCATGAGGATGGCGGAATGACAGACAGGTCGATCGTCAGGTAGTCCAGATGAACGTGCTGGTCCGTGACAGGTGATGCAAGCACGAGTTCACCCGGCGTATTCCGGAAAATCGCAGTCCGCTTCAGCTGTGCGATCGCGTTGGTGTCATTCGGGTAGACATTGACCGCAGCCGCGGCGGCGCGTCGGGTCACTTCCTGCAATGTGTTGAAGACAAACAGCAGGCGCGCAACCTCCAGGATGCCGAATACGAATATAAAGAAGACCAGTGCAAGCAGCGCGAATTCGATGGCTGTCGAGCCAGCCTGCCTGGAGGGAGGGCGGCGCCGCTGTGGCACCCTCGAGAAATTAGTTGCCCACATAGTTCATTGTTATATCAGCAGTAATCGGCAAGCCATCCCAGCCTACATCGACAGATCCGAAAAGCTGGTCGAACATGCTGAACTGGATATATATACGGACCGTGGTGGGTACTGTACCCGTCGCCTTGAGGCCGCAGATGACGGTATCGCAGTATGCCGTGGGTTCTTGGATTTCCGTCCCTGGAGAAAGTTCAGCCATTTCCCTCTTTGCGATCTCGATCGCCAGGTTTCCCGCAGCCGTGGCCAACGGCTTGGACATCATTTCAGACGCGGGGATTGTCGCCAGGTAGCGCGTCGCGTCCTGCGCCGCCTTCTGCGTTACCGTGTAATGCCAGAAGCAGCGCGCATAGAAGATGGGGATCGTGAGGAACACCAGCAGGATCGGCAGCAACAGGGCCAGCTCGACTGCGGCAACCCCATCCTGGCGCCGCCTTGGCAGGGGTATCCGGGAAACAGGTATCTTCATGGGTAGAGCTCCACTTGGCCAGACAACGATTTTTCTGGAAGTAAACCGGCAAACTCGGCGATGAGCCGCTCCTGGTCAGCAGGAACGGTCATGAAGAATTTTCCGACCGCAAGCACGGTGGCTTCCGAGTTGGAGGCGGACGGCGCGGCTGGCGTGCACGAAAGCAGCGGCACGTTCAGTACCCGCCGCTGGCGCGCTGCGATCGCCTGGTTGTCTTGTGGCGCCTCGTAGGTTCCGCTGTTGGTGGTACCGGCCTGATAAGGAGTACCCGATGACGGGTAGTTGGAGGTGGTCGGACCCGAGGGGTAGAGGGTTGACCACTGCGAGGTCGTAAAAGTCGAGTAGCCACTGCTTGGCTCGGCAGCCTCTATGGGAGAAGGTGCCTTGACTGCCTTGGCATATGCCCAGAGCGGGCCGTACTCACCATTGTTGGCGGGCGCAGTTTCCAGGTCGGCCACCGTCTCGAGCTTGCCGCGTTCAATTGTTTTCTTTGCTGCACGGCTGCCGGATTTGGGGGTCATCCACTTCACGACATTCGATTCATCGTACGCATACGCCATGATGTTGATGTCTGGCGGTGCGCCGTTCGGCTTGCAGGAATTATTGCTGTAGACGTTGAATCGCGAGTTGAGCTGGGTGAACAGGGATGCCAGCGGTGCCGTTGGCGGCAGTGGTGAAACCCGGATCGGGCCGCCAGTCAGCCGCGGCACCCACATGGTGCCGCTGCACATGAACGGACCAAGCCAAGCGATGCTGAAATCCGGACCGCTCTTTCCTGGGGCAAGCAATGGATTGACCGTGAACCTGACCGGGTTGATGCCGTTCGGATTGAGCTGCATGAGGTCATAGCTTACCCCGCGTCGGAAGCCGTGCTGCACGAGTTCAGAAAGCGCTGGACGCTGGGTTGCCCGGGCCGGGGACATGGCGCAGATTGCGATCGGCGTTACCTTGATCGAGCTCTTGCCCGCTACGGCAATGTCATTCAGCAGGGCCGTCAGCGGCCCCCCCGGGATGAACCGCATGAATAGCGTGTTCACGGTATTGGTGGCCTCGCCAAGGCCTGTCGTGTCCACTTTTGCAAAGTAGAGCGACGCTAATTCCGCAGCGTTTGCCGCTTCCGCCGAGGAGGCGGCGATCCAGGTACCGGACCGGGAAGGGCTCGCGCCAAAGCTGAGGGCGCTATCGTCCCATTTTATGCCGATGCCTTCATTGAAATACTGGTACTTGAAGCGTTCTGCGGTTGCCTTTGCACTTGCCTTTGCCGCGGCAATGCCTTCGCTCGTACCGTCCAATTCGCGCGCAGCCGCCAGTGCCACGGCCTTCGCGATGCCGCTCAGGTCAACCTTGCGGTTGTACATGGCGCCCGCGTCGAGGGCAAGGCCGCAGAAGCCTATGATAACGATCAGTAACGGAACGAACATGATCGCAAACGCGCCGCTCTCCCGATGGCGCCTGGCCGACCTATGCATCGAGGGCCTGGCCTGCAGGGTCAAGTGGACGTTGCGCCGTTTGCAGCACGCATTGCGCTTGGATGCCATACGTTTCCTCTTGATTTTCCCAAATCGAGTTTCACGAGAGCTTTAGCTCTTACGAAATGAGTTTAATCAGATGGCGCGCTACGCGGTTGAGCTCGGGCAAACTCAGGAATTCGAGGCCCCGACATCATGTGTGCGATCCGCGGGCTGCATGGCACGTCCTGCCCGGATGACCTTTTCCACTCGCCGCAGCAGTGCCCAGGAGGCGCACAGCCACAAGATCCAGCACGCAATCGGCAGGAACATGAGATCGGCTGCGCGGTAGCCCGCAAGGACGGTGCACGCATGGCCGGTGCAGGCCATCGCGCAGTATATGCCAAAGCGGCTCCGGCATGAGGGCAGGCGCATCCAGGGAATAAAGGTCAAGGCGATGGCGACGACGCTGAGCGCCAATGTCCCATTACCCAGCACCAGGACGCCCAGGAGGATGCCTGTGGCGAGCGGAACGAGGACGGACCAGCGGCCGGCGTTTCCTGGATTGCGTTGCTGTGGTTTGCGTTGCTGTAATGCGTTGGCCGTGGCCTTGGCAGGGATGCCGTGCCTGTAAAGTGGTGAACGCTTGATGGCGAGGAAAATGAGGATCAGTGCGGGCAGCATTGCCATCAAATGCCAGCGAAGTCCCGCTTTCATCAATACCAGCCACCATGCCAGGAGCATCCATCCGATGATTGCGTAGACGAGTGCAATAAAAGATTGCTCCAGGATGCAGTCCTCGAATTTGCTATCTGCGCTCATGACAATTTCCCTGAAAATGACCCTGCATTGCATGATTTCAGGGTTTTTCCGAGAACGAGTCTGCGTCAAGGCGTGCCTGTTTGCAATTACACTTGATGGCTGGGTTGAGAAATATCACTTCGGTAATTCAGTACCTCAGCCTTTGCCGCCTGCAGCCAATCCTGCGCCTGCAGCCAATCCTGCCGCCTCTGTCGGCAAGTCTCCCTCATCTCTGCTAACGTTGTCATTCCGATTGCCTGCGAAACGCCAGGCGGACCCATATGGAGATTCAAAGATGCACTACAAGCGACTCGGCAATACCGGCCTGCAGGTATCGCCCCTGGCCCTGGGCTGCATGACCTTCGGCATCCCCGAACGCGGCACCCATCCCTGGACCCTGACCGAAGACGACAGCCGCCCGATCATCCGCCGTGCGATCGAACTGGGCATCAACTTCTTCGACACCGCCAACATGTACTCGGACGGCACCAGCGAGGAAATCGTCGGGCGCGCGCTCAAGGAGTACGCGCGCCGCGAAGAGATCGTGATCGCCACCAAGGTCTACTACCCGATGGGCGAGGGGCCGAACCGCGGCGGCCTGTCGCGCAAGGCGATCATGACCGAGGTCGACGCCAGCCTGCGCCGCCTGGGCACCGACTACATCGACCTGTACCAGATCCACCGCTGGGATTACACCACCCCGATCGAGGAAACGCTGGAAGCGCTGCACGACGTGGTCAAGGCCGGCAAGGTGCGCTACCTGGGGGCCTCGTCGATGCACGCCTGGCAGTTCGCCAAGGCGCTGCACACGGCCGAGCGGCACGGCTGGACGCGCTTCGTCACCATGCAGAACCACCTGAACCTGCTGTACCGCGAGGAAGAGCGCGAGATGCTGCCGCTGTGCGCCGACCAGGGCATCGGCGTCCTGCCGTGGTCGCCGCTGGCGCGCGGCCGCCTGACGCGCGACTGGAGCGATACCAGCAAGCGCGCCGACACCGACAAGGTGCTGCACAACCTATACGACGCGACCGAGGCCGCCGACCGCCAGGTGGCCGAGGCGGTGCACCGGCTGGCGGAGGCGCGCGGCGTGCCGCGGGCGCAGGTGGCGCTGGCCTGGGTGGCGCAGAAGGCCGGGGTCACGGCGCCGATCATCGGCGCGTCGAAGCTGTCGCACCTCGAGGATGCGGTGGCGGCGCTCGACCTGCAACTGAACGCCGACGAGGTCGCGCAGCTGGAAGCGCCGTACGTGCCGCACGCGGTGGCCGGCTACGTGTGAGCGCGCACGCGATTCATTGAATAAATTGTTTTCGATGCATGGTTTATGTATTATGGGTGAAAATTGAATTGGAACAGCAAGTCACGCTTGCTTGTCCGGTTCTGGACATGCCTGCAGGCAGGCCCCCCATGACGCATCAATGAATCCACATCCAATCCATGTTCCCGCAATCGGTATCGAGGGCGCCAGGCTGACCGGCATGCACGTGACGGACAGCGCCGCCAACGATCCGCCCAGTCTGCTGCTGGTCGACGACGAACCACGGGCGCTGGCATCGCTGCGGGAACTGCTGCAACGCTGCGGCTACCGCCTGACCACGGCCGCCAGCGGCGGCGAAGCGCTGGCCCAGCTGTCGGCGCAGCGCTTCGACCTGGTCCTGCTCGATTTGCGCCTGGAGGACATCGACGGCCACCAGCTGATGGACTTCATCAATGAACAGGATGGCGGGGCCGACGTCATCGTCATCAGCGGCAGCGTCGGCATCGATGCCGCCATCGGCGCCCTCAAGCGCGGCGCCCACGATTACCTGCGCAAGCCCTACGGCAGCGCGGAGCTGCTGCGCACCGTCGCCAACGCGCTGCGGCAGCGCCGCCTGGCCCAGGCGAATGCGCGCATGGCGACGCAGCTGGAAAATTCCGAAAAGATGTACCGCTATCTGGTGGATTCCTCGCCGGACATCATCTACACGCTCGACAACCAGGGCCGCTTCACCTTCCTGAACGACCGCGGCTGCCAGATGCTGGGCTACCGGCGCGAAGAACTGATCGGGCGCCATTACGGCGAGCTGGTGTACGAGGGCGACCTGGAACGCGCGCGCCATGCGTTCAACGAGCGCCGCGCCGGCGAGCGCGCCTCGCGCAACGTCGAATTGCGCTTGACCTGCCGTCCCGGCACGGCCCATGCGCGCGCCTTCGACACCAACCTGATGACGATTTCCTTGAATGCGGTCGGCATGCACCTGCCCGAGCGCGAGACGGATGCGCTGGCGTTCTTCGGCACCTACGGCGTCGCGCGCGACGTCAGCGAGCGCAAGCGGGCGGAAGAGGTGATCCTGCACCAGGCCTACCACGACATCCTGACCGACCTGCCGAACCGGACCCTGTTCAAGGACCGCCTCGGCCTGGCCATGACCCAGGCCGCGCGCAAGCGCACCGAGCTGGCGGTCATGTTCATCGACCTCGACCGCTTCAAATGGGTCAACGACAACCTCGGCCACGTCAAGGGCGACGTGCTGCTGCAGCAGGTCGCCGCACGCCTGCAGGAATGCCTGCGCAAGAGCGATACCCTGGCGCGCCAGGGCGGCGACGAATTCACCGTCGTGCTGCCCGAGCTGGGCGAACGCGACCACGCGCGCATCGTGGCCGACAAATTCCTGGAGCGGCTGCAGCTGCCGTTCGACCTGGATGGGCACGAAGTCCACATCTCGGCGTCGATCGGCATCGCCATCTATCCGCATGACGGCGACACGATCGACGAACTGCTGCGCAATGCCGACCTGGCGATGTACCAGATCAAGGGGCTGGGCAAGAACGGCCACGCGTTCTACGACGCGTCGATGCAGAACGCGTCGCACCAGAAGATCGCGCTCGAGCAGAACCTGCGCAAGGCCCTCGACAAGGGCGAGCTGGAAATGTATTACCAGCCGCAGGTCGATGCGCCCAGCGGCCGCATCATCGGCGCCGAGGCGCTGATGCGCTGGAACCATCCGGCGCGCGGCGTGGTCGCGCCTGGCGAATTCCTGCCGCTGGCCGAAGAGAACGGCCTGATGCTGCCGATTTCGGAATGGATGATCGTGGCGCTGTGCCGCGACATGATGAAGTGGAACGGCATCAAGGACAGCCCCCTGAAACTGTCGCTGAACCTGTCGCCGCAATACCTGGACCGCACCGACTTCGTCGAAAAGATCCGCAGTGCGCTGCTGGACCATGCGCTTGCGCCCGGCCAGATCGAGGTCGAGATCACCGAAAACATCTGCATCCGCAATCCGCAGCACGTCGTCGGGCAGCTGAAAAAATTGCGCCAGCTCGGCGTGTCGGTCGCCATCGACGATTTCGGCACCGGCTATTCGTCGCTGGCCTACCTGCAGCGCTTTCCCGTCCATACGATCAAGATCGACCAGTCCTTCGTCCAGGAGATCAAGGACGAACATGGGCACTATCCGGTGATCCTGGCGATCATCTCCATCTCGCGCGGCCTGGGCCTGAACCTGGTCGCCGAAGGGGTCGAGACCGCGGCCCAGGAACGCTACCTGCGCAACAACGGCTGCCCTACCATGCAGGGCTTCCTGTTCCACCGGCCGATGCCGCTGCAGCAGTTCATCGAGGTGCTGCAGGCCTGAGCCGGGCCGTCATTTCGTCAATGCCATCGCCTTCTCCGCATCCACGCCGAACACGTCCTGCGGCAATGCGACGCCGCGGCCGCACGCCACCCTGAGGCTGCGGCCATCCTGCAGGCCCAGCATCGTCACACCTGCGCCCCGGCACGCCTGCGCCGAGGCCTTGACGGCGCGGTCGTCGGCGAACAGTGGCAGGCCCTCGGCCGTGGTCACCACCATGCCGCTGCGCAACACGCCGCAGCGCAGGCCCGGGCCGATGCGCGGCGCCGCCTTGTCGTGGGCGATGTTGGCGCCGCCGCGGCAATCCGCGCGCATCACCTGCTCCAGGTGACGGAACACCATCGTTTCCACCAGCGCCGGTCCCCATGCCGGCTCGGCATGCAGCAGCGAATCCGGTGAGCGTGCCTCGTCGCGCACGATGGCTGCCAGCGGTTCCGCGCCGCGCACGCGCGCCAGGCGGCGCGGCGCGCAGCCGGCAGCGGCGCCGCATTCGAGCGCGTGGGCGACATCGGTGGGTGTGCCCGCGCGTGCGCGTGCGTAGTAATCCTGCAGCCGCTGCAGTGCGCTCGCCTGTGCGCCGCCCTGGCCGCCGGCCTGGTCGTTGATGCGCGCCAGGCCGAGCAGGTGCAGCGTCAGGCCGCAGCGCCAGGCATTGTCGGCGCCGTTGCGCTGGTCGAAGGCGCGCCATGGCTTGTTTTCAAGAGTCATCAGACAGCTGTTGACGGCGGCTTCGAACTCGTCCTTCAGCTGCGCCGGCGTGAGCCAGCCCAGGCGCACCGAGGCGGCAAGGCGCAGGAATTCCGCGCCGCCTTCGCGGATGGCGGGGAGGTCGTCCTGCCATGCTTCGCGCCATGCATCTCGTCCTGTTGCGCGCCAGTTCGCCGGCTGTGCCAGGTGCGCAGCTTCGTGGCCGAGCAGCGCGCGCGCCCTTTCCTGGAAATCGGGCAGCGGCGTGGCCGGCACCAGCAGGCGGATCACGTTCGGGCTGGGCGTTTCTGTGCGCAGGGACGAGGCGCTGCTGGCGGCCGCCAGCACGTAGCCCTGCCGCAGCGGCAGTGCCGGCAGCATCGCCTGCAGTTCACCCAGGGACTGCCGCACCGTCGCCGCCAGCCGGGTCTGCGTCGCCTGGTCGATCTCGGCCTCGGCATGGAAGGGTGATGCGTCCGACCGGAACGGCGCCGCCAGCAGCAGCACCGGCACGCCGTCCGTGACCGCGCCCGCGCTCGTGCCCGTATCTGCACTTGGATTCGCAGCCGCGCCGGAAGCGGTCGCCGCCTGCGCCGTCACCACGCCGTCGGCCATCACCGTGCCGCCGGGCGCCTCGAAGCGCCACTCGACCGGGCCGCAACTGTCCTGCACCGCATACGCGGCGGTATGGGCATACAGGCCGTCGCCGAACGGCTGGGCCCAGGGATGGGCGCCGTCGTACAGCCGGCGGTCGCGCGCGCGTGTCGTCGCCGGCACGCGCAGGCGCAGCGTGGTGCAGGCGGCGTGGCGCGGCCGGATGCTCTGGAAGTCGATGTCGGTACAGTCGCCGGCAGGGGTCCAGTCGCTGCGCACCAGCGCCGCCACCTGGGCCCGGATGCCGGGGTTCACGAAGGTGAGCGCCTTGCAGGAAGGCGGCATCCGGTAACTGACGTCGAGCGCGCGCGGGTCGTGCATGGTGACGGTGACGACCACCGGTTCGGCGCCGGCGGGCGGGGCAATGGGGGCAAGCGTGAGCAGCAGGGCAGGCAGGATGAGGCTGGATCGCATGTCGTCGTTCTGGTCTATCGATGGGGCATTATTGCGCATCGATCATTGGCGTGCTCGACCGTTCGATGAGGAAACGCTTGTTGGCTTCTCATCGGATCGTGCGTCAATACGAAGCGGCCGGCCGTTTTCGCGAATGGGGGCCTGTCCTGCAAGCCTCGCGTGAACCGTTTAATATCTCCCTTTCACCAACACAGGACCAGACGCCACCATGACGACTTCCAGCTATCCCGATACCCGCCTCCTGATCGCCAACGAATGGGTCGACGCCACCGGCGGCAAGACCATCCCGGTCGTGAACCCGGCCACCGGACAGCCGATCGGCACGGTCGCCCACGCCAGCGTCGCCGACCTGGACCGCGCCCTGGCCGCCGCCCAGAAAGGTTTCGAAGCCTGGCGCGTCGTGCCCGCGGCCGAGCGCGCCGCCACCATGCGCCGCGCCGCCACGCTGCTGCGCGAGCGCGCCGCCGACATCGCCCGCCTGCTGACCCAGGAGCAGGGCAAGCCGCTGGCCGAAGCGAAGATGGAAGCGATGGCCGGCGCCGAGATCATCGACTGGTTCGCCGCCGAAGGGATGCGCGTGTACGGCCGCATCGTCCCGTCGCGCAACCCCGCTGCACAGCAACTGGTGCTGAAGGAACCGGTCGGCCCGGTCGCCGCCTTCACGCCGTGGAACTTCCCGATCAACCAGGTGGTGCGCAAGCTGGCCGCCGCGCTGGCGACCGGCTGCTCGTTCCTGTGCAAGGCGCCGGAAGAGACCCCGGCCTCGCCCGCCGCGCTGTTCCAGTGCTTCGTCGATGCCGGCGTGCCGGCCGGCGTGGTGGGCCTGGTGTTCGGCGATCCGGCCGAGATCTCGGGCTACCTGATCCCGCACCCGGTCATTCGCAAGGTCACCTTCACCGGCTCGACCCCGGTCGGCAAGCAGCTGGCCGCGCTGGCCGGCGCCCACATGAAGCGCGCCACGATGGAGCTGGGCGGCCATGCGCCGGTGATCATCGCCGAGGATGCGGACGTGGAGTTGGCGGTCAGGGCCGCCGGCGCCGCCAAGTTCCGCAATGCCGGCCAGGTGTGCATCTCGCCGACCCGCTTCCTGGTGCACAACGCGATCAAGCAGGAATTCACGCGCGCGCTGGTGGCGCATGCCGAAGGCCTGAAGCTGGGCGACGGCCTGCTTGATGGCACCACCCTGGGCCCGCTGGCCAACCCGCGCCGCCTGACGGCGATGGCCCAGCTGGTCGAGGACGCACGCGCCAAGGGCGCCACCATCGCCACCGGCGGCGAGCGCGTCGGCGATTCGGGCAACTTCTTCGCGCCGACGATCATCGCCGATGCACCGCTGAATGCCAGCATCTTCAACGACGAGCCGTTTGGCCCGGTGGCCGGCATCCGCGGTTTCGACAGCCTGGAAGACGCGATCGCCGAAGCCAACCGCCTGCCGTACGGCCTGGCCGGCTATGCGTTCACGCGCTCGATCAAGAATGCCCAGGTCCTGATGAACCGCGTGGAAGTCGGCATGCTGTGGATTAACCAGCCGGCCACGCCGAGCGCCGAGCTGCCGTTCGGTGGCGTCAAGGATTCCGGCTACGGTTCCGAAGGCGGCCCGGAAGCGCTCGAGGCTTACCTGAACACCAAGGCGGTGTCGATGGTTGGCGTCTGATCAGGGCGCCCGCAGCACCGTGCGAAAGCCGATGTGGCTGGCGCCCAGGTTCGCTTCCTGCGACTCGCGCGCAGAGGCGCGGTAGCGCACGCAATAGTCGGGCGAGCACAGGAACGAGCCGCCCTTGATCACGGTCGGCTGGTCCGGCCGGTGCGCCGCCGCCGCCGCAGCCACCGCCGCGGTATCGCCATTCGCGTGCGGCTGGCGCGGACCGGAATACGCGTCCCTGGTCCATTCCCAGGCATTGCCGATCATGTCGTACAGGCCGAAGGGATTCGGCGCGTAGCAGCCGACCGGCGCCAGGCCGGCGTGGCCGTCCCGGGCGGCATCGGCCAGCGGGAACGGGCCCTGCCAGTAATTGGCGGTGGGGCGGCCATGGGCGTCGATCGGCGCCGTGTCGAAGGCGTCGTCGTCGCGTCCGGCCTTGCCGGCGTATTCCCATTCGGCCTCGGTCGGCAGGTCGCGGCCCAGCCAGTGCGCATACGCCAGGGCGTCGGCCTGGGTCACCATCGTCACCGGCTGGTTCGGCGGCGGGGTCTGCGCCGCGTCGTTTGACGCGCCATCGGTGGGACCGGCGCGCTGCTTCCAGTTGGCGCCGCGTACGTAGCGCCACCAGGCGTAGGGGCGCTGGCGCAATTCCTCCTCATTCGGTGTGTGAAAAGCCACCGCCGCGCCTTCGCGCTCGGCCTCGGTCACGTAGCCGGTGGCGCGCACGAACTGTTCGAACTGGGCGTTGGTGACTTCGGTCTGGTCGATCCAGAAGCCGCGCACCTGCTGCGGCCGCGCATCCGCCGGGCGCTCGTCCGGGTAGCCGTGCGCGCTGCCGAATACGAATACGCCGTCCGGCACCCGGACCATGCCGGCGTGGGCATCGCTGCCCCAGCCCGGCGGCAGGCCGCTGCCGGCGGCGCACAGCGCGTCGCTGCCCAGCCGCACCGGCACCGGGCCGGCGCTGGGCACGACACCGGTTGCGGCGTGGGTCCAGAGCGCCAGGCCGATGCCACCCAGCAGTGCCGGCATCGCCCATGATTTCACGTGAGTGGTGCGCATGCGATCTTCCCGTTCAATAGAAGCCGGCCGGACGCAGTGGTTCCACGCCGCCGACCCGGGTCATGTAGTCCTTCCAGCGCTGCACCAGCTGCGCCACCACTTCCGGATGCCGGGCCGAGACGTCATGGTTTTCGCCACGATCAAGGCGCAGGTCGTACAACTGCCAGTGGCCGTCCACCGGGCCTTGCGGCGGTTCGGTCCATACCGCTTTCCAGTGCCCGTCTTCGCTGAACACGTAGCCGCGGCCGTAGGATTCGTCGGCCGCCGGCAGGCCGCGCGCGGCGATGGTCGAACCCTGCAGCAGCGGCAGCAGCGAACTGCCGCTGACCGGGTACACGGCGCGCCCGCCGTACACGACCTTGCCCTGGTTGCGGTCCTTGCCGCTGGCGGCATCGACGTCCTTCGGTGCCGGCTGGCTTGGCGGGGTGACGCCGGCCAGGGCCAGGAAGGTGGCGGTGTTGTCGGTCACGTAGGTCCAGTCGCGCAGGATAGTCTGCGGGCCCTGCTGTCCCGGCAGCTTGACGATCAGCGGCGTCGATACGCTGCCTTCGTGCGAGGCGCCCTTGACGTTGCGGAAGGGCGCGGCGCTGACCTCGGCCCAGCGCAGGCCGTACTGGATGCGCTTCATCTGGTCGGTGCCGAGTCTCGCGTACACCTCCGGCGCGGCGTTGGCCTCGTCGGTCGCCTTCGGGTCGGCGCCGGCATCGACCGGCCAGCCTTCAGCGCCGTTATCCGACTGGAACATGATGAAGGTGTGCTCGTATTCGCCGATGTCCTTCAGGTGCTGGATCAGGCGGCCGATGTTGTGGTCGAGATTGTCGACCATGCCGGCGTAGATTTCCATGTAGCGCGCCTGGACCTTCTTTTCGAGCGGCGTCAGGCTGTCCCACTTCTTCACGACGCGGCCCGGACCATGATCGACGTAGCCTTGCGCCGCGCCGTTGAGGGCGTTCACGTAGCGCGCTTCGGGCTTGCCATTATTCGGCGTGGCGGGCGAGCGCGTCAGTGTTTCCGGCAGCCCGGCGTATGGCGTGAAGCCGGCCGGGATGATGCCCAGCTTTTTCATGCGCTCGATGCGCGCCAGCCGGACCGCGTCGTAGCCCTTGTCGTAGCGGCCCTTGTACTTGCTCAGCCATGGCTCGGGCACCTGCAGCGGCCAGTGCGGCGAGGTGTAGGCGGCGTAGGCGAAGAAGGGCTTGCCGTCGTTGCGGTGCGAATCGATGTACTCGATCAGCTTGTTCGTATAGAAGTCGGTCGAGTAGAAGCCCGGTCCCGGCTGGACGAAACGGCCGTCCTCGGTGTAGTTGCGCGCGTCGGCCGCCTCGCCGCCGAAGTGGTTGCGGGCCGCGCCCGGCAGCAGCGACCAGCTGCGCTCGAAGCCCCAGCGGTCCGGGGTCTTGCCCTTGCCTTCGATGCCGGCGCCCAGGTGCCACTTGCCGGCCATGTAGGTGTGGTAGCCGGCATCCTTGAGCAGCTGCGCCACCGACAGCGCGCTGTCGTTCAGGTAGCCTTCGTAGCCGGGCAGGCCGCGGCGCTCGTCGCGCGGTTCGCCCATCGTGCCTTCGCCCACCAGATGGTGGTCGGTGCCGGAAATCAGCATGGCGCGCGTGATGGCGCACACGGTGCCGGTATGGTGGTTGGTCAGCAGGCGCCCGTCGCGCGCCAGGGCGTCGAGGTTGGGCGTCTCGATCTCGCCGCCATAGGCGCCGATGTCCGAGTAGCCGAGGTCGTCGGCCATGATGTACAGGATGTTCGGGCGCCTGGCGCTGCCGGCCAGCGCCGGCGCCGCCGGCGCCGCGGCCGCTGCGGTTGCGGTTGCCGCCGGGGCGGACGAGGGCGTCCTGGTCGAGCCGCAGGCGCTGACCGCGGCGGCGATGGCGGCCAGTACCAGGCCGCCGGTCGAGAGTCGTTTCATGGAGGGTTTCCTTGGATGGGGCATGATCGGATACGTAAGCGGTTCACAGATCGAAGCGGGCATTGAACGAGACCGTGCGCGGCGCGCCGATCTGCAGCGCATTCGAGCCGGTCGAGTACCAGTAGGCCTTGTCGGCCAGGTTGTTGACCTGCAGGCGCAGGGTGAGCTGGTGGTCGTCGACGCGGGTGCGCCAGGCAGCGCCGGCGTTGAACAGGGCGACCGAGGGCACGTTCCAAGTATTCGCACTGTTGGCGGCCTGCTCGCCCAGGTAGCTGGCGTCCGCATGCAGCGACAGGCCAGCCACCTGCGGCACCTTCGCATCCAGGCCCAGCACCGCCTGGAAACGCGGCGTGCTCTCGACCCGGTTGCCGATGACCGCCGGGATCGTGGCCTTGTACTCGGCGTCGAGCCAGGTGGCGCCGGCGTTCACGCTCAGCCAGCGCTGCAGGTCGGCGCGGCCGTTCAGCTCCAGGCCGCGGTAGCTCAGTTCGCCGCCCTGGATGTAGATGCCCTGCGGATTGCTGCTGTAGTCGGCGTAGGCGGCGCCGCGCTTGACCTTGAACAGCGCGGCCGACGCGCCCCAGCGTGCCTGGTCGGTCTTCAGGCCCAGCTCGGCCTGGCGGCTCTTCAGGGGCGGCAGCACTTCGTTGGCGTTGGCATAGGTGGTCGAGACCGTGCCGCCGTCTTCCAGCGCCTCGACGTAGCTGGTGTAGAGCGTGGTGGTCGCGGACGGCTTGTACAGCAGTGCGATGGTCGGCGTGGTCGGCTTCTTGTGGTAGCTCGAGGTGCGCGCGCCGCTGCTGGCGTAGTTCAGGTTTTCATAGTCGACGTAGCGGGCGCCGGCCAGCAGCGACCAGTGTTCGCCGAAGTCGATCGCGTCGCTGGCGAACACCGATTTGTGCGTGTAGTCCGAGATCGTGTAGAAGGTGCTGCGGTTGACGCTGGAGGTGTCGACCAGGACCGGCGGCGGCGCGTACAGATTGCCGGCGGTGGCGGCGCTGAACAGGCTGAGCGAGGATTGCAGATTCAGCGTGCGGCTCAGGGTCTGGCGGTTGGCGCCGAACGAGACCGAGTGGCGCAGCGCGCCGGTGGCGAACTTGCCCTCGACGATCGCGCCCAGCGAGTTGTAGGTCAGCGTCGGGCGGTAGAAGGGATTCAGGCGGTTGCTGTAGTTGCCGGCCTGGCTGGTCAGGTACAGGGTTTCGTAGGCGCTGTCGATGCGCTTGAAGGTGTGGCCGTAGCTGATGCTGGCCTTCCAGTCGCGCGCGATCTTCCAGTCCAGGCCGGTGGCCGCCATCCACATCGTCGAATCGTAGTACGAGCTGGCATAGGCGCCGTAGTCGATGCGGCCGTCGACCGGCGCCGGCAGGCCGCGCGCCGCCACCGGGTAGGCCTGCAGGTTGATGGTCGGTACGCCGCCCTGCAGGTCGCGTTCCTGGTACAGCAGGCTGGCGTTCCAGGTGAGGGTGTCGCCCAGGCGCGCGTCCAGTGCGAGCGAGGCGGCGTCGCGCTTGAGTGCCGCGCCGTTGTAGGTGCCGCCTTCCTCGTGCACCAGGTTGGCGCGGTAGCCGAAGCGCCGGTCCTTGCCGAAGCGTCCGCCGGCGTCCAGGTGTTCGCGCAGCAGGCTGCCGCTGGCGTAACCGACGTCGACGCTGAAAGTGGTCTCATCAAGCGGCTTCTTGGTGACGTAATTGATGATGCCGCCGGGCGCCGCGAAGCCGTACAGGAAGCCGGTCGCGCCCTTGAGCAGCTGCACCGATTCGATGGTCTCGAGCGGCAGTTCGACGCCGTACATCTGGAACGGCTGGCCATCGATCTTGTAGCCGTTGGTGAAGTCGAGCGTCAGCCCGCGCACGCTGACCGCGTAGGCGGCCTGGGTGTAGGTGCCGCCCTTCGAGGTCACCGACGCGTCGTCGGTGAACACCTGGGCCAGCGAGGCGATCTGGCGGTCCTCGATCTGCTCGCTGCCGACGGTGGCGGTCGAGAACGGCGTCTCGAGGTCGGAGCGGCTGCCGAGCGCGCCGCGCGAACGCTCGCGCTGGCCCTCGCGTTCGCGCTCGCCGCTGACGGTCACGGTCTGCAGCGGCAGCGCATCGATGGCCGGGACCGCGGATTCCGCAATCGGGCCTTGCGCCTGCACCTGGGGCGCCGCCGCGAACAGGCCGGCGACGAGCAGGCCGATGCGCCGGCGGCGCGTGATAACAGTGGTTCTTTGCATGATGGTTCCTGGTTGAAGAATGACGTGTTGCAGGACTTCGCACCATGCGGGTTGGGCAGGCTGAGAGGTCCGGCGGGGCCGCTGGCCTGGTGTGCGCACGAGGGCGCCAGGCGGGCAGACGAGCCGATACATCCCACCGTGGATAACGGTGAACGTGTTGACGGATTGGCATAGTAGTTATTCTCAGCCGTATGCAGAACGACTGATTTCAACTATCCATATGAGAAAAGCTGCACGGGCAGCGCTGCCGGTACGGATTTCCCGCCCTATCAAACGCGCAGGAAGTGACGCTAACGCGCATTCTTTACTCATGTAAAACCACGTAAAAAGCAGGTTTCGATCATCTGGTTGATCTGTTCACGCTAGCCACATCCTTGGCTCAGCCATATCCTGAAAAACAGACAGAGCTGCAAATACAGCAGACTGGTTCTTAACTATGGAGACAAAGCATGCAACATGTCCAAGCCCGTTCCCGGATCATCCATCCCACCCGCTGCGCACGCGCGGTCGCCGCGGTCCTGGCCCTGTTGGCGCAGGGCGCCATGGCGCAGGAAACCACGCCCGCCGCCGGCACGACGGCCCCGCCGGCGGCAGAGCAAGCTGACGCCCAGGCCGCGGCTTCCGGCGCCGTCAGCACGGTGCGCGTCACCGGCACGCGCCAGTCGGTTGCGTCGGCGATCGACCGCAAGCTGCGCGCCAGCACCGTGGTCGATTCGATCGTGGCGGAAGACATCGGCCAGTTCCCGGACAAGAACGTGGGCGAGGCGCTGTCGCGCATCACCGGCGTGCAGCTGTCGCGCGACTTTGGCGAAGGTTCGCAGGTATCGATCCGCGGCGTGGAGCCGAACCTGAACCGGATCGAGGTCAACGGCATGTCGATGCTGGGTACCGACGGCACCGCCGGCCGCGGCGCCGAACTGCGCGAACTGGCGTCCGAGCTGATCGGATCGATCGACGTCTACAAGGGCATCACGGCCGACATGACCGAGGGCGGCGTCGGCGGCACCGTCGTCATCCGGACCCGCAAGCCGCTCGATTTCAAGGAGCCGGTCATCGGCGCCACGCTGTCGGGCGAGCATTCGACCTCGCGCGGCGGCGTGCAGCCACGCGGCAACCTGTACATGGCGGACAAGTACCTGGACGGCAAGCTGGGCGTCATGGCGAACGTCGTGTACGACAAGGTGCTCACCCAGAACGACTACGCGCGCAACACCTCGTGGTACTTCCTGCGCGACTGGGACAACTCGCCGGAAAAAACCGTGGCCAGCACCGATCCGGCGGTGGCCGCGGTCACCAGCGTGGATGGCTGCGCGTCCGGCAGTTTGACGCCGGCGCAGCAGACCGCCTGCCGCAAGCAGTGGTACGACTACAACCCGGGCACGGCGCGCTATGGCCTCTGGACCCGCGACCACGAGCGCTCCTCGGCCGAGCTGACCGCCCAGTACAAGTTCAGCAACGCGCTGAGCGCCTGGGTCAGCTACCAGGGCAACACCCAGCGCCAGCGCCTGAACGACCGCAACTGGGGCACCTCCTTCTCGAACGCCAACCGGCTCGCCACCACCAGCGCCAGCGGCGCCTGCGCGACCCCGACGACGACGCCGGAAAGCATGGAGATCGACAACCATGTCGTGACCTCGTACACGGTCGGCGACTGCCTGGCCACCTCGGGCCAGGGCGGGCAGGGCGTGTTCAGCACCTCGGCGCGCGACTTCAAGCTCGACGTCAAGTCCGCCTACACCACCACCGGCTTCAACTTCAAGCGCGACCGGCTGGAGGTCGAGGGCCTGTTCGGCACCTCGCGTTCGAAGTACCACAACGAAACCAACAACATCGTGCTGACCCAGAACGCGCCGGGCCTGGTGGTGGCGCTGGACGAGCAGGGCATCCCGCACTTCACTTTCCCGTCGGGCTACAGCCCGGATAGCGCCAATTCCTACACCCAGATCGACCTGCAGTACCGTCCCTACGAGACCAGGAACACCGAGGACCAGGCCAAGCTGGACTTCAAGTACCGCCTGGGTACCCCGTTCTTCACCAGGATCCTGTTCGGCGCGCAGGCCCGTAACTCCAGCGCCAAGCGCTATGGCGGCGGCGGCTACGTGGCCAGCGGCGGCGCCAACCAGAACTCGACGGCCGACGACGTCAACGTGATGTCGGGGAACGTCAACCAGACCATCTCCTATAATCCCCTGAATACCAGCGGCACCTTGGCAGCCGCCACCAGCTCGCCGTATGCCGCCACCGGCGCCTACACCCGCTACGTGGATGCGGCAACCATGGCGTCGATGGTCGGCGCGGTGCTGGGCCGCACGCCGGGCACCTTCTTCAGCGGCTACGACGGCGTGTCCGGCCTGCCGAGCGGCTGGGCGTCGCCGGTGTACGCCAACGCCACCCAGTATTTCGACACATCGCTGTTCAAGTTCGACAACATCTATTCGGCCCTCGGCAGCGACGGCAATACCTACGCCCAGATCCCGGCCTACGATTTGAAGGAAAAGATCGCGTCGAGCTACCTGCGTCTCGACTATGCCGCCGACCTGTTCGGCTTCGACATGGACGGCAACATCGGCCTGCGCTACACCCAGACCAAGAACCACTCGGCCGGTTTGTCCCAGTACAAGGTGCGCGTCGGAACGACCGCCACGTCGACCACCTACACCGACTACACGATCTCCAGCACCCAGGCCACGGTGGACAAGACCTACCGCGACCTGCTGCCGAGCTTCAACGGGACGGTCTGGTTCATCGACGACAAGCTGCTGGCCCGGGTCGGCTGGGCCAAGGCCATGGCGCGCCCGAACATCGATTTGCTGGCCCCGACCGCGACCTGTACCCTCAACAGTGGCCTTTCGAGGTTCGGCGGCGACGGCACGGATGACTGCAGCGCCGGCAATCCGAACCTGAAGCCCTACCGCTCGACCAACACCGACCTGAGCTTCGAGTACTACCCAAGCAAGGACACCCAGGTGTCGCTGGCCTTGTTCAGGAAGGACATCTCGAGCTATATCAGGACCGGCGTGGTCACCCGCAACGTCGATCTGTTCAACAACGGCACGCGCTTCGACGTGACCGGCGCCGTGAATGGCCAGGGTGCGGTTACCCAGGGCGTCGAGCTGACCTACCGCACCGCGCTTACCTTCCTGCCCGGCTGGCTCAACGGTTTCGGTGTCGACACCAACTACACCCGGATGGGTTACAAGTACTCGGCCGGAAACGAGCTCGTCAATTCACTCGATGGCAGCGTGCTGTCCTATCCGGGCATGTCGAAGAACGCGTACAACGCGTCGCTCTGGTACGACCGCGGCCCCATCAATGCGCGCCTGTCGTACACCCATCGCGACCGCTTCTACACCGGCGGCACCGATGTGTCGGGCAATCCGACCTACCAGGAAAAGACCGGCTTCCTGGATGCGAAGATCCAGTACCGCTACAACGAGCGCGTCACGTTCTCGCTGGAGGGCAAGAACCTGACCGACCAGGCCCAGACCACCGACTCGGGCAGCACGGCCCTGATCAACGAGATCGCCTGGCCGGGCCGCCGCTACTTCGTCAGCATGTCGGTCAAGCTGTGACGTGAGGGCGGCTCTGGCGGTTCAGGGCGGCTCGGGGCGTTTTAGTCCGCGGCCCGCATCCAGCGCGCCGGTCAGCATATCGATCGGCAGCGGAAACACGATGGTCGACGACTTGTCGCCGGCGATCGCGCCCAGCGTCTGCATGTAGCGCAGCTGCATCGCGCCCGGCTGCTGGGCCAGCACGAAGGCGGCCTGCTGCAGCTTTTCCGAAGCCTGCAGTTCGCCTTCGGCGTGGATCACCTTGGCGCGCCGTTCGCGCTCGGCTTCGGCCTGGCGCGCGATCGCGCGGACCATCGATTCGTCCAGGTCCACGTGCTTGATCTCGACGTTGGCCACCTTGATGCCCCAGGCGTCGGTCTGGGCGTCCAGCACCTGCTGGATGTCCAGGTTCAGGCGCTCGCGCTCGGCCAGCATCTCGTCGAGTTCGTGCTTGCCGAGCACGGCGCGCAGCGTGGTCTGGGCCAGCTGGCTGGTCGCTTCCATGAAGTTGGCCACCTGGATGATGGCCTTTTCCGGATCGACCACGCGGAAGTAGAGCACCGCGTTCACCTTCACCGAGACGTTGTCGCGCGAGATCACGTCCTGGGTCGGCACGTCGAGCACGACGGTGCGCAAATCGACCCGCACCATCTGCTGCAGCACCGGGATGATGATGATCAGCCCCGGCCCCTTCACGCCCCAGAAGCGCCCCAGTTGGAACACCACGCCGCGCTCGTATTCGCGCAGCACGCGCACGGCCGATGCGATCAATGGCAACAGCAGGATCAAGAGGGCGCCGAGGCCGAAACCGAGATCCAGAATCATCGTCATGCTCCTTTTTCGACCGGGACCACTTCGAGCGTCAGGCCCTTGCGCGCCAACACCTTTACCGGCTGCGCCGGCTTCAGGGGCAGCGGACTGACCGCCTTCCAGGTTTCGCCTTCGATCCGTACCCAGCCCTCGAAGCCGCCGCCATCGAGCACCGTCTCGACCGGCACCACCGCGCCGATCATGGCCGCGGCGCCGCTGGTGATCGGGCGCCGGCGCGCGCTCAAGGCCAGGCGCATGGTGCCGGTGAGCAGCAGGGCGCTGGCCACGCCCAGCACCCCGACCAGCACCGGCGGGATGCCGTAGCCCGGCAGTTCGGTGTCGATCAGCATCAGGGCCCCGGCGATGAAGGCGACGATGCCGCCCAGCCCGAGGATGCCGAAGCTGGGCAGGAAGGCTTCCGCGCCCATGAACATCAGACCGAGCACCACCAGGGCCAGGCCCGCGTAGCTCAGCGGCAGCAACTGCAGCGCGTACAGCCCCAGCAGCAGGCAGATGCCGCCGATCACGCCGGGCGCCACGAAACCCGGGTTCATGAATTCGAATACCAGTCCATAGATGCCGATGGTCATCAGGAGCAGGGCGACGCTCGGGTTCGTGATCGCCGCCAGCGCGTTGGTGCGCCAGTCCGGCACCGACTCCTCGATGACCGCGCCTTTGGTTTCCAGACGGCGCGCCTGGCCCAGCACGTTGACGGTCTTGCCGTCGAGCTGGGCCAGCAGTTGCGGGACATCGGCGGCGACGTAGTCGATGACCTTGAGCTTGAGCGCTTCGTCGGCGGTGAGGCTGACCGATTCGCGCACGGCGCGCTCGGCCCAGTCGGCATTGCGGCCGCGCATTTGCGCCAGGCCGCGCAGGTAGGCGGCGGCATCATGGGTCTGCTTGCGCGTCATGGCCTGGCCGTCGGCATCGCCGTCCGGTGTCCGGGGTAGGGCATCCGGCTTTTTGGTGTCGGGAGCGGGCGAGGGTGACTGGGCGGGTTGCGCCCCCGGCTGCGGCCGCGGCGGTTCCATGCCGACCGCCACCGGCGTGGCCGCGCCGAGGTTGGTGCCGGGCGCCATGGCGGCGATATGGCTCGCATACATCAGGTAGGTGCCGGCGCTGGCGGCACGTGCGCCGCCGGGCGCGACATAGCTTGCCACCGGCACCGGTGAGGCCAGGATGGCCTTGATCACGGTGCGCATCGAGGTGTCCAGGCCGCCCGGCGTGTCCATGCGGATGATGACCAGCTGCCTGCCGCGCTCGGCCGCATGGGCGATGCCGCGCACGATGTAGTCGGCATTGGCGGGGCCGATGGCGCCGTCGATGGTCAGCAGGCTGACGCCGGCGCCGGCGGATGCCGCGGACGGGGACATGGCGGGGGTGGCCGCGCGCACGTCCATGGGCAGGATGGGTGCCAGCAGGGAGGTGAGCGCCAGCAAACATGCAGGCGCCAGCAGAAGTGCGAGCGCCAGCAGGATGGACAACCTTCGCCACGACATCCTATTCTCCAGAGGATCGATCGGGCCGTTGCCCGCTCAATTGCTTTGACAAGCGGATTCACGCGTTGGTTGCAGCCGTATCGGCACAGGGCTGCGCCAGCGCAAGGCCAGCATCCTTCACCAGGCCGGCGGATGCGACACCAACGCGCCGGGAACGACAGGCAGCGCCACGCCGGCCAGCGTGGCCAGTTCGCGCCGCAGGCGCTGCAGTTCGGCCAGCACGGCCACGAAGCGCATGGCCCAGCGCCTGGCGCTGGCGGTCGGCAACATGCGTCCCTGGCCGCGCACGAACAGCGGCTGGCCGAGGTCGGCTTCGAGGCGGCAGACGGCCTGGCTGACCGCTGGCTGCGACACGGCGCCGGCGCAGGCCACTTCCGGCATCCGCCCCAGTTCGGCCAGCAGCACCATCAGGTGCAGGCGCCGCTCGTTGAACAGTGCCTCCAGCCCGGCCACCGGACCGGTGCGCTCGCTCGAACCGAGCGCCTGCTCGTGCACCGCCGCCAGGAGGGCCGCGATGCGCCGCGCATGCGCCAGCGCCAGCCTGCCGGCCGCGGTCGGCAGCATGCCGTGCGCCGAGCGTTCGAACAGCGCGATGGACAGCAACTTTTCCAGACTGGCGATGGCGCGCGTCACCGAGGACGGCGCCCGTACCAGCCGGCCGCACGCGGTGCGCACGCCGCCGCACTCGGCGACGGTCAGGAAGGCGTGCAGGTGGCGCAAGAGATCGACCCGCATCGTCGCGGCAGGCATGGCGGCAGGGATAGCGACAGACATGGCGCGTGTGCAGCCTTATTCGAAGCCGTACAGGCGCGCCGGATTGTCGACCAGGATCTGCCGGCGGATCGCTTCGTCGTCGGTAAAGGCGTGGAACAGGTCGACCAGTTCGCCGTCGTTCGGCATGTCCTTCGAGATGTTCGGGTGCGGCCAGTCGGTGCCCCACAGCAGGCGCTCGGGGGCGGTGGCGATCAGGGCCTGGGCGAAGGGAATCGCGTCCAGGAAGGGGCGCTTGCCGGCCGAGACGCGCTCGGCACCGCAGATCTTGACCCAGGCCAGCGGGTTGTCACGCATCAGCTGCAGCAGCAGCTGGAACGGGCGCTGTTCCAGACCCTGCTCGGCGCGCACGCGGCCCATGTGGTCGATCACGAAGGGCACCGTGATCCTGCGCAGCAGGTCCTGCTGCTCGGGGATGTTCTCGGCGTCGAAGTGCAGCACGATGTGCCAGCCCAGCGGGGCGATGCGGCGCACCATGGCTTCGACCACCGACACGTCGGGCACGCCGCCCAGGTGCTTGACGAAGTTGAAGCGGATGCCGCGGATGCCGCCGGCATGCAAATCGGCCAGTTCGCTGTCGGTGATGTCGGGCTTGACGTTGGCCACGCCGCGGTAGGCGCCGTTGCTGGCCTTGATCGCGGCCAGGGTCACGCTGTTGTCGGTGCCGTGGCAGCTGGCGTGGACGATCACGGCGCGCGAAACGCCGAGGCGGTCGTGCAGCGCGCGCAGGGCTTCGACCGGTGCGTCGGGCGGGGTGTAGCTGCGATCGATCGCGTAGGGGAACCGGGCGGCCGGGCCGAACACGTGGCAGTGGGCGTCGCAGGCGCCGGGCGGCAGGCGGTAGGCGGGTTTGGCCGGGTTTGGATCGGGAGGGAGACAGGTTTTCATGGTGATTCCTGGATAGGGATAAATACATCCGCCGTGGCATTCACGGCATCGATACCTGGATTGTGCCCAGCGTTATGGACCTATACAATGGCAATACCCGACTAGCTCCTATGCGGTTTTTGCATAACTGAATCCCATGAACCTCGACCAGCTCGAAGCTTTCGTCCACGTCGCTGAACTCAGCAGTTTTACGCGGGCCTCCGCCATCCTCGGCCGCACGCAGCCGGCCTTGAGCCGCCTGGTGCGCCAGCTCGAGGTCGACCTGCGCCAGAACCTGTTGCGCCGCAACGGGCGCGGCGTGGTGCTGACGGAAGCCGGCAAGATCCTGCTGGAGCACAGCAAGGGCATCCTGCACCAGGTGGACGGCGCCAGGAACGCCCTCAAGAATCTGCAGGGCACGCTGGACGGCAATTTCAAGATCGGGCTGGCGCCGAGCGTGGCGCGCTTCGCGACGCTGGCGCTGGTGCGCAGCTTCCGCAGTCAATTCCCGCAGGCGACGATCACGGTATCGGAGGGGCTGTCGAGCTACCTGGGCGAATGGCTGGCGATGGGACGCATCGACGCCGCCATCCTGTACGACACCGGCGAGACGCCGCTGGTCGACAAGCGCCTGCTGTTTACCGAAGAGATGTTTTTGATCAGCAAAGGAAATGCCCCGGCGCCGACCGGGATCACGCTGGCCGAGCTGGCGCGCTATCCCTTGATCATTCCCGGCCGCCAGCACGCGATCCGCACCCTGGTCGAGATGTACGCGGCCGAGCGCGGCGTCCAGCTGAACATCGCGCTCGAGATCGATGCCGTGCCGTCGCTGCTCGACCTGATCGACGAAGGCTACGGCCATGCGGTGCTGCCGCTGAATGCGATCCTGGCCGACCCGATGCGGCGGCGCTTCGTCTGCACCCGCATCCATGATCCGGCCGTGCGCGGACGGATGGCGATCGCGGTCAGCAACCAGCATCCGATGTCGCGCCTGGCCAGCCGCGCGGTGGCCATGCTCGAAAGCGAGATCATGCCGCTATATGAAGCGCGCCAGAAGAATATCGACGCTTACCTGGGCTGAAAGCGCCTCCTGGCTGCTCCTGGGTGGTGCGTCAGAACGTGTGGCGGATGCCGAGCGCGTAGCTGTTGCCGCGCGCGCGGCCGTCGACGTGGTCGTACAAGTAGGTGACGTAGACGTCGGTGCGTTTGGACAGGTAGTAGTCGTAGCCCAGGCCCGCGGTATCGTGGTCGCCGACGCCGGCAAGCGGATTGTCGACCGTGGTCCGGGCCCAGGACGCCAGGATCGAGCCGCTGGCCGTCACCGGCACCGCCGTGCCCAGTTGCCAGGTGCGCGAGGTGATGTTGGTCACGGCACTGTCGGTGGCCTGGGCCGAGGCATACAGCCTGGCCCAGCCGGCATCCCACGCCAGGCCGGCAAGATATGCTTCCTGGCCGGTGGACGGCGCCACCGCGGCGGTGCGCACGCGCTGCGCCGACAGCACCGCGCTCAGGGGGCCGCGCTTGTAGCGCAGGTGGATGCCGGCATTGTTCACGCTGTTCCTGCCGGCGACCTCGCCGGGCGCGTAGACGACGGTCGCGTTCAGTCCTTTCATGGTGGGCGATACGTACTGGATCACGTTGTTCCAGACCGTGTCGCCGATCACCGTGTTGCCGAAGGACGCCACGTAGCTCTGCACCACCAGCGGCGAGAACACCACCGACGCGCCGAACGGGTTCACCGTCTGCATCGACACGTAATACGGCGAGGTATGGCGCCCGATCGTCAATTGTCCGAATCCGCCCGCCAGTCCCACCCAGCCGCTGCGCGAAAAGCCGCCCGGGTCGGCCGGGCTGCGGCCGGCGCCGCCGGTATCGGGCTGGAAGAACTGTTCGAGCTGGAAGATGGCCCTGGTGCCGCCGCCCAGGTCTTCGCTGCCGCGCACGCCCCACCACGAGGTGGTGAGGCCGCCCGAGCCGATCACGCTGGTGCGGGCGACGTTGTCGCCGCGCTTGATGCTGCCGGCGTAGCTGCCGACCAGGCCGTAGAGCTGGATGTCGGCGGCGACGGCGTCATCGAGGATACCGGCGCCCAGGGCCGCGATGGTGCAGGCGAGGGTGCAGGTAAAGCGACAGGCAAGGCGGGGGCCCGCGGCCGGCTGGAAAGGGCTGCTCATGATGTCTCCGTGTATCTGGTAACGCGCGGGCTGCTGGCGGCCCGCTCAAGTTGGCACTAGGGCAAGGGGAGGCTTACTCGCGATTGAGCACCCGGTGCATCTGCTCCGTATCCAGCGCCTTTTCCCACTTCGAGATGACGATGGTGGCCACCGCGTTGCCGATCAGGTTGGTCGGGGTCAGGCCTTCGGACAGCAGGCGGTGCACGCCCAGGATCAGGGCCACGCTGGCCACCGGGATCGAGCCGACCGTCGACAGGGTCGCGGCCAGCACCACGAAGGCGGCGCCGGCGACGCCGGCCGCGCCCTTCGAGGTCAGCAGCAGGACGCCGAGCAGGATCAGCTGGTGGGTCAGGTCGAGCGGCGTGTTGGTGGCCTGGGCCAGGAACACGGTCACGCTGGCCAGGTACAGGCAGGTGCCGTCCAGGTTGAACGAATAGCCGGTCGGGATGATCAGGCCGACCACGCTGGGCTTGCAGCCGAGCTGCTCCATCTTGGTCAGCATGCGCGGCAGCACGCTCTCCGACGAAGTCGTGGCCAGGCACACCAGGATTTCCTCGCGCAGGTAGCGCATCAGCTTGAACAGGCTGAAGCCGCACAGGCGCGAGATCGGCCCCAGCACGGCGAAGATGAAGATCAGGCAGGTCACGTAGAAGCAGACCAGCAGGTTGCCCAGCGAGAGCAGGGCGCCGGCGCCGTATTTGCCGACCGTGAACGCGATCGCGCCGAAGGCGCCGAGCGGCGCGGCCCACATGACGATGCCGACCATGCCGAAGAACACCTTGGACAAGGCGTCCAGCATGTCGACGACCGGCTTGCCGGTTTCGCCCAGGCGCACCAGCGCACAGCCGAGCAGCACGGATATCAGCAGCACCTGCAGGATGTGGCCTTCGGACAGCGAGCCGACCATGGTGGCCGGGATGATGTTCATCACGAAGGACACCATGCCGGTGTCGTGGCTCTGCGCCACGTAGTTCTTGATCGAGGCCGTGTCCAGGTTGGACGCGTTCACGTTCATGCCGGCGCCCGGCTGCCACAGATTGACCACCACCAGGCCCACCACCAGCGCGATGGTGGTCATGACCTCGAAATACAGCAGGCCCTTGATGGCGACGCGGCCGACGCGCGACATGTCGTCCATCTTGGCGATGCCCAGCACGACGGTGCAGAAGATGATCGGGGCGATCAGCATGCGGATCAGCTTGATGAAGCCGTCGCCCAGCGGCTGCAGCCTGGTGCCGGCGTCGGGGAAGTAGTGGCCGATCAGGATGCCGAGCGCCATCGCGACCAGGACCTGGACCCATAACTGCTTGTACCAGCGGCGCGGCGCCGGTTGTGCGGACGCGGCGGCGCCCGTGGTGGTGGTCAGCATTGCATGTCTCCTTGATTTCATTGACGCAATTTTGTCATAGCACCGAAAACATACAATGCCAATACCTCACTAGCTGTTATGTCGGTTTGGAATAGCATGTCATGCGCCATGCGTGAGTCTGCCAGGAAAATTTCTATGCATGGTGGGTCGCCTCGCCTACACTGGTTTGAACATTCAAGGAGGGCGACATGAGCATGAGTGTGAGAGACATCCAGGAAGCACTGGTCCGGGCCGGTTTCGATCCGGGCCCGGTCGACGGCATCTGGGGCCGCCGCACCGTGGCCGCGGTCAAGGCGTTCCAGGAGCGCGAGGGACTGGAGGTCGACGGCATCGTCGGACCGGTCACCGCGGCGCACCTGCAGGGCGCTACCCGCCCGGCCGACGACGAGGCTGCGCTTCCCCTGCCATGGATGGAAGAGGCGACGCGCCTGATCCATACGCGGGAAGTGGCGGGCCGGGGCGACAACCCCGCCATCATTGGCTGGGCCGACATGCTCGACCTGGCCTATTCGGGCGACGACATTCCCTGGTGCGGCCTGTTCGTCGCCCATTGCATCGCCAGCACCCTGCCTGCGGAGCCGCTGCCGACCAATCCGCTGCTGGCGCAGTCGTGGCGCCGCTTCGGCAGCGAGGTGGCGCCGCGCGAGGGCGCGGTGATGGTGTTCTGGCGCGAGTCGCGCGAGTCCGGCCTGGGCCACGTCGGGTTCTATGCCGGCCAGGACAACGACGCCTACCGCATCCTGGGCGGCAACCAGGGCGACAGCGTCTGCTACGACTGGGTGGCCCGGCAGCGTTTCCTGGGCGCCTACTGGCCGAAGACGGCGCTGTCCCTGCAAAAGGGCGCACGCGTGGTCGAGGCGCAACGCAGCGGCGCGCTGTCGCGCAACGAGGCCTGAGCCCGCACCTGTTCCGCCTACATCTGCCGGAACAGGTGCGCGAACAGGGGACTCACGCGCAGCCGTTCGCTGCGGCCGCGCAGCGCCAGCGTCAGCTTGCCCGTGTCGTCGCGGCTGGCGCTGGCCACGTGGCGCATGTTGACGATGCTGCCGCGGCTGACCTGGCAGAAGCGCGCGCCGTCGAGCTGGGGCAGCAGCTCCCGCAGCGCCAGGCGGATCAGGGCGTCGCCCTCGGCGGTGGCGACGTTCACGTACTTGTCGAGCGCCTGGAAGAACACCACGTCCTCGACCGGGATCATGCGCACTGTATTGCCGACGGCGGCGCGGATCACGGACAGCTGTCCGGCCGGCGCCGGCGCCGGCGCCGGCAGCAGGGCGCGCATCTGCTCGACCAGGCGCGCCAGGCCGCCGTCGCCGCCATTGCCACCATTCCCGCCAGGGCCGGCCCCGTTGCCGGGGGCGCCCGCCGCCACGCCGGCCAGGCGTGCGCGCAGGCGCTCGACGGTGCGTGCCAGGCGTGCCTCGCTGACCGGTTTCAGCACGTAGTCGAGCGCGGCGGTGTCGAAGGCCTGCACCGCGTAGTCGTCGTAGGCGGTGACGAACACGATCTGCGGGAAGGGGGCGGGGCCGTCCCAGCGCTCCAGCAATTCCTCGGCCGCTTCCAGCCCGGTCTGGCCCGGCATCCGGATGTCCAGGAACAGCATGTCCGGCCGCAGCGCCAGCGCCTGCTCGACGGCGGCCGTGCCGTTCGGCGCGATGGCGGCGATCTCCAGTCCGGGCCACAGGCCTTGCAGCGTCCTGGCGAGGACGGCGGCCAGCACCGGTTCATCCTCGGCGATCAGGGCGCGCGGGTTCATGCCTGCTCCAGCGGCAAGACCAGGCGCGCCACGGCGCCATGCTGGTGGCCGGGGGAGAGCGTCAGGCTGGCGCGCTCGCCGTACAGCGCCCGCAGGCGCTCGCGGGTGGTGGCGATGCCGACGCCGCCGCCCTGGCTGGCGCGGGTGTCGTCGAGCCCCAGGCCGCTGTCGCTGACCAGGATCTCGAGCGCACCGCCGTGCGCCCTGGCCTCGATCGTGATGGCGCCGCCGTCGATCTTCGGTTCCAGGCCGTGGATGATGGCGTTCTCCACCAGCGGCTGCAGCAGCATGGCCGGCAGTCGCGCCGTGCGCAGCGCATCCGGCAGGACGCAGCGGTAGGACAGGCGCTCGCCCATGCGTACCGCCATCAGGCCGAGGTAGGCGTCGATGGCGCCGAATTCGTCGGCGAGCAGGGTGTTCTCGGCGCGCGTGGCGCCCAGGGTCGCACGCAGGTACTGGATCAGCTGGTCGAGCATGCGGCCGGCGCGCGCCGGGTCGATCGCGATCAGGCCCTGCAGGTTGGCCAGCGTATTGAACAGCATGTGCGGCTCGATCTGGGCCTGCAGCAGGCGCAGCTGGGCCTGCACGGCCTGGCGCTCGACGGCTTCGGCGCGGGTGCGCGCTTCGCCATGCTCGGCCTCGATGCGCTGCATGCGTTCGCGGTTCATGATGATCAGGAACATCGCGCCGATGGCGATCAGGGTGAACAGGATCATGTGCAGTTGCGGCCGGGTCGGGTACCCGGACAGGCTGGGCGAACCCTGGCCCAGGATGGCGCCGCCGATCACCAGGCCGCAGTAGTGCGCCACCGGCGCCGTCAGCACCGCCAGCGCCAGGATCGCCACCGGCCGGTGCGCACGCCGGGCCGGATCGCCCAGCAGGCCGAGGCGCACGCCGTCGATGATCACGACGGCCGTGACGCCGATGCAGGCCGAATACACCAGCTGCTGGTACAGCTCGGCCGGATTGCCGGTCGCCAGCGTGATCAGGACCGCGGCCCAGGCACTGAGGATGATGCTCATGCCCAGGTCATCCAGGAAGCGCCTGAGGCGCCGGTCGCCGGGCGTGCAGCGGGGGAGGGAATGCGTGAGTGCGGTCATGTCAGTGGCCCTGGTTGTTGAAAAGGTATGAGGCATTGTGCCGAGCGCTGCGGCGCGGAGCAACCGGCCTGCGACGAACCCGGTCATGGACGGCGCGAAACCGGATTCTGGGCAGCCGAACCAGGAAGATCGGACTACCGGGATGTCATGTGTTCTGATCGACAACAATCTGGAAAGACATGCGCTGTCGTGATACCCCTCCTCAGCGGCCATGATGAGAATTCCGACAAGCTATACGTTTAAATTATCGCTGGCATCGTAAATGGAAATTGGATTTATATCTTACGCCCGCGTAAGATTCAACCATCGCAGAACGCAAACGAATACACAGGAGTTGCCATGAACGCTTACACGAACACCGCCGCCGATTCCCGCAACGTCGAAACCCAGGGCGTCTTCAGCCGCTGGTTCCGTACCTTCCGCGCCGAACTGCGCCGCGCCATCGAACTGGCTGGCGAGCCGTACACCCACGGCATCATGCCGCCGCTGTAATCACGGCATTGCAGTCGACGCGCGCTTCGGCGCCGCACCAGTGAAAACCCCGCACGATGCGGGGTTTTTTGTTGTCCGCGCCACCAGGCCGGCGCGGCCCGCCCCGCGCATCGGCCATAATGTGCCGTCCTCCTGCAAGCGGAACATCACATGGAATTCCAGTTCCTGGGCACCTCGTCGGGCACGCCCAGCAAGACCCGCAACGTCAGCGGCCTGGCGCTGCGCGCGCGCACGTCCAGCCACTGGGCGCTGGTCGACTGCGGCGAGGGCACCCAGCACCGCATCCTGCACACCCGCTGGTCGCTGCACGACCTGCGCGCCGTCTTCATCACCCACTTGCACGGCGACCACTGCTACGGCTTGCCCGGCCTGCTGGCCAGCGCCGGCATGCACAACCGCAGCGCGCATCTGTTCGTGGTCGGCCCGGCGCCGCTGCGCCACTACCTGCAGGGCGTGATGGACACCACCGAGCTGCGCCTGCCGTTTTCGATCGAGTTCGTCGACGTGGCGGTGCTGGAGGGCGCCGCGGTGCTGCCCGACTTCGAGGTGCGTGCCACCGCGCTGTCGCACCGCATTCCCTCGTACGCCTTCAGCTTCACCGAGCGCAGCGTCGAGCGCAAGCTGGACACGGCCAGGCTGCGCGCGGCCGGCGTGGCGGCCGGAGAAGCGTGGGGCCGGCTGCAGCGCGGCGAGGACGTGTTGCTTCCCGATGGCCGGGTGCTGAATGCGCATGACTATCTGCTGGCGCCGCGCAAGGCGCGCAAGGTGATCGTCGCCGGTGACAACGACAGTCCGGCGCTGCTGGTCGAAGAGGCGCGCACGGCCGAGGTGCTGGTGCACGAAGCGACCTACACCGACGCGGTGCTGCGCAAGGTGGGACCGGGACCGCAGCACAGCTCGGCCAGGATGACGGCCGGCGCCGCGGCCAGCGCCGGGGTGCCGAACCTGGTGCTGACGCACTTCAGTCCGCGTTACCAGCAGCATGGGGCGCTGACCATGGCCGATATCGAAGACGAGGCGCGCGCGGCTTATGCGGGCAATCTGTTCCTGGCGGAGGATTTCGACAGGTATGTGCTGGATCGGGAGGGGGTGTTGACGAAGGCGGCGTAAGCAGGAAAGAGGATGGATGGACGTGCAGGATGCCGTCGTTCCCGCGAAGGCGGGAACCCATGCTGAACAGCAGAATTCCGTATCCCGGAAACAGCCTGGCTCTCCAGGGTTGCCGACTTTGAAAATTCAGCTTGGGTCCCTGCCTGCGTGGGGAGTTGTTTCCGGCAATGCCGGGAACGACGCAGGGCACGGGAACGACGCGCTTCAGTCGATGTACTTCAACCCCGCCCTGGCCAGCGGCTCGCGCATGTTGTACATGTCCAGCCCCAGCACGCCGGACGCCAGTTTGGCGCGCTTTTCGCCCTCCAGGTCTTCGCGCTTCTGCGCCACGTCCGCCACGCGCGCCGCATCTTGCGCCGGGACCACCACCACGCCATCGTCGTCGGCCACGATCACGTCGCCCGGGTTGACCAGCGCGCCGGCGCAGATCACCGGGACGTTCACCGAACCGAGGGTCGCCTTGATCGTGCCCTTGGCGCTGATGCACTTGCTCCACACCGGGAAGCCCATCTCGGCCAGGATGCGCACGTCGCGCACGCCGGCGTCGATGACCAGGCCCCTGGCGCCGCGCGCCATGAAGCTGGTGGCCAGCAGGTCGCCGAAGAAGCCGTCCGTGCATTCGGCGGTGACGGCGGCCACCACGATGTCGCCCGGCTGGATCTGTTCCGCCGCCACGTGCATCATCCAGTTGTCGCCCGGGTGCAGCAGCACGGTCACCGCCGTGCCCGAGGCCTGGGCGCCGGCGTGGATCGGGCGCATGTAGGGTTTCAGCAGGCCGACGCGGCCCATGGCTTCGTGCACGGTGGCGCTGCCGAGGCGTCCGAGGTGGTCGGCATTGGTGCGGTCGGCACGCTCGATGTTGCGCTTGACGATGCCGAGCTGATTGATCAATGGAGTGGTCATGATTTACAGTCCTTTCTGTGCGAGGGCGGCGTCCAGGCGCGGGAATACGCGGCGCGCATTGCCCTCGAAGATGGCGAAGCGCTCGTCATCCGACAGCGCGGCGGCCTGGATGTAGCGCTTGGTGTCGTCGTAGTAGTGGCCGGTTTCCGGGTCGATGCCGCGCACGGCGCCGATCATCTCGGAGGCGAACAGCACGTTCTTCACCGGGATCACCCTGGTGAGCAGGTCGATGCCCGGCTGGTGGTAGACGCAGGTGTCGAAGAAGATGTTGTTCAGCAGGTGCTCTTCAAGCAGCGGCTTCTTCATCTCCTGCGCCAGGCCGCGGAACCGGCCCCAGTGATAGGGCACCGCGCCGCCGCCGTGGGGGATCAGGAATTTCAGGGTCGGGAAGTCCTTGAACAAATCGCTGGTCAGGCACTGCATGAAGGCCGTGGTGTCGGCGTTCAGGTAGTGGGCGCCAGTGGTGTGGAAGCAGGGGTTGCAGCTGGTCGAGACGTGGATCATCGCCGGGATGTCGTACTCGACCATCTTTTCGTAGATCGGATACCAGTGGCGGTCGGACAGCGGCGGCGACGTCCAGTGGCCGCCCGACGGGTCCGGGTTCAAATTGATGCCGACCATGCCGTATTCCTTGACGCAGCGCTCCAGCTCCGGGATGCAGGTTTCGGGATCGACGCCAGGGGACTGCGGCAGCATGGCCGCGCCGATGAAGTGGTCCGGGAACAGCCGCGACACGCGGTAGCACAGCTCGTTGCAGATCGCGGCCCAGGTGGCGCTGGTCTCGAAGTTGCCGATGTGGTGGGCCATGAAGCTGGCGCGCGGCGAGAAGATCGTCAAATTGGAACCGCGCTCGCGCATCAGGCGCAGCTGGTTGGCTTCGATCGATTCGCGCAGTTCGTCGTCGCTGATCTTCAGGTCCGACACCTTCGGGCCCAGCGCCGGCGTGTTCAGGTTCGCGACCTGGGCGTTGCGCCAGTTTTCCAGCGCCTTCGGGGCGGTGGTGTAGTGGCCGTGGCAATCGATGATGAGTGGGTCGCGCATGATGATTATTCTCCTCTCCAGATGTCTTCCGATATGTAGACCTCGCCGCGCATGATCGGGCGCGCGGTGCGCAGCAGGGCGGCGCGGGTCACTTGTTGTGGGTCAGTCGCATCGAGCCCCAGCTCGACGCTGAATTCACCGGTCGGGTGTTCGACCGATACGGTTTTCGTCAATCCCGGCGCCACCTGCGCAATGCCCTGGGTGACCGAGCCTTCCAGCACGCAGGCGGTGGCGACGGTCACCGCCGCCAGCACGCCGATCGCCTCGTGGCACACGTGCGGGATGAAGCAGCGGGTGGCGATGGCGCCGCCGTCGCGCGGGGCCGCCACCAGGCACATCTTCGGGTAGCTCTTGGCTTTCACGTCGCCCAGCCCCATCAGCGGGCCGGCGCTCAGGCGCAGCGCTTCGATGCGTGCGCGCAGTGCCACGTTGGCGTTCAAGTCCGTCACCGATTCGTAGCCGCTCGCGCCCAGATCAAGCGCGCGCACCAGCACCATCGGCATGCCGTTGTCGATCAGCGTCGCGTCGATTGCGAAGGGTTCGACGCCGTCTCCGCTCACCTGGATCCGGTCGAGTACGCGGCCGCTGGGCAGCAGGGCAGGGCAGACCGAACCGGCGGTGTCGAGGAACTCGATGCTGATCGGAGATGCGCTGCCGGGCACCCCGTCGATGCGCGCGTCGCCCGTGTACTGCAGGCGTGCGCCCGGGGTCTGCACCGTCACGTCGCACTGCATGCCGGTGTTCAGGGTCAGCACGCGCGCGGCGGTGGCGCCGTCCCGGATCGGCAGCAGGCCGCGCTCGAGCGCGAACGGCAGCACCGCAGCCAGCATGTTGCCGCAGTTGGGCGTGAGGTCGACCGTGTCCCGGTCCGGCTGCAGCTGGGCGAACAGGAAGTCGAGGTCGACGCCCGGCGCGGTGCTCTTGCGCACGATGCCGACCTTGCTGGTGAGCGGATGCGCGCCGCCCAGGCCGTCGATCTGGCGGCGGTCGGGCGAACCCATGGCAGCCAGCAGCACCCGGTCGCGCAGGGCGGGGTCGGGCGGCAATTCCGATTCGAGGAAGAACGGCCCGCGCGAGGTGCCGCCGCGCATCAGGATGCAGGGGATGCCGGTCAGGTCGCGCTCGATGGCGTGCGGATTCGTGTCTCCGGCTTGTCCAGCCTGGCGCTGGATCTCGTGTTCAGTAGTCATGGTAAAACTCCGGCAGGGGATGAGCGCAGTATCGACGCCGGCGCCAGGGACTTGGTTGCTTTCTGAGGGTTGATTTGTTCTAATTTGCTTATCGCCCCGCATTTTTCGAACCTGCCCATGTCCCTCGTCAGCCTGCGCCATCTCCATGCCTTCACCGCCGTCGCCGATGCCGGCGGTATCCGCCGCTCGGCCGAAAGCCTGTACCGGGCCTCGAGCGCGGTGGCCCGGTCGGTGGCCGCGCTCGAGGCCAGCCTGGAGACGCAACTGTTCGAACGCAAGGGCCGCGGCATGCTGCTGACCGCCGCCGGCGAAGTGGTGCGCCTGCGCGCCGACCGCATCGAAACCGAGTTGCGCGAGGTGCGCGACGACGCCATCCGCCTGCGCGAACGCAGCGCCGCCAAGGTCGGCGGCATCGAGGCGCTGCTCAACGAACGGCGCCTGCTGGCGGCGACCCTGCTGGCCGAAGTCCACTACATGCCGGGCGTGGCGCATACCATGGGCACCTCGCAGTCGGCGGTAAGCCAGGCGGTGGCACGCCTGGAAGACATGCTCGGCCAGCCGCTGTTCCTGCGCACCGCGCACGGCATGGTGCCGACCGATTGCGGGCGCAAATGGATCGAGCGCTTCGAGCGCGTGCTGGCCGAGCTGCGCCACATCCCCGAAGACATCGCCGCGCTGGCCGGCGTGGTGCAGGGCACGGTCACCATCGGCGCGCTGCCGCTGGCGCGTTCGCAACTGCTGCCGGCCGCGATCGCGGCGGTGCTGGGGAAGCATCCGTGCCTGCGGATCCGTTCGCTGGAAAGCCCCTACGACGAACTCACCGCCGGCCTGCTCAGCGGCCGCATCGATTTCATCGTCGGGGCGCTGCGCGATTCGATCGGCGACGCCTTCGTGTCGCACGCGCTGCTCGAGGACAAGGCAGCGCTGGTGGCGCGCGCCGGGCATCCGCTCGCCGCCGCGGGACGCAAGCGGCCCCTGGCACTGCATGAACTGGCCGGCTACCCGTGGGTGCTGTCGCGCGCCGGCACCCCGCTGCGCGTCTCGATCGAACAGTTCTTCCAGCGCGAACAGGCGACGCCACCGGCGCCGGCGGTGGAAACCGGCGACCTGGCGCTGCTGCGCGGCCTGCTGCTGGAAAGCGACATGCTGACCGTGCTGTCGGCGCACCAGCTGTACCACGAAGTGCGCACCGGCCAGCTGGCCGTGCTGCCGTTCGGGATGCCGGGACTGGAGCGCAACATCGGCGTCACCACGCGCCGTGGCGCCCACCTGTCGCCGGGCGCGCGGGCGCTGCTGGCCGAGCTCGAGCGCATCGGCGCGACCTTCTCTCGAGCTTGACATCGTGACGCGGCCGGGCTCGCCGAAATCACCTTCGTGAATACCCCCGATAAGGAGAATGCAACGCTGCGCCAGCCGAAAGCAATACATGCCGGACACCCGAAACGTACACTTGGACCCAGTAGCGGCCCGTGATGACTGATATTCAGCGCACAGGAGCCGCCGGGACAAGACGGGATCGTCGACCGAACAACATGTATTCGCCAAGGAGACATAATGAATACAGCACACACGTTGGATGTGCGCCAGCACATCAATGGCCGGAAAATGTCCGGCTACCAGTGGCTCTTGCTCTTCCTCTGCTTCCTCATCGTCACCACCGACGGCATGGACGTGGCGATCATGGGCTTCCTCGCGCCCGGCATCACTAAAGAGTGGGGCATCTCCAAGGCCGCCTTCGGCGGCGTGATGAGCGCCGCGCCGATCGGCCTGGCCATCGGCGCCTTGCTGATCGGCCCGCTGTCCGACCGCTACGGCCGCAAGCGCCTGCTAATGACGGCGGTGGCCTGGTTCGGCGCCTGCAGCGTCCTGTGCGCGTTTGCCGACAACGTCTATGAACTGTCGATCCTGCGTTTCCTGACCGGCCTGGGCCTGGGCGCGGCGATGCCGAACACCACGACCCTGCTGTCCGAATACGTGCCCGAAAAATCGCGCAGCATGCTGCTGGCGATCATGTTCACCGGCTTCAACCTGGGCTCGGCGCTGGTCGGCTTCGGCGCCGCCGCCATCCTGCCGGACTACGGCTGGCGCATGGTGCTGGTGATCGGCGGCGCGATCCCGCTGGCCTGCCTGCCGTTCTACATCTGGCTGGTGCCGGAATCGGTGCGCTTCCTGGTGGTGAACAAGGCGCCGGCCGAGCGCATCGTCAAGACCCTGCACCGCGTGGTCGGCGCCGGCCCCGACGTCACGGTGCACACCCAGTTCACGATCAGCGAGCAGAAGGTGGAGAGCAGCGCCAAGGCCAAGACCCTGCTGTCGTCCTCGTTCCGCGGCATCACGGTGTCGCTGTGGGTGACCTACTTCATGGGCCTGATGGTGATCTATCTGCTGTCGGGCTGGCTGCCGACGCTGATCAAGGATGCCGGCCTGCCGATCGAGCGCGCCGCCAACATCACCGCGCTGTTCCAGCTGGGCGGCACCGTGGGGGCGCTGGCGGTCGGCTACCTGATGGACCGCGTCACCCCGAACAAGGTGATCGCCAGCGCCTACGTTGCCGGCGCCGCCTTCATCCTGATGCTGTCCTCGAGCAGCGTGGAAGCCACCATGTTCCCGGTGTTCGTGCTGCTGGCAGGCTTCTGCATGAGTGGCGCCCAGACCGGCCTGAACGCCTTCGCCCCGCAGTGCTACCCGACCGTGGTGCGCGCCACCGGCGTCAGCTGGATGCAGGGCATCGGCCGCTTCGGCAGCATCTTCGGGTCCGCCGCCGGCGGCATCCTGCTGAGCCTGGGCTGGGGCTTCGGCGCCGTGATGGCGATCCTGGCGATCCCCGCGACCATCGCCGCGCTGTCCATCGTGTTCACCCGATTCGCCGCCCGCACCGCACCGGCGCAGGCATGACGCAACCGTATAAATAGTATGAAAGGAAACCATCATGGCCAACATCATCGGCGCCATCGCCTCGTCGCACACCCCGACCATCGGCTTCGCCCTGGACGCCAACAAGCAGAACGACGCCGTGTGGGCGCCGATCTTCGCGGCCTACGAGCCGGTGAAGCAGTGGCTGTTTGATAAAAAGCCGGACGTCCTGCTGATGATCTACAACGATCACGTGACGTCCTTCTTCTTCGACCATTATTCGGCGTTCGCGCTCGGCATCGGCGACACTTGGCGCGTGGCCGACGAGGGCGGCGGCGCGCGCGATCTGCCGCCGGTCGGCGGCCATGCCGGCCTGGCGCGCCACATCGGCGAATCCTTGATGGCCGACGAATTCGACATGTCCTTCTTCCAGGACAAGCCGCTCGACCACGGCTGCTTCTCGCCGCTGTCGATCATGTGGCCGCATGACAAAGCGGTGGAAGGCGCGGCCGCCTGGCCCGGCGCCATCGTGCCGCTGCAGTGCGGCGTGCTGCAATTCCCGGTGCCGTCGGCGCGCCGTTGCTTCAAGCTGGGCCAGGGACTGCGCCGCGCCATCGAGAGCTATGCGGAAGACCTGGACGTGGCCATCATCGCCACCGGCGGCCTGTCGCACCAGGTGCACGGCGAACGCGCCGGCTTCAACAACACGGCCTGGGACCACCAGTTCCTCGACCTGTTCGAAAAGGACCCCCAGGTGCTGCTGGACATGACCCAGGCCGACTTCGCCCGCCTGGGCGGCTGGGAAAGCGCGGAAATCGTCATGTGGATGGTGATGCGCGGCGCCATGCCGGCCAAGGTCAAGTGCCTGCACCGCGAGTATTACCTGCCGTCGATGACGGGCATCGCGGTCGCGCTGTACGAGAGCGAAGTCACGGTCGACCCGGCGCTGAACGCGGCGGCGCGCGAATTGCACCGCCAGCACATGGCCTGGCAGACCAAGGGCGCGGAAGAACTGGATGGCACCTATCCGTTCACCCTGCAGCGTAGCGTCGAGGGCTACCGCATCAACCGCTACCTGCACCAGCTGATCCAGCCCGCCTTCCGCGAGCGCTTCCTGGCGGACCCCGAGTCCACCTACGAGGAAGCCGGGCTCACCTCGGCCGAGCGCGACATGGTCACCCGGCGCGACTGGCAGGCGATGATCCGCTACGGCGTGATCTTCTTCCTGCTCGAGAAACTGGGCGCGGTGGTGGGCGTGTCCAACCTGCACATCTACGCCGCCATGCGCGGCCAGTCGCTGGAAGACTTCCAGAAGACCCGCAATACCAAGGCCTTGTATTCGGTGGCAGGAAAGGGCGCTGCCAACAAGGCCGACTGGAACCAGGACCAGGGCAGGCAGCAGAGCTGAGCCGCGGGTAAGGTACCCATCGGTGCGGTACCCATGACAAGATTCGAACAACCTGAGGAGAATGTATGAAGAAGATCGTCGCCACGGCCGCCCTTGCGGCCTGCGCCGGCCTGTCACTGCCAGGCGCGGCGCAGGCGCAAACCAGCGTCACGATGTATGGCCTGCTCGACGCATCGGTCGACTACAACACCAACGTGAACGCGGCCGGCGCCAGCCGCACCTGGATGCCGAGCCTGGGCGGCGGCATGTTCCCGTCGCGAATCGGTTTCCGCGGCGCCGAGGAACTCGGCGCAGGCCTGAAAGCCATCTTCACGCTGGAGAGCGGCGTCTACGTCGACAGCGGCACGAGCGGCCAGGGCAACCGCCTGTTCGGGCGCCAGGCCTGGGTCGGCCTGGCCGGCAAGTGGGGCCAGGTCACGCTGGGCCGCAACTACGACATGCTGTACACCTCGATGGCGGATGTCGAGATCATCGGCCCGACCCAGTACGGACTGGGCTCGATCGACCCCGGCATCCCGAACGGCCGCGTCGACAACTCGATCGCCTACAAGGGCACGTTCGGCGGTTTCACCGCCGGCGCCACCTACAGTCTGGGCCGCGATACGTCCAGCGCCGGCGGCCCCGGCGGCACCAACTGCCCGGGCGAGAACGGCGCCGACGACCAGGCTTGCCGCGGCTGGTCGGCGATGCTGCGCTACGACACACCCGACTGGGGCCTGACCAGCGCCTACGTGCGCGTGCGCGGCGGCGCCACCGCGGCGGCTGGCCTGAACCGGAGCGATTTGAGCGACAGCCGCGCCCACCTGGCCGGCTACGTCAAGCACGGCGCCTGGCGCGCCGCCACCGGCGCCATCGTGCGCAACAACGAAGGTTCGGCGCTCACCCCGCGCAGCAATTTGTACTACCTGAACGGCGCCTACCGGGTGACGCCGGCGGTCACGGTCGACGCGCTGGCCGCGCGCCTGGACTACCGCAACAGCGGCAACGACACCGACATGTTCATGCTGCGCGCGATCTACGATTTCTCCAAGCGGACCTCGGTGTACGCGGCGGTCGGCCACGTGGCCAACGACGGCGCCGCGGCGATCGCACTGAGCGCGGGCGGCAGCGTGGGCGTGGGCCTGTCGCAGAACGGCGTGATCACGGGGATCAAGCACGCATTCTAAAAGTCATGTGCGCCGGCGCCGGAGCCCAGGCCCGCCGGGTCAAAGCTCTGGCGCCGGGGTTTTGGCCGGGACCTTCGGGGCCCGGCTTTTTTTCAATTGTGGATGTACTTCGTGAACACGTCGCTGAAATCGCGCTTGGTGTAGGTATCGAGCATGGCCGTGTTCAGCGCGTCCAGCAGTTGCCCGTACTGGTTGACCAGGCCGCCTTCCCCCGGCGCGATGTTCAGCTTGTGCACGGAAGCCGTGGCATTCAGCGCATGCAGCGCATTGTCGCGGCAGAGCGCGTCGCGCCGCTGCTGCTTGCCGATGGAAATCAGCGCCTTGTAGATGTCCTTGAGCTGTTCGATGAAGGTCTTCTTCACGTCGATCGAGAACACCAGGCTGTCCACGTTGAACTTCAGCTCGATATCCATATCCAGCGTACCGGCGGTCTCGATGCTGACGTTCGTGATCGCGTGGGACGAATAATCGTAGCGCTTGATCGAACGCTTCGACGAGACCGCCGAGTCGCCGTCCACATGGATCAGCGCCAGGTTGGTGAAGCAGTATTCATCCTTCCTGCTCTTGATGAGGAAGAAGATCTTTTCGCCGTCTTCGCTGAACAGGTAATCGTCGGCATCGACCTTGTTGTAGTCCGCAGGCCCGACGATCACGCCGATATCGCTGATGCCCAGTGCTTCCGCCGCCAGTTTCTTGAACATGATCGTCCTCGTGTGATGAAAGGTTTGACATTAACATTGTTTGACTGCTGCAACTAGTCGCGCAGCATGGTGCCGCCTCATCGCATCAGGAGGTAGACCAGAGCGCCGCAATTGACGATGACCGTGGCCAGGAATACGGTGCGGAACGCTTCCTTCTTCGATTTGTGCCGCAATACCTGTTGCGCCACCAGGGCGCCAGGCCAGCCGCCAATGAGCCCCAGCAGATGCAGGCTGCGTTCCGGAGTGCGCCGGGCGTTGTTCCGCGCCGCCGATTTGTCGCCGGCATAGGCAAGGAAAGCGAGCGCGCTGGCGCCGAGGTACAGGACCAGGCATGCAGGCGGCAATGCGCGCACCCCTGTCGCCGGCGCCCAGGTGGCAGGTGACGATGTCGTTGTCCGCTGGCCGGATTCCGCGGCTGGTGAATGCGCTGACGTGCACGAACACCGCCGGACCGCCGCCGTTGGGTGCGATGAAGCCGAATCCCTGTTCATCCTTCCAGGCGGTGATTTTTCCCTGGTAGCGGGGGCTTTCTGGCTTCGCATCGTGGTTGTCCTGGAATGAAGACGGGCATTGTATTGGCGATTATTGCCAATGATCTTACCAGAAGGCAATGCCGAGAAAATCCACGGAATGTCACATGGGCGGCGCGCCATCATTCCGGCGGCAACGCCCCGGTGCTGGCAAAAGCCCGCCGCGGCGAGGCGGCGGACAGGTGAACCCGGCTGCTCAGGCGCGCTTGCCGCCCGCGGACAGCGGCGCCGCCGGCACGCCGGCCGTGCCGGCAACCGGTGTTTCGGGTGACGGCGGCGCCGGCGGCAGCCTGCCATCCTCCAGCACCCGCCTGGCGCGCTCCAGGTCGAGCGCGCCTTCCCAGCGCGCCACCACGACGGTGGCGACCCCGTTGCCCACCAGGTTGGTGAGCGCGCGCGACTCGTTCAGGAAGCGGTCCACGCCCAGCAGCAGCACCAGTCCTTCCACCGGAATCCTGTGCATCGACGCCAGCGTGGCCGCCAGCGCCACGAAGCCGGCGCCGGCCACGCCCGCCGACCCCTTGGACGTGAACAGCAGCACACCCAGCAGCACCATCTGGTCCCACAAGGTCAGGTCGATGTTCATCGCCTGGGCGATGAAGATGGCGGCCATGGTGAGGTAGATGGCGGTGCCGTCGGCGTTGAAGGCGTAGCCGGTCGGCAGCACCAGGCCGACCACTGGCTTCGGAATCCCCATGCGCTCCAACTTGACCAGCATCTGCGGCAGCACGGCTTCGGTCGAGGCGGTGCCGAGCGTGACCAGCAGCTCGTCCTTGATGTAGCGGAGGAACTGGAACAGCGACAGCCCGCACAGCCGCATCACGCCACCCAGCACCAGCACGATGAACAGGGCGGAGGTCAGGTACAGGCACAGGATCAGTTCCCCGTACGAGGCCAGCGTGCCGATGCCGTACTTCCCGACCGTGAAGGCCATGCCGCCGAAGGCGCCCAGCGGCGCCACGTACATCGCGATGCGCACCACGCCGAACATCCCCTGCAGGAACATGTCGAGCATGTCCACAAAAGGCTCGACCGGTTTGCCCAGGCGCGCCAGCGCGATCGCCAGCAGCAGCGAGAAGAAGATAATCGGCAGCATGTCGCCGTTGGCGAAGGCGCCGACCACGCTGTTGGGGACGATGTTCATGATGAAGTCGAAGGCGCCGCCCTGGTGCTGCGCCTTCTGGGCATAACTGGCGACCGAGGCGCCGTCCAGGTGCGCCGGGTCGATGTTCATGCCGCTGCCGGGCCGGACCAGGTTGACCACCACCAGGCCGATGGCCAGCGCGAAGGTGGAGGCGATCTCGAAGTAGAGCACCGCCTTCAGGCCCACGCGGCCGGCTTCGTGGATGTTGTTCATGCGTGCGACGCCGACCACGATCGAGGCGAAGATGATCGGCGCCAGCAGCATCTTGATCAGCTTGATGAACAGGTCGCCAAGCGGCTTGAGCTGGGCGCCGAGGTCGGGGAAGTAGTGCCCGAGGACGACGCCGGCGACGATGGCGATCAGGACCTGGACATAGAGTTTCGACAGATATTTTCCAGCTACGGTGGTTCGCATGTTGTCTCCTCTTGCGAATGGATGCCGGCCGTTCGGATTGTGGGTGGACCGCGCCTCTTGTCATTGGACGCTGTGATGGCCCGGCCGGGCTCAGGCCGACAGCTTCTGCATCCAGGTGTACAGGTCGGCCTTGCCCTCGAAGCCGATGCCGGGCAGGTCGGGCATGGTGATGTAGCCGTTGTCGACCACCACCCCGTCCGGGAAGCCGCCGAAGGGCTGGAACAGGTCGGGGTAGGACTCGTTGCCGCCCAGGCCCAGGCCGGCCGCGATGTTCAGCGACATCTGGTGGCCGCCGTGCGGGATGCAGCGGCGCGGCGACCAGCCGTGCTCGCGCAGCATGTCGAGCGTGCGCAGGTACTCGACCAGGCCATAGGACAGCGCGCAGTCGAACTGCAGCCAGTCGCGGTCGGGGCGCATGCCGCCGTAGCGGATCAGGTTGCGCGCATCCTGCATCGAGAACAGGTCTTCGCCGGTGGCCATCGGGTTCGGATAGTAATTACGCAGGGTGGCCTGCAGTTCGAAGTCGAGCGGGTCGCCCGGTTCCTCGTACCAGAACAGGTCGTACTGCGACAGCGCCTTGGCATACTTGATTGCGGTGTCGAGGTCGAAGCGGCCATTGGCGTCCACCGCCAGCTTCTGGCCGTCCTGCAGCACCGACAGGATCGAATCGATGCGGCGCAGGTCTTCGTCGAGCGAGGCGCCGCCGATCTTCTTCTTGACCACCGTGTAGCCGCGGTCGAGGTAGCTGCGCATCTCGTCCTTCAGCTTGCCGTGGTCCTGGCCCGGGTAGTAGTAGCCACCGGCGGCGTACACGAAGATCTTGCGGTCCGGCTTGCCGTTGCCGTAGCGGTCGGCCAGCAGCTGGAACAGCGGCTTGCCTTCGATCTTCGCCACCGCATCCCAGATCGCCATGTCGATGGTGCCGATCGCCACCGACCGTTCGCCGTGGCCGCCCGGCTTCTCGTTGGTGAACATGCAGTTCCAGATCTTGTGCGGATCGAGGTTGGTGCCGGCGTCGTCGACCAGCGATGCCGGATCGGCTTCCAGGATGCGCGGGATGAAACGCTCGCGCATCAGCGTGCCCTGGCCATAGCGGCCGTTCGAATTGAAACCGTAGCCGACCACCGGCTTGCCGTCGCGGATCACGTCGGTGATCACGGCGACCAGGCTGAGCGTCATCTTGCTGAAATCGATATAGGCGTTGCGGATGGGCGAGCTGATGGGGAAGGTCTGTTCGCGGATTTCTACGATCTTCACGGGTGTCTCCTGGTTGGAAAGGCCCTAGGTTAATCGCTGGCAAACGCTCTATAATTCACCTCGATTCAATTATGAATTAATCCAGGGTGAAGAATCAGAGTGAAGAACGAATCGATCTCCGACATGCAGTTCTTCGTGCTGGTGGCGCGCCACGGCAGCCTGGCCGCGGCCGCGCGCGCGATCGACCTGACGCCGCCGGCGGCGACCAAGCGGCTGGCGGCGCTGGAGGGCCGCCTGGGCGTGCGCCTTCTGAACCGCACCACGCGTACGCTCAGCCTCACCAGCGAAGGCGAGACCTACCTGCAGCACGCGACGCGCATCCTGGGCGAGATCCAGGAGATGGAGGACGCCGTGTCGCAGGGACGGGCGACGCCGCGTGGCCTGCTGCGCGTGAACGCGACGCTGGGCTTCGGGCGCACCTCGATCGCGCCACTGGTGTCCGCATTCGCGCTGCGCTATCCGGAAGTGGAAGTGCAGGTGGAAGTGACGGACCGGCCGATCGACCTGGTGGAGACCGGCTTCGACCTGGCGATCCGCTTCGGCGCTTTGCCGGACAAGCGCCTGAACGCGCGCCGCATCATGTCGAACCGGCGCTTCCTGTGCGCCTCGCCGGCCTACCTGGAGCGCCACGGCACGCCGGCCAGCCTGGCCGACCTGGCGCGGCACCGCTGCATCATCCACCGCCAGAACGACGACGCCTACGGCATCTGGCGCTTCCTGCACCATGACCATACCGAAGTGGTGAAGGTCCACGGCACGCTGTCGAGCAACGACGGCGACATCGTGCTGGGCTGGGCGCTGGACGGCCACGGCATCCTGATCCGCTCGGAGTGGGACCTGGCCAAATACCTCGACAGCGGCCGCCTGCGCGTGGTGCTGCCCGAGTTCACGCTGCCGGCGGCCGATCTGTTCGTCTACTACCCGAGCCAGCGCAACCAGACCATCCGGGCGCGCGCCTTCATCGATTTCCTGGTCGAGCATTTCCAGGCGCCGCCGGGCGGGCGAAGCCGCGCGCAAGCTCGCAAGTAAGCTCGCAAGTAAGCTGTATCATGGCGCCGATTCTTTTGGTGCCCATTCTTTTTCGAGACCCGATGCAATGAACAAAGACGAACAACCGACGCCCGACGCCTTCGCCGCGCTGCGCGAGCGCTTCCAGAACCAGTCGCGCCGCGCGCAGGCCTACTACACGGTCATGCACGAGGCCAAGCGCGTGGCCGGCAGCGACGATGCGGCCAGCGCCTGGATGAACGCGCCGCTGGCGGCGCTGGGCGGGAAGTCGCCGGCCGAGTGCGTGAACGAGGGGCGGGCGGAAGAGGTGCTGGCGCACATCCGCACGCTCAAATAAGCTTACTCCAGCGTCTCGTGGTGATCGGCCACGCCCTGCTTCCAGTACGCCGACACCCGCGTCAGTTCGCGCGGCTGCCCCTTGTCGTTCAGCACCTGGCGCACGCGCGCCATCGCCTGGGCTTCGCCGCCGCCCCAGGCAAAACCGGTCCCCGAGGGCGGGTCCAGCGCCTGCAGCGCGGCCACCAGCGCATCGGCGGTGTCGGCCCATTTCACGTCGACCTGCGCGCGGCTGGTAAGCTCGCGCCGGTCGGCGCTGTCGGCCAGCACGATCACGAAGGCGCGCTGGCCCGCGGGCAGTTCTTCCAGGCGGCGCGAGATGGCCGGCAGGGCGGTGGAATCGCCCACCAGCAGGTGCCAGTCGAATTCCAGCGGGACAATCATCGAGCCGCGCGGACCGCCGATCGCGACACGCTGGCCGACCACGGCATTGCGCGCCCATTCGGAAGCGTGGCCATGGCCGTGCAGCGCGAATTCGACGCTCAGGGTGCGCGCTTCGTTGCTGAAGCGGCGCGGCGTGTAGTCGCGCCGTACTGGCTCGTCGCCGCCGTCGTCGAAGAAGAACTTGACGTGGTCGTCGAAGGACATCGAGACGAAGTCGGCCAGTTCCTCGGCCTTGAAGGTAATGCTGACGAAGCCCGGACCCAGGTGCTCGACGGCGGCCACTTCCAGTTCGCGGCGCTTGAGTTCGTGGCGGACCCGCTGGATGACCGGTGCCTTCGGTGCGTCGTTCATGGTATCGTCCTCACTATTAGTTGATAATGTCACCCATTATGCGAAAACAAGTTGATCAAGTCAACCAAAACACGGGTCATCCGCTCCAGCCGGCGCAGGATGCGCTCGAGCACATGCACGCGATCATGCACCTGTACCGCTCGCAGCAGCACCGCAGCCTGCGCGAGGCCGAGCACGATCTTGCCCACATGGAGGTCAAGGTGCTGGGTTTCTTCGCCCGCCATCCCGGCGCCACCCAGAGTGATCTGGTGACGCATTCCGGCCGCGACAAGGCCCAGGTGGCGCGCCTGATCCGCGGCCTGCGCGAACGCGGCCTGCTGGCGGCCGAAGCGGACGCGGCCGACCGCCGCAGCACGCGCCTGCGCCTGTCCGACGACGGCAGGGCGTTGTACACGGCGCTGCACAGCAACGACGGCCAGCTGGCCGAAATGGCGGTGGCCGGCATGTCGGAGGAAGAGCGCGAGACGCTGCGGGCTCTGCTGGGCCGGGTGCGCGCCAACCTGGAGGCGGGGCAGGTCTGAATCGCGTCAGGCGCGATCGCGCTGCCATTGCCAGCCGCGGTTGGTACACGAACAGGGCGTGTCCACCTCGGCGGTAATCGCCCGTTCAGGGCGCGGGCGTCGGGGTCAGGCGGATCACGACCGTCTGGTCGCTTGCCGGCGTCGCACCGGCGCGGCGTAGCCGTGCGGTCTCGGTGCCTTTCGCGGCAAGATCGCCGACGACAACGGCGCCGTTGCCGGCCCGTTCCAGTGCCGCCGCCGCCCGTACCGCGCGTGCCGCCGACAGGGCGACATTCTGGTCGGCGGGGAGATCACAGCCCTTGACCACGATCTGCCTGCGCAACTGATTTACGTAGTCGCAAGCCGGCTTGGGTGGACGCGCTTCCGGACACTTGGCGAATTTGGGTGTCGGTAGCGAGGCGAAGCCCTGTATCGTCGCGTCGTACCCTATGCCATAACGTGCACGGTAATCGGCGATGCGCTTGCCGATCTGGCTCAGCACTGGTTCCAGATCCGCTGCAATGCATGAATCGCTCTGGAACGACGGTCGATCGAAACTGATGACATAGGCGTCGCCATCACGGGTGCAGGCCGCGCCGTCGGCGCCGAAGTCCACTGCGGTGCACAAGGCGGGCGATGCATTGGCGGCGGATGGCACGGACAGGTTGATGACCGGTATGACGTTGTTGTAGTTGGTCGGATTGAAGGTGTTCACGTTGCTGAAGCCGAGGTTGACTTTCAGGGACACGGCCACCTGGTTGACGACGCTTGCGGCGGTTACGATGTTGACGCTGTTCTTGAGTCGAGCGTTTGTCGATCTTGGCGAGCTCTGCAACATCTCGGGCTCCAGGCGCGCGGCATCGTCGATCACTTTTTGCGGTCGCTGCATTGGCCAGGAGCTGGACAGTGCTTTCCTCCACCGTTTCAATGTCAGGGAAGGACGCCTTGCCGCTGGCACTCGCCGAACCGGATGTGTATTTCTCCGTGATTTTCTGGACCAGCAGTTGCTGGCGTGCGACCCATTCATTCGCAGCAAGCCGAGTCCGTTATCTAGGCCTGTGAAATCGATCGCCTGTCCCCATGTGCTCGTCATGGTGGCAGCCCGCCACGCTCAGACTTCCACTCATGCGACTCCTGATCCGCAGCCTCATCATCGCAATCGTCCTGATCGGTGCCGACGCCGTGCTGCGCCCCTGGCTGGAAAACCTCTTGTATGCGATCCGCCTGGCTTCCCTGCCGGCGCCGCTGGCGCTGCCGGTGCCAGTAGCCGGCGTCAAGCCGTCCGGCCTGCGCGATACCTGGGGCGGGGCGCGCAGCGAGGGCCGCAGGCATGAGGGCATCGACATCTTTGCCAGACGCGGCACGCCGGTGCTGTCGAGCACCGAAGGCGTGGTGCTGCGGGTCGGCACCAACCGCCTGGGCGGACAGGTGGTGTGGGTGCTGGGGCCGGGCGGACAGCGCCATTACTATGCGCACCTGGACCGCTACGGCGACGTCCATACGGGCATGCGGGTGGCGCCGGGACAGGTGCTGGGCTATGTCGGCAATACCGGGAATGCGATCTCGACGCCGCCGCACCTTCATTACGGCATCTACACGGCCGCGGGTGCGATCAATCCGTATCCCTTCCTGCGCCCGGCTGCCAGGGCGTCGGCCGGCACCGCCGGCGGCAGGCGCACAGGCAGCCGGGCAGGTAGCCACGCTGCCGGTTGAGCCGGTCTTCTACGGGTAACGCAATTCAAGGGATCAATTCCTACAAGCGCACAAATGACAGACCGGCGCCAGCAGACGGGGGCGCAACCGCACTACAATCGTGCATGCGCACTGCGTAACGCCATGTGTAACGCGATGCGAAATACCGGATGCATGCACAGGACCATGAACACATTAGCCGAACCCGTCATCGTCGAGCCGACATTCGATGGCCAGCTGCGGCGCGATACCGTGCTGTGGCGCTACCTGGATGCGGCAAAGCTGTTCGATTTCTTCGAGAATTCGAACCTGTTCTTTTGCCGCGCCGACCATTTCAGCGACAAGTTCGAAGGCGCGTTCACGCCGTCGCTGCGCGACCAGATCAGCGCTTCGTATGCCAGGGGCGAAATCGATTACACCTACCAGCAATTCAAGCGCCGCATGCGCGAATCGGTATTCATCAATTGCTGGCACCGCAGCCAGGACGACAGCGCGGCGATGTGGGCGTTGTACGGCAAATCCGATTGTGCGGTTGCGCTGACCACCACGGTTGGCCAGCTGGCGGACACATTGAAGGGCGTCGACGACCGGCACGCGGTCTGGATCGCGCGGGTCGAATACGTCAAGCACTGGAGCGACCCCAAGCTCGACATCTCGCCCGACTATGCCCGCATCTTCACCTATAAGACCAAGGCCTACGAATACGAGAAGGAAGTGCGGGTGATCATCGACCGCACGCGCCAACAGCACGGCCCCGAACTGCAGCAGACCGGCATCCTGATACCGGTCGATACCCACAAGTTATTGAGAAGTATCGTCATCGCGCCGGACGCACCGGCCTGGTTCGAAAAGCTGGTGCGCCAGTCGGCGCTGCGCTACGGCATCAAGACGCCTGTGCGACGCTCCAAGCTGGCCACCGATCCGATCTGAGGTAGTGTTCGCCAGGGTATGAGGTCAGCATGCAAGATGCATATATGGCAACAATGATTAATATTATAAAAGTAACTATTTGTCGAAAAATTTAACGTTTCCGTTATGAAATTTTCATAAGTTATTGTTTTCAAAAGGATTGAAATCCAGGCATGCATATTGCATTGCATAGGTTTTCGTCAATCTTTGTATAGAAAGCCTACGCATATGAAAAAGGTAATTTATCCGGCACTGGCTGCCCTGGCATTCCTGTCCGCATCCGCCGCGCAAGCCGTCACCATCACCTACGATTACGTCGTTCCCCTGGATGGCTCGGGCAAGACCAGCGTGCTGGCCGGCACGAACAATCAGAACAGCAGCAATATTTTCGTCGAGACCTTCGACCGTGCAGACGGCACCGGCGGCCTCACCATGTCGCCGGATCTGCTGACCGTTACCACGGTTGGCGGCGGTGGTTTTGCATATGCGCAAGGAAGCCTGGCGAACGTGTACGCCACGCCGGCCAACGACACCACGCATTTCGCCTATGGCCCCGCCCTGAACAGCGGCGTGTCGAGCGCGGAAGTCAATTTCAACTACGCCGGCCTGCTGGACACCCTGGGCGAGAACGCGAGCCTGAACTACTTCGGCCTGTACTACGGCTCGATCGACACCTTCAACGACGTCAAGTTCTATAACGCCGCCGGCGACATCATCCAGACGATCACCGGCACGGAATTGATCACCCGCTTCAACGGCGTGTCCGGCAACCAGGATGCGGACAGCTCGAACATCTATGTGAATCTGTTCTTCTCGCCGAGCGAACAATTCACCTCCTTCAGCTTCAGCACCAGCTCGCAGGCATTTGAAGTGGACAACCTGGTGGTAGGCTACCAGGTCGACGTTCCGGAACCGGCATCGCTGGCGCTGCTCGGCCTGGGCCTGGCCGGCCTTGGCTTCGCACGCCGCCGCAACAAGAAGTAATCATCGCGCCAGGAACTGCCGACACGAGACGCGTGTCGGTACGTTCCGACGATGCGATCAGCACGGCGACGCGGTGGCCGCGGCCCCTGCCGACTGCAGCACGACATTGACCATGCGCGTCGTGACCCGCGCACGATTGCCCAGGATATCGGCCAGCAGCAGCGCAACCAGGCCCAGCCAGCCGGTATACGCCAGTCCGACGTAGTCGTCGAAGAGGATGGTGTGCAGCCAGTCCTGCGCGAACAGGTACAAGCCGGCCGTCACCAGCACCCCGCCGGCCAGCGCCGCAGCCGGCAGCAGCAATTGCAGCCCGGCCCTGGGCCGCACCAGCGCCGCGAAGCCGATCAAGGCCAATGCGGCGGCATTCGTCCCCGCAAAGATGCGAAATTCCCGCAGCAACTGCGCCCTCACGTGCGCGTAGGCCGATTCGACCAGGCCGGACAGCCGCGCGTGCAACTGCGACAGCGTCAGCAAGTGCTGGTGCGCGCCAGCGTCGAAGGCGGCAGCCAGCCGCTTGCGGCAGGGGCAGTCGGCATCCAGCATGGCGGCCGTCACTTGCGCCATCCTGGCCGGCACTTCCCTGCGGATCGCGTCGCGCGTGCGCGCAATGTCGGCATCGGTGCGCCCGAGTGCGCGCTGGGCCAGTCCGACGATGGGCGCGCCGGCGAGGGCGTCCACGCGCGCTCCGGTTTCACGTTCCACTTCCAGGCGCAGCGCCGTGGCGGCCGCGCGCTCGATCCAGATGGGGTGCAGCCAGGACAGGGCAAAGGCAATGCCGAACATCAGCGTGCCGGCAAGGCAGAAACCGAGTATCGTTTGACGCATGTGTGCCTCCCATGAATAACTATTGATGTTGCCAGGCCATCAATGCCACTTGCAGCCGCTGCCGGTCACGGTATCGACAGCCAGCGGGATGACGGCCAGGATCCCCATGCCGGCGTACTTGGTCTGGCAGTCGCCGCGGCGGCTGCGGTCGATGGCGCCGCCCAGCTTTTCGTCGCGGGTGACCTGGAGCGTCGGCGCCGGGCGCGGCTTGGGATCGCCGATCCGCTCCTTCAGGGCAGAGCGCACGGCGCCGCGGGCGGCCTGCATGTCGAAGCCCGGTACCGCCGCACCGGACGGCGCGTCCGGTGCGGTTGCCAGGGCGTCCGGGGCCACCGCGGCAGGCGGCGTGTCCGTGGCTGCGGGCATCGTGATCACCGGCTGCGGCTCGTCGCGTACCGGAGGCGGTGACGCTGCGGCCGGCGCAGGGCGCGCGGCAGCGGCGGGCGCCGGCCGCGCCCTGACTTCGCGCACTGGAGCCGGTTCGGACCTGGCCGCAGGCTTGGGGCCCGGTACGGGCCTGGAGACAGCAGCAGTAACGGGAGCAGATGCAGGCGCCGGCAAGGGCCGCACCGGAACCAGGATCAGCTGGCTGCGCCGCTCCGGCGCATCGTCCGGCTGATCGTGCAGGTAACGCGACGCCGGCACCGCATGCACCAGCCAGGCAAGGACAAACGCATGCACGGCCAGGCTGATTGCCCATCCGCGCAAGGGCCCGCGCAAGCCGGACCCGGACTGCATGATAAGTGTTGTCATGCGGGTCATTGTAGCGAGCCGCAAGTCGGGAAAAGTCACCAAGTGTCACGCCGCCGCACGTCATCAAGCTGACATGCGCGCTTCCTACAATGCGCGATTGGCTTTCCTCTCCCATCCTATCGTCCCGTGCCCCCAACCATGCCCCGACACGCCTGGCTCCAGGCATCCTCCGCCCTGTTCACCTTGTCCACCTGCAAGGCGCTGCTGGCACCGGTTTCCCAGGCTGCCCCGGCGTCCGCACCGGCCGCACAGGCCCAGGCGCCGGAACTGGTGCTGGTGATGGTCATCGACGGCCTGCCGGCCGGGCAGCTGCAGCGCTACCGCGGCCAGTTCGGCCAGGGCTGCCTGCGCCGCCTGCTGGAGCAGGGCGCCTCCTCGTGACCGCGCTGGGCGAGCGCTTCCGCGTCAGCGGGCTGGTGAAGAACGCTTATGCGCCCGAGGTCTACCTCGACCATGCGGCGATCGAGTGCGCCGGCCTGCCCCGCGCCGAGGTCGAGAATGCCGCGGCGCGCTTCCTGCTGGCGCAGCCGGGCATCGCCGAGGTGTTTACGCGCACCCGGATGGAGCAGGGTGTCGCCTCCAAGTCGCGCCTGGCGCTGCTGATGCAGCGCGCATGGCATCGCGAACTGGCGGGCGACCCGGTGCTGGTGACCGAGCCGTATTCCTTCTTCGGCAACGGCGGCGCCGACAGCGGCACCACCCACGGTACGCCCTGCGACTACGACACCAACGTGCCGCTGCTGCTGATGGGCAAGCCCTGGATCCGGCCCGGCGCGGTGGCCCAGTACGCCGAAGTCGTGGACATCGCCCCGGCCCTGGCACACATCCTGCATGTACGTCCGCCTGCAGCGGCGGAGGGCCGGGTGCTGACCGAAGCCCTGCGCTGACATGGCGCTCGCGGCGGTCCACTGTCCGGTTGCCCGCAAGCGCAAGCGCCTTGATGCGCGCGCGCCCGTTATACTGCGCATCAACGCTTTTTCGGACAGATCCATGTACGCAGCAGTCGACCTCGGCTCAAACAGTTTCCGCCTTCACATCGGCGAGGCCATCGCAGGCCAGATGCACATCGTGCGCACCGCGCGCGACCCGATCCGCCTCGCCGCCGGCATCCAGCCGGACGGCGATCTCAGCCATGAGGCGATGGACACGGCGGTGCGCTGCCTGCGCGACTTCAGCGCGATCCTGCGCCAGCACCGGCTGGACGCGGTGCGCGTGGTCGCCACCAACACCCTGCGCGTGGCGCGCAACGCCGACGCGCTGCTGCCGCGCCTGGAAGACGCGATCGGCTACCCGGTCGAGATCATCTCGGGCGAGGAAGAAGGGCGCCTGATCTACATGGGCGTGGCGCGCGCGGTCGGGCGTCCGACTGAACAGCGCCTGGTGATCGACATCGGCGGCGGTTCCACCGAAGTCATCGCCGGCGCCGGCGACGCCATCCGGCTGGTCGAATCCTTCAGCATCGGCACCCATCCGCAGAGCGCCGCCTTCTTCCCGGGCGGGCGCATCGACGCCACCGCGTTCGAGGCCGCGGTGGTGAGCGCGCGCGCCCTGTTCGAGGACATGGGCGACCAGTACCGCGCCACCGGCTGGGACACCGTGTACGGTTCGTCGGGCACGATCCGCGCGATGTCCGAAGTCATATCGAAAAACGGCATCGGCGACGGCACCATGTCGCTGGACAGCCTGCTGGCCCTGCGCGACCGCCTGGTCGGACTGGGCCACGTCGACGCTTTTGATTTGCCCGGCGTGAAGCGCGAGCGCGTGATCGTGATGGTGGGCGGCCTGAGCGTCCTGATCGGCGCCATGCAGGAACTGGGGGTAGGCACCATGAACGCCATCAATGCCGGCCTGCGCCTGGGCGTGCTGTCCGACCTCGAACTGCGCGCCAACCGCCAGGACCGGCGCGACCTGGCGATCCAGGACTGCATGCGCCGCTTCGGCGTCGACCAGGGCCGCGCCGCGCGCGCCGCCGCCATCGCGCGCAAGCTGTTCGACAAGCTGGCACCGCAGGACGACAGCATCGCGCCGCACCTGATGCGCGCCAGCCTGCTGCACGAAGTCGGGCTGTCGGTGTCGCACACCGGCGCCCACAAGCATGCCGCCTATATCCTCGAGCATGCCGACCTGCCGGGCTTCACGGCGCGCGAGCAGCGCCTGATGGGTGCCATCGTGCTGGCCCAGAAGGGCAATTTGCGCAAGGTGCGCGAGGCGGTGGCCGTGCCCGACATCGCCAAGGCGGTACTGGCGCTGCGCCTGGCAACGGTGTTCATGCACGCCCGGGTCGACGCCGACGTCGACGCCATCAAGCTGCGCATGAAGGGCCGCATCGACATCGAGACCCCGCGCGGCTGGCTCGGCCTGCATCCGACCGTGGCCGCCTGGTTCAGCAAGGAAGCGGCGGCGTGGAGCGACGTCGGCGTCGGCTTCCAGGTCACGCAGGCGGGGAGCTGACATGATCATCGTGACCCACAGCGGCAAATTCCACGCCGACGACGCCTGGGCGGTGGCGGTGCTGGACATCCTGTTCCCCGGCAGCGAGATCGTCAGGACGCGCGATCCGGCCACCATCGAGGCGGCCGATTTCGCGATCGACGTCGGCGGCATCTGGGACCCGGCCAGCGGCCGTTTCGACCACCACCAGAAGGGCTTCGACGCGGCACGCCAGAACGGCGTGGTATACGCCAGCGCCGGCCTGGTGTGGCGCGAATACGGCGCGCGCTGCGTGGCGGCGCTGGCGGCCCGGCACGCCGGGCATGCGCTCCCCGACGACGTCGCGCGCGAAATGGCCTACGCCATCGACGCCGACATCGTGCAGTACCTGGACATGTCCGACACCGGCGCCGCGCGCAATGCGCCCGGCAGCTACGGCCTGTCGGCCATCATCTCCGGCTTCAACCCGAACTGGATGGACGAGCAGCGCCTGGGCTACGGCGGCGCCGCCGACGCCTACCGCCTTGACCAGTTCAAGCGGGCCATGGCGATCCTCACCGACATCATGATCAATGCGGTGAAATACCGCGTCGGCGCCTCGCTGGCGCTGGAACAGGTGCGCACCTCGGCACCGATCGAGGGCGGACGCGTGCTGTTCCTGAAGAATGGCGCGCTGCCCTGGACCTCGGTGGTGCGCAAGGAAATGCCCAAGGTGGTGTTCGTGATCAGCCATAACCTGGCCGAGCAGCGCTACATGATCCACACGGTGCCGGTCAGCGCGGACAGCTTCGACGCCCGCGCCGACCTGCCGGCATCCTGGGCCGGTCTGCGCGACGCCGACCTGGCCGCCGTCACCGGCGTGCCGGACGCGGGCTTCTGCCACAACGGCCGCTTCATCGCCGCCGCCAAGTCGTTCGAGGGCATCCTGGAGATGGCCAGGCAGGCGCTGCGCGAGGTGGACCAGGGCGCTTGAGAAGGCATGCATTTCGCATGGGGACTGTTTGCCCAGTCCCGTAATTGACAATTGGAGGTAAGACCGCATGACGAAGCACAACCCCCAGACTTTGCGTGATGCGATCGAAGACATCGCCGCATTGCCCGACGACGCCACGCTGTTCGTCGAGCGTATCGACGGCAAGTTCCGGCATGCGTCCGCCGTGACCGTGCTGGTGCTCTCGGACGATGACATCTCGCGCCTGATGGAAGATGTCGCCGATGAGCAGGCGCCGGGCAAGGACTATTTCCTCGAGGCCTTCGTCATCATGGAACTGCTCGAGGCCTGGCGCGAAGACCACCAGGGCGACACGCCCTCGCTGGACGAATTCCTCGACCTCGTGATCCATTTCGCCGAGTGCGACAACTGGCCGGCGAGCGGCGGGGCAAGGCTGGAAGACCAGGCGGCGGTGTAGGCTTACCGCCCGCCCGACACCTCGATGAAGCTGCCGGTGGTGTACGAGGCTTCTTCCGACAGCAGCCACAGCACGGCGCGCGCCACCTCGATCGCATGGCCGCCGCGCGCCATCGGCACCGCCGCCCGCAAACGTTCGACCCGTCCCGGCTCGCCGCCGCTGGCGTGCATCCCGGTGTCGATCAGGCCCGGGCGCACGCCGTTGACGCGGATGCCCTCAACCGCCACTTCCTTCGACAGCCCGGTCGTCAGCGCATCGAGCGCCGCCTTGGACGCCGCGTAATCCACGTATTCGAAGGCCGAGCCCAGCACCGCGGCGCGCGAGGACACGTTGACGATGCCGCCGCCGGTGCCGCCATGCCGGGTCGACATGCGGCGCACCGCTTCGCGCGCGCACAGGAAGCTGCCGGTGACGTTGGTGGCCAGGATGCGGTTGATGCGCGCCGCATCCATCTGCTCGACGCGCATCTGCTGCGCCAGGATGCCGGCATTGTTGACCAGGGCGTCGATGCGCCCGTAACGCGCGTCCACGGCAGCGAACATGTTGGCGACCGCATCCTCGTCGGCGACGTCGGCCCGGTAGCCGAAGGCGCTGCCGCCGCCTTGCTCGATCGCCCGCACCACGTCCGCCGCGGCATCCGCGTCGCTATGGTAGTTGACGCAGACCTGCCAGCCGCGTTCGGCGGCGAGCAGGGCGCAGGCGGCGCCGATGCCGCGGCTGGCGCCGGTGATCAGAACGGTCTTGTACATTTTGCAGGCCTCCGGTACGGTAGAGATAGGCCAGCATACCATTCGCGCGGCATGGCCGCGCGCTCACCGGAAGGGAACCGCATGAACGCTTTCGTCGCTTTTCTCCACCACCTGTGCTTCATCGTCATCATGCTGGCGCTGTTCGCCGAGATCCTGCTGCTCAAGGACGCGCCGACGCTGGCCACGGCCGTGAAGATCCGGCGCTACGACACCATGTACGGCATCGCGGCGCTGCTGGTGCTGGTGATCGGCGGGCTGCGCGTGATGGTCTTCGAGAAGGGCGCGGCGTACTACATGCACAACGCGGCCTTCATGGCGAAAATGGGGCTGTTCATCGCGGCCGGGCTGCTGTCGGTCTATCCGACCGTGGTGTTCGCGAAGTGGGGCAAGGCGGTCAAGCAGGGCGTGGCGCCGGTGATCCCGGACGTGGTGCGGGGCCGGGTGCGGCTGGTGGTGCATGTGGAGGCGGGCTTGCTGCTGCTGATGGTACTGTGCGCGGCGATGATGGCGAAGGGGATTGGGTCCATGGGCGGCTGAGATGCCGAAGCGCTTGATTGCTTTTCTTGCCGTATGCGCTGGCATTTTTCTTTTGTGGCCAATGCTGTCCATCCAACCTGCCGTCGAACAGCTGGCCGCAATTGCCATGATAAAGGTTTGTGAACCTGTGCCATGGACGCCTGTCAGGCCATACCGTCGTTCCATAATTTGCAACTAACCGATATTCCATGGTGCGACCATTATTAGGGGCCTGACCGGCCCCCAGCCTTCAACGCAGCTTGCCCACGATATCCGGCCCCACCGCCAGCCGGATGAACGGCGCCGGATCCTCTTCATTCTTGCGCGCGATCCACAACACCCCCGCCTTGCGGATCTTCCATTCATGCGCCACCCCCGAAAAGACCAGTGCCGCCGCCTGGCCCAGCAGCGGCTGGTGCCCGACGATCACCACCGGCAGCTTCTGGTCCGGCCAGCCGCTGGCCTGCAGGATGGCCTGCGGCGACGAATCCGTGTTCAGCGCTTCCAGCGTCGCGAACTTGCGCCCCAGCGCTTCCGCGGTCTGGACGCAGCGCAGCGCCGGGCTGCTCAGGATGCGGCACTGCGCCGGCAACTGGCGGTCGAGCCAGGCGCCCACGCGCGAGGCGTGGCGTGCGCCCTTGACGGTGAGGGCGCGCAGCTGGTCGCTGGCGCGGTCCTGGGTATGGGGTTCAGCCTCGGCGTGACGCCACAGGATCAGTTCCATGTTCGCTTTCTTTGTGATGTGGGTGCCCGTCGGCGGACGCGCCCAGCATGTCCATCAAGACCTGTTGTGCGCTGAAAGGCGACTGGCTGCCGCGCGGCTTGCGACGCCGGTAGCTGCCGTCGCTGCCGAGTTCCCAGGCGTTGACGTTGTCCTTCAAATAGACCTGCAAGCCTTCGCGCAGCACGCGTTTCTTCAGGGCCGGCGAGCGGATCGGGAACGCGACTTCGACGCGCCGGAACAGGTTGCGGTTCATCCAGTCGGCGCTGCTGAGATACACGTCGTGCTTCAGGTTGTTCCGGAAGTAGAACACGCGCGTATGCTCGAGGAAGCGGCCGACGATCGAGCGCACCCGGATGTTCTCGGACAGCCCCGGCACGCCGGGCCGCAGCGTGCAGGCGCCGCGCACGATCAAGTCGATGCGCACGCCGTCGCGCGAAGCGTCGTACAGCGCGCGGATCACCGATTCGTCGGTCAGGGAATTCATCTTGGCGATGATGCGCGCCGGCTTGCCTTCCTTGGCGATCGATCCTTCGTGGCGGATCGCGCGCACCACTTCCTTCTGCAGCGAGAACGGCGCCAGCCAGATGCTGGAGAGCTGGGTCGGGCGGGTCAGGCTGGTCAAGTGGATGAAGACTTCGTTGACGTCGGCGCTCAAGCCTTCGTCGGCCGTGAGCAGGCCGAAGTCGCTGTAGAACTTGGCGGTGGTCGGGTTGTAGTTGCCGGTGCCGAGGTGGGCGTAGCGGCGCAGGCCGCTTGGTTCGCGCCGCAGCACCAGCGCCATCTTGGCATGGGTCTTGAGCCCGACCACGCCGTACACGACCTGGGCGCCGGCTTCCTCCAGGCGCTCGGCCCAGTTGATGTTGGCTTCCTCGTCGAAGCGCGCCATCAGCTCGACGATGACGGTGACTTCCTTGCCGCGCAGGGCGGCGTTGATCAGCGCTTCCATCAGCTCGGAATTGGCGCCGGCGCGGTAGATGGTCTGCTTGATCGCCACCACGTTGGGATCGGCGGACGCGCAGCGGATGAAATCGATCACCGGCTGGAACGACTGGAACGGATGGTGCAGCAGCACGTCCTGCTTGCCGAGGATGGCGAAGATGTCGTGGTGGTTCACCAGCTTGGGCGGAAAGCCGGGCGCGAACGGCGCGAACTTCAGGTCGGGACGGGCATTCGCGTTGGCCACTTCCAGCAGCCGCCCCATGTTGACCGGACCGTCCACCGCGAACAGGCGCGAACGGTCGATCTGGAACTGGTCGAGCAGGAAGTTCGACAGGTGCGGCGGGCAGCCGCGCCCGACTTCCAGGCGCACCGCGAAGCCGTAGTTGCGGCTGTGCAGTTCGCTCTGCAGCGCCTGGCGCAGGTTCTTGACCTCTTCCTCGTCCACCCACAGATCGCTGTTGCGGGTGACCCTGAACTGCGAATACGATACCACCTCGCGCCCGGTGAACAGGTCGGCCATGTGGGCCTGGATCACCGACGACAGCAGGCAGTAGGAGGCGCCCGGCTTGTCCGACAGTTCGTCGGGCAGGCGGATCACGCGCGGCAGCACGCGCGGCGCCTTCATGATGGCGATGCCGGTGCCGCGCCCGAAGGCATCCTTGCCGGCCAGCTCGACGATGAAGTTCAGGCTCTTGTTGATCACGCGCGGGAAGGGGTGGGCCGGGTCCAGGCCGACCGGGGTCAGGAGCGGGCGCACTTCCTTGTCGAAGTACTGCTTGACCCAGGCGCGCTGGGCGGCGTTGCGGTCCGAGCGGCGCAGCATGTGGATGCCGTTCTCGGACAGTCGCGGCAGGATCGACTCGTTCAGCAGCGCATACTGGCGCGCGATGATCTGGCGGCATTCCTTGCTGGTGCCGTCCAGGTCGAGGCCGCCCGGGTCGGTGATGCCGGTCTGTTCCTGGTACTGGGCCAGCAGGCTGGCCACGCGCACTTCGAAGAATTCGTCCAGGTTGCTGCTGACGATGCACAGGAAGCGCAGGCGTTCCAGCAGCGGCAGGCGCGGATCCTCGGCCTGCTCCAGCACCCGGCGGTTGAATTCGAGCAGCGACAGTTCGCGGTTGAGGAAGAGCGCGGGGCTGTCCGCGGGCAGCGCGGCGGTGGCCTCGTCCGGTTTCGACTTCATGTCCATTTTTCGAAAAGATTTCACTAGTGACAAGATAGTGTAGGAGCCGAAGATGACAGGATTGTGACAGGCGCGGCCACAAGGCGGCGCAGGAACGGCCCGCGCTGGAACCAGGAACGCGTGCCGCGACGAACGCTAGGCCAGGCGCCGCCGGGATTGGCGCCGGTTGCCGGGAGGGCGGCGCATGCGGTTGCCATAAAGAATACTTGCATACAGTCTAGTGAACATACCCATTTCGTATATCTCTTTACAATGGATTCACGGATCCAGTGGAGGTTTTGATGGCAAAGAAAGATGTACCCGGTATCGGAGAGTATGGCGGCCCGGCCGGTGGCTGGGGTGCGCTGCAGGCCGTGGCCAAGGCGCTGCGCGGACAGATGACGGCGCGCCGTACGAATATCATGTTGCAGGTGAACCAGCCCGAAGGCTTCGACTGCCCGGGATGCGCGTGGCCGGACCCGCGCCACGGTTCATCCTTCGAATTCTGCGAGAACGGCGCCAAGGCGGTGTCGTGGGAGGCGACCAACAAGCGCGTCACTCCCGAATTCTTTGCCCAGCACACGGTGAGCGAATTGTGGGACTGGGATGACTTTTCCCTCGAGTGGGAAGGGCGCCTGACCCACCCGATGAAATACGATGCGGCCACGGACCGCTACCTGCCGATCGCCTGGGAACAGGCCTTCAATGAGATCGGCGCCATCCTGCGCGGCCTGCCGGACCCGAACATGGCCGAGTTCTACGCGTCCGGCCGCACCTCCAACGAGGCAGCCTTCCTGTACCAGCTGTTCGTGCGCGAGTATGGCACCAACAATTTCCCGGACTGCTCGAACATGTGCCACGAGGCGACCAGCGTCGGCCTGCCGGAATCGATCGGCGTCGGCAAGGGCACGGTGACGATCGACGACTTCGACCACTGCGACGCGATCTTCTCGTTCGGCCACAACCCGGGCACGAACCATCCGCGCATGCTGGCGACGCTGCGCGCGGCGTCCCTGCGCCACGCGCCGATCGTGGTGTTCAATCCCTTGAAGGAGCGCAGCCTGGAGCGCTTCAAGTCGCCGCAAAGCCCGGTCGAGATGACGGTCGGGAAGGCGGTGCCGATCGCCTCGCACTACTACCAGGTCAAGGTCGGCGGCGATTGCGCGGTACTCAAGGGCATGATGAAAGCCGTGCTGGCGCGCGATGCCGAGCGCCTGGCGGCAGGCCAGTCCGGCGTGCTGGACCGCGACTTCATCCGCGACCACACCAGCGGCTTCGACAGCCTGGTGGCGGACATCGAAGGCACCCCCTGGGACGAGATCGAACAGGTTGCCGGCCTGTCGCGCGCCGACATCGAAGCGGCGGCCGACATCTATGCCAACGCCAAGCGCGTCATCATCTGCTACGGCATGGGGATCACCCAGCACAAGCACGGCACTGCCAACGTGCAGCAACTGATGAATTTGCTGCTCCTGCGCGGCAACATCGGCCGCGAAGGCGCCGGCATCTGCCCGCTGCGCGGTCACTCGAACGTGCAGGGCGACCGCACGGTCGGCATCACCGAGATCCCGAGCCAGGCGTTCCTGGACAGCCTGCAGCGCGTGTTCGGCTTCGAGCCGCCGCGCGCAAAAGGCCACGCCGCGGTCGAGACGATGGAAGCGATGCGCGCGGGCCGCTCGAAGTCGCTGATCTGCCTGGGTGGTAATCTGCCGGTGGCCATGCCAGATCCGCAAGCCTGCTTCGAGGCGATGCGCAAGCTCGATTTGTCGGTCCACATCGCCACCAAGCTGAACCGCTCGCATCTGCTGATCGGCAAGAACAACTACATCCTGCCTTGCCTGGGGCGCACCGAGCTCGACGTGCAGGAAACCGGGCCGCAATCGGTGTCGGTGGAGGACTCGATGTCGATGGTGCACGCCTCGCGCGGCAGCCTGCCGCCGGCCTCGCCCGAGCTGAAATCGGAACCCGCCATCGTGGCCGGCATCGCGAAGGCGACGTTGGCGGACTCGAAGGTCGACTGGAACGCCATGGTGGCCGACTACAGCCGCATCCGCGATGCGATCGAAGCCGTGTTCCCGGACTTTGCCGGTTACAACGAGCGCGTCGGCCAGCCGCACGGCTTCCGCCTCGACATCCCGGCCAGCCGGCGCGAGTGGCGCACCGCGTCCGGGCGCGCCAATTTCATCGTGTTCGACAGCAAGAACCAGCGCCCGCTGGCCCGGCCCGGCGTGCAGGATGCGCTGGTGCTGGCGACGGTGCGCAGCCATGACCAGTACAACACCACGATCTACGGCAAGAACGACCGCTACCGCGGCGTGACCGGCCGGCGCGACGTGTTGTTCTGCAACGAGGCCGATCTGGCCGAGCGCGGGCTGGAACACGGCGATCTGGTCGACATCGAAGCGGTGGCGGACAATGACCATGCGACGGAACCGCGCATCGTGCGCCGCTTCGTGGCGGTCGCTTTCGACATTGCGCGTGGCGCCGTGGCTGCCTACTATCCGGAAGCCAACGGCCTGGTCGCGCTGTCGAACTTCGATGCGCGCAGCGGCACGCCGTCGTACAAGTCGGTGCCGGTCGTGATTCGCCGCTCGGCCGACCAGCAAGGCCAGGCGACCGAGGCGAACAAGTCGATGCGCGGTTCGTCGCCGGGGCATCCCGCGCACTGAGCGTCAGCGGCCCGCATTAGCGCCCAATAAAGGCGAGGATATCGGCGTTGATCCGCTCCGCATGCGTCGTCGGCATCCCGTGCGGATAGCCTTCGTAGGTCTTGAGCGTCGCGTTCCGCAGGAGTGCGGCGCTGAGCGGGGCGGAGTCGTGGTACGGGACGATCTGGTCGTCGTCGCCGTGCTGCACCAGCACCGGCAGCGTGATCTTCTTCAGGTCTTCGGTGAAGTCGGTTTCCGAAAACGCGGCGATGCCGTCGTAGTGCGCCTTGGCGCCGCCCTGCATGCCCTGGCGCCACCAGTTGTCGATCACGCCTTCCTGCGGCTGGGCGCCGGGCCGGTTGTAGCCGTAGAACGGACCGGCCGCGATGTCGCGGTAGAACTGGGCCCGGTTGGCCGCCAGCTGGGCACGGAATCCATCGAACACGTCAATCGGCAAGCCGCCCGGATTGGCTTCGGTCTTGAGCATCAGCGGCGGCACGGCGGCGATCAGCACCGCACTGGACGCGCGGCGCTCGCCGTGGCGCGCCAGGTAGCGCACCACCTCGCCGCCGCCGGTGGAGTGGCCGACGTGGACCGCGCCCTGCAGATCCAGGTGCTCGACGACGGCCGCCAGGTCGTCCGCATAATGGTCCATGTCGTGCCCGTCCGCCACCTGGCTCGAACGGCCATGCCCGCGCCGGTCATGGGCAATGACCCGGAAGCCATGGTTGACGAAATAGAGCAGCTGGGTATCCCAGTCGTCGGCGCTGAGCGGCCAGCCGTGCGAGAACACGATTGGCGTGCCGCTGCCCCAGTCCTTGTAGAAGATCTGGACGCCGTCCTGCGTCGTAACGTAATTGGTGGTCATGCTGGTAGTCATGCGCGATGCTCCCGAAAGTGGATGGACCGAAGACATGCCTGCTGCCGTGTCAGACATGCTCCGGTTGTTTCGGTTCGCGCGCATGTACCCGCCGCGCATGTTACTTGCGCTGCATCGCGCCGCCGCGGTTTACTTCGCGCGCGACGCCGTTCTCAGGACAGACGCGATCCACTGCATCGCTTCCGGCACGTCGTAGTTGCCGGCGTGCGGCTGGTCCCAGGCCAGGCGGTAATTGACATCCTTGACGTGCGCGTCCGCCGCCAGCGCCCGGCTCAGGTTGATCGAGATGATGAACGAGGTGTCGCGGTCGCGCGTGCCGTGGCGCACGTACCAGTAGGGCGCGGTGTCGGCCTTGCTGCCGATATAGTTCATTGGATTGACCAGGGCGGCCTGCCCGTCGGCGATCGTGTCGGGGCGCATGACGTAGCTGCTCCACGGCAGGCCGGTATCGTCGTAGCCGATGCCGTCGTTGTGCACGTCGTTGTGGTCCCAGCTGTATTCGGTGAAGTTGACGTACTTCTGGCTACTGGTGCCGAACAGGTTCGATTCGCCGGCGCCGGCGGTGACCGTCAGGCCGGTCTGGTCGAAGGCCGGCGCCGCCTTCAGCGTGGCTTGCGTGGCGACGAAGGCCAGGTAGCGCGTCATGTCGATCGAGAGCACGCGCCTGGAGGTGGCGTCGACGCGGATCCAGTCGTTGACGTAGGTCCGGGTGGTGCCGCCGCTGGTGACGCTGAAGTTCTCGCCCAGGTCCGGGATCGTGCCGCCGGCGCGCATGTGGGTCTCGGCCGCGTGCGCGACTTCCTGCCGGATCGTCTCCAGCATGTTGTCCGCGCCGAGCGGCTTGCCATCGGCGTTGCGCAGGTTCAGGCTCTTTTCGTAGGCCGGGAACTTCGCCGCGATCTCGGCGCTCCCCGCCGGGTTCGGATTGCGGCCGACCAGCTGGCGGGTCTCCAGCACCGTGAACAGCCATTCATAGGGCAAATCGGCGTTGCCGAGATCCGTGATCGGGCAGTAGGCGTTCACCGCGAGGACGTCGTCGCGCAGGGTGCTGCGGACAGCAAGTTGCCCGGTATTGCGACTCTGCGCGATGCCGGCGGCGCCGATCTCGGCCAGGTAGGGCAGGTAATCCTTGCTGTTGCCGGACGCACCCAGGATCGACGACAGCGCGCCGCCGCCGCTGGTGCCGTTGACCACGATGCGCTCGGCGCTGCCCGGCATGGCACGATCGTTCAGGCGCAGGTAGCGCACCGCGGCCTTCGCGTCCACCACCGCGGCCGGCGACTTGCCGGGATAGGCGCCGTCGGCCGCGACCACGCCGCGGCTGCGGGTGGCGACGTCGATGAACACGTAGCCCGCCTTCAGCGCCGCGCCGGCGTTGCTGGTGGCGCTGTCGTAGCTGGCGCCGTCGGTCACGCTGGCCTTGACGTAGCTGGCCCACCAGCCGCCGTTGTTGACGGCGAAGTAGAGCGCCGTGTCCTGGTCGTTGGCGACGCGTTCCGGCACGAAGATGTTCATGCTCTGGTAGCCGCACCCGGTGTTGGCGATCGTGGACGTGCCGCCCTGCAGGGTCGGCTGGGTGGCCGCCATCTGGATCGGCCTGGCCACGTAGCAGACTTCCCTGTACCAGCGCAGCGGCACGCTCTGGCCGTCGATGCTGACGGTGATGGTGGTGTACTTGCTCTTGTCGAAGGACAGCAGGCGGTCGTAGCTGCCGCCGGCGTTGTTGAGGTCTTTCTGGTAAGCCTGCGCCGGCGCGAGCTGCATCAGCATGAGGGCGCCGGCCATCAGGGCGGCGCTGCGGAAGGTGGTGCGGGTCATCGTGGGTCTCCTGTTTGTCTGCGGTCGGGGCCTGTTGACCGGCCTTGCGCGTGCCGCTTCATGTGCGTTGTTGTGGATACCTGGCGGCGCATCGGTGACTGAAGTCTACGGGAGCTGTTTTCTTGTCCTATTGCTATTCACTTCACGACCGGAGCAATCTGCTTAAGTGGGTTCGTCGTTCACCCGAGCGGCTTGACAACGAATTGGCCGACATCGGCCCGGCGCTGCGTCAACAGAGGGCGCTGAACGTCGCATCCGTGCCACTCGTGTCTTCGATAGGTGCGTGCGTCATCAGGCGGACATAAGATGATGTCACGCTGTCATCGCATCGCGCAGCTGGCGCGTTAATGCGGCTCCATTTGCGACTATTGTGCTGGGTCCGGCCCTGAGGAATTCGACCATGAGGTATTACCTGACGTTCGTAGGGCTGGGGCTGCTGATGGGTGGCTTGTGCCTGCTGCTGCAGATCCATCCGACGCCGCCGCCGGCGATTGCGATGATGGGCCTGTTCGGGGCGCATGCGCACGAGGGGCAGCACGAAGGTTCGCACGATGCTGGCGCTGGTCCCCGTATCGAGCCAGATGCTGCCTGGCCGGACGCTGGCGCTGGCCCAAGCTCTGCCGTCTCGACCGCCGCTGCGGGCTTGCCGGCCTGAACAGGTGTCAGTGCGCGGCGTCGTGTGATGTCGCATTCGCCACGTCCGCCGCGCGCGCCACCGGACAATTCAGCGCCAGCATGCGCGCCAGCGGCGGCACCGTTCGCATGCGTTCGCGCCACCAGCGCAGCGCCGCGCCATCCTCGCCGGTGCGCCAGGCCAGGTACAGCGTCTCGTCCGGCTTCGGTTCCTCGACTTCCTTGACCACCAGGCGCCCGGCGATGATGTCCGGGCGCGCCCAGGATTCGGGCAGGAAGCCGAAGCCCAGGCCGGCCAGCTGGAATTCATGCTTGGTCTGCATGTCGGGTACGCTCAGGGTGTCTTGGCCGAACAGCAGCCCGACCGTGCGTGCCTGCAGCACCCGCACCGGATCCGCCACCGACACCGCGCGGTGCGCGCTCAGCTCGGCCTTGCCGAGGCGGTGCCGAACGGCGGCCAGCGGGTGCGACGGCGCCACCACGAACACGAAGGACGTCGTTCCCAGCGGCTCGGCGGTATAGCCGCCGCCGGACGGACCTTCGCCGGCCGCGCCCACCAGCAGGTCGACGCGGCGCTCCAGTAGGCTTTCCCAGGTGCCCGACAGCGCCTCCCGGGCGATGCGCAGGCGGGTCTGGTCCGCGACTTCGTAGAAGGCGCGGATGTCGTGCTGCAATCCGAGCGGCGACAGCATCGAATCCATGCCGATCGTGATCTCGGTCTCCCAGCCCGAGGCGACGCGCCGCACCCGGCTCTCCAGGTCGCCGGCCGCCTTCAGCAGGTAGCGTCCTTCCTTGAGCAATTCCTCGCCGGCCGCGGTGAGCACCACGCGCGGGCCGAAGCGCTCGAACAATTGCACGCCCAGGTCTTCCTCGAGCCTGGCGACGGTGTACGAGATGGTCGAGGGCACGCGGAACAGTTCCTTGGCGGCGGCGGAAAAGCTGCCGCGGCGGGCGATGGTGTCGACGGTGAGGAGGGCGTCGAGGCTGAGTTTGAGCATGTGGATTGCAGCGGACGGGGAAAGCGACAGGCTATCGAAAATTTCGATGATAGACAAGAAAATAACTCGTTTTTCTTTCCGTCCTGCGTCGGCCATACTGCTTCACATGGAAACGCAAGGTATTCGAATCGGTCGAATACATCAACGACAAGGAGCATCATCATGCTGAACGTACGTAAAAGCCAGGACCGCGGTCTCGCCAGTTTCGGATGGCTGCGCTCGCAGCACACCTTCTCGTTCGGGCACTACCAGGACCCGGCGCACATGAACATCGGCCCGCTGCGGGTGATCAACGAAGACCGCGTGGCACCTGGCCGCGGCTTCGATCCGCACAGCCACAAGAGCATGGAAATCGTGTCCTACGTGCTGGACGGCGCGCTGGAGCACAAGGACAGCATGGGCAACGGCTCGGTGCTGCGCTACGGCGACGTGCAGCGCATGAGCGCCGGCAGCGGCGTGACCCACAGCGAGTACAACGGCTCGACAACCGAGCCGGTGCACTTCCTGCAGATCTGGATCATCCCGAGCGAGGCCGGCGGCGCGCCCGGGTACGAAGAGAAGCATTTCGACTTCGACTCCAAGCGCGGCCAGCTGCGCCTGGTCGCCTCCAGCGACGGCCGCGACGGTTCGGTGTCGCTGCGCCAGGACGCGTCGCTGTTCGCCACCATCCTGGACGGCCAGGACCGGGTCGACCATCCGCTGCAGGCCGGCCGCCAGGCTTACGTGCAGGTGGCGCGCGGCAGCGTGACGGTGAACGGCGTGGCGCTGGAAGCCGGCGACGCGGTGCACGTGCGGGATGAGGCCGTGGTCAGCCTGTTCGAGGCGCACGATGCCGAGGTGCTGCTGTTCGACCTGCCTGTATAAGAAGAGATATCACGTACAATCAATCCGCGCCGCCATGCCATATCCGGCGCCATAAAGGAGGGACCATGATGGAAGTGACAACGCATCGCGGCGCCGGGGCGCTGCAGCAGGTGATCGAGATCGGCCCGCACCAACTCCTGACGGACGCGCCGGTGGCATCGGGCGGCGCGGCCAGCGGACCCGAGCCGCACGACCTGCTGGCCGCGGCGCTGGCGGCCTGCACCACGCTGACCGTCAACCTGTACGCCCGGCGCAAGGACTGGGCGCTGGACGAGGTGAAGGTGTCGGTGCGCCACGGCCAGGAAGGCGGGGCCTACGTCCTGCACCGCGCGATCCGCTTCATCGGCGCGCTCGGCGAGGAGGAAAAGGCGCGCCTGCTCGATATCGCCAACAAGTGCCCGGTCCACAAAACCCTGTCCGGCCAGATCCGGATCACCACCGAGGAAAACTGAGATGAGCCAGGATCACGATCACCACGACGACCACGACAGCATGCTGGAGACCATCGTTGTCCCGCGCACCCATGACCTCGGCGACGGTTTCGAAGTGCGGCGCGCGCTGCCGCACCGCGACCGCCGCATGGTCGGTCCCTTCGTCTTCCTCGACCAGATGGGCCCGCACGCGTTCCAGCCGGGACGCGGTATCGACGTGCGCCCGCATCCGCACATCGGCCTGTCCACGGTCACATATCTGCTGTCCGGCGAGATCTCGCACCGCGACAGCCTCGGCACCGTGCAGGACATCAAGCCGGGCGAAGTGAACTGGATGACGGCGGGGAAGGGCATCGTCCACTCCGAGCGCACCGGGACGCAGCAGCGCGCCGCCGGTTCGATCCTGTCCGGGCTGCAGTGCTGGGTGGCGCTGCCGCAGGTGAAGGAGGAAAAGGACCCGAGCTTCTCGCACTTCGGCGCCGATGCCTTGCCGGTGATCGAAGGCGAGGGCGCCACGGCGCGCATCATCGCCGGCGAGTACTTCGGCAAGCGCGCGCCGGTGCCGGTGGAGTCGCCGATGTTCTACGTCGATTTGTCGCTGGCGCCGGGCGCGCGCCTCTCCATGCCGGCCGAGTATCCGGAGCAGGCGCTGTACGTGGTGGACGGGACGCTCGACCTGGGACGCGACGGCGTGTTCGAGGCCGGCCAGCTGCTGGTGCTCAAGCCCGGCGCCAGCGTGACCCTGAAACCCGGCAACGGGCGCGGCGCGCGCGTGATGCTGCTGGGCGGCGAGCCGATGGATGGGCCGCGCTACCTGACCTGGAACTTCGTGTCGAGTTCGGCGGACCGCATCGAGCAGGCCAAGGAGGATTGGCGCGCGATGCGGTTTCCGGAGGTGCCGGGGGAGACGGAGTTCATTCCGCTGCCGGATATGCCTGGGAAGCCGGTGCGGTATCCGTAACCGGATTACATCTGCTCCGCCGTCGCCAGCCCTTCCGCGTGCTGCACCAGATACTGCGCGCAATCGTCGGCGCGCAGCGGCTTGCTGAAGATGTAGCCCTGGATGTGGTCGCAACCGGCGTCGCGCAGCAGGTCCAGCTGCTGGCGGTTCTCGACGCCCTCGGCGATCACTTCCAGGTGCAGGCTGTGCGCCATCACGATGATGGCCTTGACCATCGCCAGCGATTCTCCGCTCAGGTGCATGTCCTGCACGAAGGACTGGTCGATCTTGAGGTTGTCGACCGGCAGGCGCTTGAGGTAGCTGAGGCTGGAATAGCCGGTGCCGAAATCGTCGATGCTGAGCGTGATGCCCAGTTCCCGCAGTTGCGACATCAGGGAAGCGCTGCGCTGCGGATCGTCGATCGACATGCTTTCCGTGAGCTCGAGCTCGAGCATGCCCGGCGGCAGGTTGGCGTCGCGCATGGCGTCGTCGACGATGTGCACGATGTCGGTCTGCAGGAACTGCAGCGCCGACAGATTGACCGCGAAGCTCACCTCGGGCACGCCTGCATGGCTCCAGGCCCGGCTCTGGGCGATCGCGCTTTTCAGCACCCATTCGCCGATCGGGACGATCAGGCCGGATTCCTCGGCGATCGGGATGAATTCCACCGGCGACACGGTGCCGTGCTCCGGGTGCTGCCAGCGCAGCAGCACCTCGAGCCCGGCCACCGCCCCGGTGCGCAAATCGATCTTCGGCTGGTAGACCAGGAACAGCTCGTCCTGGTCGAGCGCGCGCCGCAGCTGGCCTTCCAGCGTCAGCTTGCGGCTCGAAGCCTGCTTCAGGTCGTTCGAAAAACGCTGGATCTGGCCGCCGCCCAGCTCCTTGGCGCGCCGCATTGCCATCGCCGCACTGGTCAGCAAAACGTCGCCGTTGTCGCCGTCGGCGGGGTAGATCGCATAGCCGACGCTGCAGGTGAGCGGGATCGCGCCGCCAGGCGTCATGTATTCGCGGTTCACGGTCTGCATCAGCTGGCGCAGGCGGTCGCGCGCGGCGCTGTCGTCGCCCAGGCCAGGCAGCAGCAGCACGAATTCGTCGTTGCCGGCGCGCGCCAGCATGTCGCCGGGGCGCAGCAGCGCCTGCAAACTGCGTGTGATCGCCACCAGTGCCTTGTCGCCGGCGTGGTGGCCGAGCAGCTCGTTGAGGCGCTTGAACTTGTCGATGTTGATCGAGGCCACCAGGGTCTCGATCCCGGCGCTTTCCCACTCGGCCAGGCTGCCCTGCACCGCGCGCGCCAGCGACTGGCGGTTGGCCAGGCCGGTCAATACGTCGTGGTTCAGCAGGAATTCGACCTGGCCGGCGGCTGCCGACAGGTCCGGATTGGACGGGTCGGCATACACGTGCGCGTGCAGCGACTGGGCGGCAAAGGCGAGCTGGCGGTGGTGGATCAGCTCTTCGGCCATGCGCGCCAGGTCGCGCAGGATGTCGAGTTCGTCGGCGCCCAGTTCGCGCGGTTTGGTGTCTACCACGCACAGGGTGCCGAGCGGCTGGCGCTCGATCGAGTACAGCTGCACGCCCGCATAGAAGCGCACGTGCGGCGGCCCGGTGACCGCCGGGTTGTCGGCGAAGCGCGCATCGAGCAGGGCGTCCGGCACCACCAGCGGCTCGTGGTCCAGGATCGCGTGGGCGCAGAACGAGATGTCGCGCGGGGTCTCGGTGGCCTCGAGGCCGCAGCGCGACTTGAACCACTGGATGTCCTTGTCGATCAGCGAGACCAGCGCGATCGGCGTCTTCAGCAGGCGCGAGGCCATGCGGGTGATGCGGTCGAAGGCGTCTTCCGGCGGGCTGCCGAGCAGGCGGGTGGCGTGCAGCGCCGCCAGGCGCCGTGCTTCGTCGAGGGGAATGTCTGGAATCTGCATCGCGTTCTCTTCAAGCGCCCATGGCCGGGCTTGGTCAAATTGTGCCATGTCTGGCGGACTGAGGCACAAATTTTACGTGCGGAATGATGGCAAGAATGACCATTAAACCTTATGATCACCATCAAACCGGGGTCAGAGCCCGAATTTTGGAAAGAGCTTAAGAGAAACTACCAAATCATTGGCTTTGCCGCCGTCAAAAATACGGCGCGCATGTTACGTGCGGGCTTTGTCGTGCGCACCGCTTTTGCTACCATTTGAGCGGTCGCGCCGAAACGCGGGCGGCCATCCCCAGGAGACAGATCAACATGAAAGCCATCGTCACAGGCCACACCAAGGGCCTCGGCGCCGCCCTGGCGCACAACCTGCTGGCCCGCGGCGTGCCGGTGCTCGGCCTGGCGCGCAGCCAATCGCCGGAACTCGCCGATTCCTATCCCGAGCTGTTCGAACAGACCGAACTCGACCTGGCCGACGGCGCCGCCCTGTCGCGCTGGCTGGATGGTGGCGAACTCGAGGACTATCTGGACGGCACCGGCGCCGTGCTGCTGCTGAATAACGCCGGCATGGTCAGCCCGGTCGGCCCGCTCGAGGAGCAGGACCCGCAGGCGGTGCTGCGCGCGGTGGTGCTGAACGTGGCGGCGCCGCTGGCGCTGTCGGCCGCGGTGGCGCGCGCCAGTGCGGGCGCGCAGCGGCGCATCCTGCACATTTCCAGCGGCGCCGGCCGCAACGCCTATCCGGGCTGGAGCGTCTATTGCGGCACCAAGGCGGCGCTCGACCAGCACGCGCGCGCGGTGGCGCTGGACGACCAGTACGGGATCAAGATCTGCAGCCTGGCGCCGGGCGTGATCGACACCGGCATGCAGGCCGAGATCCGCGACATCCCGGAGGAGCGTTTCCCCATGCGCAGCCGTTTCGTGGAACTGAAGGAGACCGGCAGCCTGGTCGATCCGGACGAATGCGCCGAGCGGCTGGTCGACTACCTGCTCGGCACCGGCTTCGGCGACGATGTGGTAGCCGACCTGCGCACGCTGGAATAACGCTTACGCTGCCGGCTTGGCCGGAATCTGCAGCCCCCTGGCCACCGCCGGCCGTTCCAGGAAGGCCTGCAGCACGCGGCTGACGTTGGGGAAGTCTTTGACCCCGACCAGTTCGCCCGCCCCGTAGAAATTCAGCAGCCCGTTCACCCACGGGAAGGTGGAGATGTCGGCGATCGTGTACTCGTCGCCCATGATCCAGGCGCGATTCTCGAGCTGGCCATTCAGCACCTTCAGCAGGCGCGTCGATTCGGCCACGTAGCGCTCGAGCGGGCGCTTGTCCTCGTAGTCCTTGCCGGCGAATTTGCAGAAGAAGCCGAGCTGGCCGAACATCGGACCGATGCCGCCGATCTGGAACATCAGCCACTGGATGGTATGGTAGCGCGCCGCCGGATCCGCCGGCAGCAGGCGCCCGGTCTTGTCGGCCAGGTAGATCAGGATCGCGCCGGATTCGAACAGCGCCAGCGGCTGGCAGCCCGGCCCGTCCGGGTCGATGATGGCCGGGATCTTGTTGTTCGGGTTCAGCGACAAAAATTCCGGCGACGTCTGGTCGTTGCTCTCGAACGCGACCCGGTGCACCTCGTAGGGCAGGCCGGTCTCTTCCAGCATGATCGCGGCCTTGACGCCGTTCGGCGTGGGCATCGAATACAGCTGCAGGCGTTCCGGATGCCGGGCCGGCCACTTGCGCGTCACCGGGAAGTTGTCCAGCGCGGAATTGCTCAGGTCGGTCATGGTCGTCCTCCTGTGTCCTTGTTCGTTGGACGATGATAACAAGCGGCGTAGCAGAGCGGCGCCCGCGCCGTGTGTATTGACTGTGCGCAAGGTCTGCGGATGCCTCGGGTGGGAGCATACCTATTGGCTTCTAGCGCCCACCGGGAACAGCACATGGACGAGCTTCTGCGTTATTACGAAGAAGAGCTGGGTTTGTTCGGCCAGTATGCGCGCGAATTCCGCGCCCGCTACCCCAAGCCGGCCAGCGAGCTGCATCTCTCCGGCGAAACCTACGACGACCCCAGCGTGGCGCGCCTGATCCAGTCGGTGGCCCTGATGACCGCGCGCGTGCGCAAGCGCCTCGACGACGACTACCCCAAGTTCACCGAAGCGCTGCTGGAAAGCCTGTATCCGCACTACCTGCGGCCCTTGCCCTCGCATACCATCGTGCAGGTCGGCTACCGCAACGATGCCGAAGTGCCGGAAACGGCTTCCACGATGCCGCGCGGGACCGTGCTGCGCACCAGCGCCGAGCGCGACAACATCTGCCTGTTCCGCACCGTCTACGACGTCGCGCTGGCGCCGCTGAAGGTCGGCCAGGTCATGTTTTCTCCCATGATCCAGCCGCCGCGCACGCTGCGCCTGCCGCGCGGGGCCGGCGCCGCCATCGCCATCACCATCGAGGGCGCCGGCAACGGCAGCGGCGCCCACGCACGCACCGACCTGCAGGCCGCGCTGCCCCCGAGCCTGCGCCTGTTCGCCGACGGCGAGGCCTCGCTGCGCGCCGCCTTCCTCGACGCCCTGTTCCTGCGCTGCGCCGGCGCCTGGCTGCAGGTGGGGGCGGAAGCCAGCTGGATCCCGCTGCAGAAGCTGCCGCTGCGCCTTGCCGGCTTCGGCGAACACGACGCCATGATCCCGTTCCCGGCGCGCTCGCATCCGGCGCTGCGCTTGCTCACCGAGTATTTCTGCTATCCCGAGAAATTCAACTTCATCGACCTCGACGCCGAAGAGATCCGCGCGCTGCTCCCGCCGCGCTGCGCCCGCTTCACCCTGCACCTGGCCTTGAGCGGCATCGGTGGGGATTCCGACACCGCGCACCTGCTGTCCGGCCTGTCCGCGCGCAACCTGCTGCCGGGCTGCACCCCGGTGATCAACCTGTTCCCGAAGGCCGGCGCGCCGCTGCAGCTGTCGCACACCAGCGCCGACTATCCGCTGCTGGCCGACACCGCCCATGCCGGCGCCTACGAGATCCACAGCGTGGACGCGGTGCGCCTGGTGCGCGAAGGCGGCGGCGCCGTCACCCACTTTGCGCCGCTGTATTCACCCCTGTGTCCGCCCCTGGATGCGCCGGGCGACGGACACCACGCGGCTGGCGCGCGCATGCACTACTGGATCACGCGGCGCGACCACGCCACCGCGGCGGTCAGCCCTGGCCACGAGATGCGCATCGCCCTGCTCGACGGCGACTTCCGCAGCACCGATACCGCCGGCGCCACCCTGTCCGCCGACCTTACCTGCAGCAACCGCGACCAGCCGGCCCAGCTGCGCTACGGGCATCCGCAGGGCGATCTGCGCAGCGAGGAACTGTCCGGCATGGCGCCGATCCGGATGCTGAGGAAACCGTCGCCGAGCTGGCGCTTCGACAGCGCCAAGGGCGCGCACTGGCGCCTGATCTCGCACCTGTCGCTGAACCTGTCCGGCCTGACGATGGCGGGGCTGGCCGACTTCCAGAAGATGCTGTCGCTGTACGACCTGGCGCGATCCAAGGTGGCGCAGCGCCAGATCGGCGGCATCGTCGGGCTGGAGCACGGCGCGGTGCGCGCCTGGGTGCGCTCGGCGCCGGTGTCGACCCTGATGCCGGGCATCGGCATCCGCCTGACGGTCGACGAAGAGGCCTTCGCCGGCGCCGGTCTGTACGTGTTCGTGCAGGTGCTGGACCATTATTTTGCCCTCAACGCGCAATTGAACTGCTTCACCCGGCTGCAGGTCGTGTCCCAGACCGGCCAGGAAATCATCACGTGCGCACCACGCACCAGCGTGCAGGAATGGTTGTGATCGAGCGCCTGCTGGCCGATCCGCAGCGTTTCGAATTCTTCCAGGCCGTGCGCCTGCTGCTGTTGTGGCTGGAGGAGCGCGGCGTGCCGCCGCAGCGCGCGCTCGAGCGCCACCTGCGTTTTCCCAACAGCCTGTCGCTGCGCTTCCCGGCCAGCCAGGTCGAGGCGCTGGCGCTGGAGCGCCAGAGCGATGCCGCCAAGTCCGCGGGCGCCGCCAGTCCGCAGTTCCGCCTGACCCCGAGCTTCATGGGCCTGCTGGGCGCGCACGGGGCGCTGCCGGTGCATGTCACCGAACAGATCCAGGCATGGCAGGCCAGCCAGGCCGGCGCCCAGGGCGCGGACGCGGTGAACGCGGAGGCGCCGCGCGCCTTCCTCGACATCTTTTCGACCCGCCTGCTGGCGCTGTTCTACGGCGCCTGGAAGAAATACCGGGTCGAGCACGCCATCGCCGGCCCGGCCGATACCTTCCTGCCGCTGCTGCTGGCGCTGGCCGGGTTTGCGCCGGCGCATGCGGCTGCTTCCGCGCCGGGTTCCGCATCCGCTTGCGTGTCCGGCCTGCAGGCGTTGCAACTGGACGGCATCGACGCGCGCGCGCTGGCGCTGTATGCGGGCGCGCTGCGCCAGCGGCCGGCGTCGGCGGCGGTGCTGGGACGCATACTGTCCGATTACTTCGGCGTGCCGGTGGCAATCCAGGAAGGCATCGGCCACTGGGACCGGCTGGCCCCGGTGGAACAGACCGCGCTGGGCGGCGTCAATGCCGTGCTGGGCCAGGCCGCGCTGCTGGGCGCCAGCTGCTGGCGCCCGGACCTGCGCGTGCGCGTGCGCATCGGCCCGCTGGACAGCCGCCAGTTCGCGCGCTTCCTGCCGCGGGCACCGGCCGCAAGCGCACTGCGCACGCTGCTCGGCCTGTTCGCCGCGCCGGCGCTGGCCTACGAAATCGAACTGGTGCTGCGCCGCAGCGAGCTGCGCGCGCTGCGCCTGGGCGAACGCAGCGGGCAGCTGGGACTGGACAGCTACCTGGTCACCACGCCCGCCACGCTGGACCGCGCCGACATGCGCTACGAACTGCGGCCACTGGCGCCGCTCCCTCCGCTGGCGCCGCCGTCCACGCATAAAAACACTTGACCTTCCCACGGTGGGAAGCCATATCCTGTTGTAGGTAGACAGGAGAATGCATGAAAGATTTCAACGACGAGGCCACCGCCGCGCTGCAGTTCGACATCCGCGGCATGACCTGCGCGTCCTGCGTGGCGCGCGTGGAAAAGGCGCTGCGGGCGGTGCCCGGCGTGGTCGATGCCAGCGTCAACCTCGCCACCGAAAAGGCGAGCGTGCGCGGCGTGGACGTGCAGCCGGATGCCATCGCCGCCGCGGTGGTGAAGGCCGGCTACGAAGCGTCCCGGGTCGACGCCGCGCATGCGTCCGCGCCGGCGCTGCAGGCGGCGCAAGGGGCGCGCGCGACACGGCTGCCATCCTGGTGGCCGGTGGCCGCGGCCACCGCCCTCAGCCTGCCGCTGGCGGCGCCGATGCTGCTGCAGCTGTTCGGCATCGACTGGTCGCTGGACGGCCGTGTACAGCTGCTGCTGGCAACGCCGGTGCAGTTCTGGCTGGGCGCGCGTTTCTACCGCGCCGGCTGGAAGGCCCTGCGCGCCGGCGCCGGCAACATGGACCTGCTGGTGGCGATCGGCACCACGGCGGCGTATGCGCTGTCGGTGTGGATGCTGGCCGGCGGCGCAGCGGGCGCAGGCCACGGGCACCTGTATTTCGAATCCTCGGCGGTGGTGATCACGCTGGTCCTGCTCGGCAAGTGGCTGGAGGGCAGGGCCAAGCGCCAGACCGTGGGGGCGATCCGCGCGCTGGAAGCCTTGCGCGCCACCGAGGCGCTGGTGCGACGCGGCGGGCGCGACGTGACCGTGGCGCTGGACGCGCTGCGCGTCGGCGACCTGATGGTGGTGCGGCCGGGCGAACGGGTGGCGGCGGATGGCCGCGTGGTCGAAGGCATCAGCCAGCTCGACGAATCCTTGATCACCGGCGAAAGCCTGCCGGTGGAGAAGGGGGCCGGCGCGCGCGTCACCGGCGGCGCCGTCAATGGCGACGGCCTGCTGCTGGTGGAGGTGACGGCAGTCGGCGCCGCATCGATGCTGAACCGGATCATCCGCATGGTGGAGGATGCGCAGGCGGTCAAGGCGCCGATCCAGCGCCTGGTCGACCGCGTCAGTGCCGTGTTCGTGCCGGCGGTGCTGCTGGTCTCGCTGGTGACGCTGCTGGGCTGGGGCCTGGCCACCGGCGACTGGCAGCAGGCCTTGCTCAACGCGGTGGCGGTACAGGTGATCGCCTGCCCGTGTGCGCTGGGCCTGGCCACGCCGACCGGCATCATGGTCGGCACCGGCGCCGCGGCGCGCCACGGCATCCTGATCAAGGATGCGGAAGCGCTGGAAACCGCGCACGCGCTGCAGGCGGTGGCGTTCGACAAGACCGGCACCCTCACCGAAGGCAAACCGCAGCTGGTGGCGCTGGAAGCGGCTGCGGCGGGCGGCGATGCGCGCCGGCTGCTGGGGCTGGCCTGGGCCGTGCAGCAGTACAGCGCGCATCCGCTGGCCCGGGCGGTGGCCTCGGCGGCACAGGCAAATGGCCTGGCGCTGGCGCCGGCAGTCGACGCCGGCGCGCTGCCGGGCCGCGGCGTGCAGGCGCGCGTCGACGGCCGCATGGTCTATCTGGGCAACACGCGCATGATGCGCGAACTGGGTGTGGCGTCCGCCGCAATGGCCGCGTTGGCGCCGCTGGCGGCGGGACACGAGGCGGAAGGGCGCACGGTGTCCTGGCTGGCGCTGCGCGATGACGCGGACAACAACGCGGACGATACGCCGCAGGTGCTCGGCCTGCTCGCCTTTGGCGACCGCGTCAAGCCCGGCAGCACGCAAGCCCTGGCGCGCCTGCGCCGCATGGGCATCGAAGTCATGATGCTGACCGGCGACAATACAGGCAGCGCCCACGCGGTGGCGCGCGAACTCGGGCTGGATGCAAGCAGCGTGGTGGCCGACGTCCTGCCCGCCGACAAGGCCGACGCCGTGCGCAGCCTGATGGCCGACGGCACCAGAGTCGCGATGGTCGGCGACGGCATCAACGATGCCCCGGCGCTGGCCGCCGCCGATGTCGGCTTCGCGCTGGCCGGCGGTACCGACGTCGCCATGCACACGGCCGGCGTCACGCTGATGCGCGGCGATCCGGGGCTGGTGGCGGACGCCATCGCGATCTCGCAGCGCACCTACCGCAAGATCCGCCAGAACCTGGTGTGGGCCTTCGTCTACAACGTGATCGGCATCCCGCTGGCCGCCTTCGGGCTGCTCAATCCGGTGCTGGCCGGGGCGGCGATGGCCCTCAGTTCCGTGAGCGTGGTGGGCAATGCGCTGCTGTTGCGGCGCTGGCAGCCTGCGCCCGGGACTGCAGATGGCGGGCCGGCCGCGCGGATTGACGCCGCCCCGGCGCTGGTGCTGCCTCCGGCGCCTTCACCCGAAACCGTTTCCAATTCAAGCAACCCGGCGCAAGACGCGCCGCAACCCAGGGAGAAACCGACGATGTATCAATTGACTGTTGAAGACATGACTTGCAAGCACTGCGTGGGCCGCGTGACCAAGGCAGTGCAGGGCGTCGATCCGGAGGCGAAGGTGGAAATCGATCTGCCGACCGGGAAGGTCAGCATTGACAGCGGCGCCGAGCTGGACCGGATTGCCGCCGCCATCGATGAGGCGGGGTATCCGGTGACGGCGCGGGCAGGGATATAAGCGTGCCCAAGCAAGCGTGATGGAACCTCACGGGCCTGTGCCGCGACAGGTCAGCGACGGGGCCGTACAGCCGACGCTTCAAAATATTGCTTGCCATTATGTAAATCCGTGGATAGTCTGGCAACTTCACTCATTGCAGGAGTCGCCTGTGTCCCGGATCGCCAAGCTGGTATATGCCTCGTTGCTGTCCCTGTCGCTGCCCCTGGCAGCGCACGCCGCCTGCGAAGACCCCGCCAAGCCGGTCGACGAACAAGCTTTCGTCCCCATCAACGGCATCGAACAATGGGTCACGATCAAGGGCGCCCGTTGCGCCAATCCCGTGGTGCTGATGGTCCATGGCGGTCCCGGCAATCCGCTCACGCCCACTGCGCACAATGTCTACGGGCCATGGGAAAAGGACTTCATCGTGGTGCACTGGGACCAGCGCGGAGGTGGCATGACCTACGGCCGCAATCCGCCGGCCGAGGACGAGCCCTTGACCATGGAGCAGTTGACGAAGGATGGCATCGGCGTGGCCGAATACGTCACGCGCCACCTCGGCAAGCGCAAGGTGCTGCTGTGGGGCAGTTCGTGGGGATCGATGCTGGGCATCCACATGGTGCATGCGCGGCCCGCGCTGTTCGATGCCTACGTCGGGGCGGTGCAGTTCATCCAGACCAGGGAAAACGAGACGGTGCTGTACACCAGGTTGATGCAGCTGGCGCGCGCCGCCAACGACCAGGACGCGCTCAAGAAGCTCGAAGGCGTGGGCGCGCCGCCGTGGAAGGATCCGCGCGCCTTCGGCATCGTGCGCCGCATCGACCGCAAGTACGAAGCAAAAGTCACCGATCCGGCCCCGTCCCGGTGGTGGAAACCGGCGCCGCAATACGCGACCGCGAAGTACGAGGCCGACTACACCGCCGGCGAGGATTATTCGTACATCCAGTTCGTCGGCATGAAAGGCGACGGCATCGCGTCGCGCTACGACCTGTACCGGATGGGCACCCGCTTCGCGCTGCCGGTCCATTTCGTGATGGGCCAGGAAGACCTGTTGTCCGACCCGGGCGTGGCACGGCGCTATTTCGACAGGATCGAAGCGCCGGCCAAGAGCTTCACCGTGGTGCCGCGCGCCGGCCACGACCCGAACGAGACCATGGTCGCCGCGCAGTACCAGGTGTTGCGCAAGGCCGCCGCGGCGCGCTGAATCAACCCATCTTCCGGCTCAGGTCCCACATCGCGTCGACCAGGCGATCGATGTCGGACACGCTGGTCCACAGGTGGGTCGAGATCCGGATGGCGTAGTGGTCGCTGTTCGAGCCGATCACGGGGAAGTTCACGTTGCGGATCACGAAGCCGGGACTGTAGTCGCTCAACATGCGGGCGACGAACTGGCCCGACTTGACGCTGTCGAGCACGTCGTTCGGGTTCATGAAAGGATTGAACGACGTGATCGCGGACACGAGTTTCGGGTCGTCCTTGGGCGAGTACAGTCGGTCGACGCCCCACTGGGCGGCAATGCGCTCCTTGAGGTAGGCCGACAGGGCGAGGTCATAGGTCTCGATCTTCTTGCGGCCGATCTGGTCCCACATCTGGCATGCGGAGACCAGCGACCTGAACATCGGCGTATGCAGGCTGCCGCACGCCGTGATGGTCGATGCGATGTCGTACGCCGGCGAGCGGGCCGAGGTGCGCTGCTGCGCCGGCCAGCTGCTGGTATGGATCGGGAACCAGTTCGGCAGCGGCAGGGGATTCGATGGGCGGATCTTGTTGCGCACGACCAGGATGCCGGTCGAGCCGGGCCCGCACTGCCACTTGTGGCCGGCGCCCGACATGAAGTCCATGCCGAGCTGGGCGTAATCGTAGGCCATCATGCCGGGCAGGTGGGCGCCGTCGACGATGCTGATCAACTCATGCTGCCTGACGACGTTCATCAGATCGGCGATCGGCAGCATGGTGCCGGTCTTGTAGGTTGGCGCGGAAAACATCATGGCCCGCACACGCTTGCCTTGCGCCTTCGATTCCCTGATGCGGTTGTCGAACAGCGAGACATACAAGTTGGCGTTCTGGTTGTTGCCGACCGGCAGGGCAACACGCGCGATCTCGATGCCGTAGCGGGCGACCGCGATCGCCATCGGCGTTTCTCCACCGCCGTGTTCATGATTCGTCGTGACCAGGACGTCGCCCGGTTTCCAGTCGATGCCGAGGATGGCATGGCACATGCCGGACGAGGTGTTCGCCGAGAATGCCAGTTCGTCCGGGTCGACGCCGAAGCCTGGCGCCACCTGCGTGCGTTCGGCCAGCAGGTTGGTATAGCCGCTGCCGGATTCGGCGGCTTTCGCCCGGTTTTCGCTGTCGAACAGGTCCAGCGCCACTTTCGGCATCGAGCCCCCCGTGCCGACGTTCATGAAACGCTTGGCCGGGTTGAGGATGAACATCCCGTTGACCTCGGCCCAGAAGCGCTCGTCGGCGAGCAATTGTGCCCGCAGTTCATCGATCGGGCTGCTGGCATTGCCCTTGCTGCAGGCGGCGAGGGGGCCGAGGGCGGCCAGCGCCGCGCCCGAGCCGATGATCCGCATGAAGTCGCGCCTGCCCTGCATCCAGTGGTCCGGGTTGGTCGTGGCGCCGTTGGGCGGCAATGCTTGCTCGCTTGTCATGTTCCGGTTGTGCATCATGGTCTCCTCCTTGTTATAGGTCGAATCAATGACGTGCCACGACGACCGCTATTTCGATTTTCACGTCGCGTGGCAGACGGGCGACTTCGACCGTTGCGCGCGCCGGCGGATCCTTCTTGAAGTACTCGCCGTAGATCCGGTTCATCACGGCGAAATCGTTCAGGTCCTTCATGTACACGGTACTCGACAGCACGTCGGCATACGTCAGGCCTTGCGATGCCAGCTGGACGCCGATGTAATCGAGCACCCGCCGGGTCTGCTCCTCGATCGTGGCGCCCTCGACCGCGTCGCCGGTCATGTTCAGGGGAATGACGCCGGAGAAATAGATGAGCTTGCCATGACCCACCATCTGGGAATACGGCCCGATTGCCGGGTAGGATTTGTCGGTCGACAGCACCACCTTGCCCCCTGGTCCCGGTAGCGCGCAGCCCGACAGCACGCAGGCGCTGGCGCCGATGCAAAAAAGCCTGAGTAAGCGTTTGTCCATGTAATTTCCTCGATAGAGAAATAAGCTTGGTTAGCCCTTGAGACATGTGTCATAAGAAACATGTGGGCCTATTAAACGCTTTGGTAGGATCGAGAGAAGTCAGGTTGGTGATGCTTTGATGACGATCAAGTTTTTCGCAAGCAACCGTATTTTATTTGCACCGATTTAGTGCAAATGGAGATGCGAGCTGGTATGACGCACATCGGTGTAGCATCACGCAGGAACCCGTCCAGCAAAGGAGCCTGTCCATGGACTGCCCAGTCTGCAAGAACGTGACCCTGGTGATGAGCGAACGCCAGGGCATCGAGATCGACTACTGTCCGAATTGCCGCGGCGTCTGGCTCGACCGCGGGGAGCTCGACAAGATCATCGAGCGCTCGGCAGCGCTGCCGCCATCCGCCGCGCACGCTGCCGCGCCGCAATCGCGCGCGCCCGATCCGGGGCGCGCGGCGCCGGATCCACGCTTTCCGCAACAGGGCGGCTACGGCCAGGATTGGCATGGCCACTACCCGCACAAGAAGAAAAAGCGCGAAGGCTTCCTGGGCGAGCTGTTCGACTTCGACTGACGGCCAGCCGGCGCCGGCCGGCCGGCTGTCAATGCCCGCCGTGCCCGCCGTCGCGCTTGACGGTCGCCACCGGCTCGCCCGGCGCCGCCGGCGTGGCCGGTGCCCGGATCGTCTCCGGCGCCGCCCCGGTCCACTCGCGCGCCACGGTGCCGGCCGGGTGTTGGTACCAGCCCGGATCGCGGTAATCGCCGCGCGCCAGGCCTTCGCGCACCTTGATCATGGTGAACATCCCGCCCATCTCGATCTCGCCGAACGGCCCTTTGCCGTCCATCATCGGCAGCGTGTTCTCCGGCAGCGGCATCTTCATGCCGCCCATCGACCCGCCCTTGTCGCCCATCACCATGTAGCCCGGCACCAGGTCGTTGATCTTGCGCGCCACGCCGCGGTGGTCGACGCCGATCAGGTTCGGCACGTCGTGGCCCATGGCATTCATCGTGTGGTGCGACTTGTGGCAGTGGAAGGCCCAGTCGCCCGGCGCATCGGCGACGAATTCGATGGCGCGCATCTGGCCCACGCCGATGTCGACCGTGACTTCCGGCCAGCGCGCCGCCGGCGCGATCCAGCCGCCGTCGGTGCCGGCGACCTCGAAGCGGTGGCCGTGGATGTGGAAGGGGTGGTTCGTCATCGACAGGTTGCCGATGCGGATGCGTACCTTGTCGTCCTTGCGCACCACCATCGGCGCGGTGCCGGGGAAGGCGCGGCTGTTGATGGTCCAGATATTAAAGTCGAGCATGGTGTTGACGTTGGGCGTGTAGGCGCCCGGCTCGATGTCGTAGGCGTTCAGCAGGAACACGAAATCGCGGTCCACCGCGTGCTGGCGCGGGTCCTTCGGGTGGGTGACCCAGAAGCCCATCATGCCCATGCCCATCTGCGCCATCTCGTCGGCGTGCGGGTGGTACATGAAGGTGCCGGCGTAGCGCGCCACGAATTCATAGACGAAGGTTTTGCCGGGCGCGATGGCGGGCTGGTTCAGGCCCGACACGCCGTCCATCCCGTTCGGCAGGAACTGGCCGTGCCAGTGGACGCTGGTTACTTCCGGCAGTTTATTCGTGACGAAGATGCGCACCCGGTCGCCCTCGACCACTTCGATGGTCGGTCCCGGGCTCTGGCCGTTGTAGCCCCACAAGTTGGCCTTCATGCCGGGTGCGATCTCGCGCACCACCGGTTCGGCCACCAGGTGGAATTCCTTGACGCCGTCCTTCATGCGCCACGGCAGGCTCCAGCCGTTCAGCGTGACCACCGGGTTGAACGGACGGCCATTGGGCGGGGGCGGCGGCGGCACGGTGGCGGCCGAGTCCTGCACCGGGGCTTCGGGAATGGCGGCGGCGCCGGCCTTGGTGACGGCGGCGGCGCCGACCATGGCGGCGCCTGTAAGAAAGTGTCTGCGTGTCGTCATGTCAGTGATCCTGTCCTGCGTGTTCGTGGTGCGCGGTCGGAGCGGCCGGGCTGCCGGTGCGCGCGCCGAGCGCCGCTTCCAGGCTGGCGTGGGCGGTCCAGAAGCCGCGCAATGCGTCGATGTAGCTTGATACCGCGGCGGCCTGCTCGCGCGCGTCGGCCAGCAAGGCCTGCGGGCTGGCCAGCATGCCGTTGTAGCGCAGCAGGACTTCCTTCGAGACCTGCTTGCGCAGCGGGATGATGTGGTCGCGGTAGTGCGCCGCCACGTCGTAGGCGCTGCGGTAGTCGAGGTAGCTTTCCCGGGCTTCGCTGCGCGCCGCCACCGCCGCCTGGGCCACGCGCTGCAGCGCCTGCATGTAGACGCCTTCGGCCCTGGCGACGCGCGCGCCGCCCCAGTCGAACAGCGGCAGTTCGATCGACAATTCATAGCCGCGCGTGGCCGGGACGCCGGCGCCGGTTTCCTTCACGTAGCCCAGGTCGAGCACGTTGACCAAGCGCGTGGTCTTCGTGAGTCCCAAATTGGCGGCGGTGGCCTGGGCGTCCAGCCTGGCGGCGCGCACGTCGAGGCGCTGTTCGAGCGCGATGCGTTCCACGTCTTCCAGCACCGCCGGCGCGGCCGGCAGCTCGGGCAGGTGGGCCGGCAGGGTGTATTGCCCATCCTTGCCCCACACCCCGAGCAGGCGCGTCAGCCGTTCGCGCGCGGCCACGGCCTGCTGGCCGGCGCGCGCCAAATTGACGCCGGCTTCGGCATGGAACAGCTGCTCGCGCGCCAGGTCCAGTTTGGCCGCATTGCCGGACCTGGCCATGCGCCCGGCCAGGTCGGCGCCGGCTTCGGCGGCGGCGTTGACCTGCTGCGCGTACTCGAGCGCCTGGGCGGTGGCCACCGCATCGACCCAGGCGCGGCGGGTCTCGGCCGCATGCCGTTCGATGGCGAAGGCCACGTCCAGCTTCACCTGTGCGAAGCGGCGCGCTTCCAGGCGCGCCGCCAGCGGCGCGGTGAGCAGGCCGACCAGGTTGACGGTGAGCGTGCGCTCGATCTCGAGCTCGCCCCCGCCATGCGTGCGCTTGAAGTCGAAGCCGGGATTCGGCAGGCGCGAGGCCTGCACCAGGTCGGCCTGGGCGATGCCGACCTGCCAGTAGGTCGCCTGCAGGCCCGGATTGTTAAGCAGGGCGACGCGCACCGCGCCGTCCATGTCGAGCGGCCGGGCCAGCAGGGCGCGCACGTTGTCGGCCAGCTGGCGCGCTTGTGCCTCGTCGCGCGCCAGTTGCGGCGCCACGCCGATGCGCGCCTGGGTGCTGCCGGCCACCGCGCCGAAGCCGCCGTCCGGGGCGATTGTGGCGCAGCCGGCCAGCAGGGCGAGCGCGCCGGCCACGGCCGAGCGTATCGCGACAGGGGTCATCATGGCGACTCCTTGTGATCGTGATGGGGCGGATGCGCAGACGGTGGCGCAGGAGGCGCCTTTGGCTGCGCCTGCGCCGGCATTGCATGCCCCTGGTGGCCGGCCATGCCCTTCATGGTCAGGGCCATCGAGTTGTAGCCGGCGACGATGGCGTTGCTGTCCTGCCAGGCCTGGTCGGGACTGGCCGCGGCGGGCGCTTCGACCCGGTAGCCGATGGTCGGCCGGTACACGGTGGCGGGTACCGGCGCCTGCGGATCGGCGGCCGCGGCTACGGACTGGGCCGGCGATCGGTCCGCGGCCCGCGCAGGCAGCGCTGCCAGCGCCGCCAGCGCAGATGCTGCGGCCAGCCAGGCGCCGCGGCGCACCCATGGATGTGCGATATGCATGGTAAAACCTCGTTGATTGACGCGTGAAATAATCGCCGGCCCATGGGTTCGTGACCCCGTGGACGGCGGCGTGCGGATCAGGCGAGGGTGGTTCTTGGCGGCCGCTCGGGCAGCACGGGGTCGACGCTCGGCACGTGGCCGGCGCGGAAGGGAATGGACGTGGAGGCCGGCGGCAGCAGGGCCAGCGAGGGCAGCACGATGGGCGCCATCGCCGCGCCGATGCAGCAGGCGGCGCAGGAGCCCGGCTTGGCCGATTCATGATGGCCGTCGTGGCCATCGTGCGCCGTGTGCGCCGCCTGGCCCGCCATGGCGCGCAGCATGGCCGCGTGGTCGTGCGGCTTGCCCTGCATGGCCAGCATCATCGCCTGGTGATCGTGCGCCGCCTGTGCGGGTGCGGCAACCGGCGCGCACGCCAGCATGCGCGCCGAGGCAAAGCCCTGGAAGGGCAAGGCCAGCACGAGCAGCCACAGCAGCAATGATCGGACGAAGAATTTCACGCGATTATTCTAGCATGCGTCCGGCATGGCGCCATCATGGCAAAAAGCAAACACGTGGTAGCATGGCGCCATCATCCTGGATGGAGGACGCGCGGCATGGGACTGTCAGCACGAACGAAGCGCACGGGGCGCGCACCGGCGCCGTCACCCCATCGCCGAGCGCAGCGCGCCCGATTCGAAGTACACGTGGCGGATCTGCGGGTAGGCCGCGGCCAGCGCGGCTTCCAGCCGCGCGATCGCCTGTTCCACCTCGTCGATGCGCATGCCGCGCCGGAACCGCACCTCGGCGGTCAGCAGGGCCTCGTCGGGACCGAGCGTCATCGATTGCAGCGCGCCGACCTTGATGATCGCCGGGTCCTGCTCGAAGATGTTGCGCACGCGCGCGGTGGCATCGATGCCGATGCTCTCGCCCACCAGCAGGGCCCCGGTCTCGCGCGCGAGCGTGAAGGCGGCGCCCACCAGCAGCAGGCCGATCAGTACCGAGGCGGCCGGGTCGAAGTATGGATTGTCGAACAGGTGGCCCAGGAAGATACCCAGGCCGGCGATGGCCAGGCCGATCAGCGCCGCCGAATCCTCGATGAAGACCGTGAACACCGACGCATCCTTGCTGGCGCGCACCGTCCGCCACAGCGAGGCGCCCGGCTTGCGCACCCGGTTGAGTTCCTTCCTGGAGACGTTCCAGCTGTAGCCCTCGAACAGCGCCGACACCCCCAGCACCACGTAGTTCCACATCGGGTCCTGCAGCGGCTCCGGGTGGCGCAGCGCCTCGATGCCGTGGTAGATCGACAGCCCGCCGCCCAGCGAAAACACGCTCAGCGCCACGATCAGCGCCCAGAAATACAGCTCCTTGCCGTAGCCGAAGGGATGGCGCTGGTCGGCCGGCCTGGCGCTGTTGCGTTCGCCCAGCAACAGCAGCAGTTCGTTGCCGGTGTCGACCGCCGAGTGGATGCCCTCGGCCATCATGGCGGCGCTGCCGGTGAGCGCCGCGACGATGAACTTGGCGGTGGCGATGCCGAGGTTGGCGACGATCGCCGCGTAGATCACCTTGCGCGAGCCGCCGCCCTTGTCCTTGCCCTTGTTCGTGTCCTTGTTCGTGCCATCGTCGGGCGCCGCGGGGGGCTGGCCGGCTTTCGTCATGTCCGTCATTGTTCGGTCCTGTCTAGCGAATACCGGACCCAGTCTAGCCAAAACGCCGGGACGGCTCTGTGCGGCACAACGCATCCAGCCATCCTGGATCGCAGCACGCGGCCGGCGGGAGGCGCGGCATGAGCGTGCGTAACCTGCGCCAGCTGTTCGCGCCCAAATCGGTGGCGCTGGTGGGCGCCACGCGGCGGCCCGGCAGCGTTGGCGCCACCGTGCTGCACAACCTGCTGGAAGGCGGCTTCAAGGGCGCGCTGTACCCGGTCAACCCGAAATACGAGCAGCTCGACGGCATGCGGGTCTGGCCCGGCGTCGCCAGCCTGCCGCAAGCGCCCGACCTGGCCATCATCTGCACCCCGGCCGCCACGGTGCCCGGCATCGTGCGCGCGCTGGGCGAACTCGGCACCCGCGCCGCCATCGTGATGAGCGCCGGAATGGCCAGTGCGCGCGACGCGCGCGGGCGCAGCCTGAAGCAGGCGATGCTGGACGCCGCCAATCCCTACCTGCTGCGCATCCTCGGCCCCAACAGCGCCGGCCTGCTGGCGCCCGGCATCGGCCTGAATGCCGGCGTGGCGGAGGGCGGCGCCTCGGCCGGGCGCATCGCCTTCGTGTCCGAATCCGGCGCCCTGATGACCGGGGTGCTGGACTGGGCGCGCACGCGCGGCATCGGCTTTTCCAGCTTCGTGGCGCTGGGCGACTCGGCCGACGTCGATTTCGGCGACGTGCTCGACTACCTGGCCAGCGACCCCGGCACCGGCGCCATCCTGCTGCACGTGGAAAGCCTGCACTATGCGCGCAAGTTCATGTCGGCGGCGCGGGCGGCGGCGCGCAGCAAGCCCACCCTGATCCTGAAGGCCGGGCGCTCGCTGGAGGGCGCCTCGGCCGGTGCCTGCCTGTCCGGCGTGCTGGCCACCCCGGACGACGTCTACGACGCCGCGATCCGTCGCGCCGGCATGCTGCGCGCCTACACCACCGGCCAGTTGTTCGCGGCCGTGGAAACGCTGGCGCGCGCGCGGCCGCTGTACGGCGAGCGCCTGGCCATCCTCGGCAACGGCGAAGGCCCGGTGGTGCTGGCCGGCGACGCCCTGCAGCACGGCGGCGGCCTGCCGTCGCGCCTGGGCGAGGAGACCGTGCACCGGCTGCGCGCGCTGGTGCCGGAGTGGCGCGGCAGCGGCCCGCTCAACCTGCGCGGCGACGCGCCGCCCGAGCGCTACCGCGAAGTCATCGACGTGCTGCTGCACGATCCCGACGTCAACGCCGTGCTGGTGATCCACGCGCCCAACGCCGTGGTCGATCCGGCCGACGTGGCGCGCGCGATCGCGCCGCTGGCGCGCAGCACCTCGCGCAACGTGCTGGCCTGCTGGCTGGGCGGGCAGGCGGTGGCGCAGGCGCGCACCATCGCCTCGGAAGCCGGCATGCCGTCCTACCGCACGCCCGAGGAAGCGGTGAACGGTTTCCTGCAGATCGTGAACTACCGCCAGAACCAGAACCTCCTGATGCAGGTGCCGGCTTCGGTCGGCGACGGCGAACCGGACCGCGAACGCGCGCGCGCCCTGGTGCGCGACGCGCTGGACCGGGGCCGCTACCTGCTGTCGGATCCCGAGACCAAGGCGATCCTGGCCGCCTACGGCATCCCGACCGTGCCGACGCAGGCCGCCGCCACGCCCGAGGACGCGGTGCTGGCGGCGCAGGCCATCGGCTTTCCGGTGGCTGTGAAAATCCTGTCGCCGGACGTGGTGCAGAAGACCGACGTCGGCGGCGTCACGCTCGACCTGGACACGCCGGAAGCGGTGCGCGCCGCCACCGAGCGCATGCGGCGCCGCCTGATGGAACTGATGCCGGGCGCGCGCCTGGAAGGCTTCATCGTGCAGGCGATGGCGCGCAACCCGGAGGCCCATGAATTGATCGCCGGCGCCGCCACCGATCCGGTGTTCGGGCCGGTGATCCTGTTCGGGCAGGGCGGCGTGGCGGTGGAGGTGGCGGCCGACCATGCGGTGGCGCTGCCGCCGCTGAACACCGTGCTGGCGCGCGACCTCATCAAGCGCACGCGGGTGGCACGCCAGCTGGCCGGCTACCGCAACCACCCGCCGGCCGACATGGATGCGGTGCTGGCCGTGCTGGTGCAGGTGTCGCGCCTGGTGGCCGAGGTGCCGGAGATCGTCGAGCTGGACATCAACCCGCTGCTGGCCGACAGCCGCGGGGCCGTGGTGCTCGACGCGCGCATGCGCATCGCCATGGCCGACCGCTCCGGCAGCACGCTGGACCGGCTGGCGATCCGCCCCTATCCGGCCGAGCTCGAGGAAACCGTCGCGTGGCAGGGCGGCCCGCTGCTGCTGCGCCCGATCCGTCCCGAGGACGGCGCGGCCCACGTCGACTTCTTCAACGCGCTCACGCCGGACGACGTGCGCTACCGCATGTTCGTGCGCGTGCGCGAACTGCAGCCGGCCCAGCTGGCGCGTTTCACCCAGATCGACTACGACCGCGAGATGGCTTTCATCGCGACCCGGCCCGGGCCCGCGGGCGGTGACGGCGCGGGCAATGGCGCGGGCAGCGGCGCCGAGACCCTGGCCGTGGGGCGGGTGGTGGCCGATCCTGACAACGTCAGCGCCGAATTCGCGGTGACGGTGCGTTCGGACCTGAAGGGCAAGGGCCTGGGCATCCTGCTGATGCACAAGCTGATCGCCTATTGCCGCGCGCGCGGCACCGGAGAAATCGTCGGCGAGGCGCTGCCGCAGAACGCCCCGGTGCTGGGGCTGGTGAGGAAGCTCGGGTTCACGGTCGGGCCGCTGGACGAGGAAGAGGGCGTGCGCAAGTTCTGGCTGGCGCTGCGCTGACGATGATCCTGCCTTGCGCAGCCCGTCAATCTTCCCCGGATTGCTCCCGCTCCATCCAGCGCTCGTAGAGTTCCCGCGCCTCGTCGATGTAGTCCTTGGACTCGTCATACCGGTCTGCGAGCAGTTCGAGCAGATGCAGGCCCATTGGCGATATGCCTTCGTGTGATCCCAGAAGGCGCAGCACGGGACCGGTTGCCATCACCGTGGTGGCGAGCGCCATTTCTCTCGACGCGGTCCTTTCCTTCCACTCGATGAGGGCGACGGCAGTGGAAAGGAAGCGCGCCGCGCCGACCGGGTGCTCATCGCCTTCATTTCGATCTTTAGGCGTCCAGGTGTGCCGGAGATCGATGTCTTCCAGCAGGCCGTTCGCATACAGGATCATCTTTGCCTCGAGGACCGAGCATGCCACTTCGTGTACTTCTGATGGGGCTTGGCTGCGCATGGCGTCGAATATCGGCTTTACAATCTGCGAAGCGACCCGGATGGCCCAGGCGTCGGCAGCAATCTCCGCCGCGTGGGATACCAGCCTGATGTCGTCCGCCGGGCCCGGCATGTCGAGCTGCCCTTCGTGCACATGGCCCAGCTCATGGCCGAGCAGCGCGGCGCAGGCCGCGAAGCTCAAGACCTGTTTTGCATCGAATTCGGCGTGACCATCTATCCATTCGAGGATTTCGCGTTCTTCGATGGTCGATACCAGATCGCGCGGCATGGTGCGGTCCGCCATGATCCGCGCATGGAAAAGTTCGAGCGCCCCGGTCGATACACAAACCATGTAGCCGTCGTATCCCTGGCCCAGGCGGGCAACCCATGCATTGGCGCCGGGAGCGTCCTCAAGGGCGTAATAAACCTCGATGTCCGGAAACATCATACCCATGAATCCGACAAGGCCGTCGATGATGCGATGTCCCCAGTTCACTTCCGGCGAACACAGGTCCTTCGCGCGTATGAAAACAATTTTTCCCCACTCGGCAGGCGGATGCCAGGAGTCAAGCAAGGGATCGGTCGACGAAATCTTGTGATGAGCCATGAGTCGTCCTGAGCTGTTATTGGGAAATATGCAACAGCTCAAGAATACCAGAAGGCAGAGTTTGAATGTTCACCAAATATTACAAAACCGACTGATTGGCATTGTTTTCATACTGCCATTAGTCAGGACCAGCCGGCTTCATCGACCTGCCAAGCCGCCACAACACCTGAAGCGGCATGGCCGCGACTGCAACGGACGCAAGCCATCCCTGTAACCTTGATGGACGCTTACGCGCTCTGGGCCGCCTGGGCCAGCGTCGGATAGTCGGTATAGCCGTGCGCGCCGCCGCCGTAGAAGGTCGACTGGTCCGGCGTGTTCAGTTCGGCGCCGGCGCGGAAGCGCTCGACCAGGTCCGGATTGGCCAGGTAGGGACGGCCGAAGGCGATGGCGTCGGCGGTCCCGCTGGCGATCAGGGCGTCGCCCTCGGCCGCGCTGTAGCCGCCGCAGAAGATCAGCAGGCCCTTGAAGGCGTCGCGGATCTGGCGCCGGAACGCATCGCTCAAGGCTTCGCCGCCGGCCCAGTCGGGTTCGGCAATGTGCAGGTAGGCGATGCCGCGGCGGCTGAATTCCTTGGCCAGGTACAGGGTGCCGGCCTCGGGGTCCTGGTCGGCAATGTCATGTCCGACGAAATGCGGCGACAAACGCACGCCGACGCGGTCGGCGCCGATTTCGGCGATGGCCGCATCCACCGCTTCCAGCGTCAGGCGCGCGCGGTTTTCCAGCGAACCGCCATACGCGTCGGTGCGCTGGTTGGTGTTGGTGGACAGGAACTGTTGCAGCAGGTAGCCGTTGGCAGAATGGACCTCGACCATGTCGAAGCCGGCGCGTCTGGCGCGCGCGGTCGCCTGGCGGTACTGGTCGACGATGCCGGGGATTTCCGCGGTCGCCAGGGCGCGCGGGGCGGCGGTCGGCACGTTGCCGGGGGTGCCGTCCTCCTGCACCACGAAGCATTTGCTGGTGGCCGCGACCAGCGCCGAAGGCGCCACCGGCGCGCCGCCATCGGCCTGCACCAGCGGATGCGAGATACGGCCCACGTGCCAGAGCTGGGCGGCGATCCTGCCGCCGCTGGCGTGCACCGCGTCGGTGACCTTCTTCCAGCCGGCTTCCTGCTCGGCGCTATATATGCCCGGCGTCCACGCGTAACCCTGGCCCTGCTGCGAAATCTGGGTGGCTTCGGACACGATCAGGCCGGCACTGGCGCGCTGCGCATAATATTCGGCGTTCAGCTCGGTCGGGACGTCGCCCGGCTGGCCGGCGCGCGAGCGCGTCAGCGGCGCCATGATGACACGGTTGGACAAGGTCAGCGCACCGGCTTGAACAGGGGATAACAAATGGTCGTACATACATTCTCCTATAGAAGCAATAATCGGCAGCAAGGCTGCGATAGCCTTCCAGTATGGCGCAAAACGCAAAAGCGGGCCGGTCCAGGCAATCACGGGTGCGAGACCGTTCAAATAGGCGAGGAATGTAAATACGGCCGTAAACACAGGTGTAAATACGAAACAGTGCTTAACTGTCGGTAAATATTACACGTTGTAATAATCCGAAAGGCAGACTTTATTAATTTCTTTATTGAATCAATAACATAAGTAAATCTTTATTCCAGGCACGGTAGTTGCATACAGTATCGGCTCAACCATCAAAAGGGGGTCTTGAATGTCGCTGAATCTGATGAAGAGTTTGAAAGCCGCAGCTGCCATCGCCGTCCTGTTTTCGGCGGGCGCGGCAAATGCGGCCCTGTACCAGTTCAACCTGACCGGTGATTACACCGCCAGCTGGCAATTGAATTCCACGGTGTCGCCGGATATCGTCGGCGACGGCGAAGGTTTCGTACTGTGGGATGTCGAAGGCAATTTTCCGGGATCGCTCCTGGATGTCGCCGACCTGACTTTCTATAACGCCGCTATCGGCGGCGGATTCGAGATCTACGATTTCTACAATGATAATTATCTGGTCGTCACCGATGGCACCCAGCTGTATAGCGGTTCCGAAGAGACGCCGACTTTCCTGACCGGCACCTTCGGCCTGACGGAATACCAGGGTACCGGCACGTATACGCTGACCATCACCGACCTCGACGCCGGTCCTGGCCCAGGTCCCGACCCGGATCCGACCGACGTGCCCGAGCCGGCAACCGCGGCCATGCTGCTGGGCGGCCTGGGCTTGATGTATGCGTCCAGGAAGCGTCGCAACGGTAAATAATCCGTCCATCCCAGCCGGGCTTGCATGCCGGCTGGGATCGATTCGAATGCCGGGAATGCCACGGTAATGATTGCTGTCTTATCGGCATTCGGAAATCTCTGTTCAAGGATCATCGCCATCATGCCGGTAACGGTATTCGTGGCGATTATCCGCGCGCGATTGTATTGCGCAATCGAGTGAATGGCGGGAATCGAAGCGTTTCGAAATGACGGGCAAGGCGCATTGCCGAAAAGGGCTGGCGCCATGCCGTCAAAACGCAATGCCGGCACCGCGTGGCCATCGGACGCCCGAGAACTTTATATCGATAGGGAATATGTAATGCCGCTGAATCTGAAGAAAAGCCTGAAAGCCGCAGCCGCTGTTGCCGTCCTGTTTTCGGCCAGCATGGCCAATGCAGCCTTGTACCAATTCAACCTGACCGGGGATTACACGGCCAGCTGGCAGCTGAATTCCGAGGTCGCGCCGGACTTTGCCATCGAAGGGATGGGTTTCGGGTTCTTTGATGTCGAAGGCAATTTTCCGGGATCGCTGCTTGGTGTTGCCGACGTGACTTTCTACAACGGCGCATTGGGCGGCGGATTGGAAATCCTGGATTTTTACGGCGACGAGTATCTGCTGGTTACCGACAGCGTCCAGCTGTATGCCGGCACGGATGAGGCGCCGACTTATCTGACGGGAGCGTTCGCGTTGACGCAATACAGCGGCCCGGGCACCTATACGCTGACGGTGACCAATCTCGACGCCGGCCCGGGTCCGGGTCCCGTCCCTGATCCGACCGATGTGCCGGAGCCTGCCACCGCCGCCCTGCTGCTCGGCGGCCTGGGGCTGATGCTTGCATCCAGAAAGCGTCGTAGTCAGTAAATAAGCGGCAAAAACAAGCAGGTACAGGGTGGACGGGGCTGCGCAGGCGCCCCGTCTTCACGCCTCGGGTTTCGCCTTGCCGGCATCCGCGTGGGGACGGCGTGCCTCGAAGGCCCGCGTGCAGTATCCGGTTTTTACCTCAAAAAATAATTCGGCAAGTGCCGCCTGGCGCCGCCACCGGATGCGACTATGACGCTGGTCCCCGGTTTCGTTCCATGTTCGGCAGCCAGCTGCGCCGCCGCAGCGCCTTGCAGCGCGCTGGCGGTCGCGGCATCGATCCCCAGTTCGCGCGCAACGGCATCGTGCGCGCCCAGCGAACGCGGATCGCGTCCGGTCACGTTGCCGAAAATGGTCAGCGCCGACAGGTAGTAACCGTACACGCTGGCATGGTAATGATCCGGCGCCCACAGGTTCACTTGTCCGGTCTGCACCCCGTCGTAGGGATTGGCGTCGGCCACGCCGTTCGCGATCGCCCGGTTCCACGCCTCGCCGACCGGGATCACGCCCTTGATGACGCTGGAAGCGGCGGCCGCCGCGTCGTAGCCCCGGCGCACGTCCAGCGCCATCTGGTAGATCGATTCGCCATGCCAGTGGCCGAGCCATTTGTAGGTCTGGTCGGCGCGCGACCAGGTCGAGACCAGGCGCACGTCCACCTTCGGATTCTGTCCGCGCAATGCGTTCGCAAGCAGGCCGGCATAGCGGGTCAGCTTGTCCGGGTTGCCGGGTTGCGAGGCGTCCAGCGTGCTGTAGGTCTGCAGCAGCACCACGTCGTAGGGCTTGACGATGGTGCGGTACTTGTTGTCGTAGTGGTAGTCGACGCCGATGGCGGGCGTGGTTTCCAGGCGGACGTCGTACTGCAGCCCGGCCTGCACCGTCATCGCCTTGAACAGCGCTGGCACGCCGCCGATGCGGGTGCCGTTCAGGTCGGTTACCGAATTTGGACGGTAGTTCTGGACCAATGGCGCGGCGCCGGCCGGCTCGCCGTAGGTAAAGCTGTTGCCCACGAAAAGGATGGTGGCGGCGCAAGCCGGCAGCGACAGGGCGGCCAGTGCGAAGGTGGCGAGCAGGGCGCCTGGGCGGTGCAGGCGAGGGACGTCGAAGGTCATGTAAAGGCGGGCGGGATGAAGGCGAGCTTATTGTAAGGCAACCCTATCTGCTTCGCGGCGGCAACACGAGACGGCGATGCCGGTTTGTCGCGTATCGCATACGAAGCGCATTGCCATATCGTCATGAAATAATGTTTCACAAGCGATGACCTTCCAGGAGCAAGCACAAGTGCCAATAACGTCATTACGCTAGCTCAACATTTAAGGCACCAAGGTAACGCGTTGTAGCAATGTCCACAAAGCCGTTAGAGTAGGGCTCCCTGGAACCTATCGGTAAATGGCATGCCCGACGATTTCAACTATCCGACGCTGCCAGGATTGTTGCTTGCAACGGACCTGAGCGCCCGCTGCGACCGCCCGCTGGAACGCGCAAAACAGCTGGCTGGCGAATTCAATGTACCGCTGGATGTGCTGACGGTGGCCGAGGCCCCGCAGGTGCCCGGCGAAGTCCTCGAATGGCTCGACGGCGACGCCGGCCAGGACCGTGAACAGCATGCCGCCCGCACCGAGCTGGCGCGCGAATTCGACGGCGCCGGCCTGCAGGTGCACCCGCGCTTCGCCGGCGGCCAGGTCGACGACGCCATCCTCGAGACCGCCGCCGCGCTGCCGGGCTACCTGGTGGTCACCGGCACCTCGCGCAAGGAAACCCTCGGTCACCTGATCCTGGGCTCGACCGTCGAGCGGCTGGCGCGCAACCTGGCGCAGCCGCTGCTGGTGGTGCGCCGGCGCGTGCGCGGCCCCTACCGCAGCGTGCTGGTCGCGACCGACTGCACGCCAGCCGCGCGCCTGGCCCTGCGTACCGCCGCGCGCATGTTCCCTGACCGGCGCATCGTGGCGTATCACGCGCACGCGCATGCCGGGCTGGACGCCCGCGACGAAGGCGCGACGGCGCAGGCCAGGGTCGAACAATTCATCGATGAATGCGGCCTGGCGCCGGGCGCGCGCGCCAACGTGATGGCGGTGGTGGCCGGCGGCAAGCTGGAGGCGCTGCTGACGCGCTACGTGCGCGACAACGATATCGACCTCGCGGTGCTCGGCCTGCAGGCCGAACCGGCGCTCAAGAAGCTGCTGATGGGCAGCCGCAGCGAACACCTGCTGCAGGATTTCATCTGCGATACCCTGCTGGTCCCGGCCGGCGCGCAGCATGGCGACGGGTAAGCGGGAAGGACGCCGATGCTGACGACCCAACCGTTGCCCCTCCTGTTGCTGTTACCCTTCTGCGCCGCCTTCGTGGCGGTGTGCATGCCGGCCGGTTCGCGCACCCGGCCGGCGGCGGTGGCTGGCCTGGCCACGCTGGCGGCGCTGGGCGTCGCCGTGGCCCAGTTCGGGCGCATCCAGTCCGGCGAAGTGATCGATTCGCGATTCACCTGGCTGCCGGAATTCGGCCTCGACATCATCTGGCGCATGGACGGCCTGGCCTGGCTGTTCACCGTCATGGTGCTGGGCATCGGCCTGCTGGTGATGGTCTATGCGCGCTACTACATGTCAAGGCGCGATCCGGTGGCGCGCTTCTTCGCCTACATGCTGGCCTTCATGGGGTCGATGCTGGGCGTGGTCCTGTCGGGGAACATCATCCAGCTGGTCGTGTTCTGGGAGCTGACCAGCCTGACTTCTTTTCTCCTGATCGGCTACTGGCAGGAGCGCAACGACGCGCGCCGCGGCGCGCGCATGGCCTTTACCGTTACCACCACCGGCGGCCTGTGCCTGCTGGCCGGCATGCTGATCCTCGGCCACATCGCCGGCAGCTATGAGCTGGACAAGGTGCTGGCCGCGGCCGACCGTATCCGCGCCCACGCGCTGTATTCTCCGGCGCTGGTCCTGGTCGTGCTCGGAGCGCTGACCAAGAGCGCGCAATTCCCCTTCCACTTCTGGCTGCCGCACGCGATGGCGGCGCCGACCCCGGTCTCGGCCTTTTTGCACTCGGCGACCATGGTCAAGGCCGGGGTGTTCCTGCTGACGCGCCTGTGGCCGGTGCTGTCCGGCACCCCGGAATGGACCTGGATCGTGGGCGGGGCCGGCGTCTGCACGCTGCTGCTGGGCTCCTTCTTCGCCATCTTCCAGTACGACATGAAGGGCCTGCTGGCGTATTCGACCATCAGCCACCTGGGCCTGATCACGCTGCTGCTGGGGCTGGGCACGCCGCTGTCGGTGATCGCCGCCATTTTCCACACCATGAACCATGCGATCTTCAAGGCCTCGCTGTTCATGGCGGTCGGCATCGTCGACCACGAGACCGGCACGCGCGACATGCGCGTCCTGGACGGCCTGCGCCGGGCGATGCCGTTCACGGCGGCGCTGGCGGTGGTGGCCAGCGCGGCGATGGCCGGGGTGCCGCTGCTGAACGGCTTCCTGTCCAAGGAGATGTTCTTCGCCGAAGCGGCGGAGGCGGGCGGCACCGAGGACTGGTCGATGGCGGTGGCGGCCACCCTGATGGGTATCTTCAGCGTGGCGTATTCGCTGCGCTTCATCAGCGTGTTCTTCGGCCCGCTCGCCACCGATCTGCCGCAGCAGCCGCACGAGCCGCCGCGCTGGATGCGCTTCCCGATCGAGTGCCTGGTGGTGCTGTGCATCGCCGTCGGCGTGATGCCCGAGCGCGTGGTGGGCGCCGTGCTGGCCGTGGCCGCGCACGCGGTGCTGGGGCGCGAGACGCCGGCCTACGACCTCGGCATCTGGCACGGCTTCAACCTGCCGCTGGCGATGAGCATCGTGGCGATGGGCGGCGGCATGGTGTTCTACGTGCTGCTGCGCCGCCATGCCGACCTGCGCACGCGCAGCAAGGTGCCGGTGCTGCACCGCCTGAAGGGCGCGCAAGCCTACGAGACCACCATGCTGGCGCTGGGCGTGGCCGCCGACCGCTTGATGCGCTGGACCTCCACGCGCCGCCTGCAGCGCCAGTTCCTGCTCATCGTGGCGCTGGCGGTGCTGGTGCCGCTGCTGCTGGCGCGGCCGCTGCCGGCCATGCCGCGCATCACGCTGGCCGAGTTCGACTGGCCGTTCGCGCTGCTGTGGCTGATCGGCGCGCTGTGCGCCGTGGCCGCGGCCTACAAGGCCAAGTACCACCGGCTGGCGGCGCTGGTGCTGGTGGGCGGCACCGGCATCGTCACCGCCATCACTTTTCTCTGGCTGTCGGCGCCTGACCTGGCGCTGACCCAGCTGATGGTGGAAACCGTGACCACGGCGCTGATCCTGCTCGGCCTGCGCTGGCTGCCGCCGCGCTTCCAGCCCAGGGCCCTGGCCGGGCGCGCGCCCGGCAGCACCTGGCTGCGCCGCGCGCGCGACGGCCTGGTCGCGGCGGCCGGCGGCCTGGGCCTGGCGGCGCTCAGCTACGTGGTGCTGACCCGGCCCGTGACCGATACCATCAGCGACTTCTACGTGCTGCGCGCGCTGCAGGAGGGTGGCGGCGCCAACGTGGTGAACGTGCTGCTGGTCGACTTCCGCGGCTTCGACACCATGGGCGAGATCACCGTGCTGGGCGCGGTGGCGCTGACGGTGTACGCGCTGCTGCGGCGCTTCCGCCCGGCGCCCGAGAGCATCGCGATCCCGGTGCAGCAGGCCAGCGACGTCGACCCGGCGGTCACGCAACGGCCGTCGCAGCAGGCCCATTCCGGCTACCTGATGGTGCCGGCGGTGTACTTGCGATTCCTGCTGCCGGTGATGGGCATCATCGCCGCCTACTTCTTCATGCGCGGCCACAATCTGCCGGGCGGCGGCTTCGTCGCCGGCCTGGTCTTCGCCACCGCGCTGATCGTGCAGTACATGGTGGCCGGCACCGACTGGGTCGAATCGCACCTGCGCCTGCGCCCGCACCGCTGGATCGCCTGGGGTTTGGCCACCGCCTGCTGCACGGGCCTCGGTGCCTGGCTGTTCGGCTACCCCTTCCTGACCAGCCACACCGCCCACCTCACGCTGCCGCTGCTGGGCGAGATCCATGTGCCGAGCGCCTTTTTGTTCGACCTCGGCGTATTCCTGGTGGTGGTCGGCGCCACCATGCTGATCCTGGTGGCGCTGGCGCACCAGTCGCTGCGCAGCCACCGCCTGCCGCCCGGCGCCGGCCGCGCCATGGTCACGCCGCCGCTGCCGCCGGCCAAGGAGATCCTCTGATGGAAGCCGTCATCGCGCTGGCCATCGGCATCGTGTTCGCCTCCGGCATCTGGCTGGTGCTGCGCCCGCGCAGCTTCCAGGTGCTGTGCGGGCTGATGCTGATGTCGTACGCCGTCAACCTGTTCATCTTCATCATGGGGCGGCTGTGGGTCGACAAGCCGCCGCTGACGCCGGCCGGCACCGTGCCCGATCCCGGCACCCTGGCCGACCCGCTGCCGCAGGCGCTGGTGCTGACCGCCATCGTGATCGGCTTCGCCACCACGGCGCTCTACCTGGTGGTCATGATCGGCTCGCGCGGCCTGACCGGCACCGACCACGTCGACGGCGAGGAGCCCGAACCATGACCCTGCCGTGGCTGCAACACATCCTCCTGGTGCCGATCCTGCTGCCGCTGCTGTGCGGCGCCGTGCTGGCCCCGCTCACCCAGGGCTGGCACCGCCTCAAGTTCGCCTTGAGCTATGCGTCCGTGCTGGGCCTGCTGGCCACGGCACTGGTGCTGGTGGCGATGACCGACGGCGGCTACTGGCAGGACGGCATCGGGGTCTACCTGGCCGCCAACTGGGCCGCGCCCTTCGGCATCGCACTGGTCGCCGACCGCCTGGCGGCGATGATGCTGCTCCTGACCGCGCTGCTGGCGATGGCCGCGCTGCACTTCGCGATGCAGCGCTGGGGCCGCATCGGCGTGCATTTTCATACGCTGTTCCAGTTCCTGCTGATGGGGATCAACGGCGCCTTCTTGACGCACGATTTGTTCAACCTGTTCGTGTTCTTCGAAGTGATGCTGGCGGCCTCCTACGGCCTGGTGCTGCACGGGTATAACAGCACGCGGCTGCGCGCCAGCATGCAGTACATCGCGGTCAACCTGGCCGCGGCGCTGCTGTTCCTGGTCGGCACGGCGCTGATCTACGCCGCCACCGGGACGCTGAACATGGCCGACCTGGCGGCGCGCATCCCCGCGCTGCCGGCAGCAAGCGCCGGCCTGGTGCAGACCGGCGCCGCCATCCTGGTGCTGGCCTTCCTGATCAAGAGCGCGATGTGGCCGCTCGGCTTCTGGCTGCCGACCACCTATGCGGCGGCATCGCCCCCGGTGGCGGCGATGCTGGTCTTGATGACCAAGGTCGGCGCCTACGTCATCCTGCGCCTGTGGCTGCTGCTGTTCCCGATCGGGACGGCAGGCACCTCGTCCGGCTTCGGCTACGATGCGCTGCTCTACGGCGGCATGGCGACCATCGTGTTCGGCGCCGCCGGCATGCTGTCCAGCGACAGCGCCGGCCGCATGGCGGGCTACGGCGCCACCGTCTCGTCGGGCACGCTGCTGGCGGTGATCGGCTACGGCCAGCCGTCGCTGGTGGTGGCCGGCCTGTACTACCTGGTTGGCTCGACGCTGGCGGTGGCCGCCTTCCTGCTCCTCATCGAACTGATCGAGCGCATCCGCACCCCGCGCTCGGCGATGCTGGCGGTGACCATGGAAGCCTACGCGGTCGAGGACACGCCGGACGAACCGAAGGGGCAGGGCGTGCCGGCGGCGATGGCCTTCCTGGGCCTGTCGTTTGCCGCCTGCGCGCTGATGATCGCCGGCCTGCCGCCGCTGTCCGGCTTCGTCGCCAAGTTCAGCCTGTTCCATGCGCTGCTCAATCCACCCGTCGCCGCCGGCGCCGATGCCGCCGGCGTCGTCATTCCCGGCGTCGGTTGGGTCTTGATGGCGCTGGTCATCGCCTCCGGCCTGATCACGATCATCTCGATGGTGCGCTTCGGCGTGCGCACCTTCTGGGCCGCCACCAATGCCACGCCACCGAAGTTGCACCGCTCGGAAGTGGCGCCGATCGCATTCCTGCTGACGCTGGCGGTGGCCATGACGGTCGAGGCCAGCCCGATCTTCGGCTATTTGCAGCGCGCCAGCGCCGGCATCCACCGGCCGGCCGACTATATCGGCCGGGTGCTGGGAACACCGGCGGTGCCGGGGCCGGCCGCGCGGCATGCGGCCGGGGCGGCCGGAGTGATGGGAGCTGCAGGGGCGGCCGCCGCGCCGGGCCTGCCGGCTTCGGGGGAGGCCGCCTCATGACGCGCTGGCTGCCATACCCATTCGTCTCGCTCGGCCTGTGCATCCTGTGGCTGTTGCTGAACCAGTCGATCGAACCGGCCCATGTGCTGCTCGGCGCGCTGCTGGGCATCGTGGCGCCGTTGCTGAGCCGGCGCCTGCAGCCGCACGGCTACCCGCGCCTGCGCGCGCCGGCCGTGCTGGCGCGCCTGCTTGCGATGGCGTCGAAGGAAGTGGTGCGCTCGTGCTTCCAGGTGTGCCGCATCATCCTGTTTGCCGACTACACCACCGTGAATTCGCAGTTCATCCGCATCCCGCTGACGATCCGCGATCCGCACGGCCTGGCGGTGCTGTCCTGCCTGATCAACATGACGCCGGGCACGGTGTGGGTCGAGATCCTGCCCGAGACCCACGAACTGGTGCTGCACGTGTTCGACCTGCGCGACGCCGATTCGTGGAACGACATCATCAAGACCCGCTACGAACAACCCCTGATCCAGATCTTTGAAACGGAGGACCGCAATGGCGACCTTGCTTGACCTGTCGGTCACCTATGCGCTGGTGTGCGTGCTGGCGGCCATGCTGCTGTGCACCGTGCGCCTCCTGGTCGGCCCGTCGGCGCACGACCGCGTGCTGGCGCTCGACACCCTGTGGATGTGCGGCATGCTGCTGGCGCTGGTGCTCGGCATCCGCTTCGGCTCGCAGGTCTATTTTGAAGTGGCGATGATGATCGCGCTGGTCGGCTTCGTCTCGACCGTCGCCATCGCCAAGTTCCTGATGCGCGGGGAGATCATTGAATGAGCGGCGCCGACGACATCCCGGCCTGGGCCGCCCTGGTCGCGGCGCTGCTGCTGGCGCTCGGCGCCAGCATCGTCCTGATCGGCGCCCTCGGCCTGCTGCGCCTGCGCACCTTTTATCAACGCATCCACGGCCCGGCGATCACGATCACGCTCGGCGCCGGCGGCGTGCTGCTGGCGTCGATGGTGTACTTCACGGCGGCGCAGTCGCGGCTGGTGGTGCACGAGGTGATCATCGCCGTGTTCCTGCTGCTGACGGCGCCGGTGGTGTCGATGATGGTGATGCGGGCGGCGGTGTACCGGGATTTACGGGCGCGCAAGGGGGAAGCGGGGGCGACGGCGGGGAAGGTGTACAGCATCCCGGGCGAAGAATAGTCACCCGGCCGCCGGCGCATCGATCGCGGTATGACCCAACAGGCAGGCGGCGCATGCTGCCGGCGCCGCCGCCTTCCCGGATCAATACGTCCAGTTCAAGCTGACACTCGCATTCCTCGGCGCCGCATGAAAACTCTGGCTCCAGTACAGGCTGGTCAGATGCCGCTTGTCGGTCAGGTTGTTGACGTTCACGCTCAGCCGCAGGTGCGGATCGATCTCGTACTGCGCCATCAGCCCCACCGACGCATACGAACCCTGGCGGATCACAGCCGGGCCATCCTCGAGGTGGATCCTCGATTGCCAGTTCACGCTGGCGCCCACCTTCAGCTGCGGCATCGACGCGAAGCGGTAGGTGGTGGCGCCGCGCAGGGTCTTGCGCGGGATGTAGGTGCGCACGTCCTCGCCATCGCCGCCGGAGATCGACAGCTGGGTGAAGGCGATGCTGGCCTGCCAGTTGCGGGCCAACTGGCCGCTCAACTCCAGTTCCACGCCCTTCGATTCGGCGTCGATGCCGGTGTAGTAGGCGTCGATGCCGTCCAGGTAGCCGGCCTGCTGGGCCGCGTTGGTCTGCTTCGTCCTGAAGACGGCGCCGGACAGGTTGGCGCGGCCGCCGAACAGTTCGCTCTTGACGCCCAGCTCATAGGTCTTGCCCTCGACCGGCGCCAGCGGCTGGCGGTTGGCCTCGATCTCGCTCTGGGCGTTGAAGATCGAGGTATAGCTGCCATACGCCGACACGGTGGGCGTGACGTCGTAGACCAGGCCGGCGTACGGCGTGGTCTTGCTGGCCGAGCGGTAGCTGTCGACGCCGTAGCTGTCGCCGCGGGTGTCGAGCTTGACCGTGTTGGCGCCGGTCAGCAGGTGCCAGTCGTCGGTCAGGTTCCAGCGTACGGCGGCGTAGGCGTTCTTGCGCTTGTCGGTGTAGCCGCCGGTGCCGGCGCCGGGATTGAAGGCCGGCGCTGGATAGCTGCCGTCGATGGCCGTGTCGCCGGGCAGGGCGGTGCCGATGTCGTCGCTGTAGGCCGCGAAGCCGGCCACCTTCGATTCCGACCACGAGGCGCCGAAGCTGAGGTCATGGCGCCGCCCGCCCAGGTCGAACTTGCCCGACAGCGCCAGGTCGCCCAGCGTCTGCTTGAACTTCGAGCTGTAGTAGGCCGGGTAGCTGGTCAAGCCCAGGCCGGTGGCGCGGTCCTGGGTGCCGGACACGAAGAACAGTTCGGACGTGGTCGGCGACAGGTTGTAGGTGACGGTCGCCTTGCCGCTCCAGCCGTTGGCGAAGCGGTGGGTCCATTCGGCGAAGCTGCTGTTGACGGCGGCATCCTGGTAGGACCAGGGCGTGCCGGTGCTGGTGGAGGTCGGGTAATCGGTCGCGCTGCCGTCGGTGTAGTACAGGGGCACGGCGCCCCACATGGCGCCGTCGGCCATGCTTCTCTGGTAGGTGTAGCCGGCAGCCACGACGTTGTCGGCGTCGAGCCGGCCCTGGACGATGACCGAGGCCACCGTCTTCTTCAGCGTGTAGCGGTCCAGGTGCGAGCCATCCTGGTCGCGCGCCACCACCACGCGCGCGGCCCACCCGTCGTTCAGGGGCACGGTAAGGTCGGCGTCGACGCGCTTGTTGCCCCAGGACCCGTAGGTGAGGCCGGCCGACGCGGCCAGCTTGTCGCCGGGACGCTTGCGCACGAAGTTGACGGTCGCCGACGGGTTGCCGGTCGAGGACATCAGGCCGTTGGCGCCGCGCACCACGTCGACGCGGTCGTACAGGGAGGTGTCGAAATTGCCGGTCACGTTGCCGAACACGAAGGGGATGCCGACGCCGTCGTACTGGAAGTTGGTGATGTCGAAGCCGCGCGCCGTGTAGTAGACGCGGTCGGTCTCCACCGCTTCCACGGTCACGCCGGGCACGCTGGCGAGCATGTCGTTGATGGAATCGAGCCTGAAGTCGTCCATTTTCGCGCGCGTCACCACCGACACCGATTGCGGCGTTTCGCGGAGTGACAAGTCGAGGCGGGTGGCCGAGGCGCTGTCCGGCACCGTGTAGCCCGGCGTGGCGGCGGCGCCGGTGACCGTCACGGTCTGCAGGTTCGTGGCCGCTTGTTCGTCGGGGGCAGCGGCGGCTGCGACCGATTCGGCGGGTGCTGCGGCCAGCGCCGGTGCGCCGCCGGCCAGCACCAGCGCGCAGGCGAGCGCCAGCCGATGCGGGCGGAAAACGGCAAGCGGCGGCGAAGCCGGCGAACCGATGCACGAAACAAGGGACGATGAAGCGGACGATGAAGCGGACAAGCACGGGCGTGGCATCAGGACTCCTGGTGGATCGCCGGCACGACGCCGGACAATCGTCGCCCGGCATCGCGCACAGTCATGAGAAAGGATCGATAACTCGAATAGTAATAAGAATCATTCTCAATTATAGCGGAACATTGCCAACCAGGCCACGTCGCGGCCAGCACCAGGAAGTAAATCGGCGTTAAGACCTACATCTGGCGGAACTGGCTCTGGTAAGCGCCCGACACCGGCAGCCAGCGCGGCGAGCCCGCCAGGCGCACGCTGAGCACGTCGTCGATGCGCTGCACGCTGTCGATGGCGCCGACGTTGACGATGGCGCTACGCGAAATCGGCCAGAACCGGGCCGCATCCAGCTGCGCCAGCAGGTCCTTCAGCGGCGTGCGGATATGCGCCTCGAACCTGGCGGTCACCACGCAGGTGTACTTGGCTTCGGCGCGGAAGCACTGCACGTCGTGGATGGCGATGAAGCGCAGCTGGCCGCCGCTTGACGCCTGTATCCATTGCAGCGGACCGCCGCTCCTGGCGTCGGGCAGGGCGGACAGGTCGGCCGGGCGCTTGCCGAGCGCCGCCTGCAGGCGCGCCACCGTCCGCGCCAGGCGTCCCAGGTCGAGCGGCTTGAGGAGATAATCGACCGCGCCATGGTCGAAGGCGTCGACGGCGTAGTCGTTGTGCGCGGTGAGGAACACGATGTGGCAGCGGCCCGCCGCCAGGCGCGCCAGCTCGACGCCGTTCAGGCCGGGCATGCGCACGTCCAGTAAGGCGATCCGCGGCGATCGTTCCGACAGCAGGCGCGCGCCCTGGATGCCGTCGCCGGCCTCGCCGACGATGGCCAGTTCCGGCCAGAAGCGCGCCAGCGCCTCGCGCAGTTCGGTGCGCAGGACGTCCTCGTCCTCGACCAGGATGGCGGTGGCGGCCGCGTTCATGCGGCGTCCGCGACTGCGCCGGCATCTGCATCGACACCCGTTTTGCGCGCCGGCAGCTCGATGACGGCGCGCACGCCGCCCTGCGCGCCGGGTTCGACGCGCAGCTCGGCATCGTCGCCATATTGCGTGGCCAGGCGCTCCTGCAGGTTGACCAGGCCGACGCCGCCGCCCAGTTCCGACTGGAAGCCGGCGCCGTCGTCCAGCACCTCGATGCGCAGGCGCCCACCGGCGCAGACCGCACCAATGTGGATCGCGCCGCCGGCCACCTGCGGCTCGATCCCGTGCTGGATGGCGTTCTCCACCAGCGTCATCACCGACAGCGGCGGCACCTGGCAGGCGCGCGCCTCGTCGCTGGCGGCGATGTCGACGCGCAGGCGCTCGCCCATGCGCATCCCGATGATGTCGAGGTAGGCGCGGGCGCGGTCCAGTTCCTGGCCGAGCAGGGTGCTGTGGGCGCGCAGGTCGGGCATGGCCGAGCGCAGGAAATGGATCAGGTGCTGCAGCATCCGTTCGGCCGCCGCCGCATCCTGGCGGATCAGGGCGCGCGCGTTGGCCAGCGTGTTGTACAGGAAGTGCGGTTCGATCTGGCCCTGCAGGGCGGTGAGGCGGGCTTCGGCCAGCTGGCGCTGCATCCGTTGTTCGCGGTCGCGCCGGGCCTGGAGGCGCTCGGCGCGGCGGGTCCAGCGAGCGCGTTCGGCCTGGACTTCGGCCGGCACCACCAGCAGGCATGCGACCAGCAGGGCATAGAACAGGAAGGAAAACTCGGTCGACATGGGCACGCCCATATAGCTGAACTTATAGGCAATCAGGATGCTGGGTGACCAGCAGAGACCTATCGCTGCGAACAGTGCGATCCAGCACGCGACCGGATGATCGAAGCACAGGCTTTGCAGCAGGATGCGCGCGCAGGCGGTTAGGGTGTGGGCGGCCAGCAGGGCGGTGAAGCAGGTCAGCCAGTCGTTCCAGTACGCATATGACTGGGCGCCCAGCACGCGGGCGGCAATCAGCACCGCGACCAGGGCCAGCGGCAGGAGCGGCCAGTCCGCATGGCGCAGATGGCGCCAGACCCCGTGCCCGCCGCGGTCTCCAGCGCCACCTCGATGCGCCCGCCGTCCGGCGTGTACTTGGCGGCGTTACTGAGCAGGTTGGTCAGCCCGGTCATGTGGCCGGCCTGGCGCGCGATGATGGCGCTGCTGCGCCGTAGCATCGCCTCGTCGACGCGCATGTTGGCCAGGATGGCGGCGGCGGACGTGATCGGCGCCAGCGGGTTGCGCAGTTCATGCGCCAGCATGGCCAGGAATTCGTCCTTCTTCCGGTCGGCCTGGCGCAGCGCGTCCTGGGCCGCCGCCTGCTGTTCGATCAGCGCCTGCTGGTCGAGCAGCGCCTTCCTCAGCTCGATCTGGCCCATGATCTGCTGCGCCAGCGTCGACAGCGCGAACTGCTGCTGCGCCGTGAGCCCGTCCGGGCGCGGCTTGAAGTCGAGCACGCACAGGGTGCCCAGCCCGATTTCCGACTTGAACCACTGGCGCCCGCGCGCGATCAGGTTGACGGCGGCGATCGGCGCGTCGAGCAACTGGCTGACCAGGGTCACGACGTCGTCGAAGGCCTGTTCGGGCGGGGTGTCGATGATGCCGTAGGCGTCGAGTATGGCAAGGCGCTCGCCTTCGTCATACGTGAGGGAAGGTGCACCCATGGTGCTTGATGCGTTAAAAAATGGCATCTTATCAAACCCCATACGAGGCCGTAGCTGTGTTTTGCGCGCGCAATGTCGAGCGCATCTGCGGCGCATCGCAGCGCATCTGCAGCTAACCGTAAGCACCATTCTTGTCGAGAAGGCTATAGTAGCGGCCAACACTGTTCATCCGCCTCTATCCATGCAAGGTATTTCTTCCGAACGCCGCCAGCAGCTCCTCGTCAAGCACGCCGTCGAATACGCGATGATCGTCATGGACGAGAAAGGCGTCATCGTCGAATGGTCGCCCGGCGCCGTACAGCTGCTGGGCTGGACGGCCGAGGAGGCCATCGGCCAGCCGGCGGCGATGATCTTCACCGAGGAAGACCGCGACGCCGGCGCCGTGCGCGCCGAATTGCACACCGCGATCGCGCTGGGCAGTGCGGCGGACGTGCGCTGGCACGTGCGCAAGGATGGCGCGACGGTGTTTTGCGACGGCATCGTCAACCGGATCTACGACGACGACGGCGTCACGTTGCTGGGCTTCGGCAAGATTCTGCGGGAAGCCTATGCCAGCAGCCAGGCGTCGCCGGACCAGGATGGCGCGCCGGCGCGCGCGCAGCGCTCGTTCGTGGCCGCGGTGCTGGAAAGCGTGGAGGACGGCGTGGTGGCCTGCGACCGCCAGGGCCAGCTCACCTTCTTCAACGATGCGGCGCGCCGCATCCACGGCCTGAAGGCGTTGCCGCTGTCGTTCGAAAAATGGGGCGGCAACTATCACCTGTACCGCGCGGACGGCGTGACGCCGCTGACCATCGAAGAGATTCCGCTGTACCGCGCCCTGAAGGGCGAGCAAGTGGAGGGCGCGCGCGTCGCCGTCATCGCCGCCGATGGCCGGCATCACGACGTGCGGGTCAGCGGCCGGCCGATCCGGGATGGCGCGGGCCGCATCCTGGGCGCCGTCATCTCGATGCATGAGGTCACGATCGTGCGCGAGCAGGACGTGCGCACGACAGCGGAACGCCCGCAGGACCGCTTCGTGAAGGCGGAAGAGCAGCTGCGCCTGGCGACCGAAGCCGCGCAGCTCGGCATCTGGACCTGGAACGTCGGGCTCGATGCCTGCACCTACGAAAACGTGCGCATGCACGACATCCTCAACATCCCGTTCGGCCAGGCGGCGCCCAGCGGGGCGCGGCTGATGGCCGACTACCTGCATCCCGGCGACGCCGGCCAGTTCCGCCAGGCGACCGAGGACACCCTGCGCCACGGCAAGCGCTTTTATTTCGCCGGTCGCTTCTGCCGCCTGCCCGAACGCGAGCCGCGCTGGATCGAGCTGACCGGCGTGCTGCAGCCGGGCCGGCGCGAGGACGCGCCCATCATCATCGGCACCGCGGCCGACATCACGGAACGCAAGCGCGACGAGGAAGCCTTGCGGGAAACGCGCCTGCGCCTGGAAGCGACGCTGTCGGCGGGCGAGGTGGCGAGCTGGATCTGGGACATCAAGCATGACCGCATCCATGCCGACCGCAACCTGGCGCGCCTGTTCGGCATCGTGCAGGAACCGGGCGCCGAGCTGCCGCTGACGGCCTACACCGATGCCATCCATCCCGACGACCGCGACGAGGTGTCGAAACAGATCCGCCACGCCATCGACACGCGCGAGCCGTACCGCGCCACCTACCGCGTCATCGATGCCGCCGGCGGCGAGCGCCGGGTCAACGCGCGCGGGCGCATCGAATTCGATGCGGACGGCGAACCGGCGCTGCTGGCCGGCGTAATGCTGGACATCACGCGCCAGACGGAATTGCAGGAGGGGTGGCGCCTGAGCGAAGAGCGCTACCGCACCCTGATCACCTCGATGGACGAAGCCTTCGGCATCGTGCAGGTGCTGGTCGACGAGGCGGGCAGGCCGGTGGACTACCGCTTCGAGGACGTCAACCGCGCGCTCGAGCAGCAGTCGGGCCTGGTCAACGCGGCGGGCCGCACCATCCGCGAGATGGTGCCCGACATCGAGCCGCACTGGATCGAGATCTATGGCCGCGTGGCCCTGACGCGCGAGCCGGCGCGCTTCATCGAGCATTCGGCCGCCATGGGCTACTGGTGGGACGTGTACGCCACGCCGATGGGGGCGCCCGAGGAACGGCGCATCGCGATCCTGTTCACCGACATCACGGCCAGGAAGCTGGCCGAGGAAAACCTGCGCCGGGTGGCGGCTGACCTGTCCGAGGCGAACCGGCGCAAGACCGAGTTCCTGGCCACGCTCGCGCATGAGCTGCGCAACCCGCTGGCGCCGATGCGCACCGGACTGGACCTGATGCGCATGAGCGCCAAGGGCGCGCCGGGCGGCGCCAGGGTGCTGGAAATGATGGACCGCCAGATGAAGCAGATGGTGCACCTGATCGACGACCTGATGGACGTCTCGCGCATCAACAGCGGCAAGATCGTGCTGAAAAAGGAAAGCGTGGACGTCAAGGCGGCCATCGCCAACGCCGTGGAAACCGTGCTGCCGGCGATCGAGGCGGCCCACCACCAGCTGAACGTGACGGTGCCCGAGCAGGCCATCGTGGTCGACGCCGACGCCACGCGGCTGGCGCAGATCCTCGGCAACCTGCTGACCAATGCGGTGAAATACACGCCGCACGGCGGACGCATCGCGCTGACGGCGCGGCTGGAACGGCGCGGGGAAGATGGGGTGGTGCTCATCGCCGTGGCCGACAGCGGCATCGGCATCCCGGTGGAGGAGCAGGCCGAGGTGTTCGAGATGTTCAGCCAGGTGTCGCGCAACCTGGGCCATGCGCAGGGCGGGCTGGGGATTGGCCTGTCGCTGGTGCGCAGCCTGGTCGAGATGCACGGCGGGACGATCGCGCTCTGCAGCCGCGGCGCCGGCCATGGCACCACGTTCACGGTCACGCTGCCGCTGCCGGCGGGCGGTGCGGCCGCCGGCAGCGGCAGCACCGGCGCTGCGCAACAGCCGGAGCCATCGGCGGCGCCAGGGCTGCGGGTGGTGGTCGCGGACGACAACGTCGACGCCGCCAACACGCTCAGCAGCCTGCTGCAGGCCGCCGGACACACGGTCGACACGGTCCACGACGGCATCAAGGCGGTGCAGCGGATCGCCGCGGTCCGGCCCGACCTGGCGATCCTCGACATCGGCATGCCGGGCCTGAACGGCTACGAGGTGGCCGAGAAGCTGCGCGCCACGCCGGGCCTGGAACGCCTGGTGCTGGTGGCGCTGACCGGCTGGGGCGGCAACCACGACCGCCATCGTTCCGGGCAGGCCGGCTTCAACGCCCACCTGGTCAAGCCGGCGGGGCTGGACGAGATCAAGGCGCTGATCGCGGCGACCATGCCGGCGCGCTGAGCGATGCCACGCACGACCGGGCCGCCAGCGAAATTTTTCCTGGCGGTACGCTGCGCCGCACCATTTTTGCTTGCGCTACAGTGTCGACAAACACGCGAAAATTCATTCAATGTCCTCTGTGACGGAGTCCAAATGCAATTCAACGACATCCCCACACCCCGGCCGGTCAGCCTCGGCCTGCAGGGCGGCGGCACCTACGGCGCATTCACCTGGGGCGTGCTCGACCGCCTGCTCGACGAGGAAACGCTGCTGTTCGACAGCCTGAGCGGCAGCAGCTCGGGCGCGGTCAACGCCGTGGTGCTGGCCGACGGCTATGCCCGCGGCGGCGGCCGCCAGGGCGCCCAGCAGTCGCTGCGCCGCTTCTGGACCACGCTCGGCACGCTCGCCACCTTCAGTCCGATGCAGCGCACCCTGCTGGACCGCCTGGCCGGCCGCTGGACCATCGAGCACTCGCCCACCTACCACCTGATGGAAATGGCCGGCGCCATCGCCGGGCCGGTGTTCGAGATCCCGCTCACCCTGAACCCGCTGCGCAACCTCTTGACCACGCTGGTCGATTTCGACCGTGTGCGCGGCTGCGAGGAACTGCAATTGTTCATCGCCGCCACCAACGTGCGCACCGGCACCGGCCGCATCTTCACGCGCGAGGAGCTCGATCCGCAGAAGGTGCTGGCCTCGGCCTGCCTGCCGACCGTGTTCGCCGCCGTCGAAGTCGACGGCGAAACCTACTGGGACGGCAGCTACGTCGCCAATCCGCCGCTGGCGCCGCTGATCGAGCGTCCGCCGCGCGATTTGATCGTGGTGCAGAACAACCCGATCGCGCGCACCAGCGTCCCGCGCAACATCGCCGACATCAGCAACCGCTCCAACGAAATCGCCTTCAACATCAGCTTCGTGCGCGAGATGAGCGTATTGCAGCACCTGAACAGCCTGCCCGACGAGGAGCGCGGCGCCAGCGTGACGCATTCGCCGATGCGCCTGCACCTGATCAGCGGCACCGAGACACTGGCCGACTACGGCATCTCCAGCAAGTTCAATCCGGAGATGGCGTTCCTGCAGCACCTGCACGATTGCGGCTGGCAGGCGGCCGACGGCTGGCTGCGCGAGCACGGCGCCGACGTCGGCACCCGATCGACCATGTCGCAGGCGCCGGTGTTCTTTGCCGACCTGGCGGCCGGGGCGGCGCGGGCGGCCTAGCGCCAGGATCAGGCCGCGCAGTTCAGCGCCGACGTTCAGGCCACTTCCTTGCGGCGCAGCGCGTCCGGCATCGCAAAGGCCAGGATCAGGGCGCACAACAGGGTCATGGCGCCGATCGCGTACAGCGCCGGCGTGGTGCTGCCGGTGAGGTCCTTGATGCGCCCGACCATCACCGGGCTGACGATGCCGCCCAGCTGGCCCAGGGTGTTGATCAGGGCGATGCCGGCCGCGGCGCCGGCGCCGGTGACCAGCTTGGGCGGCAGCGCCCAGAACGCGGGAATCGCCGCCACCACGCCGGCGCCCATCATGCCCAGCGCCACCACCAGCAGGGTGGTGTGCTTGTCGAACAGGCCGGCGCACAGGAAGCCGATCGAGGCCAGCAGCATCAGGCCGATCACGAACTTGCGTCGTTCGCCGCTGCGGTCCGACAGGCGCCCGACCACCACCATGCAGATCGCGCCGCAGATGTAGGGCACTGCGGTCAAGAGGCCGATGACGGTGGAACTCTGGGTGCCGGCGCTGCGGATCAGGTGCGGCGCCCAGAAGTTCAGGCCGTAGGAGCCGACCTGGATCAGGAAGTAGACCAGGCCCAGCATCAAAAAGCCCGGGGTCCGGATGGCGGACAGCAGCGAATGGCCGCCGTCCTGCGGCTTGCCCCTGGCGATGCGGCTGGCCAGCAGCGTCTTTTCCGATGCCGACAGCCAGCCGGCGTCCTCGATGCGGTCCTTCAGCTGCGACAGCACCACCAGCCCCAGCGCCACGCACGGCAGGCCGCCCATCACGAACAGCCAGTGCCAGCCGCGCACGTCCATCACGCCATCCATGCCGCCCAGGATCATGCCCGACAGCGGCGCGCCGATCAGGCCGGCGAAGGCCGAGGCCAGGAACAGCATCGAGGTGATGCGCCCGCGGAAGGTGCCCGGGAACCACAGCGTCAGGTAGTACAGTACGCCGGGCGCGAAGCCGGCTTCCATGGCGCCGATCAGGAAGCGCAGCGCGAAGAATTGCCATTCGCTGGTCACGAACACCATCAGCGTGGTCGCGATGCCCCACGAGATCATGATGCGGGCGATCCAGCGCCGCGCGCCCACCTTGTACAGGAACATATTGCTGGGCACTTCGAACAGCACGTAGCCGACCACGAACAGGCTGGCGCCCAGGCCGTAGGCGGTGTCGCTCAGGCCCAGGTCGCCCTGCAGCTGGAACTTGGCGAAGCTGATGTTGATGCGGTCGAAGAAGGCGAACAGGTAGCAGATCATGATCAGCGGCATGATGCGCCAGGCGACCTTGCGTACGACGGCGGTTTCCGCGAGCTTGTCGACGGACGTGACGGATGCGGCAGGGGTGCCTGCCAGGGTGGTGTTGGTTTGCATTGTTGTCTCCATGTGGGCGCTCGGGGCGCCCATCTATTCAATATGCGTTGTCGGATTACGCCGCCGCCGGCAGCGGATGCAGGTCCCGATTCCTCCCGGCCTTGGCCACCTGGCCCGGCACCTCGTGCCCGAGCAGCGCCGGCAGACCGCGCGACAGCGCGATCAGGCGTTCCAGGTCGATGCCGGTCGGGATGCCCATCTCCTCGCACATGTTGACCAGGTCCTCGGTGCAGATATTGCCCGAGGCGCCGGGCGCGAACGGGCAGCCGCCCAGGCCGCCGAGCGCGGCGTCGAAGCGCCTCGCCCCGGCCTCGTAGGCCGCCAGCACGTTGGCCAGCCCCAGGCCGCGCGTGTTGTGGAAGTGCAGGGTGAGGCTGGCGGCCGGCATGCGCTCCAGCGCGCGCCGCACGAGCCGCGCCACCTGGCGCGGGTTGGCCATGCCGGTGGTGTCGGCCAGCGTGACGCCGCCCATGCCCATCTCCAGGTACTGGTCGACGATGGCCAGCACGCCGTCTTCGTCGATGGCGCCTTCGAACGGGCAGCCGAAGCTGGTGGCGACGGTGCCGTTCAGCGTGACCGCGGCCTGAGCTGCCGCCAGCGCCACGATCTCGCCGAACGCCGCCAGCGACCCCTCGCGGCGCATGCGCATGTTGGCCAGGTTGTGGCTCTGGCTGGCCGACAGCACCAGGTTCAGTTCATCCGCCCCGGCCGCCAGCGCGCGCTGGGCGCCCTTCAGGTTCGGGATCAGCGCCACATAGGTCACGCCCGCCTGGCGCCGGATGCGCTGGAAAACTTCTTCGCCATCGCGCAGCGCCGGAATCGCTTTCGGCGAAACAAACGAGCCGGCCTCGATGCGGCTGAAGCCGCACAGCGACAGGGCATCGACCAGCGCCACCTTGTCGCCGGTCGGTACCCAGGTCGGCTCGATCTGCAGGCCGTCGCGCGGCGCCACTTCCTGCACCACCAGGCGCGCCGGCGTATCGAATGCAGCGCTCGTCATTGCAGTACTCCCTGCTGCTTGAAGCGCTCGATGTCGGCCGCGCTCAGGCCCAGCTCGGCCATCACTTCAAACGTGTGCTGGCCCAGGCTCGGTCCCTGCCAGTTGATTGCGCCCGGCGTGTCCGACAGCTTGGGCACGATGCCCGGCATCTTGACTTGCGTACCGTCCGGCAGCTCGCTCGGCAGGATCATGTCGCGCGCCTGGTAGTGCGGATCGGCGACGATGTCGCTGACCGAGTAGATGCGCCCGGCCGGCACCGCGGCGCGTTCCAGTTCACTCAATACGGCCTCGATCGGCTGTTGCGAGGTCCAGCCGGCGATCGCGCCGTCGAGCAGGGCCGCCTGCGCGGCGCGGCCGTCGTTGTGGGCGAACGCGGGGTCGTCACGCAGATCGGGACGCTTGATCACGTCCATCAGGCGCTTGAAGATCGGGTCGCTGTTGCCGGCGATGACGACGTAGGCGCCGTCGCGCGTGGGGTAGGTGTTCGAGGGAGCGATGCCGGGCAGGGCGCCGCCGCTGCGCTGGCGCACGTGGCCGAGCAGGTCGTATTCGGGCACCAGGCTTTCCATCAGATTGAACACGCTCTCGACCAGCGACACGTCCACCACCTGGCCGTCGCCCTGGCCGGTCTTCACGCGCAGCACCGACATCAGCGCGCCCATCACCGCGTGCAGCGAGGCCAGCGAATCGCCGAGGCTGACACCGACGCGCGCCGGCACGCCATCGGCCTCGCCGGTGGTGTAGCGGATGCCGCCCATCGCCTCGCCAATCGCGCCGAAGCCCGGGCGGTCCTTGTACGGGCCGGTCTGGCCGTAGCCGGAAATGCGCACCATGGTCAGCTTCGGGTTCAGCGCGTGCAGCACGTCCCAGCCCAGGCCCAGCTTTTCCAGCGCGCCCGGCTTGAAGTTCTCGATCAGCACGTCGGCGGTGTCGAGCAGGCGTTTTACCAGATCGATGCCTTCCGGCGCCTTCAGGTTGACGGAAATGGATTTCTTGTTGCGCGACTGCAGGTACCACCACAGCGAGGTGCCCTTGTGCAGCTTGCGCCACTTGCGGATCGGGTCGCCTTCGCCGGGCGCTTCGATCTTGATCACTTCGGCGCCGAATTCGGCCATCAGGCGCGCCGCGAAGGGCGCCGCGATCAGGGTGCCGATTTCGACGACTCGAATACCTTCAAGAGGTCCTGTCATTGCTGTCTCCATATGATGTGTGCCAAGCGTTTTGCCTAGCATAGAGACAGCGACGGCCCTGCGTCCAACCGTATCTTTTCAACGAGGGTTCGTCAAACGCGAACGCTCGCGCCGCCGGCGAGCCGGATTTCCGCGTCGGCGAGATGCCTGAACAGCGCCCGGGTCACCGGCGACAAGCCTTTTTCGTCGCGCACCACGATGCGCAGTTCGCGCATGGCCCACGGATCGTCGAGTTCCACGGCCGCGAGGCCGAGCGGGCGCCCGATCGCCAGGAACACTTCGTGCGGGATCACGCCCAGGCCCATGCCGGCCTGCGCCATGCGGCACACGGCGTCGAAGCTGGGCACGTGGATGCGCATCTTGAGCGGACGGCCCAGCGCGCGCGAGGCCAGGTGGGTGCGGGCGTTGATGGAACTGTCGGCGTGCAGGCCGACATGGTCGAAGTCCAGCGTGTCCGCGAACGGCACGTGGCGGCGCTCGGCCAGCGGATGGTCGGGGCGCATCACCAGCACCACGCGGTCGCGCCGGTACAGGCGGCTGTGCAGCTCGCGGACGTCGACGTCGCTGGAACAGATGCCGATGTCGGCCCAGCCATCCTCGACGCCCTTGACCACGTTGCCGCTGGGGCGCTCTTCGAGGTCGAGCTTGATCTGTTCGTGCAGCGCCAGGAAGGCGCGCAGGTCTTCCGGCAGGAACTCGACGATGGCCGACAAATTGGCCACCATGCGCACGTAGCCGCGCAGCCCCTGGGCGTGCTCGGCCAGCTCCTGGCCGATCTTGTCGACGCTGAGCAGCATGCGCCGGGCGTGGGTCAGCAGCGATTCGCCGGCCGGCGTCAGGCTCATGCCGCGCGCCCGGCGCACCATCAGCGCCACGCCGAGCGCCTGTTCCAGCTCGGCCAGGCGCTTGCTGGCCGCCGAGACGGCGATCGATTCGCGCTCGGCGGCGCGGGTGAGGGAACCCTCTTCCTGGATCGCCAGGAAGAGCTGCAGGGTGGTGAGGTCGAGCCGTCGGAGGAGATTGTTCAGGGCCATGGCCGGTACTGTACCAGCCGGGCCCCGCACATCACAACGGCGCGCGTTTGCGCCGGCGCGCCAGCGCCAGGCCCGCCATCGACAGGCCGAACAGGCTCGTGGACGCCGGCTCGGGCACGGTGAAGTCGTCCATCGCCCACTGCGTGCCGCTGCTGTTGTAGATCACCAGCGTGTCGATGCCGGACCAGTCCAGCTGCACCCACAGCGGCGTGGCGGTGTCGATCACGAACGAGGTGGCGCTGGTGTACAGCAGCTCGCCACCGCGCAAACCGTCGAACGCGAGTTCCTGCTCGAGCCAGGCGGAAGTGAAGTACGCGCCGACGAAGTCGAAGGCATTCCCGTCGGCGGACGACACCGTCACCGTGGCGCCGTACAGGTTGTAGGCCACGTTGCCGGGCGAGACCACGCCGGTCTCGAAGCCGCTGCCCGGGTAGGCGTCCGCACGGATCGCGCCGAGATTGTCCCAGTTCAGGCCCGCATAGCCGTTGGCGACGACATCGCTTTCGTCGCCAGGCAGGTCGTCGAAGCCGATGACGCCGGCGAAGGCGCTGGCCGAGCACAGGGCCAGCAGCAGGGAGAGGAGGTGTTTTTTCATGTGTTTGATCCTTTGAAGTCCGTTCAATGCGCCAGGCCGGCGACTTCCGAATCGCTCAGCGCGCGGCCATAGATGCGCAGCTCGTCCATCGAGCCCTTGTACGGCGCATCCCACCAGTTCACACCCAGCGCGAAGGTGCCGCTGGCGCTCGTGAACACGTTCGGGAAGTTGGCGCCGCTGAAGCGCTTGACGCCGTTGACGTAGACGTTCACCGCGCCGTTGTTGACCGTGAAGGCCATGTGCGTCCACTGTCCAACCGGGATGTTCATGCCCAGCCCGGCGTCGTACCAGGCGGTGCCCGACCACAGCATCGAGGCGCCATTCACGAAGTCATGCCCCTTGGGCAGCAGGCTGATCCAGGAATCGCCGTTGCGCGCGCCGAAGAAGGCGGGCGCCAGCGCGGTCAGTTGCGCGGGCTTGAGCCAGACCGACACGGTGTAGGTGTTGGACGTAATCAAGCCATTCGGCAGGCGCACGCCGCTGCTGCCGTTGAACACGGCGGCGCTGCCCTTCACGCCGGCCTCGTAGGCCAGGCTGCCGCCGGCGACGTCGATCTTGTTGCCGGTGACGGTGCCGGCCCCGAACACGCCGTTCGAATCGCCCAGCGAGCCGTCGAAGGCATACCAGGCCAGCAGGCCGCCCGGCTGGCGCACCGTGACCACGAAGGTTTTCACCACGGTGGTGCTGCCCCTGCGGATGGTGGCGGTCAGGGTGACGTTGACCGAGCCGGTGGCCGGCGGCGTGACGGCGCCGCTGTTGCTCACCACTGCCGGGTTCGACGAACTCCAGGTGATGGTCGAGCCGCGCGTGCCGGTCGCCGGCAGCGCCAGGTTGCCGCTGACGGCGCCGGTGTTGCCCAGGCTGAGTTCAGCGTAGACCGAGTTCACGATCTGGGCGTCGGTGCGCGGGATCAGGCGGCTGCCCCAGAGCGCGACGCCTTCGCGCGACAGGGCGGAAAAGGTCATCACGTAGCTCTTCGAGGTCTCGTCCCACTGGCTCAGGAACACGCCCTTGTAGGTCGATGCGCCCGGCAGGTTGATCTCGACCTGGTTGCTGCCGACCAGCGCCCAGGTGCCGGCGACGGCGCCGCTAACCGTGTTGCTGACCGTGCCGTTGCTGTTCAGGGTGACCTGGCTCGAGCGCTTGATGGTGGGCGAGATGTCCTTGCCGTGGTTGACCAGCATGTAGTCGCCGGCCACGAATTCGCGGCGCACGCTGGTGATGGTTTCATTGGTGTTGCGGTAGGGCGCCACCACCGGCCAGCCGTCGGCGTTCATGAACATCTGGTGCACGCGGATCTCGTGCTGCTCGCCGCGTTCCGGGAAGCGCGAGTGGAAGATCAGGAAGTGCTTGCCGGTCGCGGCGTCGTAATAGGCCGAATTGTGGCCGGGCGAGACGTAGCCGGTGCCGATACCGGTGCCGGCGTCGCCGAGCTGGCGCTGGAACAGGAAATTCCCCATCAGCTTGACGCCATACGGAGCGATGGAGGCGTCGTCGAACAGCGGTTTCGTCGGATCGGACTTGACGTTGGCCATGTCGTTGCCCTGGGCGTCGAGGTAGGGACCGTCCGGCGTGCGCGAACGCGCCACGCGCATGTTGTAGCCGCCGGTCGCATCCAGGCCGCCGAACGAGGTGAACATGTAATAGTAGGCGGTGACCGGGCTGTACATCACGTAGGCGCCTTCGATGCGGCTGTGGTTGCCGCCCATCAGGCGCTTGCCGTAGCCCTGGTTGGGCAGCGGCATGCCGTTGGCCGGGTTCATCTGCATGATGAAGATGCCGCCCGAATACGAGCCGTAGATCATCCACAGTTTGCCGCCTTGGTCGAAGAACACGTTCGGGTCGACGGCATTCGGATGTTTCAGGGCGTCGTAGACCGTGCCGTCCGGGCTGGCCTGGCCCCACATGCCGGACTTCAGGAAGATGCCCTTGTTGACGTAGGGCCCCTCGATCTTGTCCGCGACCGCCACGCCCATCGCCGAGCGCGGCGAATCGCCCTTGCAGGCGTTGTAGTACATATAGAACTTGCCGTCGGCCAGCTGGCGCACGTCTGCCGCCCACAAGGTGTTCGATTGCGCCCAGCTGAAGGTTTCGGCCAGTTCGGTGAACACGTTCGCGGAACCGTTCAGGAACAACGGATTGGTGGCGTTGACGCTGCTGGTCAGCTGCAGCCACTTCATCAGGTCCTGCGATTTGGCGGAGGCGAGGTGGGAGCCGAACACGTAGAAGGTGTCGCCGGCCTTGATCACCGACGGGTCGTGCACCGAAGCGTTCTGGAAGGCGACCGGGGTGTAGCCGGCCTGGGCGCCGGCATTGGTGGAAAGGAAGGACGATGCAAGCAGGGCGCAGCTACCCCATCGCGCCAGGGATGTTTTCATTGAATTGTCTCCGTATCGTTATTTGATTTGATATGAAATCGCGGACTGCGGCTTGGGCAACCAGAGATTGCTGGATTTCATATTCGTTGCGGAGAATGCGCGGTTTTTGCGGCTTTTGCAACTACGGTCCAGTGCGATACAGGCACGATTTTACGCCTGCGAAAAATGAAGATTTCGCATGGGAAATGCTGCGATTCCAAAAAATGGAAGTTTTTGTCTTAATCCAGTCTTATCGATATGGATACCCGGACAAGCGATAACCATTTTTTTATTTAAGCTGGTTCGACGTTTCGAAAAGATATCGGTGCATCAAATGGGTGTTTTTCGGATGCATGAATAAAAATATTTATTGTGTAGCTTTACAGCTACGTCGAACGCAGGATTTTCCACTTCACCGCGAGTCGTGTTAAGGTAATGACAACTTGTTGCAACGGAACTTTTGCTGCTTTTGGTTGCGTTGTCATTGTTGTCATCCATTATTCATGAAGGCAGGTCATGAGATCAGGGAAGATCTTGGCAGTGGTCATGCTCGTCATCGGTTTGTCGGCGTGCGTCAGCCGCGAACAGTCCGCGACAAACTCTTACGTATCGGATCAGGCCGGCCCAGGACAGGCCAGAGGACGGGATACGGTAGGCAAAGGTGGGCCGACGGGAATGCAGGGGGCGGCCGGTCCAGCGGGCGAACGGGGACCAGCGGGTATGCAGGGCGCCGCCGGCCAAGCGGGCGCGCGCGGCGAGCCTGGTCAACGCGGCGCACCGGGAGAGAAGGGAGAGCGCGGCAGGCCTGGAGAACCAGGCGATAAAGGGGAAAAAGGTGGACGGGGCGAGCCAGGTACCCAGGGGGAGCGCGGCGAACCCGGGGAAAAAGGTGAACCGGGTGCGCCGGGAAGGGATGCGTCGCCAGGCGCGTTGACCGTGCCCGTACCGATAGTCTTGCCTTGGCTCATTGGGCAGCGGCAATCCGATGCCATGAAGCCTGGCTCGCCAGACGCCGAGGTGGCGGTGGAGGAAGGCGGCTGGAAGCCGTTTGTTTACTATCTCCTGACCGGGCTTGCCGGGTTCATCACGGCGTTGAGTCCCGTTCTTCTGGCGCTTCTTCAAAAAGAAAACGATGACCTGAAATCACGTTCATCGCCCGACGTGCAGGTGCCGGACAAAGAGCGTCGCAGAATAGAACGGCTCACGATCCTCACGGTGGTGCTTGCTCTCCTTGCGGGCGGATGGTTTTTCGCCTACCTCGCCCTGCAATTCATGCAATTGCTGCTGGTCTTCATTTGCGCATACACACTCGTTGTGGCGTTGTCGTTCCTTTGCTATGCCTGGTCAAGGAGATTGTTGGGCGATGTAGACAGCAGGACTCGGATAGCCCAGCTCAAAATGGATGGCAAAAGCAAGCGGTATGAGCACGAGCGAGCCATGGCCCAACTTGAAATAGATGCCAAAAGCAAGCAGTATGAGCACGAGAGGGCCATGGCCGATGAACACCGCAAGATGGCGCTGCGGCCTATGGCCCAACGCGCTCAACGGGCACGGGAAAATTCGGGTCTCCCAAAAAGCAGCGCAAGCGTGAAGAGAAATTTCAAAGATCTTCTTTAAATGAAATATTATTTCACCGCCGGAAGCGCACATCTTCCGTCACCACCTTCGCGTCACCCTTCGGCTTCTTCGGTTTCTTCGGCTTCTTGACGATCTGCCCGCCGGCATTCGTTTGCGGCACCCGGTGCTCGGGCTCGAAGCCCGGCTCGTCGTTGCGCTGCAGGGTCTGCCCGGTCAGGGCCTCGATCGCCGCCAGTTGCTGCACCTCGTCGGCGCACACCAGCGACACCGCTTCGCCCGAGGCGCCGGCGCGGCCGGTGCGGCCGCTGCGGTGCACGTAATCCTCGGCCACGATCGGCAGGTCGACGTTGACCACCACCGGCAGGTCGTCGATGTCGAGCCCACGCGCGGCGACGTCGGTGGCCACCAGCACCTTCACCTCACCGGCCTTGAAGCGCTCCAGCGCACGCAGGCGCGCCGGCTGCGGCTTGTCGCCGTGGATCGAGTCAGCTTTGACACCTTTCGACGCCAGCAAATCGACCAGCTGGTCGACGCCCTTGCGCGTCTTGACGAAGGCCAGCACCTGGGACCAGCCGTGGCGCTTCAGCAGGTGCAGGAACAGCTCCGGCTTGCGTTTCTTGTCGACGGTGACGATCCACTGGCGGATCGCCTTGACGGTAGTGTTGCGCGGGCTCGCCTCGATGCTGACCGGGTCATGCAGCAGCTTGCCGGCCAGCGCCCGGATCGGGTCCGAGAAGGTGGCCGAGAACAGTAGGGTCTGGCGGCGCTTCGGCAGCAGGGCCAGCACCTGGTCGATGTCGCGCGAAAAGCCGAGGTCGAGCATGCGGTCGGCTTCGTCCAGCACCAGGGTCTGCACCTGGTTCAGCTTGAGGGCGTTCTGCCGCTGCAGATCGAGCAGGCGGCCGGGCGTGGCCACCAGCACGTCGACGCCTTTGCGCAGGCGCATCATCTGCGGATTGATGCTGACGCCGCCGTAGGCGACCATCGTGCGCAGCGGCAGGCCGGCGCCGTAGGCTTTCACGCTCTCGTGCACCTGCTCGGCCAGTTCGCGCGTGGGCACCATGATCAAGCTGCGCGCGCAGTTGCTGGCCACCTGGGTACCGTCCGTGGCCAGGCGCTGCAGCAGGGGCAGGGCGAAGCCGGCGGTCTTGCCGGTGCCGGTCTGGGCGGCGGCCACCACGTCGCGCCCGGCCAGCACGGCGGGTATCGCCTGCGATTGCACGGCGGTGGGCGAGGTGTAGGACAGCGAGGCGAGGGTGCGCGTGATCGGGTCGATCAGGCCGAGCGAAGCAAACGACATGGGCGGTAGGGAAATGGTAAAAGGCGACAGTGTACCGCGCCGCGGCCGTGGCGCGGGCGTCTTGCCCGCCGAGGCGACGCGGCCGCCATGGCGCCGGCGAACGCGGGCCGGCCGCGGGCAGCGGCAAGGTCCGCCTCAGGCGTTCCGCGCCAGCCGGCTCAGGCGTGGACCACGAGCGCTGCGGGTGCGGGCGCGGCAGCCGGAGCGGCGAACGCGACGGTCGGTTTGACCGGTTCGCGCCGGTCCTGGCAGGCAGCCAGCGACAGGCAGGCCGCCACCAGCAGGCCCCAGCATACAGTGTGCTTGTTCATGATGCCCTCCATGCCTGCATCCTAGCGCAGGCGCCTGGCGGCGGGCGCACTTCAGGATGACTCTGTAAGCGATGTAAGCATCTGTTGCAGCGTATTGAAGGTGACATTCCTTTTGATAAACTCGACACATTCCTTCAGAGAGCGAGAGAGACCTCCATGAAAAACATCCTTTTCGGCATGGCGCTGTGCGCCGCCGCCCTCCCGGCCCTGGCCCAGAACGTCAGCATCAGCGTCGGCCAGCCGGGCTTCTACGGCCGCGTCGATATCGGCAATTTCGTGCCGGCGCCGGTCGTGTACGCGCCGCAGCCGGTGATCATCACCCGCGGGCCGCACTACGTGGCCGAACCGGTCTACCTGCGCGTGCCGCCGGGCCACCGCAGGCAGTGGTCGCGCTTCTGCGGCCGCTACGGCGCCTGCGCCCGTCCGGTGCTGTTCGTGCGCGACGAGTGGTACACCAACACCTACGTGCCGCGCTACCGCGAGCACTTCGGCCATGGCCGCCATCCCGAACCACGCCACTTCTACGGCGGCGGCCCGCGCCATGACGTGCGCGTGATCGAGCGCGTCGAATACCGCGATCATCACCGCGGCCCGGGCGATCACGGACGTGGACATGACCGGGGGCACGGCGGCGGACATGATCGCGGACACGGCGGCGGGCACGATCGTGGCCATGGCGGCGGACACGGCCGCGGTCACGACTGAGCCGTACCGGCAGCGGTGCCAACCGTTTTCGGCGCTGCGTAGTAAACTGGCCCCTGTCCGGCCCGACGAATTGCCGCTGCGGCGGTCGGGCATTATCGAGGGAGGCAGGCTTTGCAGAGTGAAATCGTGATCGTGGGTGGGGGAGCGGGCGGCCTGGAGCTGGCCTGCAAGTTGGGCCGCAAGCTGGGCCCGGGCAAGGTGATGCTGGTGGACAGCCGGCTCTACCACGTATGGAAACCCTCGCTGCACGAGGTGGCGGCGGGGACCCTGGACATCCACCAGGAGGGCCTGTCGTACCAGATGCTGGCCCACGACCGCGGCTTCACCTTCGTCTACGGCGCCATGACCGCCCTCGACGCGAACACCAGGACCCTGACCGTGGCGCCGGTCACGGCCGCCGGCGACGGCGAGGAAGTCCTGCCCGAACGCACCATCAATTACCGCTCGCTGGTCATTGCGGTGGGCAGCACCTCGAATTACTTCGGCGTGCCGGGCGCACGCGAGAACACCATTTCCCTGAACGCCACCGAAGACGCCGAGCGTTTCCGCCTGCGCCTGCTGCGCCTGCTGGCCCAGGCCGAGCAGGGCAAGGACCGCGGCAGGGAAGGAAGCACTTCGGGCCTCGACATCGTCATCATCGGCGGCGGCGCCACCGGGGTCGAGCTGGCGGCCGAGCTGCGCGAAGCCTCGGGCGTGTATGCGGCCTACGGCTTCAACCGCCTGCAGGTGCAGCGCGACGTGCGCATCACCCTGATCGAAGGCGCGCCGCGCATCCTGGCGCCGCTGCCGGAACGGGTCTCGGCGGCAGCGCGGCGCCTGCTCGAGCAGCGCGCCATCAAGGTCGTCACCGAATGCCGCGTCAGCAACATCGAAAAGCACCAGGTCAGCGACAGCGCCGGCCACGTCTATCCGTCCGACCTGTGCGTGTGGGCGGCCGGCATCCGCGCGCCGGAATTTCTGTCCACGCTCGGCCTGCCGACCACCAAGGGCGGCCAGCTCGAGGTCGACGGCCACCTGCGCGTGAGGGACGTGCCCGACGTGTACGCGCTCGGAGACTGCGCCGCCTGCATCGACGGCAACGGCAAGCCGGTCCCGCCGCGCGCCCAGGCCGCGCACCAGCAGGCCGATTACCTGATGAAGACCTTCATGAACATGGCGAGCGGCTATCCGCCGCAAAAGAATCCCTACGTGTACCGCGACTACGGTTCACTGGTGTCGATCGGCCACCAGACCACGGTCGGCAGCCTCATGGGCTCGCTGCGCGGCGCGAGCTGGTTCGTGGAAGGCTTCATGGCGCGCATGATGTACCTGAGTTTGCACCTGCTGCACCACAAGGCGATCATGGGCTCGATGAGGACCGGAGTGATGGCGATTGCAAGGTTCCTGATTCGCAGGACGACGCCGTTGGTCAAGTTGCACTGAAAACGGCATCACGCGCGTGTTACGTCGTTTCCGGCAATGCCGGGAACGACGTGTAAGCGGAACGACGGATTTACTGCCGCGGCAAAATCAGCGTCAAGGCCGTCCCACCCTCCGGCCCCGGTCCCAGCGTCAGGGTCCCACCCAACCCCCGCGCCCGTTCGCGCAGCAGCCGCAGGCCGTGGCAGTTCGATGACACGGCGCCGCCGGCGCCCGGCCCGCTGCCATTGTCGCGCACCGTCAGCATCGCCTGGTCGCCATCGTCGTCCAGGATCACGTCGACCTCGGTGGCGCCGGCGTGCGCCGCCACGTTGCGCAAGCCTTCCTCGGCGCAGCGCAGCAGCGCCACGCCCTGGGGGCGCGAATACTCGGGATCCTCGTCCGGCAGGCTGATGCGCGCCTTGACGCCGTGTTCGCGGCCCCATTCGGTCACCAGTTCGGCGATCGCCGCCTTCGGCCCCAGGAACTCCAGCTTATCGTTCCACAGCGTCAGCTGCATCTTGCGGTTGGTTTCGATGATGTTGTTCAGCAGCGTCTTCATCTGCGCCGCACGGTCGCGCTGGGGCTGCTCGTGCAGGTGCTGGGACAGCAGCGCCAGGTGCATGGTCAGCGCCGTCATCGAGGAACCGAGGCTGTCGTGCAGCTTGCGCGCCAGCTGGCGCCTTTCCTCGTCCCAGCAGGTGGTCATGTGCCCGAGCAGTTCGGACAGCTCGGCGGCGCGTGCCTCCGGGCTGTCGGTGTCGGGGTCGAGTGCTTGTTTTGCCGGAACTTTCATAAAGGAAACCAATTTATGTTTCCTTGGATGATACAACAGCTTGGACCGTGGCGGCGCGCAGCAAGGCGAACGTGTGTTGCCGTACAGTCTATTGTTGCGTTTTGCGGGATGCTGATGGCTCGGGCACAAGACACCGATACCAATAACAGGAGGAAATCATGAGCACCAAGGATAAAGCAGCCACCACCCAGGACGCGCAAGGCACCCAGGACGCGATCGCCATGTTGACGAGCCAGCACCGCGAAGTGTCGGACATGTTCGAGCAGTTCGAGAACATGAGCGACCGCGCCAAGGCCAGCAAGTTGAAGCTGACTGAAAAAATCTGCACCGCGCTGATCCTGCACACTACGATCGAGGAAGAAATCTTCTATCCGGCGGTGCGCGAAGCCGTCAAGAAAAGCGACGACATGGTCGATGAAGCCGTAGTCGAGCACGCCTCGGCGAAGGAACTCATCCAACAACTACAGGAAATGAACCCGGACGACGATTTGTACGACGCCAAGGTCAAGGTGCTGGGCGAGCAGATCGAGCACCACGTCGAGGAAGAGGAAGAGGAAATGTTCCCGAAAGCACGGGAAAGCGGCCTGGACCTGGTGGCACTGGGTCAGGAAATGGCACAGCGCCAGCAGGAACTCGCCGCATCCGCCTGAATGGGCTGAGCGGCCCGAGTGGCTTAAGCGGGCCCGGGCGCCGTCAGCCGGCCGTGGCCCGCTGGCTGGTGGCCTCGTCCAGCCATTCGAGCAAGGCGGCCAGATCGACCGGCTTGACCAGGTGGCGGTCGAAGCCGGCTTCCAGCACGCGCCGCTGGTCTTCCGCCAAACCATAGCCGGTTAGCGCGATCAGCCGGATATCGCGCGTGCCCGCGTCGCGTCGCAGGCGGCGCGCCACTTCATAGCCGTCGATGCCGGGCAAGCCGATGTCGACCAGCGCCACGTCCGGCAATTCGGCGCCGGCGATCTTCACGCCTTCCAGCCCATCGGGCGCCTGCAGCACCGTGTAGCCGTACGAGGCCAGCATGGTCGCCATCATTTCCCGCCCGTCGTCATTGTCTTCGATCAGCAGTACGGTCGGCTTGTCGCTTGCATTGCCCGCTGAGTTGCCCCCTGCATTGCCGCTGCGCGCCGGTGCATCGGGCTGCTCGGCGGCCTCGGTGCGCGGCAGGCGGATGGTGAAGGTGCTGCCGCCGCCGCAGCCGGTGCTGCTGGCGCCGACCGTGCCGCCGTGCAGTTCCACCAGGCGCCGCACCAGCGCCAGGCCGATGCCCAGGCCGCCCTGCGCGCGGTCGATCGAGATCGCGCCCTGCACGAACACGTCGAACACGTGCGGCAGCAAATCGGGGGCGATGCCCACGCCCGAGTCGAGCACGCTGAGGATGACCTCGTCGTGCTCGACGCCGACCGCGATCTCGATGCGGCCGCCGTCCGGCGTGTACTTCAGGGCGTTGTCGATCAGGTTGACCGCGATCTGTTCCAGCCGGGTGGCATCGCCGTCGATCCAGGCCGGCGCCAGCCGGGTGCTGACATCGTAGCCGGCGGTGCGGCCGGTGGCGCGGAAGGTGTCCAGGCAGCCCGCCACCAGCGCCGACAGATCCAGCTGCTTGCGCGACAGCAGGATCTTGCCCGACATCGCACGCGACAGATCGAGCAGATCGTCGACGATGCGCGACAGGTGCTGGGTCTGGCGCTGGATGATCTGGCGCGCGCGCCCGACCGATTCGGCGCCGGCGCCCGCCAGGCCCAGCAGCGACGAGGCGCTGCTGATGGCCGACAGCGGGTTGCGCAATTCGTGGCCCAGCATCGCCAGGAACTCGTCCTTGGCGCTGCTCCTGGCTTCGGCCGCGCGCCGTTCTTCCATCTCGCGCACCAGGCGTTTGTTGGTGGCGCCCAGCTCGGTCGCGTGCTGGCTCAGCGTATCGGCCTGGCGCCGCAATTGTTCGTTCTTGACCGCCAGCGCGACGAACACCTGCACCTTGGCGCGCAGCACCTGGGGAATCACCGGCGTGAACATGAAGTCGGCGGCGCCACGCTGGTAAGCCTTGAGGCGGTCGATCTCGTCGGCCAGGAAGGCCGTGACGAAGATGATCGGGATGTCGGCCGAGCGCGGATGCTGGTGGATCGCCTCGGCGGTCTCGAAACCGTCCATGCCCGGCATGTTGACGTCCAACAGGATGACGGCGAAATCGTTGCGCAATACCTGGCGCAGGGCATCCTGTCCGGAGCGCGCCGCCAGCACTTCGTAGTTGCCTTCATCGGCCCACTGATCGAGCAGGCTGGTCAGCGCCAACAGGCTGGCGGCATCGTCGTTGACGACGAGGATCTTCGGTTTGTCGGATTGGGACACGATGTTCGGCTCGGCGTCGGTACGGTTTCGCAAGCTTCGCAGAATAGCAGAGGATGCTGTTCCGTAAAATCATTTCACAAACAATGTTGCATTTGGTCATGATACCACGCAGACATCGTGGCAAAAACCAATCGTGCAGGGCGGCGGGCCGGTCGTCGCCGGAGCATGGTTCGGTGCCGCACATACGTCGTCGGCACGTTGTGCGATAGTCAAGCCGTGTCTGGTGCAACCGTGTCATTGGGGACAGGCGCCAACTTGAAAGGACGGACATGAATATTCAAATCATCGTAAACGAAGCCCATCACGACAAATGCTTTCGCGAGCTCGTCAGCGAGCCGGTCACCGCGCTGCGCGGCGTGAGCCAGCAACAGGCCGATGCACTGCGCGAAGCCTTTGGCATCAACACCATTGGCGACCTGGCCGAACTGAAGGTCGTCAAATGGGCACGCGCAATCCGCACCATGGCAACCGCCGAAGCCGAGCCACGCGAATCCGTGGCCCAGGAATCCCTGCTCGACGACGCCGTCGAAATGACCTTCCCGGCCAGCGATCCGGTGGCGGTGCAGTCCAGCATCACCCGTATCGAGGTGCCGCCGGACAAGGTGGACGCCAGCACCGATCACCAGTACGCAGCGACGATCGAGGCGCATAACGAGGAAGCCCAGGCCGGCCGTGCGCTGGGGCAGGGTGGCAACAAGACGGCGGGTAGCGCCTGATTTCAGGCATGCCGGAAAAAGGACGGGCGCAGCCGGAGACGGCTGCGCCCGTTTTGTTTTTGGACGCGCTGATATAAAGCGTTGTCCCGCAATATGAACGTGGCTCCGTAATATTAACGTCGTCTCCGCGCAGGCGGGGACGCAAGTTCTGCATGCAGGCTCGCGGCAATTGCCAATGGCTCGCAACTACAGCTTGGCGGAATCAGTCCAATGGACTGATTCCGCCTGCGCGGGGACGACGTTTTCAGGTCAACAGGAAGTGTCAAGGCAACGCTGTTCTTGTAACGCTGCTCTTGTCTCAGCGATGCTGCGCCAGCTCCGCCGGCGCCACCGTGGCCGGCGTCGGCAATGCCGGCTTGATCGCCTGGGCGGCCTGGCGCGCGGCACTGCCGTTGGCGCAGTAGCGGTTCTTGCCCGAGCGCTTGGCTTCGTACAGCGCGTAGTCGGCGATGCTGATCAGGTCGGCGACGTTCTCGGCGTCGTCCGGGTACAGGCTGATGCCGATACTGGTGGAGAGCTGCAGCGTCAGGTCGTTGATGAAGAAGGGGGCGGAAACGGCCTCGACCAGCTTGGCGGCCGGACCTTGCGCGTCGGCCAGCGTGTGCACGTCGCCCAGCACGACCATGAATTCATCGCCGCCCAGGCGCGAGACGGTGTCTTCCTTGCGCGAATTGGCCAGCAAACGCTGCGAGACGATCTTCAATACTTCGTCGCCGTAGGCGTGGCCGTAGGTGTCGTTGATCGCCTTGAAGCCGTCCAGGTCGAGGTACATGACCGCGGCCTTGTGGTGGTTGCGGCTGGCGTGCTGCAGCGCGGTCTCGATGCGGTCTTCCAGCAGGCGCCGGTTGGGCAGGCCGGTGAGGGCGTCGTGCAGCGCCAGTTCCTGCTGGGCGCGGCTGTACTGGGCCAGTTCCTTGTAGAGCAGGCGCACTTCGAGCATGTTGTGGATGCGCTTGTGCACTTCCAGCAGGTCGAAGGGCTTGCTGATGAAATCGCGGGCACCGGCTTCCAGCGCGGCGATCTTGAAGCTCGGCTGGGCGGTCAGGGCCAGGACCGGCAGGTAGCCGCCCTGTTCGATTTCCTTCAAGCCTTTCATGACCTGGAAGCCGTTCAGGCCGGGCATCTGCAGGTCGAGCAGGATCAGGTCGTAGTTGTGCTCGCGATGCAAGGGGCAGACCTGCTCCGGCAGCATCGTGGAACTTACGTCGGTATAACCCTCCTCGCGCAATATCTCTTCCATCAGTTCGATATTGTCCGGGGAGTCGTCTACCACCAGGATCTTGGCGTTAAGGATGTCTTGTCGGCTCGGCATGCGTACTCTCGTGAAATCGGTGCCGGTGGCGTTACATTTTAGTAACACCGACCAGCTTTAGCGCAACATTAGATAGTCTAACAAAACACTAAGAATTTCTTGTAGGACAGCGCCGCGTGCGCAGGTAGGAACTGCAATTGACATGCTAGCGTACGCCATTTCGCCCGAAAGTGGGAGCGGCGGCACGATTCATCAGCGGCGCCGACGGCCCGACCACCGACGCCACGGCATCGATCAGCTCGCTCGGTTCGACCGGTTTCGAGATGTGGGCGGAAAACCCGGCTTCCAGCGCGCGCAGCCGGTCTTCCGAACGGGCGAAGGCGGTCAGGGCGATCGCCGGCACGTGGCTGCCCTGTTCGCGCGGCAGGGCGCGCACCCAGTCGAGCAGCTCGAAGCCGTCGACTTCCGGCATGCCCAGGTCGCTGATCAGGAGGTTCGGCACGGCTTCCTGGAACAGGGCGAAGGCGGCGCGCGCGCTGTCGGCGATGCGCACCGTGGCCCCGCAATCATTCAGGATGCGCTTGATCAGTTCGCGCGCGTCGCGGTCGTCGTCGACCACCAGCGCATTCACGGCGCCCAGGTCGCGCACCGTCATTTCCGGCGTGCTCGGGGTCGGCAGGATCATGGCGGCGCGCGCCGAGCGCGGCGCCGGCGCCTGCTGCTTGGCCAGCGGCAGTTCGATGGTGAAGCTGGCGCCCAGGCCTTCGCCCGGACTTTCGGCGCGCACGGTGCCGCCATGTTGCTCGATCAATTGCTTGACGATCGCCAGACCCAGGCCGAGGCCGCCATGGCGGCGCGTCATCGAGGCGTCGGCCTGGCGGAAGCGCTCGAACACGTGGGTGATGAATTCCGGGCGGATGCCGGCACCGTTGTCGCGCACGGTGACCAGCACGCTGGTCTCGTTGCGGTCCAGTTCGATCTCGACCTTGCCGTCGCGTGGGGTGAACTTGATCGCGTTCGACAGCAGGTTCCACACCACCTGCTGCAGGCGCGCCGGATCGCCGGCGACCATGCCCGGTTGGGCCGTGTAGCGTTTTTCGATGCGGATGTTCTTGGCATCGGCCGCCGGGCGCACGGTGTCCACCGCGGCGTCGATGAAGCCGGCCGGCGCCACCGTCTGCATGTCGAGCAGCACCTTGCCCGAGGTGATCCGGCTCATGTCGAGCAAGTCCTCGATCAGCTGGGCCTGGGCGCGCGCGTTGCGTTCGATGGTCTGCAGGCCGCGCTGCAAATCGTTCTGGTCGCGGCTGCCGCGCCGCAGCACCTGGGCCCAGCCGAGGATGGCCGACAGCGGGGTGCGCAGTTCGTGCGACAGCGTGGACAGGAACTCGTCCTTCATCTGGCTGGTGCGCTCGGCCTCGGCGCGGGCGTTGCGCTCGTTTTCCAGCAGCACCTTGCGTTCCTCGGCGGCGCGCTGGGCCGCTTCGTACAGGCGCGCATTGTCGATCGCCACCGCGGCCTGGGCCGCAATGCCGCGCACGATGCGCTCGGTGCGTTCGGTGAATACGCGCGGCTCGGGGTGGCCGAAGAACATCGTGCCCAGCGCTTCGCCGGAGTGGGCCACCACCGGCACCGCCAGGTAGCTGCGCAGCGGCGGCGTATTGGCGGGGAGGGCGGGCGGCAGGCCGGACTGGGTCCCGGCCACAGACCCGGCCTGCGCCTGGAAGCGCGGATCGCGGGTCACGTCGTCCGAGCGCAGCACCCCCTGGTCCGCCACGGTGGGCGTGAACAGGCCGTTGGCGCCGGCGACGCCGAAGGCTTCCGATTCGGCCGGGCTGGCGCCGGACACGGTAAACAGGGAGAACATGTTGCCGTCGGCGCCATCGGCGCCGTGGTACAGGAAGGCGCCGTGGCGCGCGCCGGCAATGTTGGTGGCGGCGTCGGTGGCGGCCTGCAGCAGCGAGTGCAGGTCGCGCGTGGACGCGAAGGCGCTGCCGGTGCTGTTGAGCAGTTCGAGCACGTGCGATTCGTCGCGCAGCGCCTGTTCGGCGCGCTTTACCTGGTCGACGTCAGTATTCGTGCCGAACCAGCGCAGCACCCTGCCGTGGCGGTCGCGCACCGGATTGCCGCGGGTCAGGAACCAGCGGTAGTTGCCGTCGGCGCCGCGGATCGGGAATTCCATCTCGAACGGATCACCGCTGCGCACCGAGGCGTCCCAGCGTTCGCGCATCAGCGGCAGTACGCTCGGCTCGACGGCCTGGGTCCAGCCCCAGCCGACCACCTGGTCGGGCGTGGTGCCGGTGTAGTCGAACCAGCGCTCGTTGAACCAGACCAGCGCGCCGTCGACCTGCGCCATCCAGGCCAGCTGCGGGATCGTGTTGGCCAGTGCGCGCAGCACTTCCTCGCTCTGGCGCAGGGTGTCCTCGGCGCTGCGGCGGGCGGTGACGTCCTGCACCACGCCGGTCATGCCGAGCATGCCTTCGCGGCGTGCCTGGTCGGCATAGTCGGCGCGGCCGACCATGGTGACCCAGCGCGCTTCGGCGCGGTCGTTCAGCAGCCGGCATTCGAGTTCCAGGTCGCTGGGGCCGGCAAAGGCCTGCAGCACGGCGCGGCGCACGGTTTCGCGGTCGCTCGGGTCGAGGCGCGCGCGCAGTTCGTCCCAGGCCAGCGGCGATTCGGGCGGCAGGCCGAAGATCTCGGCGGCGCGCTGGCCCAGGATCACGCGGTCGCTGGCGGCGTCCCAGCGCCAGTCCCCCAGGCGGCCGGCGTCGAGCGCCACCTGCAGGCGCGTGTTGCCCTGCAACAGGGCCTGCTGGTCGGCCTTGCGCCGGGTGATGTCCTGCATGTACAGGGTCAGGCCGTCGGGCGACGGATGGGCGCGCACCTCGAACCAGCGCTTCAGCGCCGGATACAGGAATTCCTTGATCGCGGTTTCGCGCACCGCCATGGCGCCGCGCCAGATGTCCTCCAGCCGGCTGCCGCGCAGCTCGGGGAAGGCTTCCCACAGGTCGCGGCCGACGAGGTCGGGGCGGGTGCGGTTCAGCGGCGCCAGCATGTCCAGCGCGCGGCCGTTGATGTAAGTGATGCGCCAGTCGTGATCGACGGCGCAGAACCCGTCGCTCAGGCTTTCGAGCATGTTTTCCATGCGTTCGCCGGCGCGGCGCAGCGCTTCGCGGGCGGCAAGCAGTTCCTGTTCGGGAGAGGGCAGTGCGCCCGGGCTGTGCTCCTCGTTCACGGCGCCCCCTCGATGAGGCGCGTGCTTGCCCCGCCGGGGGCGCGCGTGGCGCCGTCCGGTACGGTGAGGCGATATACGTGGTCGATGCAATCAGTAAGGATCATTGTTCGTGACTCTGGGCGCAGGCGCCGCGCGGGGGCGCGTTCGATCCCGCCCCTGCTTCCGGCAAGCCGTAGCTGGATTCTAGCCCAGCCCAAGCGGGTTGATGCACACCGTTGCTCCATCGACTCAGGTGCGCGCCGGCAATTGGCTGGCGACTTTGTCCAGCGCCTGCTGCAGCTGGTCGAGTTCGTAAGGCTTTTGCAGCGACAGGTAAGGAAACTCGACATGGCGCAGCAGCGTGTCGCCATAGCCGGAAGCGAAGATCACGCGCATGGCCGGCGCATCGCCCACCGCGCGCCGCGCCAGGTCTACGCCGGACATGCCGGGCAGGCTGACGTCGGTGAACAGCACGTCGTAGCGGCCGGCCGCCAGGCGCGCCAGGGCGTCGTTCGGGTGGCCGACGCCGTCGGCGTCATGGCCGAAGGCACGCAGCATCTCGCATACCAGGTACTGGGAATCGAGGTTGTCCTCGACCACCAGGATGCGCAGCGGACCGCCGGCGGCAGGCTCCTGCGCACCCAGCAGCGTATCGGCGGCGGCCAGCGCGCACAGCACGCCTTCGACCGCGCCGCCGGCGCCGCGCACCGGGGTGAAGTACAAGTCGTAGGCCGGGGCGGCGGCATCAAGGCCCGCGAAACCGAGCGTGCGCGCGGGCGCCAGCCCGGCTTCCCCTTCCCAGGCGCGCCCGAGTTCCTCGGCGGCGGCGGCCAGCGGCGGCGGCATCACCGGCGGCACGCTGCCGCCCGGCAGCTTGCCGTAGCCGGGGCCGGCCAGCGTGGCGTAGGCGTCGTTGAACAGCACCGTCATGTCCCGGCCCCAGACCAGCAGCATCGGCAGCGGGGTATTGAACAGCAGGTCGGCCGCCAGGCGCAACGGATGCGGCCAGGCGGCAGGCTCGCCCAGCCGCGACGCGGACCAGTCAAACGAGCGGGATGAGCGGGCGGACTTACCGGAAGGGTGCATGGCGACTTGTAAATATTGTTATCGAAACGAAAAGAGGATGCATCCTACACCAAAATCCGGGAAGGGGCGGCACGCCTGCGCAGCCCATGCGAGGCGGGGAAAACGGCGGAGAAACAGCTGAGAAACGGTGTAGGAACGGCGGGAATGCAAAATTCCAGTTGCATAATTACAACAAACAACGGGAATTATTTTGCAGCACAGCATAGATGAGCAAACAGAAGGCTTAACTGTGCATGGGCAAAGCCTTAGAGGCAAAAAAAAGCCCGCTACAGGAGCGGGCTGAATCTATCCTTGGAGGAGAATAGAGGAGACAGGAATTATCATGCTGCATCGCAAAAAAGAAATCCAATTTAAATTTCAAATGAGGCCTATTGGATTTCTATATGGCCCATCCATTGCCATTGTGGACACTGTACGCTTGGTGCACTGAAGAAAATGTTCTACGATAGCAAAATGGTTAAAAACGTCCCGCTGTCGTTTGCATTCTTCGCCCTGGCGCCGGACGTGCGCGCGTTGCCTTTGCCCGGCCCGGACGGCTATCATGGGCTCGGCCGATGCCTGCCGGGCGCTCTGCCAGGCAGAGTGTCACATGCAGTCCCGTACGGCGTTTCGCGCACAGTTCCATGCTTCCGGGCCGGTCGATGCATCGTCAACTGAATTCCAAGCCATACCATGGCCGGCGCCATCCGACGGGGCGCCGGGCGCTGGCCTGCGCGCTGCTTTCGCTTGCCTGCGCGCTGCCGCAAACGCAGGCGGTGCTGGCGGCCGTGCAGGGACAAGGCGCAGGCCAGAACGCGGGCCAGGGAGGGATGCTGGAGCGCCGCGTGAAGGCCGCCTTCCTGTACAAGTTCCTCGGCTATGCGGAGTTTCCCCCCGGCGCCTTTGCCGATGCGGCCGTGCCGCTGACGATCGGCGTGCTCGGCGCCGACGACCTGGCGCAGGAGCTGGCGCGCGTGGTGGCCGGGCGCGGCATCAACAACCGTCCGATCGTGGTGCGCCAGCTGCGCGAAGCCGACATGGGGGCGCCGGTGCACCTGCTGTTCGTCGGCGGCCCGGATGCGGCGCGGGTCGGCCGCGCCGTGCGCCAGGCCGGCACCGCGATGCTGGTGGTGAGCGAATGCGAGAACGGCTTGCAGCAGGGCAGTGTGATTAATTTCCGCATCGTCGACGAGCGCGTGCGCTTCGACGTCTCGCTCGATGCGGCGGAACGTAACGGCATCAGACTCAGTTCACGCCTCCTGACGGTGGCGAACCGGGTGCAGAAAGGAGCGCAGTAATGGTCGCGCGAGACAGCGGCACCGTCCGCAGCAAACTGATACTCATGGCGGTGTCGACCACCCTGGTCGCCCTGGTGGCGGCCGCGCTCGCGATGCTGGTGTTCGACCTGCGCGCCTTCCAGCGCTACTGGACCGACGACCTGATGACCCAGGCCGACATCATGGCGCGCGTGACCGCGCCGGCGCTGGCCTTCAACGACGACGAGACCGCGCGCCAGAACCTGGCGGTGCTGAAGGTGCGCCCGCAGATCCTGGCGGCGGCCATCTATACCAGCAACGGCGCGCGTTTCGCCGACTATGCCTCGGTGCGCGGCCATGCCTTCCCGGCGCGTCCGGAGGCGGCCGGCTACCGCATCGAGGGCAGCGAAGTGGTGGTGTTCCGAGACATCGTTGAGCATGGCGAGACGGTCGGCTCGGTCTACCTGCGCTCGCGCTACGGCCTGCTCGACCGCCTGCTCAGCTACGCCGCGATCCTGGGCGTGGTGATGCTGGGCGCGCTGGTGATCGCGGCGCTGGTGGCCTCGCGCCTGCAGGCCGCCATCACCCGTCCGCTGGAGGCGGTGACCAACGTGGCGCGCGAGGTCATGCAGCGGCGCGACTTCACCCTGCGCGTCCCCGGCCAGGAGGGGGGCGAGATCGGTGTGCTGATCGAAGCCTTCAACGACATGCTGGCCGAGATCGGGCGCCGCTCGCACGCGCTGCAGGAAGCCAACGCCACCCTCGAGCACGAGATGCAGGTGCGTCAGCGCGCCGAGCAGGCGCTGATCCAGGGCGACCGCCGCAAGGACGAATTCCTGGCCACGCTGGCGCACGAGCTGCGCAATCCGCTGGCGCCGATCCGCACCGGCCTGGACATCCTGCGCCTGCGCAGCGGCGACGCGCAGGCCACCCAGCGCGCCACCGACATCATGGAACGCCAGCTGCGCCAGATGGTGCGCCTGGTGGACGACCTGCTGGACGTCTCGCGCATCAATACCGGCAAGTTCGCGATCAAGACCGGCCGCGTCGAGCTCAAGGCGGTGGTCAACGATGCGCTCGAAGTGGTGCGCCCGTACATCGAGCTGCACGGCCACGAGCTGATCATCGACCTGCCGGACCGTCCGGTATTCCTGCATGGCGACGCCACGCGCCTGGCCCAGATCCTGTCCAACCTGCTGAACAACGCCGCCAAGTACACCAACCGCGGCGGCCGCGTCAGCCTGAGGGCGACGGTCGAGGAGAAAACGCTGGTGATGGTGGTGGCCGACACCGGCATCGGCATCGCCCCCGAGATGCTCGACTCGGTGTTCGAGATGTTCGTGCAGGTCGATTCGACGCTGGAGCGCTCGAACGCCGGCCTGGGCGTCGGCCTGTCGCTGGCGCGCAAGCTGGTCGAACTGCACGGCGGCGCCATCGAGGCGCACAGCGCCGGCCTGGGCCACGGCAGCCAGTTCATGGTGCGCCTGCCGATCGTGGTCGACCCGGAAATGCCGGCCAAGCCGACCCCGGCCGCTTTCATCAGCGCCGAGACTTTCCGCATCCTGCTGGCCGACGACAACGTCGACTTCGTCAACAGCATCGGCGCGCTGCTGACCGCGATGGGCCACAGTGTGGTAATCACGCATACCGGCCCCGATGCGCTGGCGGCGGCCAAGCGCTTCTGCCCGGACTACGCCTTCCTCGACATCGGGCTGCCGCAGATGTCGGGCTACGACCTTGCGCGCGGCATCCGCGAACTGCCCTGCGGCGCGATGACGGTGATGATCGCCGTGACCGGCTGGGGCCAGGAAAAGGACCGCCAGCTGGCCTTCGAGGCGGGGTTCGACCATCACATGGTCAAGCCGGTGCGCTTCGAGCAGATCGAGGAAATTCTCAGCAATCGCAGCATCATCAAGAAGCTGCGCACGTAAGTCATAGCGTAATGACGGCCGCGGAAAAGAAAAATGGCCCAGAAATCGCTTTCTGAGCCATTCGTCTTGAATAAGTTGGTGCGGCTGGCAGGAATCGAACCCACGACCCCTTGGTTCGTAGCCAAGTACTCTATCCAGCTGAGCTACAGCCGCCCGAGGCACGCATTATAGCTGGGTTTTGCCGTTTGGCAAAGGATCGGTTTCCCGGGCATTACCTGGTAACCCTAGGCGCCTTCATCTGGATTGATTCCGCCGGTTTTCGGCGTTCGACGACTCACAACGACACCAGGCAGGGTAGAGCTCAGCCAGGCGCCGGCGAATATGAGAAAAGATGAGTCATCCAACGCCGTTGAAGTCCATATCCGGACCATCAGCTCGACCAGGGGGGGCGATAGCGAGCGGGATCAGGCCGGAAACCGCCAGGATACCTCGTCTGGCTCCAAGCCGGGATGGATAGGTAAGCGCGGCAACACGTTGCTGGACAGCCCAGCGCGAGTCATCAGGAAGACAAGCGCGTACACGATGAAGAACACTGCCGATACAACAAGTGCATCCTGCCTCCCGTTCATGCCATGTCGACGAATGACTCGAGGTCGGCGCCCGGGAGTTCGGGAGTTCGGGACGCCCAACCTGAACGTGCGCCGATAAAGAAGCGAGCCGACAAAATCGCCCGGCAAAGAAAAATGGCCCAGAAATCGCTTTCTGAGCCATTGTTCATGAAATGGTTGGTGCGGCTGGCAGGAATCGAACCCACGACCCCTTGGTTCGTAGCCAAGTACTCTATCCAGCTGAGCTACAGCCGCCCCGAGGCACGGATTATAGCAGCCTATTTCACGAATGGCAAAGTGAGCGGGATGGCAAGGCGAGGCCGGGAGCCGATCGAATCCCGAGCGCCTGATTCAAAACTGGTTGGCAAAGCAGGCGATAGATCAAGCAATCGGACAAGCGATGCAGTTCGGTAGGGGGAAGCGATCCAGCAAGACAAACGATCCGGTGAAGAGAAGCGAGCCGGTGAGACAAGATGATCCGGTGAGGGCGGGACGGTTAGGGCAGGCAGGCCGGTTCGACAAAGAAAAATGGCCCAGAAATCGCTTTCTGAGCCATTGTTCATGAAATGGTTGGTGCGGCTGGCAGGAATCGAACCCACGACCCCTTGGTTCGTAGCCAAGTACTCTATCCAGCTGAGCTACAGCCGCCCTAGGCACGCATTATAGCCGAGTTTTGCCATTTGGCAAAGGATTGGGTTGCTGGGTGTTTGCGCTGTGTTTGATGCTGCGCTGACGTATTGCCGGCAGGGTAGTGGCATGGCTGAATGCGCTAAGCGCATAAGCCGGCACAAAACGGCCGCACGAAGGTCGAAGGCCAAACTGAACGTGATCGATACGGAAAAGCGAGCCAGCGAAATCGACATGGCAAAGAAAAATGGCCCAGAAATCGCTTTCTGAGCCATTCATCTTGTATGAGTTGGTGCGGCTGGCAGGAATCGAACCCACGACCCCTTGGTTCGTAGCCAAGTACTCTATCCAGCTGAGCTACAGCCGCCCCGAGGCACGAATTATAGCAGCCCTTTCCGGAATGGCAAAGTGGGCAGGAGGGCAAGGCGGCGCTGGTGGGATCGGGTTCGAAACTTCGGCCCTGAAATTCACTCGATGACATCAGCTGCAGGGAAAGAAGGCTGGGGCAACCATGAAAGCGGCGCGCTAAAGAAAAATGGCCCAGAAATCGCTTTCTGAGCCATTGTTCATGAAATGGTTGGTGCGGCTGGCAGGAATCGAACCCACGACCCCTTGGTTCGTAGCCAAGTACTCTATCCAGCTGAGCTACAGCCGCCCCGAGGCACGAATTATAGCAGCGCTTTCCGAAATGGCAAAGTGGCGACGCCCGGGTGTCGTCAAGCCAGCGATACTTGCTTCAGGATGCGCTTGAGCCGGCGCACATGGCGCTCGACGGCTTTCCAATCCCAGGCGGCAGGCGCATCCCATTCTGCATAGGCCAAAGATCAATCACCGAGCTGAAGATCAATGGTTCATGCCCAGGCGCCGAATAGGCTTGCGCAACGAAGGGCTCCGGCTCGGCGAATGCGCCGGCGGCTATCGCGTCGATGGCGGATGCGGCAAGGGTTTCGGCAGCGTCATTGCGGTCCGGCGTGTAGAGGATATATCTGGCGCGCAAAAGAAAAATGGCCCAGAAATCGCTTTCTGAGCCATTCATCTTGTATGAGTTGGTGCGGCTGGCAGGAATCGAACCCACGACCCCTTGGTTCGTAGCCAAGTACTCTATCCAGCTGAGCTACAGCCGCCCGATGCACGCATTATAGCAGTGCCAATTCGATTCAGGAAGGCTTAATTTCCTCGACATGCCGGACGGTTCCGGTAGATGAGCGGCCATGCCACGAAGGCGGACCCGGCCGGCGGCGAACTCACACCACGTTTTTCGGCGTCCCGGCCACCCACGCCTCGATGTTATCGACCAGCATGTCGGCCAGCGTCTGCATCGCACCGCCGCTGGCCCAGGCCACGTGCGGCGTCAGCACGAAATTCGGCAGGCGCAGTTTGAGCAATGGATTTTCGGGCGCCGGCGGCTCCTTGCTCAATACGTCGAAGCCGGCGCCGGCGATGGTGCCATCGGTGAGCGCCTCGGCCAGCGCCGCTTCGTCGACCAGGCCGCCGCGCGCGGTATTGATCAGGATGCTGCTGCGTTTCATGGACGCCAGTTCCTTCGCGCCGATCATGTGACGGGTCTGTTCGCTCAAGGGCAGGTGCAGGCTGACCACGTCCGACGTCGCCAGCAATTCCTCCAGCGGCAGCGGGACGACGTCGGCGTCCTCCACCTTCGAGCGCGAACTGACGGCGATCTCCATCCCGAAGGCGCGGCCGATGCGCGCCACCTGGCGCCCGAGCGCGCCGTAGCCGACGATGCCGAGGCGGCTGCCGGCCAGGTCGCCGATCGGGTGGTCGAGCAGGCAGAAGCGTGTCGACTGTTCCCAGCGTCCGGCATCCACGTCCGCCACGTAGGCGCGCAAATTGCGGCGCACGGCCAGCATCAGGGTGAAGCAATGCTCGGGCACCGACACCAGCGAATAATCGCGGATGTTGGCCACCACGATGCCGCGTTCGCGGCAGGCGGCCAGGTCGACGTTGTCGGTGCCGGTGGCGGCCACGGCGATCATCTTCAGGTCCGGCAGCCGGGCGATCTCGGGCGCGCGCAGCGGCACCTTGTTGGTGATGGCGATCGTGGCGCCGCGCAGGCGTTCGACGAGTTCGTGCGGCGCGGTGGCAGGGAAGTCGCGCCATTCGTGGGCGAACGACGGGCTGCGGACATTCGCGATCAGGCTGTCGCGGTCGAGGAAGACGATCTTGTGCATGGCGGTCCCTGGAAAGTGCGGACCGTCATTGTAGAACAGGCGCGGACAAAAAAAGACAGGGCCGGGCCCTGTCTTCGAGATGGAGGGGCTTGAGCCGCTGGGCCTTATTTGGCAGCCGTGTCGGCTTTCTGTTCTGCGTGCGCCTCGGCCTTGTCGGCTGCGGCGTCCGCCTTGGCCTTTTCGGCCTTCTTGTGTGCTTTTGCCTTGGACTTGGCGGCGTCGGCCTTGGCGGCGGCGACGTCCGAATTGGCTTCGGCTTTCGCCTTGGCCTCTTTGGCTTGCGCTTTCGCGACGTCCTTGTCGGCCTGGGCGTCGGCCTTGGTGGCGGCCGGGGTCGCCGTCGTGGCCGGCGCGGTGGCGGTCGACTGGGCGAAGGCCGCGGTGGCGAACAGGCCTGCGATCAGGGTAGCGACGATTTTTTTCATGACGATGTGTCCTTCAGGTTATGTTGAAGTCGGGGCCATCAATGTTTGTCGATCCGGATCTGACAGGTGAAAAAACGCGGCGCCCGGATAACCGGTTGACATGATTACATCCGCTTACATTCGTACGTATCGGAATGTATGTTTGACAACTGAAATGTTTCTCACCATACTCGAACGGCAGGTTTCCCCCCACAATGCCGCCCCCGAGAGAGCTCCCGTGAGAATAAAGACGCCCGCCTTGCCCATCCCCGCATTTACACTTCTGGCCGTCGCCGCCGGCTGCATGGCGTACGCGACGTCCGCCGTGGCCGCCACGCCGACCATCGAGGCCAGCCACCTGTCGCACGATGTGAAGGTGCTGTCGTCGGACGCCTTCGAGGGCCGTGCCCCGAACAGCCCGGCCGAAGCGAAAACCGTGGCCTACCTGGCCGAGCAGTTCACCCAGGCCGGCCTGAAGCCGGGCGGCGACATCGTCGATGGCAAGCGCGTCTGGACCCAGGATGTGCCGCTCGGCCGCTTCGAGATCAAGGGACCGGTCGAGCTCAGCGTCAGTGACGGCAAGCGCACCCAGGCGCTGACGCAAGGCGAAGAGATCGCCGTGCGCGCCGCGATGAACGGCGCCAGGAGCGTGGCCTTGCGCGATGCACCGCTGGTGTTCGTCGGCTATGGCGTCAGCGCGCCAGAGCGCAAGTGGGACGACTTCAAGGACGTCGACCTGAAGGGCAAGCTGGCCGTGGTGCTGATCAACGACCCGGATTTCGAGACAGGCAAGGGTGACTTCGGCGGCAAGACCATGACCTATTACGGCCGCTGGACGTACAAATACGAGGAACTGGCGCGACGCGGGGCGCTCGGCACCCTGATCGTGCACGAGACCGCACCAGCATCCTACGGCTGGGCCACGGTGAAGAATTCGAACACCAACGTCATGTACGACATCGTGCGCACCCATCCGCAGATGTCGCACGCGCCGGTGGAAGCCTGGATCCAGCGCGACCTCGCCGCCAGCCTGTTCCAGCGCGCCGGCCTCGACTTCGACAAGCTCAAGGCGCAGGCCCGTTCGCGCAATTTCAAACCGGTCGAACTCAAGGGCGTGACCCTGTCCGCGCGCTACGCGGTGGACGTCCAGACCATCACCTCGAAGAACGTGGTGGCGATCCGCGAGGGCAGCGAGCGGCCCGGCGAATACGTGATCTACAGCGGCCACTGGGACCATCTCGGCATCGGCCAGCCCGACGCCAGGGGCGACAAAATATATAACGGCGCGGTCGACAACGCCACCGGCATCGCCGCGCTGCTGGAACTGGCGCGCGCCTACGCCAACGACGCGCCGACCAAACGCAGCGTGGTGTTCCTGGCCGTGACCGCGGAAGAAAAGGGCCTGCTCGGTTCCGCCTACTACGCCGCCAATCCGCTGTATCCGCTGGCGCAGACCGCTGGCGTGATCAACATGGATGCGCTCACGCCTTACGGTCCGGCGCGCGACTTCTCGATTTCCGGCAGCGCCAAGCTCGACCTGCTCGACCGCCTGGTGGCCCGCGCGGCACTGTCGAAAGTGCGCTACGCGCCGGACCCGCGGCCGGAAGCCGGCAGCTTCTTCCGCTCCGACCATTTTTCGTTCGCCAAGCAGGGCGTACCGGCCATCTCCTTCCGCTCGGGCATCGACTGGATCGACGGCGGCGTGGCGGCCGGCAAGGCCAACCAGGACCGCTACATCGCCAACGATTACCACCAGCCGTCCGACGAATGGAAGCCGGAATGGACGTTCTCCGGCATGGCGCGCGACCTGGAGCTGCTGTACGGACTGGGCCGCGAGCTGGCCGAGGCGCGCACCTGGCCGAACTGGTCGAAGGATTCCGAATTCCGGGCGGCGCGCGACCGCAGCGCCGGCGAACGCAAGTGAACTTGGCCGGCGGCTGGCGGCCGGCAGATGCAGCATGGTTAGCTGACGTACAGTCGCGTCCGCGGCGCCATCCTACACTGGCATCATTCCGCGGAAAGAGCAGGTGAGGCCATGTCCGATTCACTGAAACTGTATAAATCCAAGCGCGATTTCTCGGTCACCTCCGAGCCGGCCGAAGGCGGCGCAGCCAGCACCGGCGCGCTGACCTTCGTGATCCAGAAACACTGGGCCACGCGCCTGCATTACGATTTCCGCCTCGAGCTGGACGGCGCCATGAAAAGCTGGGCCGTGCCGAAGGGCCCGAGCTACGATACCCACGACAAGCGCATGGCGGTGCACGTCGAGGACCATCCGATCTCGTATTCCGATTTCGAAGGCACGATTCCGCCGCACCAGTACGGCGCTGGCAAGGTGATCATCTGGGACAAGGGCACCTGGGAGCCGATCGGCGATCCGCACCAGGGCTATGCCAAGGGCGAGATCAAGTTCGAGATCCACGGCCACAAGATGCGCGGACGCTGGGTGCTGGTGCGCATGAAGGGACGCGCCGGCGATCGCCAGGAAGCCTGGCTCCTGATCAAGGAAAACGACGAGTACGCGCGCCCGGCCGCCGAGTTCTCGGTGGTGGATGAATTTCCGGACAGCGTCAAGGATTTGCCGATGCCGGCCGGGCCGGGCGAGAAGGCGGCGGCGCAGGCCAAGGTGGCGGCATTGAAGGCGCAACGGGACGGCGCCGAGCCGGGTGCTGGATCTGCGAAGGCAGGCAAAACAGTCAAAAAGGCGAAGGGCGCCAAGGCCGACAAGGCGGATGCGGATGCGGATGCGGACGCCGGCGCGGCCAAGCCGGCGAAGGCCAAGCGCGGCGCGATGCCGGCCGGCGCCCGCAAGGCCGAGCTGCCGGAAGCGCTGACGCCGGAACTGGCGACGCTGGTCGACGGCCCGCCGACCCAGCCCGAGGACTGGATCTACGAGATCAAGTTCGACGGCTACCGCATGCTGACGCGCGTGCAGGGCAAGGACATCCGCCTGATCACCCGCAACGGCAACGACTGGACCGACAAGCTCAAGCGCTTGCAGGCCGAGATCAAGCGCATGAAGCTGCCGGACGGCTGGTACGACGGCGAGATCGTGGTCCACGACGAGAACGGCAAGCCGAATTTCAACCTGCTGCAGCTGGCCTTCGATGCGTCCAGCAAGGCTCAGGTGGTGTACTTCGTCTTCGACATTCCGTATTTCAAGGGCCACGATTTGCGCGACGTGCGCCTGGACGAGCGGCGTCCGCTATTGGAAACTGTCCTGGCCGAGCGGCCATCCGAGACCGTGCGCTTTTCCGCAGAATTTGGCACCGACCCGGGCCAGCTGGTGGTGGCCGCCTGCCAGATCGGCCTGGAAGGCGTGATCGGCAAGCGCCGCGATTCGCGCTACGTGACGCGGCGCTCGCCCGAGTGGATCAAGCTGAAATGCGGCCTGCGCCAGGAATTCGTGATCGGCGGCTACACCGATCCGCAGGGCGCGCGCACCGGCATCGGCGCGCTGCTGCTCGGCTACTACGACGAAGGCGGCGTGCTGCGCTACGCCGGCCACGTTGGCAGCGGCTTCAACGGCGCCTCGCTGCGCCACCTGCGCGAGGTGCTGGAAGCCATCGGCACCTCGACCAATCCGTTCCCGCCGCGCGCGGTCCCGGGGCGCAAGAGCCACTGGGTCAAGCCGGAACTGGTGGCCGAGGTGAGCTTCTCGGAGTGGACCGCCGCCGACATGATCCGCCACCCGGTGTTCCAGGGACTGCGCAAGGACAAGCCGGCGCGCAGCGTGGTGCGCGAGCAGGCGAAGCATGTGGAGGAGGGCGGGAGCGTGGATGCATCGAAGCAGGAAGGACAAGCGGAAAGCGCCAAGGCACCCGCACCGGATGCACCCACTGGCTTGCCGGGCAACCTGCCGGCCACCTTCAAGGTCACCCACGGCGAGCGCGTCATGGACGCCCGGAGCGGCGTCACCAAGATCGACATGGTGCGCTACTATGCGCTGGTCGGCCAGCTGATGATGGAGCACCTGGAAGGCCGCCCGGTATCGCTGGTGCGCGCGCCCGAGGGCGTGGGCGGCGAGCTGTTCTTCCAGAAGCATGTGGCCGATACCCGCAAGATGCCGGGCGTGGTCAAGATGGACCAGGCGCTCGACCCGGACCATCCCAGCATGGCCCGGATCGCCACCCTGGAAGGGCTGCTGTCGTCGGCGCAGTGGAACGTGGTCGAGATCCACAGCCAGAACGCGACCGGCGACCATTACGAGACGCCCGACCGCATCGTGTTCGACCTCGATCCGGGCGAGGGCGTCGAGTGGCCGATGGTGCAGGAAGCGGCCCAGCTGGTGCGCGCCTTTTTGCAGGAGCTGGGCCTGAACCCGTTCCTGAAGACCAGCGGCGGCAAGGGCCTGCACGTGGTGGTGCCGATCAAGCCCAAGCTCGACTGGGACATGGTGAAGGATTTCTCGCATGCGATCGTGAACCACCTGGCCCGGACCCTGCCCGACCGTTTCTCGGGCAAGAGCGGCGCCAAGAACCGCGTCGGCCGCGTCTTCATCGACTACCTGCGCAATGGCCGCGGCGCCACCACGGTCTCGGCCTGGTCGGCGCGCACGCGGCCCGGCCTGGGCATTTCGGTGCCGGTCGGCTGGGACGAACTGGCGGACCTGAGCTCGGGGGCGCACTGGACGGTGAGTACCGTGCAGCCGCGGCTGGCGGTGGGGAATGCGCCGTGGGCGGATTACGAGAAAAGCGCGACGACCTTGACCAAGGCGATGAAGGCCTTGGGGTTCAAGGGCAAAAAGGGGAAGTAGGCCGTAACGGCGGCTATGTCGTCACTGTATTTGGTGTCACAACACCTGTCCGTCGTTCCCGCCTGCGCGGGAACGACGATTTGTCGGTGCACGCCGCACTTTCTCAGGCCGTCTTATCGTTCCGAATAATCCCCCGCACATTCATCGCGCACAACCCCGCCTGCAGCGCAATCAGCGCCCAGGCCTCGTCGTGCACGCCCCAGATGATCCATAAAATGTTACTGAAGATGAAGGTATAGAACCCGAAAATCCGCCGTTCCGCCCGCCGCGCGCCGACCAGGAAGGCGGCGCACAGCGTGACGATCATGGCGGGCCATTGCAGGAAGTCGATCAGGGCATTCCAGTCCACTCAGGCCGCCTTCCTGCGCCGTGCCGGAGCCTTGTCCTTGTCCACACCTGTGGTCGACTTCGCGGCCGCGCCCTTGGCCGCAGTGGCGGATTTTGCGGCGGCCGTGCGCTTCGCGGCGGGCTTGGCATCCGGCTTCGCGGCCGGCTTCCTGGCGGCCGTCTTGGCGGCCGAAGCGCCGGCGTGCGCGGTGCTGCGCGCCGGCGCCTTGCGCGCGCGCGGGGGCGGCGCGTCGCCGTCATCGTCATCGTCATCGTCCGCGGGCTTCCTCGACTTGCGCGGCGGCGGATCGTCGTCGTCGTCGTCGTCCGCGGCCGCCTTCGCCGGCTTCTTGCCCAGGCTGGCCTGCAGCAGCGAGACCAGGTCGATGACGTTGGTCTTGGCCGGCTTTTCCTCTTCCGGATCGGGCTCGGTGATGGTCTTGGTCTGGTTGGCGGCGATCTTCTTCTTGATCAGCGCCATGATGTCTTCGCGGTAGGTGTCGTGGTACTGCTGCGGCTTCCACTTTTCGCTCATGCCCTCGACCAGCGCCTTGGCCATTTGCAGTTCCTTCTCGGTGACCTGGGCCGCCTTCGAGCTTTCGTCGGGGATCTTCAGCTCGTCGGTGGGACGGATCTCGTCCGGGTAGCGCAGCGTGTTCAGGACGATGGTGTCGCCTACGCACACCAGCGCAGCCAGGTGCTGCTTGACGCGGATGACGACGTTGGCGATGCCGATCTTGCCGACTTCGCGCAGGGTCTCGCGCAGCAGCGCATACACCTTGTCGCCGCCCTTGCCGGGCGCCAGGTAGTAGGGCTGTTCGTAGTAGAGCAGCGGCACTTGTTCGGCATTGACGAAGGCGAGGATGTCGATGGTCTGGGTCGCTTCAGGGTTGGCGCGGCGCAGGTCCTCGTCGGACAGCACGACGTATTCGCCGTCGCTGTATTCGTAGCCCTTGACGATGTCGTCCCAGGACACTTCCTTGCCGGTGTTCTTGTTGTAGCGCTTGAAGCCGATCGGCGCGAAGTCGCGCCGGTCGAGCATGTTCAGGTCCAGGCCATTGTCGCTGACCGCCGGGTACATCTCGACCGGGATGTGGACCAGCCCAAAACTGATCGCCCCCTTCCACATGCTCCTCGCCATCCTCACCTCCTGTGGCGGAGCCTCGAAGAACCTGCTGCGCGTTGCAGGTTCGGCCTGCGATGCTCGCCGTACCGGACGTACGGCTGCGCTTCTCGGCCAAACCTGCGGCCGCTCGCTACGGTTCTTCGAGGCCCCGTTACGTTAGTTGTTATTTATTTGAGTTATTCACTCACCCACGGTGCCGGTAATCGGCAGCACCACGCCGGTCACGTAGCCCGAGCACACGCTCGACGCCAGGTAGACGTAGGCCGGCGACAGTTCTTCCGGCTGGGCCGGGCGGCCGAAGGTGGTGCTCTGGCCGAACTTGGTGATCTGGTCGGGCGACTGGTCGGCCGGGTTCAGCGGGGTCCAGACCGGGCCCGGGGCGACGGCGTTGACGCGGATGCCCTGGTCCAGCAGGTTGGCCGCCAGCGACATCGTGAAGGCGTGGATCGCGCCCTTGGTGGTCGAGTAGTC